>Ga0209797_10001912_pt1 | contig 10505 bp, 9 predicted proteins | sample DOMMetBare3Fresh_2_FD_187472 | JGI IMG/M metagenome (GOLD analysis project Ga0209797, IMG submission 187472) | Wetland sediment microbial communities from St. Louis River estuary, USA, under dissolved organic matter induced mercury methylation -... | ecosystem: Environmental > Aquatic >...
AGACCGTGAGCGATATATTTGCACAGACGGTCCGGCCCGACCCCGATCTTTTTTTTACGAGAAACGACAAGAATGACCCTCGTTTGGGTGAGATCGTTCAGTCTGACCCCGAGCATTACGAAACGGCTGAAATTGTCATTGTCGGATGTCCTCAGGACGAGGGCGTGCGTCGAAACAACGGTCGGGCAGGCGCCGCCGAGGCTCCGAGTGCGATTCGCGACCAGTTTTATCGACTCACGACCTTCAATATCAAGAAAAAGGTCTTTGATCTCGGCAACGTCATTATCGGCGGCACGCTCGAGGAAACGCACGAAACGCATTTTGAAGTTGTTTCGCAGCTTCTGCGCGACGGCAAGCGGATCATCGTGCTTGGCGGGGGGAATGATATTTCGTACCCGGATGGCGTGGCGATGGCCGATGTTTTCGGGCCCGAATGGTGGATCGGCGTTAATATTGACTCGCACCTCGATGTGCGAATTGCCGAACAGCGAAACAGCGGCACGCCGTATCGACAGTTATTGAAGGGTAAACATCTTCTCCCGTCATATTTTTACGAGGTCGGCTATCAAACGCATTTCTGCTCGCCCGTTTACTATGAATACTTACGCGAGAGCGGCGTCCACCGCATCAGTCTCGAAATGCTCCGTTCGCGGGCCGAAGCCGACATTGAGATAAAGGAGCAGATCAGACAAAAGTTTATCGCCCACAGCTCATCGCTTAATACGTTTTTCGGATTCGATATGGACGTCGTGCGTTCGGCGGATGCACCGGGAACGTCAACGCCGTCGCCGCTAGGCCTGAGAGCCGGCGAATTTATTCAGCTAGTCAAGTACGCCGCATCGTTGGCAAACACCAAGATCATCGAGTTTACCGAGGTCAACCCGACGTTTGACGTTGATAACCGGACAACAAAACTAGTCGCGATCGGGATGCATCGGTTTTGCTCGGGTGTGGCGTGATTGAGAGGCCAGCCCTAACGACGACGGTCAACAAACGTCAGGTGGAATTTCCGGTCTAAACTCTTCGTCCCGAAATCGCCCTAAAGATCAGCAAAACTACGATCGCTCCGATGATAGACGAGATAAAACTCGGCAGCGAGTTTCCGATGTTGTTAAACGAACTGATCATCGGATAGCCGACCATCGTCCCGATAAAGCCGCCGATCACCGCTCCGATGATGCCGACAAATGTAGTCATGATCACGCCGCCAACATCAGGACCCGGCAAGATCGCTTTTGCGATATATCCCGCTAAAAATCCTAGAACCAACCAAATTATCAGTGATAACATATAATTATTCCTCTGTTAGGAATAGTATGCTCCGAATAGCTGTCCTGTATGTGCGGTACGGCACGGAACCTCGAATATGTGTTAATCCGTTAAACACCATGTATACTTGACACTTTTCGTGCCGTTTGGCATCCTTTACATTCGCTTTTCTCTTGGATTTGCGACAAGTGTAGTCTCTTAGCTCAGTTGGTAGAGCATTACCTTGACAAGGTAGGGGTCAGCAGTTCGAGTCTGCTAGAGACTACCATTTTTATTTTTCGATAAGATGCTTACGAAGTACTTTGCTGTTTTAACAACTACTACGACCCGCCTCTAATGGCCGGATATTCGCAGTTTCTTCGGATTCTGCAAAGCAAAGTCGCTCTTATCGGATCAAATCTTAGTTAGTAGTAGGAAGTTGTTGATCATTTGGTTTAGTTGGAGCGTCAAATTTGCACAAGCCCGCGCGTAAGCAAGGGTGAGATATGCAACTTCGGAGTTACGCCCTTACTAACGTGCGGGCTTCCGCATCTGGGATCAACAGAATATGACCGAATTAAACGTAAAATACGGTGACACCCAGCGGACTATCCCTGCGCCTGCGACCGTTTTGGACGCGATAAAGGCGTTCGACCGCGATGTGCTGAAAAAGTCGCTTGCCGCTACGGTCAATGGCGAGGAAGTCGATTTGAATAAAGAGCTTGTCGCGTCGGACGAGGTTCTCTCGATCGAAGCCATCACGTCCGATACGCCCGAGGGGCTCGAAGTTTTACGTCATTCGACCGCTCATTTGCTCGCTGCTGCAGTGTTAGAACTTTTTCCGGGAACCAAGCTAGGCATCGGCCCGGCTTTGATGGAAGATCCGCGTTACGGTTACTTTTATGATGTCATCGCTCCGCGAAATCTTACCGAGGATGACCTGCCCGTTATAGAAAAGAAGATGCGGGAGATGGCAAAGCGTGATCTGCGTTACCGCCGCGAAGATATCGAGAAAGCAAAGATCCTCGACATTTTTGCCGAACGCGACGAACCGCTCAAACGCGAACTTATCGACGAAAAGGTCGCCGACACTGCTAGCGTATATTACATTGATGGTTCGCCTTTTATCGATTTCTGCCTCGGGCCGCACGTTCAGCACACTGGCAAATTAAAGGCTTTCAAGCTGCTCGCGCTCTCGGGCGCGTATTGGAAAGGAGACGCCGAGAACCAGCAAATGCAGCGCATCTACGGTACCGCGTTTGCAAAACAAGAAGAATTGGAAGCATGGCTTCTCCAACGCGAAGAAGCCGAGAAACGCGATCACCGAAAACTCGGAAGAGAGCTTGATCTTTTCTCGATCGACGACAATTATGGCCCGGGCTTGATATTATGGCATCCGAAAGGCGGCATCATTCGGATGGAGATGGAGCGGTTGCTCCGCGAGGAGCTCGAACAGCGCGGATACAGCTTTGTCTTCACACCACATATCGCGAAGCGTCAGCTTTGGGTAACCAGCGGCCACGAGGGTAATTATTCCGATTCGATGTACGCGCCGACGAGCATTGAGGAAGAGGAATACCGGCTCAAGCCGATGAATTGCCCTTTCCACATCGGTATTTACAAGGCTTCGCCTAAATCGTATCGCGATCTGCCCCAGCGTTACTCCGAAATGGGAACCGTTTATCGAGCGGAATTATCAGGAACGCTGCACGGATTGATGCGGGTTCGTGGATTTTCGGTCGATGACGCACACCTTTTTGTGCGGCCTGATCAGGTTCATACGGAGGTTGCGGATTGTCTTGATTTTGCGATAAAGGTCTTTGATACCTATGGATTTGATAAGGTCAAATTCGAGCTATCTGTTCGCGGTGGTGCTGCAAACAAAGGCTATTTGGGCTCAGACGAAGACTGGATCAGGGCCGAGGACCAACTCGCAAGTGCTCTAAAGGAGCGAGAGATTCCGTACGAACGTATTGAAGGTGAGGCTGCGTTTTACGGACCGAAGATCGATATCAAGATCGAGGATGTCATCGGCCGCGTCTGGCAATTAGGCACGATTCAGCTTGATTTTAATCTGCCAGAGCGTTTTGAACTTGAGTATACGGGCGATGATAATCAAAAGCACCGGCCGTTTATGATCCACCGGGCGCTGTTTGGGTCTATCGAGCGGTTCTTTGGCGTACTGATCGAGCATTACGCCGGTGCCTTCCCACTGTGGCTCGCGCCCGTACAGGTTGTGGTGCTGCCGATCACCGATCGTATCAACGAATATGCGGAATTTGTCGCCGCCGATCTAAAAGCCGCCGGTTTTCGCGTGGAAACCGATACGAAATCTGATAAAATCGGTGCGAAAATACGGGATGCCCAGATGCAGAAGATTCCGTATATGCTGATACTCGGCGATCAGGAATTAGAAAGCAAAAAGGTTGCTGTTCGGGATAGGAAACAGGGTGACATCGGTGCGATGTCGCTGGAAGAGTTCAAGGAGAAGATCGCGGCCGAAAAGGCTAGCCGCAGTCTCTGAGATCGCTAACTACTTTGGGAGGTATTTATCGCTAGAAGATTTGGTGGAAATAGATTTAAGCCGCGCTTTCGTGAGCCGCTGCACCGTACAAATGAGCGGATAAGGGTTCCGTCAGTCCGCGTCGTGACAGACGATGGCGACACTTTAGGCGTTATGGATACGCGTGACGCTATCCAAGAAGCCCGAAATCGGGGACTCGACCTCGTCGAGATCTCACCAAACGGAAAACCGCCGGTTTGTAAGATCATCGATTACGGCAAGTTTCTTTACGAGCAGAAAAAGAAAGCTCACGAGGCCAAAAAGAAACAGGTCACTGTGCAGGTAAAGGAGATCAAATTTCGGCCCGGCACCGACGACCACGATTACGGTTACAGGATGGAACACGCACGCCAATGGCTCGGCGAGGGCGACAAGGTCCGAGCGGCCATCGCCTTTCGCGGTCGCGAAATGTCGCACCGGGAATTGGGTGCAAAGATCCTCAAGAAATTGACCGAGGATCTGGCCGATCTAGCCGAAGTAGAGGTTTATCCAAAGATGGAAGGCTATCAGATGTTCACCATCTTTTTGCCGAAAAAGGCCAAGGTGGCCGAAAAGAAAACGGGTGACGGAGGTGCCGATAAGAAGGCAGATAAACCCGCAGCGGTCGAGATCAAGAAGAAACCGGCGGCAAGGAAAGCGCCAGCCAAAGCCAAGGCCGAGCCAAAGGGCGACGACGAGATCTTTTAATAAGAAATGTATCGATTGAGATTTTTTTAAGGAGAAAGTAAATGCCGAAATTAAAAACACATAAAGGCGCCGCAAAGCGTTTTCGTTCGACGGCGTCGGGCAAATTCAAACGTGGACACAGTCACGCGCGTCATATTTTGACAAAAAAAACGAGTAAGCGTAAACGCAATCTTGATATCGACGCTTTGGTATCAGAGGGCGATCAGAAACGCGTTGAAAAAATGTTGCCATACGGACGAGATTAATTGCGTTTGGAGTACCTGCTTCAGCAGGCTGGCCGCCTAAAGGTGGGACTCCAAACTACTGAAAGGAGTGAATTATGCCAAGAGCAAAACGTGGAAATAAGCGCCTCGAGAAACGCAAAAAAATATTAGCTTTAGCAAAAGGCTATCGTGGAACTAAATCTAAACTCTACCGGTCGGCCAAAGAGTCGGTCGAACGCGCACTAAACTTTGCTTACACCGGCAGAAAGTTGAAAAAGCGTGATTTTCGTAAACTGTGGATCGTCCGTATCAATGCGGCGTGCCGTTTGAATGATATCAAGTATTCGCAATTCATTCACGGCCTAAACCTGGCTGAGATCGAACTCGACCGAAAGGTCCTCGCAGATCTTGCGGTTAAACAGCCCGATGCGTTTGCGACGATCGTCGGTCAAGCAAAGGACGCGATTGGGAAACAACAGGCGACCGTTTAGCGTGAACAACGATGCTCTTTATGGTCATCGAACATTTTAATGACCGTGACCCTGCTCCCGTTTACAAGCGTTTCGCTGAGCAGGGCCGGATGATGCCTGATGGTCTGAGGTACATTAATAGCTGGATTGAGGTCGGCATGAACCGCTGTTTTCAGGTGATGGAGACTGACGAGCCGATGCTGCTGCAGGAATGGATAAAAGATTGGGGCGACGTGGTCGACTTCGACGTCGTTCCGGTCGTGACCTCTGATGAAATGGTCAAATTGTTTGCCTCCAAACGATAACCAATAGGCAACGGAATAGTGGACGTGAAGATTCGATTGATAGTCTTGACGTCCCTTTTATATGCCTAGCTCGGCTTTTGCCTCGGAAAACATCGCTACGGCGAAATCCAAATCTTCACGAGTGTGAGCGGCTGAGACCTGCGTTCGGATACGTGCCTTCCCTTTTGGCACAACCGGGAACGAGAACGCGATGACGTATACGCCGCGTTTCAGCATCGCCTCTGCCATCTTCGTGGCTAGAACAGCATCGCCAAACATGACCGGCACGATCGGATGTTCGCCGGGGACGATCTCAAGGCCGATGGCCGACAGTTTCTCGCGGAAATATCGCGTATTGTTTATCAATTTGTCGCGAAGCTCGGTTGAGGAGCTCAACATTTCAATTGCCTTGATCGCAGCTGCCACGATCGGCGGAGCAACAGAATTTGAAAACAAATACGGCCGCGAACGTTGCCGTAAAAGGTCAATGATCTCTTTCTTGCCGCTCGTATATCCGCCGCTTGCACCGCCCAGAGCCTTACCCAATGTTCCGGTAATGACATCGACTCGATCCATCACATTGTGATGCTCATGGACTCCGCGTCCGCGTTTTCCCATAAATCCGACCGCGTGCGAATCGTCCATCATCACGAGGGCTTCGTATTTGTCCGCAAGATCGCATATCTCCGGGAGCTTGGCGATGAAGCCGTCCATCGAAAACACGCCGTCGGTCGCGATCATCTTAAATCTCGCTGAACCAGCTTCCTGCAGTCTCGCCTCAAGATCGGCCATATCGCCGTTCTTATACCGGAACCGCTGCGCCTTGCTCAATCGAATACCGTCGATGACACTCGCGTGGTTCAATTCGTCCGAAATGACAGCGTCTTCCTCGCCCAAAACCGTCTCAAACAGGCCGCCATTCGCATCGAAACACGACGTGTAAAGTATCGTGTCCTCAGTTCCGAGAAACTCACTGATCTTAGCTTCGAGCTGTTTATGAATCGTTTGCGTCCCGCAAATAAAGCGGACCGATGACAGGCCAAAGCCCCATTCATCGAGGCCTTTATGGGCCGCAGCCACTATCTCTGGATGATCCGACAATCCGAGATAGTTGTTTGCGCACATATTCAACACGCTTTGGCCACCGGCGACCTTGATATGCGCCTCTTGCGGACTTTCAATAACGCGTTCTGACTTGAACAAGCCGGCCTCACGAATTTCGCTTAGCGTATTATCAAGATGTTGTTTGAATCTGCCGTACATATCTATATTTCGCTCCAATCGAGAATTACCTTGCCGCTGTTACCGTCGTGCATAACCTCGAAACCTTTCTCAAAATCCTTGTAACTAAATCGGTGAGTTATGACGGGCTCGATATCGAGTCCGGATTCGAGCAGCACACTCATTTGGTACCATGTCTCATACATCTCGCGGCCGTAGATGCCCTTTATCGTTAGCATATTGAAAATGACAGTCTTCCAGTTAATTGCGAACTCATCCGACGGTATCCCTAAAAATGCGACGTTACCGCCGTGCGTCATATTCGCAATCATATCCCGGAAGGCCGATGGGCTGCCGGACATCTCCATGCCGACGTCAAAGCCCTCTTTCATACCGAGTTCCTTTTGGATGTCTGCGATCGATTTGTCTCGAACATCCACGGCATAAGTCACTCCGAGCTTCCTGGCAAGATCAAGACGTTTCGGATTAACGTCAGTGATAACAACGTGGCGTGCTCCCGCGTGTTTTGCGACCGCTGCCGCCATGATGCCAATTGGCCCGGCTCCGGTGATCAGCACGTCTTCGCCAAATACCTCGAAAGCAAGGGCCGTATGTACGGCGTTGCCAAAAGGGTCAAAAATAGCTGCCACGTCGAGATTAACGTCCGGATCGTGTTTCCAAATGTTCGTCATCGGGACAGCGATGTACTCGGCAAAGCCTCCGTCCGTATTGACTCCAAAGCCAAGCGTATTCGCGCACTTATATCGCCGACCCGCCAGGCAATTGCGGCAGCGGCCGCAGACAAGATGTCCCTCGACGCTGACAATATCCCCCGCGTGAAAATCATTTACATTCGAGCCGACCTCGACGATCTCACCTGCGAGCTCGTGGCCCAGCACCGTTGGCACTTTGATCGTGCTCTGTGCCCAAGCGTCCCAATTGTAAATATGCAGATCGGTGCCGCAGATACCGGTTTTTTTAATTTTAATAAGTACGTCGTTGATACCGATCTCTGGTTCCGGCACGTATTCGAGCCAAAGACCTGGCTCCGCTTTGCTTTTAACGATGGCTTTCATATTGCGAATTTCCTCTTTCTCGTTTAACCGCTTATGGCTTGATGATAGCAAAGCAGTTACACTTGGTAAAAAGCGTCGGAAACGGCTCAAATCATCAGTTTGATTTGCGGGATCCGATTGGACTGCTAAAATTAAGGCTTGCGGTGTTTGTTCTTTAGCGCGTCTGCTATTGTCGTAGATTATGTCAGAAGAGATAGATAGGGTCGAAGCAGTGCGAACTGCGTTCAATCAGGAGTTCGAGCGTTTCGCCGACTTGAAACCGGAAGGTCTCGGTTTGGCCGATGCTGAAACATATTTGCGCGATCTCAGTGAGTTAAAGATAAAGCACACCGGCAAAAAGTCCGACATCGCCGGTGCAATGAAGCTTATTGGCAAGGTCGCACCCGATGAACGCAGTAATTTTGGGCAACTTGTCCAATCTGTCGAAAAAGATATCGTTGAGTCAATCGGCTCTGTCGAGGCAAAACTCAATGAGTTTGTCTCGGACGCAAAAACCGAGAGTGAGCGAATTGACGTCACTTTACCCGGCCGCCGCCCACGAACCGGTCATTTGCATCCGATCACGATCCTGCGACAAAAAATAGAGGATATTTTTGTGTCGATGGGTTACGCGATCGAGGATGACCGAGAAATTGAGACGGATTATTACAATTTCGAAGCGCTGAACATACCAGAAGGCCATCCGGCGCGGCACGCGCAGGACACGTTCTACACGACGAGTGGTTTTGCACTTCGCTCGCAAACGTCGACTGTGCAGATCCGGGCGATGGAACGCCGCGGCGTTCCGATCCGCATCATCGCGCCGGGCAAAGTCTTTCGCCGTGATACGCCCGATATGACGCACGTGCCAATGTTTCACCAGATCGAGGGGCTTTGCGTCGATAAAGGCATTACGATGGCCCATCTCAAAGGAACGGTTACGGAATGGCTAAAGCGTTTGTTTGGTGAAGATACGGTGACGCGTTTTCGCCCTAGTTACTTCCCTTTTACTGAACCGTCAGCTGAATTCGATTTTTCCTGTTTCAAGTGTCACGGAAGTGGTAAATTCGACAACTCACGCTGCCGACCTTGCAAGGGCTCAGGCTGGATCGAACTCGGCGGCTCGGGCATGGTTCATCCGAATGTGTTGCGGGCCGTAGGCGTTGATCCAACGGTATATTCAGGCTTTGCTTTCGGTTTCGGCCTCGAACGGATGTGCGCATTGATGTATTCGCTCGACGACATCCGATTGATGTTCGATAACGACGTACGGTTTTTGGAGCAGTTCAGATGAACATCAGTTACAACTGGTTAAAGGATCTCATTGACATAGATACTCCGCCCGATCAGCTTGGTCAGCGGCTAACGAATGTTGGTTTAGCCGTGGAAGGCATTCATCAGCATGGCGATGATTTCGTTTTTGATATTGATCTAACGTCCAATCGACCTGACTGTTTATCGCACCTTGGCGTCGCACGCGAGCTTTGTGTGATTGCGGATTGCGGATTGCGGATTGAGGATTCAAAAGGCCAAAGTCCAAACACCGATAACCAGACTTTAGTAACCATTCAAGACGCTGATCTTTGTCATCGTTTTACAGGCAGAATTATTCGTAGTGTAAAGATCGGACCGTCTCCGAAATGGCTTGTCGATCGGCTTGAGGCGATCGGAGAAAGATCGATCAACAATGTCGCGGATATTACGAATTATGTAATGCACGAATTAGGACAGCCAATGCATGCCTTTGATCTCGATAAACTTGCCGAGAATCGCATCGTCGTTCGAAGGGCAACCTCCGGCGAAACCATCACAACACTCGACGAGATCGAACGAAAGCTGGATAACACGGTGCTCGCGATCTGCGACGCTGATAAGCCTGTCGCGATTGCAGGAGTTATGGGCGGCCTCGATTCTAGCATCAGCCACGACACAGTTAATGTGTTACTTGAGGTTGCTTACTTTAATCGTGAAAATATTAGGACTACGTCACGAACCCTAGGACTTACTACGGAAGCAAGTTACCGCTTCGAGCGGGGTGTCGATATCGAGAATTTGCATGCAGCGTCAACAAGAGCCGCGGATTTGATACAGGACATTGCAGGGGGCCAACTGGGCGAATTTATCGACCTTTACCCAACCAAACGAGAGTTACACCGTATCGAGTCGCCAGATATCTCGGCGGCCGTTTCGCGGCTAACCGGATTGCAAGTGGCTGAGAGCGAATGCCTCCGAATTTTGGACTCATTGGGCATTTCGTCAGGCGAAACGGGTGTATTCACTTCACCGTCGTGGCGCCACGACCTCGCAATTGAGGAAGACTTGGTCGAAGAGGTTGCACGTCACGCAGGTTACGAAAACATAGCCAACGAACTCCCGCCTGCGTACGGAGCGGGCGAATATCAGGCTTCGGAATCGAGGGTTAAGTATCTGCGGCAGACTCTTGTCGATATGGGCTTTGACGAAGCGATCTCGTACAGTTTTATCGATACAAAATCCGACGATATATACGAGCTGATTCCCGGTGTTATTGACGAAAATGTTGATGAGAAATTTGTGACGCTCCGTGATTCTGTTATCGAAGGCGCGGTTCGTATGAGGCCGACATTATTACAGGGCTTGCTCGATTCGGTCCGGCTAAACCTCAACCATCAACGCCGCGATCTAAAACTCTTCGAACTCGGAAAAGTATTTGCAGCAACTCACGGCGAGAGCGGCCTGCCGAATGAGCAGGAAAGCTTTGCTTTGGTTATTACAGGCGGTGAAGTGCTGGAGGA
>Ga0209797_10001913_pt1 | contig 10505 bp, 6 predicted proteins | sample DOMMetBare3Fresh_2_FD_187472 | JGI IMG/M metagenome (GOLD analysis project Ga0209797, IMG submission 187472) | Wetland sediment microbial communities from St. Louis River estuary, USA, under dissolved organic matter induced mercury methylation -... | ecosystem: Environmental > Aquatic >...
CCCATGAACTCGCCCGGGCCACGGATCGCGAGGTCGCGGCGTGCGATCTCGAAGCCGTCGGTGGTCTCGCTCATCGCCCGCAGGCGCTCGCGCGCCGCGGGTGACAGCGGTGGCGAGTACAGCAGCACGCACACCGAAGCCACCGCGCCGCGCCCGACCCGCCCGCGCAACTGATGCAGCTGCGCCAGGCCGAAGCGCTCGGCATGCTCGATCACCATCAGGCTCGCGTTGGGCACGTCGACGCCGACCTCGATCACCGTGGTGGCCACCATCACGGCCATCGTGCCGTCGGTGAACAGCGACATCACTGCGGCTTTCTCGGTGCCGCTCATGCGCCCGTGCAGCAACCCGACCATGTGCCCGGGCAGCGCAACGGTGAGTTGCTGGTGGGTCGCGGTGGCGTCGCGCAATTCGAGCGCCTCGCTCTCCTCGACCAGCGGGCAAACCCAGTAGACCTGCTTGCCCTGCGCGACCTCGTCACGGATGCGCGCGATCACCGCATCGCGCTTGTCCTCGGCGAACAGCTTGGTGACGACCGGCGTGCGGCCCGGCGGCAACTCGTCGATGGTGCTGACCGCGAGGTCGGCGTAGTAGGTCATCGCCAGCGTGCGCGGGATCGGCGTGGCGCTCATCATCAACAGGTGCGGCTCGACCGCGTGCCCTTCGAGCTTGTCGCGCAGCGCCAGTCGCTGCGCCACGCCGAAACGGTGCTGCTCGTCGACGATGGCCAGCCCCAGCTTGGCGAACGCGACGCCTTCCTGGATCACCGCGTGGGTGCCGATCACGAGGCCGGCCGCACCCGACTCGACGGCCGCGAGTTGCTCGCGGCGCTCCTTGCCCTTGCGGCCCCCGGTCAACCACGCCACCCGTACGCCCAACGGTTCGAGCCATTGCACGAGTTTCCGGAAATGCTGCTCGGCCAGGATCTCGGTGGGCGCCATCAGCGCGCACTGCCAGCCGGCATCGATCGCGATCGTCGCCGCCAGTGCGGCGACGACGGTCTTGCCCGACCCGACATCACCCTGCAGAAGGCGGTGCATCGGCGTGCCGGCCGCGAGGTCGCTGGCGATCTCCTCGCAGACGCGGCGCTGGGCGGCCGTCAGCGCGAACGGCAGCACCGCGAGCAGCCGTTCATGCAGCCCGCCTCGCGTGGCGCCCAGCGTCGGGGCCTTCAGTTTCGCGCGTTCGCGCCGGGCCGTGAGCTGCGACAACTGCTGGGCCAGCAATTCGTCGAACTTCAGGCGTTGCCACGCGGCGTGGCTGCGATCGTCCAATGCAGCCAGTGCGGTGCCGGGCGGGGGCTGGTGCAGGAACTGCACGGCCTCGCGCAGGGGCGGCAGGCCCGTGGGGACGGTGCCCGGCGGCAGGATCTCGCCCAGCGCTGCACGCGTCAGCGCCGAGCCGATCGCCTTGCGCAGATAGGCTTGGGGCAGTTGCGCACTCGTCGGGTAGACCGGCGTGAGGGTCGCGGGCAAGGGGCCGTCCGCAGGCTTGACTGCCGGGTGCACCATCTCGCGCCCGAGGAAACCGCCCCGCAACTCGCCGCGCACCCGCAGTCGCCGGCCCACGGCGTAGGTCTTCTGTTGCGAGCCGTAGAAGTTGAGAAAACGCAGCACCAGGGTCTCGCCCTCGTCGTCGCGCAGCCGCACCACCAGTTGCCGGCGCGGGCGGAACTCGACGCGGCACTCGACCGCCACGCCCTCGACCTGCACCACCGCGCCATCGCGCGCGTCTGCCAGGCGGTCCAGCCGCGTCTCGTCTTCGTAACGCAACGGCAGGTGCAGCGCCAGGTCCACGTCGCGCGTCAGCCCGAGCTTGGCCATCGCGCGTTGGGGGGCGGACAGCTCGCGTTTCACCTCGGGCATGGCGGCGATTGTCGCTTCCCGATAATCGGATCATGACCGCCTTGCGTGCCTTGCTGCTGGCGCTTGTCCTCGTCTGCCCTGCCGCACCCGCGGCGCCCTGGGACATGCCGCCGCTGGACCGCGCGCTGAACTACCAACCCAAGCAGCCGCTGCAGGTCTTCACCACCGACGGCGTCGAGATCGCCGTCTTCGGCGCCGAACGGCGCCAGTTCGTGCCGATCGCGCGCATCCCCAAGCTGCTGCAGGACGCGGTGATCGCGGTCGAGGACGCGCGCTTTCGCGAGCACGGCGGCATCGACCCCAAGGGCATGGCACGCGCCGCGATCGCGCTGCTCACCGGCGGGCGCCGCCAGGGAGCGTCGACCATCACGCAGCAGGTGGCTCGCACGTTCTTCCTCGAACAGCGCTTCACCGCCGAACGCAAGTCGCGCGAGATCCTGATCGCGCTCGAGCTGGAGAAGAAGCTCACGAAGGACCAGATCCTCGAGCTCTACATGAACGAGATCTTCCTGGGCCAGCGCGCCTACGGCTTCGCCGCCGCGTCGCAGACGTATTTCGGCAAGTCGCTGGACCAGTTGTCGATCGCCGAGACGGCCATGCTGGCCGGCTTGCCGCAGAACCCGCAGTACGCCAACCCGGTGGCCAGCTTCGAGCGCGCGACACAGCGCCAGCGCATCGTGCTGGAGCGCATGAAGGTCCACGGCGTGATCTCGCAGGCGCAGCAGGCCCGCGCACGTGAAGAGAAGCTGGTGATCCGCGCGCCCGGTCAGGCGGTGCTGCAGGCCGGCCACGTGGCTGAGATGGCCCGCCTGGCGGTGGTCGAGCGGCTCGGTGCCAATGCCTACACCAGCGGCATCAGGGTGACGACCTCGTTGCGCGTGGTCGATCAGCGCGCGGCTTGGACAGCGTTGCGGCGCGGCGTGGTGGCGCACGACCGCAAGGGCGGATGGCGCGGCGTCGAAGCCCTGCTGGCGCTGCCGCCGGGCGACGGCCCGGAGCTCGAGGCCGCGGCCGCGAGCGCGCTAAAGGAGCATCACGACGACGAGATGCTTCGCGTGGCGATCGTGCTGGCCGCGACACCCAGGGAAGTGCGTGTGCAACTCGCGTCGGGAGAGCGTGTGTCGATCAGCGGCGAGGGCCTGCGCCTGGCGCAGACCGGGCTCTCGCCCAAGGCCAAGGCGCCGCTGGCCCTGCAGCGCGGCGCGATCGTGCGCGTGATCGAGACGACGTCGAGGATGAAGCCGGCGCCGGCGGCCAGGACCTGGGCGATCGCCCAATGGCCGCAGGCCGAGGCCGCGTTCGTCGCGCTCGATCCGGCCACTGGCCGAGTGCGGGCCCTGGTGGGTTCGTTCGACTTCAGCCGCACCGCCTTCAACCATGTGACGCAGGGTTGGCGACAACCGGGCTCGGCGATCAAGCCACTGCTGTACTCGGCGGCGCTCGAACGCGGCCTGATGCCGTCGACCGTGATCGACGATGCACCGTTCACTGCGGCCAACGGCTGGTCGCCCGCCAACAGCGATGGAAAGTTCGACGGCCCATTGACGCTGCGCGACGCGCTGGCTCGATCACGCAATCTGGTGAGCGTGCGCGTGCTGCAGGCCGCGGGCATCGGGCCCACGCGCGACTGGCTGGCGCGCTTTGGGCTGGACGAAGCCCGGCAGCCCGACAACCTGACGCTTGCGCTGGGGACCGGCAGCGTGACGCCACTGCAGATGGCGCAGGCCTACGGTGCCATCGCCAACGGCGGCTGGACGCTGCCGCCGGTGCTGATCGAGCGCATCATCGACGCACAGGGCAAGGTCCTGTTCGAGGCGCCGCCCGCCGCGGCGTTGACCGAGGAGACTCGAGCGATCCCGGCGCGCAATGCGTTCCTGACCGCGACGATGCTCAACGAAGTCACCAGGAGCGGCACGGCCGCGCGGGCACAGGCTGCATTGCAGCGCAGCGACGTCTACGGCAAGACCGGCACCACCGACAACGCGGTGGACGCGTGGTTCGCCGGTTTCCAGCCCGGTCTCGTCGCGGTCGCGTGGATGGGCTACAGCGAACCGCGCAGCCTGGGTGAACGCGAGAGTGGCGGAGGGCTCGCGTTGCCGATCTGGATCGACTACATGGCCGTCGCACTCAAAGGGGTACCGGTGGCCACGCTCGCACCGCCGCCGGGTCTGATGCGGGTCGGTGACGACTGGCTGTACGACGAATACGCGGTGGCCGGTCATGTGCTGCGCATCGACGCCGACGGCGCAGTGCAGCGCGCGCAGCCGTTCGCGCCGCCGCTGGCTGCCGGGGTGGCAACGCCGTCGCAATAGGCTCGCATGGAACAATCGCGTCTGATGGAGCCTCTTCAGGCCGGTACAGCCTGAGCAACATGACCGGACACACCCTCGCCGATTTCGACTTCGCGCTGCCGTCGGAACTGATCGCCCAGCACCCGGTGCCCGAGCGCAGTGCCTCGCGTCTGCTCGACGGCCGCGGCGCGACGCCGGCGGACCGCCTGTTCCGCGACCTGCCTGCGCTGCTCGATCCGGGGGACCTGATGGTCTTCAACGACACGCGCGTCATCAAGGCGCGCCTCTTCGGCACCAAGGCAGTCACCGGCGGGGCGGTGGAGGCGCTGATCGAACGCGTGCTGCCTGAGCGCAACGAGGTGCTGGCGCACCTGCGCGCCAGCAAGTCGCCGCGGCCCGGCAATGTGCTGCGTTTCGCCGACGCCTTCGATGCCGAAGTGCTCGGGCGCGCCGGCGCCGACGAATCGCTGTTCCACCTGCGCTTTCCGTCCGAGCCCTTCGCGCTGCTCGACGCGCATGGCCATGTGCCGCTGCCGCCCTACATCACGCACGACGACGATGCCGATGACGAGCGGCGCTACCAGACGGTCTTCGCGCGCAACCCTGGCGCGGTGGCGGCACCCACCGCAGCCTTGCATTTCGACCCGGCCGTGCTCGACGCGCTGGCCGCGCGCGGCGTTCACACGACCCACGTGACGTTGCACGTCGGCGCGGGCACCTTCCAGCCCGTTCGCGCCGCGCGCATCGAAGAGCACCGCATGCACAGCGAATGGTTCGAGGTGGGCGAGGCCTGCGTGACCGCGGTGCGCGCCGCGCGCCAGCGCGGCAACCGGGTGATCGCCGTGGGTACGACCAGCGTGCGCAGCCTCGAGGCGGCCGCGCGCGCCAGCGGCGAGTTGCAGGCGATGCGCGGCGACACCGACATCTTCATCACGCCAGGATTCGAGTTCCGCGTGGTCGATGCCTTGGTCACCAACTTCCACCTGCCCAGGAGCACGCTGTTGATGCTGGTGAGCGCCCTGGCCGGCCACGCACAGGTGATGGCGCTGTACCGGCATGCGATCGAGGCACGTTACCGGTTCTTCAGTTACGGCGATGCGATGTTGCTGGCCCGGAACTGAAGCGGGCCCGTCGACAATCGCGCGATGCTTCGATTCGATGTTCTTGCCACCGAGGGCCACGCACGTCGCGGCCGCCTGACGCTCGCGCATGGCGTGGTCGAGACGCCGGTCTTCATGCCCGTGGGAACCTACGGCACGGTCAAGGGCGTGCTGCCGCGCGACCTGGAGACGATGGGCGCGCAGATCATCCTGGGCAACACGTTCCACCTCTGGCTGCGGCCCGGGCTCGAGGTGCTGAGCACCTTCGGCGGCTTGCACCGATTCGAAGGCTGGACGCGACCGATCCTCACCGACAGCGGCGGCTTCCAGGTCTGGTCGCTGGGCGAGATGCGCAAGATCAGCGAAGAGGGCGTCCGGTTCGCCTCGCCGGTCAACGGCGACAAGCTGTTCCTCACGCCGGAAGTGAGCATGCAGATCCAGACGGTGTTGAACAGCGACATCGTGATGCAGTTCGACGAGTGCACGCCGTATGAATCCAAGGGACAGCTCACGACGGAGCGCCTGGCGCGCGAGTCGATGGAACTGTCGCTGCGCTGGGCCGCGCGCTGCCAGGCCGAGTTCGCGCGCCTGGACAACCCCAATGCACTGTTCGGCATCGTCCAGGGCGGCATGTTCGAGAACCTGCGCGAGGCTTCGCTCGACGCGCTGGTCGGCCTGGGCTTTCCCGGCTACGCGATCGGCGGCGTGAGTGTGGGCGAGCCCAAGGAAGAGATGCTGCGCATCCTTGCGCACACGCCCCACCGGCTGCCCCGGGACAAGCCGCGCTACCTGATGGGCGTCGGAACGCCCGAAGACATGGTCGAGGGTGTGGCGCAGGGCGTGGACCTGTTCGACTGCGTGATGCCCACCCGGAATGCGCGCAACGGCCACCTGTTCACCCGCTTCGGCGACCTGCGCATCCGCAACGCGAAGAACAAGCTCGACCAGCGGCCGATCGACCCCAGCTGCACCTGTCACGCCTGCGCCGGCTTCTCGCGCGCCTACCTGCACCACCTCGACCGCTGCGGCGAGATGCTCGCTCCGATGCTCTCGACGATCCACAACCTGCACTACTACCTGAACCTGGTGCGCGAGGCGCGTGACGCGCTCGATGCAGGGCGCTTCGCGGCCTTCCGCGTGCAGTTCAAGACCGAGCGAGCGCGCGGCGTCGACGAGTGATGTTCTTGTTGCGCTGGCTGCGGCGGGGATTCGAGGCGCTGCTCGCGCTGCTGATCCTGTTCGAAGAGTGGGGCTGGGAGCCGCTCAAGCGCGCGATGGCCCGTGTGATGGGCTGGGCGCCGCTGGCCTGGATCGAGCGCGGCATCGCGCGGCTGCCGCCCTACGCGGCCCTGGTCGTCTTCTTCGTGCCCGCGCTGCTGTTGCTGCCGGTCAAGCTAGCGGCATTGTGGCTGATCGGCCAGGGGCAGAAAATGCTCGGGCTGGCGGTGATCGTGATCGCCAAGCTGGTGGGCACGGCGCTGGTGGCGCGCCTTTTCCAACTCACTCAGCCGGCACTGATGACCCTGCCCTGGTTCGCGCATCTGTACGCGCGCTGGACCGTCTGGAAGCAAGCGCTGCTGGCGCAGGTGCGCGCTTCGTGGGCCTGGCGCGTGGGGCGCGTGGTCAGGCGCCGGGTGGCGATCCGCATCGCGCGCTGGCGCGGTACGGCATCGCCCGGTCAGTAGTCGTACAGATGCTCGACCTGGACGGCCGTTGCGCGCCAGCGGCGCAGTTGCGCGGCCAGCACGGGCACGGGGAGCGCGATCACGCGCCGCTCCCAGCCCGGCTGCGTCAGGATCGGCTGCACGAAGATCGGGCGCAGCGGTGGGACCGGCGCGGCGCTGCCCGAGCGCTCGATCACGCTGGCGACGATAGTGCCGCGATTGCCGGCGATCTCGCGAAAGACAACGCCCTGCTCGGCCAGCGCCTGCGCGTAGGCCATGAAAGCCCGGTAGCGCGGCACCGTCACCAGCACCGCGCCATCGACGCCGGCGAGCGGCCGCAACTCGGGCAGGGCGGCGGCCGGCGGTCCTGGCGTGCGGTCGAGCACGACGGCCGTCACCGGCTTGGCGGCGTCGTAGACCGACTGCGTCCCGAGCTTGATCAGCCATGCATACCCGGCCTTGACCAGGTACTCGGTGGTCAGCGCGAATCGGCGCTCCCACTTGCGCACCAGGTTCGGCCCGAGCGCGGGTGTGTTGCCCCACAGCTCGCGCAGCGGCGTGATGAAGTCGAACAGGTACCAGGGGTCGACGCGGATGAAGTCCACATAGGCCTGGGCCACGCGCGCCGCCAGGCGTTCTTCAGCGGTTGGCACTCCGTCGCGGGTCGCCTCCGCCAACCGCCCGATGGTGGACTCGTAGGCCGACCGCAGGCCGTACTCGACGGTCGTGCTGCCGCCGATCACCGACACCATCAGGTGGTAACCGGCGTTGAACGGATAGTCCTTTGTTTCGCGAGTGACCTCGCGGTAGCCCTGCCAGAACTGCGCGACATGCCCGCCCCAGGGGAACTCGCTGGGCGCTCGCCCCGCAGCGAAGTACGCGGCCATCTCGGCCGGGCTGTGCACGAGGTACCACTCGGGGAAGGTCAGGAAGGTCTGGTCCTCGCCGCGGCGGTGCTCGATGGGCGTGATCGGCGGCTCGCCCGCCGAGGCTGTCAACGCCATGGCGGCAAGCCACAGCGCAATCAAGCATCGCGTCACCCGGACTCCTTGACGAAGGACATCAGCAGGTTGTCCGAAGGATCGTGGCGTTGCGCCAGGCGCGCGCCGCTGTCACGCAGGCCTGCGCGTGCGAGCAGCTGGCACCAATGGTCGATCGGCGCGAAGTGCCTGCGTTCACGCACGTTGACGTCCCAGGGCTCACCGAGTCCGGCGTTGAAGACGGTGTGTGCCAGCGCGACCAGGGAACGCATGCGTTCATCGCGCACGTCGTGGTCACGCAGGATGAACAGGCCGCCCGGGCGCAGCACGCGGGCGATCGACTGCACGAAGGCGTCGATGCGTTCGGGCGCGCAGTGGTGCAGGCCGATGTAGCAGCTCACCAGGTCGAAGCTCGCATCGCCGAGGGTGGCCGGCAGCGGATCATGGTCGCCGATGTCGACGAACTGGCCCAGCCGGCGCAGCCGGCCGCGCTCGACGATGTCCACCGGCGACATCGTCGGCGCCACGCCATGGGCCAGCACCAGCCGGCCATCGATGCGCACGGCCTTGCGCAACACGCTGGCGTAGCGGCCGGTCGTGCCGATCTCGATGTAGCCGTCGATGCGCTTGCGCTCACCCAGCAGTTCCAGCGTCTGGCGCAGCATCTCGGCCTTCTGCTTGGCCAGCGCCGGCAGCGCCAGCCGCAGGTCGGCGAGGAAGGGCTTGATGCGTGGCAGCTCGCGTTGCAGGTGGCGGTAGATGTCTTCTTCGCTGGTGAAGCGCTCGCAGGCGTCCTTGATCAAGGTGTGGAAGCGGTCTTCGGGGTAGAGGCGATAGACGGTCTGCAGGAAGCGGTAGAAGCCGTCGTGCAGCTCGACGTCCTGGAACACCGCATGGAAGTCGCTGCTGGGCAGCGCAGTCGGGGGTGCGGGTGCGTCGGGCAGCGTCGGGGCGTAGTAGCGATCCCACAGCACGTTGCGCAGACGGAACTGCGGATCGACTCTCGCCTTCAGCGCGAAGAGCTCGCGTGCTCGCGGATAGGCGGCATGGAACTGTTCGGGCGTGCCATGCGGCTGGTAGGGCAGGTAGTAGGTGCCGCCGACCGAGATGGCGGCGTCGATCAGCTCCCGGGTCCAGACCGCGACGCGGTTCCTGGCGCTGTCGCGCGTGCGCTGCTTGTAGTACAGCACGAAGGCAAAGGTCTCGCCGCGCGCCCAGGCCAGCAGGCTGCCCGGGTCGGCGTTGGCATGGCGCACGGAGATGTTGACCATGTTGACGCGATGCCGCTCGAGGATCTCGGCCATCATCGGCACGAACTCCTCGAAGCGCTCGACCGGACAGAAATACTCCTGCAGCACGTAGGTGGCACGCTCGCGCGACGCGGGTTCGAGCTCGGCCACGTCGTAGCTGGCTTCGAAATTGCGCCAGTGCACGATCTTGCGCCGGTACAGCCACGGGTCGATGAGGTACTCGCGGCGCCACTTCCCGAGCGGCGTCTCGGTAACGGCCCAGACGAAATAGCGGTGCAGCGGGTAGGAGTCGTCGGTCTCGTGCAGGCGTTGCAGCACCGTCGGCGATCGCTCGGTCTCGACCCAGGTGACCGAGCGCACGCGCGTGAAGTCAGGGGGGTAGAGATCGGCGTTATGGAACACCGCCTGCTTGTCGCCGCGAATCCTCTCCCTGAAGTGCGCCAGGTACTCGCCCGCCTTCATCTTGCGGTTCAGGCGCAGCACGCGCTGGTTGTCGGCCAGGTCGAGTTCGGCCTCGACGATCACGCCCACGCTGCCGTAACCGCCGATCGCGGCAAAGAAGAGTTCGGCGTTGTTCTCGCGCGAAGCGTCGACGAGTTCTCCGTCGGCCAGCACGAGCCGGATCGAGCGCACCGACAGGATCACCGGCCCCTGCCCCATGTAGCGGCCATGGCAGTTGACGCTCAGCGCACCACCGACGGTGAAGTTGGCATAGGTCTGCATGATCTTCACCGACAGGCCATGGGGGTCGATGAAGCGCTGGATCGCGCGCCAGCGCGTGCCGGCCTGCACGCGGATGGTCTTCTCCGCAGGCGAGAAGGCCAGGACCTGGTTCATCTGCCGCATGTCCAGGTGCAGGCTCATCGGGCTGGCGATCTGGCCGCCCATGCTGTAGCGGCCGCCTCCGATCGAGACCGGGCCGTCGGAGCGGCGCAGCGCGTCGATCACGTCCTCGGTGGTGCGCGGCGTGACGACAGCCCATACGGGAACGGGGTTCAGGCCGCTGACGTCGTTGACCAGGTTCGGTGTTTGGGTCATGGATTCGATCAGGTCAGGTTTGACGGGGGTCGGCGCCCCAGGCGTTGGCGTGCCGGTTGCCCTGGCGCAGCGCCAACTCCCACGCCAGCCACAGCGCGCCGGCCACCGGCACCACGAGCGTCCAGAGCCACCAGCCGCTGCGGCCGCGGTCGTGCAGGCGCGCCACCGCCAAGGCACCGACGCCCGCCAGCGCGAGTGCAGCCCAGGCGGTCGCTGCGAGCGGCAGCTGCTCGATCGCGAGCCCCTCGCGCACGGCGAAGAAGACCAACCAGATGCCCGCCGTTGCCCACCAGAAAGTGCGCCGACGCAGCCTTGGC
>Ga0209797_10001914_pt1 | contig 10503 bp, 12 predicted proteins | sample DOMMetBare3Fresh_2_FD_187472 | JGI IMG/M metagenome (GOLD analysis project Ga0209797, IMG submission 187472) | Wetland sediment microbial communities from St. Louis River estuary, USA, under dissolved organic matter induced mercury methylation -... | ecosystem: Environmental > Aquatic >...
CCGTTAAGTTAAGAAAAAGTCTCCTTCTCCTGCTGGATTCCTATATGGATGTAGGTTAGTAGGGCAATGCAGGAGCTATTGCCGAGAGGGTTGGGGTGACGACTGCATGGATGCAGGAGGTAGGGCAACGCATGGAGCAGTTGCCGAGGAGAATTAAAATGAGGAAAAATGCCTTTAAATTCCCCCTCATCCTAACCTTCTCCCTCAAGGGAGAAGGGACTAATCGCTTAACTTAACGGCATTGATTAAGCAAGGCAGCTATGGCGATTCTTCCAAAAAAGAAAGCCCCCACTACAACTAAAATGCTTACCGAAGACGGAAGACTTGTTGAAGTAGATATCAGCAAGATTAAGAAAACAGGAATCAAAGTATCCGACAAGGATGTAATTACCTGGGTAAAAAATAAACCAACGTTTTAATAAATCAATATGGAAAAAAAAGATACTTCACGAAGAGATTTTATCATCACCGGTTTATTGGCAAGCGTAGCGGCCGGGTGTTCTGATAAAGATCCTTTTGCAGCAGGTGCCGATCAGCTGGTAACTGCTTCCGGTGAAAAAGTAAAACTCCTTTCTGCCGATGGGGAAATTATTGAAGTGGATAAAGCATTTCTGAAACCCGTTCCTGTATTGCCCCAGGTGTCAAACAGCGAAGCAAGAAAAGGAATTGCCGGTAAAAAATTTGTGATGGTGATTGATCTTTCCCGTTGCAAAAATTTAAAAAAGTGTCAGGAGGCATGTAATCATGCACACTACGTACCTGATGCACAAAACTGGATAAAAGTACATCCTATGCTGGATGGAGAACATGAAGCTCCATACTGGCAGCCTACCACTTGTATGCATTGCGATGAACCTCCTTGTGTAAAAGTTTGTCCTGTTGATGCTACATTTAAAAGACAGGACGGAATTGTTTTAATAGATAGTGATCGTTGTGTAGGTTGTCGTTTTTGTATGGCAGCTTGCCCGTATTCCACAAGAGTTTTTAACTGGGAAAAACCAGAATTGCCTTCAGAGATCGAACAGCAGCATTATTCCTGTGAGACAAGTACTCCGCAAAAAAAGGGAACAGTAGGCAAATGCGATTTCTGCCCGGACATGGCACGTAAAGGTGAATTGCCACATTGTGTGTCTGCTTGCCCCAATGGCGTTTTCTTTTTTGGAGATATGTATGAAGACTCAGTTACTAACGGGCCTGAAACATTCCGTTTTTCAGATTTAGTCCGTGATAAAGCAGGATACAGATTGATGGAAGACCTGGGTACCAAGCCAAGTGTTTATTATCTGCCTCCCGTAAACAGGAATTTCAAATTTGAAGAAGGTTTAAAAATTGAAGAAGAAAGAAAATCAAAATCATAAAATATTTTTATCGTGGAAAATCAAAACACACTAAATACGGATCAGGTTATCCAGGATCTGCTGCCACAAAAATTCGGAAAAAGGGGTATGATATGGACCGGTTCTTTAATAATCATTTGTCTTATTGGTGCCTATGCTTATTTCCTGCAGCTAAAAAACGGGTTGGTGGTAACTAATATGGGTGACTATGCTTCCTGGGGTATTTATATTTCCAATTTCGTATTCTTTGTCGCTATCAGCCTGGTGGGTTCATTAATAACAGCGATATTCCGTCTTACAGATGTAAAATGGCGAACACCCTTAACTCGGATATCTGAAATGATAGCAGTTTCAGCTATCACATTTGCTTCATTAATTATTATAGTTGATATGGGCCGCCCCGAACGCCTGGTTAATTTATTTACACACGGCAGGCTGCAGTCACCTATCATGTGGGATGTTATTGTAATTGGTACATATTTTTGTATCAGCCTGTTTTTATTATACATCACATTGCTACCGGATATCCGGTTTATGATTTTAGCAAAAGATAAACTGGGTAAACCTTTTTCAAAACTATACAGGTGGCTTGGATCTTACTGGAAAGGAACAGAAGCTCAGGAAAAAATAAGAAATAGATCCATTACTATCCTTTGTATTATAATTATCCCGGTTGCATTTTGCATTCACACCGTTACTTCCTGGTTATTTGCTACTACTTACCGGCCCGGCTGGGACAGTACAAACTTTGGTGCTTATTTTGTTTCAGGTGCATTCCTGGTAGGCGCTGGCGGAGTTGTTGTAGCCATGTATGTTTTTCGCAGAGCGTATAAACTGGAAAAGTATATAACCGATATGCATTTTGAAAAAATGGGAAGGATACTAGTATTATTGGCTCTGTTATATCTCTATTTCAATATAAATGAATACCTGGTACCAGCATTTAAAATGAAAAAACCGGAAGAGGCTCATTTAACAGAATTATTTGCAGGCCAGTTTGCTCCTTTATTCTGGTTTGCCATCATGATAGGGATGATAATTCCGATTATAATTATACTTTTTAAAAAAGGAAGAAAACCATTACCCATGTTTATAGCAGGTGTAATGGTAGTGATCGGTGCATGGTTTAAGCGTTACCTGATTGTTACGCCAACATTACTGCACCCGTTTTTACCAAAGCATGATGCACCGGAAAGGTTTATGCACTATTTCCCCAGCTGGCAGGAATGGGCAATTGCACTTGGATCACTTGCAGGAGCATTACTCATCATTACATTTTTTGCAAGAGTGTTTCCTGTTATTTCAATTTATAAAACTATAACTGATCATGATGAAAACACTGAAAAATAAATACGGATTCCTGTTTTTGTTTTCATTGCTGTTAAGCTTTGCCGCAAAAACACAAGACTCGGTAGCAAGAGAATTGATACTGAAACTTGGCTATTATAAACCGGTTGATAATTTGCCTTACCTGAAAATTTCTGCTACCGAAAAGGTTGACAGGAAGTTTATACCGCAAAAAGATATTACGGCAAGTATTTATATAGGGGAAGAAACAGCAGGTGGCTTACTGGAAAAAATTAAAACGGATAAAAACGGAGAATACAAAATATATATTCCTGCTTCTTTTAAATCAACATGGGAATCGGCTTCCATTTTCAGTTTTATTGCAGTGACAGAAGCCACTAAAATATTTCCATCTGCAAAAAGTGAAATGTCCGTTACAAAAGCAAAGATTGAATTAGATACCAGTTCGGCCGATGGTGTAAAAAGTATTACTGTTAAAGTAAATGAACTTAAAAATGGTGAATGGCAACCGGCAAAAGATGTGGAATTAAAAATTGCTGTCAAGAGGTCATTGGGAAATTTACCGGTTGGGGATGAAGAATCATATACTACGGATTCAACTGGTACAGTAACAGCAGAGTTTAAAAGGGATAGTTTGTATGGAGATGAAAAAGGGAATTATACAATCATTGCCAGGACAGAAGATAATGATGTGTATGGAAATATATTTACAGAAAAAACTGTGAACTGGGGGGTAGTCCCTGTTCAGGATAAATCTTTTTATCATAGATCCCTGTGGGCTACCAGGTCAAGAACCCCGGTATGGTTATTAGTACTGGCTTATTCAATTATCCTCGGAGTTTGGGGAACAATATTTTACCTGGTGAGAGAGCTTTTAAAAATAAGAAAACTGGGTAAACTAACTACTTAATTAAAGAAACTTTTGGCCTGACTGGTTATTAAAGTCACACATAGGGGTGATAGCAATCAATTTTTTTTTGCTTTAAGAACATATAGCTTTATGTAACTTCTGAAAAGCATAAAAAAAGTACATGAAAAAGATAATTGCCGCCTTTGACGGACTTAAATATTCTGAACATACAAGAGATTATTCCATCAACATTGCAAAGCAAACAGAGACACAACTGGTGGGTATTTTTTTAGATGACCCAACATATACAGGCTATAAGATCTACGAAATAATTGCACAGAAAGGTGCTACAGAAGCAAATTTAAAAAAGTATGAAGCAAAAGATAAAGCTACCCGACTGGAGGCTTCAACGAATTTTGAAGTTACCTGTAAGCAAGCCGGTATAGATCATACAGTGCATCATGATACCAATATTGCTATACATGAATTGAAACATGAAAGTATTTATGCTGACCTGTTGATAATTGATTCAAAAGAAACGCTGACTCATTATACTGAAAAACAACCTACACGTTTTATCCGCGACCTGCTTGGCGATGTACAGTGCCCGGTGATACTTGTAAATGGCAAATACAAACCCATTAAAAAAATAAATTTCCTCTATGATGGTGAACCATCTTCTGTCCATGCAATAAAAATGTTCAGTTACCTGTTACCTGAATTAGCAGGGGTAGATGCGGAAGTAATTACGGTTAAACAGGATGCCCAAAAGCTTCAATTGCCTGATAATAAACTGATGAAAGAATTTATGAATAATCATTTTCCGGCGGCAGCCTACAAAGTAGTAAAGGGGTGGGCCGAAGATGAAATAGTAAAATACCTGAAACAACAGAAGGAAAATGCATTGGTGGTGCTGGGTGCCTACCGGAGAGGAACTGTAAGCCGCTGGTTCCGGGAAAGCATGGCAGATATACTAATGAAAGAAATTAAACTTCCTTTATTTATTGCTCATAATAAATAAGCCGATTAATATATGACCAAATCAAAAATGGCTGAGTTGCTGGCAACTGAAAATATCCAGTTGGAAAAATTAAATGAGATTGTGCAGAAGGCTGTGCAAGAAGAAAAATTTATTTCAGATAAACTGCTGGAATTTGAAGATCATCAACTTTCGTTCACCAGCAGGATTGCTGATAAGGTTTCATCATTTGGAGGAAGCTGGAGGTTTATTATATCGTTTATGCTGTTTATGACTGTGTGGATGGCTGCAAATTTTTATTTACTTTCCAGGCCTTTCGATCCGTATCCGTTTATTTTACTTAATTTGATTCTTTCTGCAATAGCTGCCATCCAGGCCCCGATAATCATGATGAGCCAGAACCGGAAAGAAGAAAAAGACCGGCAACGATCAGTAAACGATTACCTGGTTAACCTGAAATCAGAAATTGAAGTCCGTAACCTCCATAAAAAACTGGATTTGCTGATGACAGAACAAATGAAAACCTTATTTGAAATTCAAAAAGCGCAAATGGAAATGATGGAGGATATAAAATCATTTTTTGAAAATCCCCCTGATAAAAATAAAAGTTAACATTAGAAAATCCTTTTGGATTCATTTACTCACATTGCATTGGGCGCCTGTATAGGCGAAGCCTTGCTAAGTAAACCACTTGGTAAAAAAGCATTGCTATGGGGTATTCTTGCACAATCAATACCGGATATAGATTTTATTGCTTCATTCTGGCTGAATACTTCAGAAAATTTACTTGCTCACCGGGGATTCACACATTCAATCCTGTTTGCTTTCATCATTGTACCAGCTATGGCGTTAGCTGCTGATCACTGGCACCGGCCACATAATATCCGGTTTTCAAAATTCATTTTATTTTTTGCAATACAGGTTTTCATACATATTACACTGGATGCTTGTAATAATTATGGCGTTGGCTGGTTCGAACCATTCAGTCATCAACGGGTTTCTTTCAATGTATTGTTTGTGGCAGATCCTTTCTTTTCTGTTTGGCTGGGTATAGCCGCAATTGCACTTTTTGTTTTAAAACGCTGGCACAGGCGGAGGAAATTATGGATGAGAATCGGTTTAATTTTCCCTGCATTATATATCTGTTATGCATTATATAATAAATCAGTTATTGAAGGAGAGGTGAAAAAAGCATTTGAAAAACAGCAAATCGCTTATCATGATTATTTTACCACACCCACACCGCTCAATAACTGGTTATGGTATGTAGTGGCTGCGGACGACTCAGGATATCATATTGGTTTTCGTTCGGTATTTGATAAAAAGGCTTCTATTGATTTTACCTGGTTTCCCAGGAATGATTCTTTGTTAAAACCTCTAAAGGAACATGAGGAAGTTCTTCATTTGCTCCGGTTTGCAAGAGGTTTTTATACAATTGAAAAATGGAACGACACCCTTGTATTTAATGATCTCCGGTTTGGACAAATTGCAGGATGGCAAAATCCACAGGGAAAATTTGTATTTCATTATTTTCTTCAGCAACCCGATGATAACAAACTGGTAGTACAACGGGGAAGGTTTGAAGGATGGGATTGGCAAACTGTAAAAGCATTTATAAAAAGAATAAAGGGGAATTAAAATTATTTTATTACCGCTTTTTCAATTTCTCCTTTATCTAATCTTTGTTCAGGGGGTATATACTTCAGGTGGAGAAATTGATACATATCTTCTTCCGTTCTGCCAGCAAGCAGTTTGTTCGTTGCTGCATCAAAAATTCCGTATTCATTAATCTTAAGGCCTCTTTGTTTTGCAATTGTTCTCAATTTGATATTATGCTCTTTTGAACCGGTGAAATACAACATGGCTGCACCATACTCATAATCATGTACAAGCCGGATATCAACCTGTACATTTTTGTAATTCAGAATAACACTGGCCCTGGTTAATCCTTTAACTAAAACTTTTTTCACCTGGGGTAAGGAAATAAAGCAGGCAACAATTTTTTTTCTTTTTTTAATTTCAGCAAGAATAATAATATCTATATCGCCGATAGTTTCTTTTTTACGACGTAAGCTCCCGGCGATTTCAGCTTTTTGTACACCGGGTATTTTCCTTATTTCAACTATTATTTCTTCTGCAATTTTTTCGGCTTCCTGTAAGGCCAAACGCTGCGGCTCTTTTATTAATTTCAGTGATTTGCTGATATTCTCAATTTTCTTATTGCCAAATCCTTTTAACTTATTCAGTCTTCCTGATTCGATGGCAGCTATTAATTCGTCCTTGTTATTAATATGCAGTTCATCATGTAATGTTTTTAAAGTTGCAGGACCCATGCCTGTAATATCCATCAGTTCCAGCAGTTCAAAGGGGACCTCCTTTTTCAATTTTTCTAAAGTTTTTATTTTACCAGTATGCAGGTACTCTATTATTTTTTCCGCAATGCTTTCGCCGATACCACCAATTGCATCCAGTGTTTTTACATCTTTTGCATACTGGGCAATATCTTCTTTCATGTTAAGCAGAATCCTGGCTACATTTTCATAGGCAAGTGCACGGAATCTTTCATTCGATCCAAGGAAACGGTAACAATTAGCCATTTTATGAAATAAGGAGGCAAGCGAAATATTATTATGCAGAATTTCTTTTTTATGATGAATAACTGGCATGGCCTGATGAATTAACCCCGTTGTTTATAATAAAAAGTAAACAAATAAAATACCACACGTATTGCCTGGTATGAAAACCAGCGGATAAATTGTTTAATAATATTTTTTGTACGGATATGCCGTTCTAAAGAGATACGGATACAATCATTGGTAATAATAGTTTCAAGTATAGTTTCGGCCTGCTTTGCAATGGCCGGGCTTTTAGCATCCAGGTTAAGTTCAATACTTGCATGGGCACTGAGATTATTAATATTATAAGAACCAACCGTCATCCATTCACTATCACAAACAGCTATTTTACCATGCAGTATATTTTTCTGGTATTCATACAGCTCAATTTTATTTCTCAATAACCAGTCATACAGCCATCTTTCTGCATATTTTGCTGTCATCACATCTGATTGCCCGGCTGTAATTACTTTTATTTTTACTCCTCTGGCAGATGCATTTCTTAATAATCGCCTGATGCTGCTTCCGGGCAAAAAATAACTGCATAAAATTGTTATGTGGGATTTTGCATTGCCCAGCATTTCAATATATGTTTTTGAAACCTGGTTTATACGTCGTACCCAATCTTCACGCCGCATCCGGACCTCAGCTGTTTCATCCGGGTTGAATGTGTAAACAATTTTCTTTTCTTCACAGGGAGTGATTTTCATATTTGGAGAAAACCCGTACCATGTTTTCCAACATAATACACAAAGCTCACGGGCAATTTCTCCTTCCGTGAATAAAGCAAAATCTAACCAGGCTGGTGCACCAGGCATATCGTTATACCTGTTGCTGATATTTACTCCGCCTACCAATGCAAACCTGGTATCTGCAACCACTACTTTGTGGTGCAATCTTCTGCCGAGGTAAAATCTTTTACTTTTAAAAAGTGGCTCAAATAATTTTAAATGTATCCCGCTATTTCTTAAATCATCAATAAATTTCTGAGCCATACCCTGCGAAGCATACCCGTCAACAATTATATAAACCTGTACATTTCTTTTTACTGCAGCTTTCAAGGCATCCGCTACCCATATACCGGTTTCATCATCATCATAAATATAAGTTTGCAGGTGAATACTTTCTCTGGCATTATTAATCAGTTGAAGCAACAAGTCAAAATATTGCTTACCACCGCGAATCAACTCAACTTTATTTTGTGCTGTATATTCTGTTGCAGCTTTTGGATTGCCAATTGACATTTATAAATTTAAACTAATTTACCCGGCCTTTTTCAATTCATTGAACTTATTCATGAATGCCAACCCGCACTTTTTAAGAAGTAATCAAAATAGGCGCCCTTGCCCTTGAGTTAATTTCAAATTCCGCAAGTTGTGATAACCTGTCATCAATTTGTTTTTCATTTACTTCAGCTTCATGAAAAACAGCTGCAGCTTTTTCCATAGCTAAGGCTTTTGCAAATGCCGCTGCTGTGCCATACATGCTTATTTTATAATGATTAATTTCCTGGATGCATGCCAGCAGGCAGGCATCTCTTACTTCAGCATCGGCACAATTGCTTATTTTTTCTGCCGCTTCATCAATAAATGCTTTCATCACCCTGTTGACAGCAAATTCAGAAGTCAATTTTTCTTCTTCAATAAATTTTTCTATTTTATCTATATGTTTTGCAACATAGTCCTGGTAACGAAGAAGGATATCTTTTAATTTTAAAGAACCGCTTTTTAATAACCATACCGGCAGAATATTTTTTAACTGAACTTCTGCACTGCTGAATTTAGCTGCATCATAATCCAGCAGGTTATGCAATGTTCCAATTGCCTGTTTTATGTTTTCTTTCATAATTTATTGATTTTAGTTTTCTGAAGTTAACTTCTTATACCATAATGAAGTACTGACTAACCTCAACGGAAATTCTGATTGTGCTCATTACCAAACGCTGTAATATGGCGTCATTTTGGTTTGAATTCTTTTATTTGATACGATATTTCTCAAAAGAAATAAATCTTAATGAAGCCTGATATTGTCATTTTATGTTTTTAAAAGTATAATTGAAGGAATCAAATTATAAAGCCAAACTTTATGGCAAAGAAAAAACAGCCCGATAAACCGATTGAAATCCCACATCCGGGGAAACGACCCGAATTAGATCCGGATAAAATTCCTGAAAACCCCGTAACACCTGATGATGAACCTGATATTATTCCTGAAGAAGACCCTTTTGAAAATCCTCCTGAAGAATTACCAATTCCGGGAGAAGGACCTTGATTTAATACGTGCATAAAAAAATATATGAAAACAATATTATTCCTGCTTGTCTCCTTCATTGCCATTACCTCTTTGCTGTCAGGTATTCTTATGATAAGTAATCCGAATGGCAGTATTTTGAATTTGCCGCTCAGTTTACTGAAAGGAACGCCATTTAAAGATTTTACAATTCCGGGAATTTTGCTTGCCGTAATGGTTGGAGGTGTAAATCTTCTTGCAGTATTTTTTAACCTGCAACGTCACCGCAACCGGTATAACTGGTCCCTGGCTGGTGGTATCATTATTATCGGTTGGATTATAATCCAGATGATAATGATTGGAGCTTTTCACTGGCTGCATATTTTATACGTTATTATCGGGATCCTGATTATTCTTATTTCTTATCAATTAAAAGGCAAATGGGCAGTATAAAATTTACCAGGTTCTTTAATTTTAGCACATGAAAAAAAATAATCCTCTTGAAAGCCTGCAAACGGAAATAGATGCCTCTTATCTCTATTCAAAACTGGCAGATGCAGAAGACGATGCTGCAGTAGCAAAATTATACCGGGCAATGGCTGATATAGAAATCAGCCATGCTGATGCCATGGTAAAATCAAATAAAGAAAAAGGCATTGTTGTTGAATTACCGGGCCCATCCTGGCGGGCAAGAGTACTGAACAGGATTGGAAAAATTTTTGGCTATGAATATGTAGTAAGTTCTTTAGTGGAAACAGAGAAAGCTCTTGCACTGAAACAATCAACCGATAAAGAAAAACAAAATATTCCACTGAGCGGACATGAATCCAATCATGTAAAAATTTTAGAATCGCTGATCAACACCCAAAGCAAAGTATCAGGAGAAAAATTATCGAAGCTTGAAGGCAGGAGACATAAAACGGTTGGTGGAAATGCCTTGAGAGCTGCCGTGCTTGGCGCCAATGATGGGCTGGTTTCAAATATGAGTTTAGTAATGGGTGTAGCCGGTGCTACTAATGGTGAACAGGGTGTATTACTTGCAGGTATGGCCGGTTTATTAGCCGGAGCCTTGTCCATGGCGTTAGGCGAATGGCTTTCCGTGCAAAGCTCGCGCGAACTGTACGAACATCAGATCAAGATCGAGGCTGATGAGATCGCAGCGAACCCTGAAGAAGAACAGGAAGA
>Ga0209797_10001915_pt1 | contig 10503 bp, 9 predicted proteins | sample DOMMetBare3Fresh_2_FD_187472 | JGI IMG/M metagenome (GOLD analysis project Ga0209797, IMG submission 187472) | Wetland sediment microbial communities from St. Louis River estuary, USA, under dissolved organic matter induced mercury methylation -... | ecosystem: Environmental > Aquatic >...
GGTGAACTTCCACATGGTGCTCAATACCGGGTTACTCGGCTTTGACGGCGCGACCGAGGTGATTGTAGGGCGGGCGCGGGCGATGGGGTGGGGGGGAGCGGGGCCGTGATGGGCAGGGAGTCGCCCCGCCCCCGTTCGCTGCGCTCCGGGTGAACTCCCGGAAGGGGCCATGACCCGGCGCATGGCCCCTCGCGTTCCTCCTACCCGAACGAGATCCCGCCCTTCCCGTACCCCGGTTCGCGCCGCTCGGGCTTCATCCTGGTGTACCCCAACTCCTCGCTCCGGCTGATCCGCTTCTGCGCGGCGAGGCCCTCGAGTACCAGCTCGCACGCTGCCACGGCGCGCGGATGGTCATTCCTGGGCGCGAGCCCGAAGTCCGACACGATGTCGAGCAGCCCGGGCACGACGGCGAACCCTTGATGGCAGAGCTCCGCCCGCTCCTCGCCCGGCACCTTGAGCGCGCCGCCCTGGTCGAACCAGGCGACGATCTTCGCCAGATCGGCGCCGCCCAACCGCTCCTCCACGACCTTGCCGGCCGCGCGGCGGATCAGGTCACGTGCGATCGTGTCCCCGCCCTGCAGCTCCCCTTCGTACTCGAGCTCCAGCTTGCCGGTGATGGACGGCACGGCGGCATAGATGTCGCTCACGCGCGGCACGACGCGATCCTCGCCCAGCAGGGTGGCGCGCCGCTCGGCGTTGGAGACGACGTTTTCCAGGACGCTGATCGGCAGTCGCTGGCTCACTCCCGAACGCCTGTCCACCCGCTTGTCTTCCCGCGCCTCGAAGGCCACCCGCTCGATGACTTCGAGCACGAAGTCGGGGATGTCGAGCGGCCGGCCGCCGCGCCCGGTCCACGCCTCCTGCGCGGTGATCTCCATGCCGAGCTGTACGGTGCGCGGATAGTGCGTGATCACCTCCGAGCCGATCCGGTCCTTGAGCGGCGTGATGATCTTGCCGCGCGCGGTGTAGTCCTCCGGATTGGCGGTGAACGCGAGCAGCACGTCCAGCGGCAGGCGCACCGGGTAGCCTTTGATCTGGACGTCGCCTTCCTGCATGATGTTGAACAGCCCCACCTGCACCTTGCCGCTCAGGTCCGGCAGCTCGTTGATGGCGAAGATGCCCCGGTTGGCGCGGGGCAGCAGTCCGAAGTGCATGGTGAGCTCGTCGGAGAGCAGGTGCCCGCCGCGCGCGGCCTTGATCGGGTCCACGTCGCCGATCAGGTCGGCGATGGTGACGTCGGGCGTGGCCAGCTTCTCGACGTAGCGCTGATCGCGCTGGAGCCAGGCGATCGCCGTCGCGTCGCCGCACTCTCCGAGCCGCTCGCGGGCGAACTTGGAGATCGGCGCGAACGGGTCGTCGTTCACTTCGCTGCCAGCCACGATCGGGATGCGGTCGTCGAGCAGGCCGGTGAGCTCGCGCAGGATCCGGCTCTTGGCCTGTCCCCGAAGCCCGAGCAGGATGAAGTGGTGCCGGGCCAGCAGCGCGTTGACGATCTGGGGCAGGATGGTGTCGTCGTATCCCAGGATCCCGGGGAACAGCGGCCCGCCCGCGGCCAGGCGGGCCAGCAGGTTGGTCCGGATCTCGTCGCGCACGCTGCGCCCGCGCAGCGGGGCCTCCGCCCACGGAGAGTTCTTGAGGTCACCAAAGGTGCGAGGCTGGATCATATCGGTCATGGCTCGGTGATCGAAAGTCTGGTGTCGCATAACACGCTGTTCTGCTTCATCTTGCCGTTCTGGGACGGCCCGAGGTCACCTGCCGGGTCGGACCCGAAACGCTTGACAAAAGGTCGCCGCCGCTTAGGTTCGGCGCCGTACATCAGCCGACAGTGTGGCTCGTGACCCGGGCTCAGTGCCCCCCCCGATTTGGAGCAACGACGATGAGGAAGACCCTGATGATAGCCGCCCTGCTCGTGCTGGTCGGCTGTGGCGAGAAGAAGGCCGAGGCGCCGGCCGCGGACACCGCGGCGATGGCCCCGATGTCGACCGGCGACGGCATGGGCGGCATGGCCCATGACAGCATGTCGATGTCGGACTCCATGATGGCCCGGGACACCACGCGCAAGTAACCGGCCGGTCCCACTGTCGCATCGGGCTCCGGGCATCGCTCGGGGCCCGCTGTCTTTCCGTCACCCGTCCACTTCATCCGCGCCGAACGGCAACGCCACTACCCGGGCCCGGCGCCCGCCGGCGGTTACTACCTCGCCCGGGCTCACCTCGCGGCGGAGCAGGCCGAGACCCAGGACCCGATCCTCGAGGGTGAGCGTCGAGCGCACGCTGCCTACGTCCTTTTCACCGTAGATCACCGAGCGGCCGTCGAGCGGCTCGGAGTCGGTCCAGCGCAGCCCCCGGAGCTCGCGGTTGGTGTGGCCTCGGAAGTGTAGGCGGGCGACCGTCTCCTGCCCGGTGTAGCACCCCTTGGTGTACGAGACGCCACCGATCTCGTCATACCGCACCTCCTGCGGAAGGGTCCGCTCGTCGATCTCGACGCCGAGGGCGGGCCAGCCGGAGAGGAGCCGCGCGGCGTGCAGGTCGCATTCCTCGCCTGGCATCGCGCCTGCCGCAACGAGCCGCGCCACCAGCGGCTCGACCGCCGGCGCCAGCCCGACTGCCAGCGCCACGAACGGCGCCGACTCGGGCGCCAGGGCCACGGCGACCGGGCTCAGCTCCCCACCCACGGTAGTGACCCGCCCCGCCGACTCCGGCATCCCCACGCCGGACTTGGCGAGCACCTGGAAGCCATGCGCACCGAGCAGCCAGGCGACGGTTGCCTGGCCGGTGAGATCGGTCGTGCGCGCGAGGCGGGGTGGAAGCTGCCGAGTGAACAGGTCGAGCACGGCCGCGTGGCCGCCGGGCGGAACGATCAGGGTGAACGTGTCGCCCTGGCGGAGGACCCACGCGTCCACCACGATCATCCCCTTCGGCGTGAGCAATGCGCCGTAGACCAGGCTGCCGTCGCCGGGTTGCTCGAGATCGTTGGTGAGGAGCCCCTGCAGGCAGGTCAGCGCGCCGGGGCCGCTGATCCGGAGAACCGCCGGGGACGTGGAGAGGATCGTCGCGCCGTGGCGGACACGGTCGAGCCGGTCACGATCGAACCGGAGGTCGAGCTCAGCCATGGGCCCAGGGCAGCTCGGCGGGGTCGTGCCCGGTGAAGTCGCGCCAGACCAGGTCTGCGCCCTCGCATGTCTCCTCGGCATGGGAAGTGGCAAGCATGGCGCAGCGGAGCCCGGCTGCCCGCGCGGCTGCCAGGCCGGGCAACGAGTCCTCGATCACGATGCAGCGATGCGGGGCAAGCTCGAGCGCCGCGCGGGCACGGTTGTAACCCTGTGGGTCGGGCTTGCAGGCGCTCACGTCCTCCGCGGCCACGATCTCGCTGAAATGTGGACGGAGGCCCGCCAGGTCGAGCACCAACTCGATCTCCCGTCGGAGCGCGCCGCTCACGATGGCGAGCTGGATGCCGTCCAGCGCCGCGTTCTCGATGAACTCCGTGGCCCCCGGCACCAGATGCATCGTGGCGCGGATGGCGCGCTCGTAATGGGCGTGCTTCCGCTCGATTGCCGTGAGCAAGGCCGGCTCATCCGCCGCCCGCCCGAGGCGCTCGAAGGTGAACCGGAAGCATTCGCGGTCGTCGAAGCCGAGGTACTCACGGTAGTAGGTGTCCCGGTCGAGGGCGCAGCCGTATTCGGCCAGCGTCGCGATCAGCGCGTCGCAGTGCTGCGGCTCATCGTCGATGATGACACCGTTGAAATCGAACAGGATCGCAGCCGTCATTCGAGAAGGTATAACGGGGTGGGGGGGAGAGGGTAAGGAGTCATCACGAGCGGAGTAAGGGAGCGATGACCCGCCTCACGGCCTCTTCGCGGAGTTCACCCTGAGCGAGTCGAACGGGCTCGGGATGACTCGATCGCGCCCGGCCGCAGACGCCCCATACACTCCCCCCACCCGATAGCTCTCATCCAGCAGCTCCACCGGGTGCGCCACCCGGATCGGCAGCCCGGCCGCGCGCACCCCCGCGCCGATCTGCATCAGGCAGCCCGGGTTCCCCGTGGCCACTACCTGCGGCATCGGGTCCGCTGTGGCGAAGCTCTCGACCTTGAGATCGAGCACCGCGCGGGCCATCGCCGGGCGCACGATCGAGTAGATCCCCGCGCTCCCGCAGCACTTGTCCGAGCTCGGCAATAGCCGAAGCCGGAGCGAAGGGATCGCGCCCAGCACCGCCAGCGGCGCCGCGTGCACCCGCTGTGCGTGTTGCAGGTGGCATGGCGCGTCGTAGGCCACGTCGAGCGGCAGGTCGCCGCCAGGCCGGGGTCCGGCCTCGGCCAGGAGCTCGGAGACGTCGCGCACCTTGCCGCCGAACGCCGCAGCCGCCTCGGTTCCGAGCAGGTGGCCGTAGTGCTTGAGGAGCGCGCCGCAGCCCGCGCTGTTGACTACCACGTAGTCCGCGATCTCGGCGAGCGCCGCGACGTTCTGGCGGGCGAGGGCCTCGGCGGAGGCGCGGTCGCCCGCGTGCTCGTGGAGCGCGCCGCAGCAGGCCTGGCCCTCGGCCTCGATGACGGTGTAGCCGTTGGCCTCGAGCGTGCGCCGGGTCGCCTCGTGGACGTGGCGGAAGAGGGTGTCCATGACGCAGCCGCGGAACAGGGCGACTGTGGGGCGGTGGGGCGCATCGGAGTCACCCGGAGCCCGTTTGCTTCGCTCAGGGTGAACTCCGGGCGTGGTCGCTGCGAGCATCCCCATCCCGAACCCCACGCGGCCTCCGTCGGCCAGCAGCCGGGGGATGCCCGTCGCGCGGAGCACCCGCCCCAGCGTGAACAGCGGCCGCCAGAGCCACTCCTGCCGGAACACGCCGAGCACCAGCCCCGCCAGCGGCGGCAACCGCCGCGTGGCGAACAGCTGCTCCCGCGCCGTCTGCAGGCCGCGGCCGTACCCCACCCCCGACGGGCAGGCCGGTTCGCAGCCCAGGCAGCCGAGGCACGCGTCGAGGTGCTGGATGAGCTCGGCGTCGTCCGGGGCGAGCTCGCCATGCTCGAGTGCGCGCATGAGCACGATGCGGCCGCGCGGGCTGTCCGACTCGTCGCCGGTGGCGAGGTAGGTCGGGCAAGCGGGGAGGCAGAAGCCGCAATGGACGCAAGGGTCCAGCGAGGAGTAGTCTGCGGTGGGGTGCATGGGAAGGGGTTCGAGTCACCCTGAGTGAAGCGAAGGGGGCATGACCCGATTCATGGCTCCTTCGCGGAGTTCACCCTGAGCGAAGCGAACGGGCCCAAGATGACCCGAGGAGGGTACTCGCATCGCGCTATCACTCGCTCGCTTACTCACCCGCGCCCTCCAGCGCCACCTGCAGGCACTGGCCCGGATCGAACGTGTCGCGCAGCCGGCCAACGATCTGACCGACGCCCTCGCGGTACGCCCCGAAGTGGCCGAGCGCCCGCCGCACGGGCCAGGGGGCGCGCTCCAACGTCATGGGGATCTCGCGCGCCGCTGCGGCGCGGCGCACGGCCCGTAGCCGCTCGACTGGGGCGTCACCAGTCCAGCGGACCATCCCCAAGCCGGCTCCCGCGGAAAGCAGCCCCTCGTCGAGGTCGTGGGCGAGCAGGTCGATGGTGTCGTCCACCCCGTCACCCAGGACGCCCAGCCGGAGCGTGACGGGCCCGCCCTGGCTCCCGCGCGCCACCAGGCCCCAGAACGCGGCAGTGCGGTCGGCCGGCAGCGGCTGCCAGGCAAGATTGCCGATGGGCGCGATCCGCCTCACCTCACCCTGCACCGCCGCATCGGTGCCCAGAAAGCGGGCGGCGAGGACCCAGTCGGCCTCCGCCGCGAGCGCGGGCGAGAGCAGCTCGAGCGCCGCCGGCACCAACTCCGCCGCCATCACGTCGCGCGCGGCCGAGGTGAGGGCGTCGCGCATGCCCCGGGCGACCAGCGTCACGTCGGCCCGCGGCAGGGCGCGGAGCCGAAGATGCGCCTCGGCGATGATCCCGAACCCGCCGAACCCCCCGACCTGCAGCTTGGTGAGATCGTAGCCGGCGACGTTCTTCACCACCCGGCCGCCGGCCTTCACCAGCCGCCCGTCGCCGGTGGCCACGGTGCAACCGAGCACGTGGTCTCGGACCGGACCGAATCCGTGGCGCAGCGGGCCCGCGGTGGCGGTCGCGATGATCGACCCGAGGCTCCGCTCCGGCCGCCCCGGCGGATCGAGCGCGAGCCACATCCCCTCGTCGGCCAGTCGGCGCCTGAGCGCCTCGATCGGGGTGCCGGCCTGCACGGTCGCGACGAGATCGGCCGGGCTCACCGATACGACCTGGTCGAGCGCACCGGTGCTCACTGCGAGATCGGCGGGCGCGTCGGGCGGAAGCCAGGTGCCCTGGCCCTCGACGCGGATCTTCCAGCCCTCCTCGTGCGCCAACCGGCAGACGAGCGAGAGCGCGTCGGCGGAATCGGGGATCGCGCGCGGCAGGCCCGCCTGGTCGCGCTCGACGCCGCTCGTGCCGAGCAGCGCGCGGAGGCGGCCGTGGACCACGTCGCTCACCGGGCCCCCCGGGCCGCGGTCCATTCGCGGCAGGTGTGGATCGGGACGACCTTGCCGGGGTTGGCGCGCTCGGCCGGGTCGAACACCCGCCGCACCGCTCGCATCGCGCCGAGCGTCTCGGCGTCGAAGATCCACGGCATGTACTCGAGCTTGTCGGAGCCGACGCCGTGCTCGCCGGTGATGCTGCCACCGGCCTCGACGCAGGCGGCCATGATCTCCTTGCACGCCACATGCACCCGCGCGGCGACATCGGGATCGCGCCGGTCGAACGAGATGTTCGGGTGCAGGTTGCCGTCGCCGGCGTGGAAGACGTTGCTGATGTTGATGCCGTGGCGGTCGCGGATCTCGGCGATGCGGTCCATGATGTCCGGCAGCGCCGAGCGGGGCACGACGGCGTCCTGCACGGCGAGATCGGGCGCGATCCGGCCCATCGCGCCGAACGCCTTCTTCCGGCCCTGCCACAGGCGCGCGCGGTCTGCGTCGGTCGAGGCGCTTCGCACCGTGCGGGCGCCCTGCGCCCGCAGGATCGTCTCCACCGTCCGCGCTTCAGCCTCGACCGCGTCGGGCTGCCCGTCGAGCTCGACCAGCAGCACGGCGGCGGCGTCGGTCGGGTAGCCGGCCGCGTAGATGGACGCCTCCACCGCCGCGACGCAGGCGCGGTCCATCATCTCCATCGCGGCCGGCACGATCCCGGCGGCGATCACCGAGGAGACCGCCTCGCTCGCGGCGCGCACGCTGTGGAAGTCGGCCAGCATGGTGCGCACGCTCGCCGGCATCGGCTCGAGCCGCACCGTGATCCGGGTGACGATGCCGAACATCCCCTCGCTGCCGACGAACAAACCGACCAGGTCGGGCCCCCACGGCTCGCCGTGCGGCGACCCCAGCACGACCACCGAGCCGTCGGGCAGCACCACCTCGAGCTGCACGATGTGGTTGGTCGTGACGCCGTACTTGAGGCAGTGCGGTCCGCCCGCGTTCTCGGCGACGTTGCCGCCGACGGTGCAGGCGGCCTGGCTCGACGGATCGGGGACGTAGTGGAGCCCAAGCGGCGCCACCGCCTCCGAGAGGCGGGCATTCACCACGCCCGGCTGCACCACGGCACGTCGGTGCACCGGGTCGACGTCCAGGATGCAGTTCATCCGGGTGAGGGCGATGAGGACCGCGTCCGCATTCGCCACCGCTCCGCCGGACAGTCCCGTGCCCGCCCCGCGGGCCACGAACGGCACCCCAGCCAGGTGGAGCAGACGGATGATCTCGCGCACCTCGGACGCCGTGCCGGGCATCACGACGACGCCGGGATACGACTCCCGGGTGGGCAGGCCGTCCATGGTGTAGGTCTTGAGCTCGGCGCGCCGGTGGCGCACCCACCGGACGCCGACGATGCGGCCGAGCGCCTCCACCAGCGCGGAAACGATCATGCGACGGGGAGGCTTGGGTAGGTACCGCCGCGCCCGTTGGTATGCGCGCGCCGGTGGGTGACGAGCGCCCGCTCGACCGCCGAGCTCAGGGCCGGCAGGATGAGCAGCAGCGCCTCCACCCGCCGCGCGGTCGAGCGCTCCGCGAGGAGCCGCTGCTTGATCGGCACCTCGACCTCGATGCCCGCGGCGACGTGGAAGGAGAGCGGGAGGGCCTCGTCCGGCAGGTCCGGCGCCTCCGGTGCGGCATCGCCCAGCTCGCGCACGAGCACGGCGTAGCGGGTGAACTGCTCACGGAGCCGGGCGATGCGGTCCTCGTCGGGCAGCGTGCCGGGATCGTCGTCGAAGGTCTGCGCCATCCCGACGCGGTAGGGCACGGGTTCGTCGAGCAGCTCCGCCACCACGAACCGCTCGCCGCCCACCACGACGATGTTCGAACGCCCGTCGGGCAGTTGCTGGTTCACCCGCACCTCGGCCGTGCAACCGACCGTCCCGGCCTCGGGTGCCTCCTGGAGCGTGCCCGTGGGTGTGATGCCGAACCTGCGATCCGACGCCAGGCAGTCCGCGAGCATCTGGCAGTAGCGGGGCTCGAAAATGTGCAGCGGGAGCGGGGTGCCGGGGAAGAGAACGACCGAGAGAGGGAACAGGGGGAGCCGGGTGAGCATGCCCGGAAATCTAGTCGAGAACGGAGCGGACCGAGAGGACGGAGAGGGACCAGGCGGGAGGAAGGGACTTCAGGGGTACCGGCGGCCGACGACCCTTGCAAGCGAACGGGCGGCCTGGTCTGGCGCCTTGCCTGCGCCCTGGACCAGCACCGCCCCTGATGCGTTGTTCCGCTCCGTCCTCTCTGTCTTCTAGGCCGCTCCCCAGAAGCCTCGCAGCGCCCGCACATCCGGCGAGTCTCGCAGTTTCTCGAACGCTCGCTCCCGGATCTGCCGGATCCGTTCGCGCGTGACGCCGAGCAGCTCGCCGATCTTCTCGAGGGTGAGCGCCTCCGAGCCTTCCTCGAGACCATAGTAGAGCGAGAGGATCTTCCGCTCGCGCGGCGTGAGGTGGCGCTGGAAGATCCGGTCGATGAACTCGCGTTGCAGCCGGCAGTCGGTCATCTCCTCGATCTCGCCCCCGCCGGTGCCGGCCACCCGCTCGCCGAAGGTGCTGGCGCTGCGGTCCTGCCGCTCGACGGGCGCGTCGAGGGAGACCTCGGTCGAGGTCATCCGACGGGCGCTGCGGATGTTGTCGACGGTGTCGTTGAGGGCGGTGGCGATTTCCTGGTCGGTGGGCTCACGGCCGAGCTCCTGGGCCAGGAAGCTCTGCGCGCGCGCCATGCGCACAAGCGCGGAGTTCTGGTTGAGGGGGATCCGGACGCTGCGGGTCTGCTCGGCCAGCGCCTTGAGCACCGCCTGGCGGACCCACCAGACCGCGTAGGAGATGAACTTCACGCCATGGTCGGGGTCGAACTTCTTGACCGCCTTGAGCAGCCCCTCGTTGCCGATGGCCACCAGCTCCGAGAGATCCAGGCCGTGCCCCTGGTACTTCTTCACGTAGGAGATCACGAACCGAAGATTGGCCGTCACCAGCCGTTCGGCCGCGGTCTCGTCGCCGGCGAGTGCCCGCCGAGCCAGACGCTTCTCCTCCTCGGGATCCGAGATCATCGGGAGCTTCTGGATGTCGAGGAGGTACTGATCGAAGGCGCCGGACGGGGCGGAACGGACCAGCATACGAGCTTTCGTACGGACATGGGCCATAGACAACCCCGGGCGTAGGTTGAACCGACGGCGATGTGGACGAGTTGGCGGCCGACTGGGCCGATGGTGAGAGGGAACGAATATAGGAATCGCCGGGAGCGAGGTCAAGCAAAATCTTGTTTCCACATCACAAATCGTTTCTCGCCAGATGGTTCGGGTACTTATCCACTTGGGGGCGGAGCCCGGTCCGACCCCGGCTGGGGACAAAGAGTGTAAGATTTTGCAGTGGAGTGGGTTACAGAATGACGGCTGGCGAGTCACCCCGAGCGAAGCGAGGGGGTGCATGCGTCCGGTGATGGCCCCTTCGCTTCGCTCAGGGTGACTCGCTGGGTAGGCGGGAGCGAGCCGTCAGCAGATCGCCTCCAGCGCTCGGCGGATCTCAACCTCCGGCGCCTCGCGCGTCCACCGATCGTCCGCGGCCGTCGCGTCCATCACGCCCAGTGCGCGCGGCAGCGCGAACCGCACCCGCCCGCCGCGATTCTTCTTGTCGCTCCCCATTGCGCCCACCAGCCGCTCGGGCGCGATCGGCTGGGCTAGCCGCACGGGCAGGCCCAGCCGCGCCAGCAGTCTCGCCACCCGCGCGCCCAGTCCGGCCGGCGCCACCCCGAGCGCCTCCGCCAGTGCGCACTCCGCCACCAGGCCCAGCGCCACCGCCTCGCCATGAGCGAGCCCGTAGGCGGTCGCCTGCTCCAGCGCGTGCGCCACGGTATGCCCGGCGTTGAGGGTAACGCGTCGACCGGACTCGCGCTCGTCGGCGCTCACGACTTCCGCCTTGATTTCGACGCTCCGGCGCACGAGCCGTGTGAGCGCCGCCTCCTCCCGCCGGA
>Ga0209797_10001918_pt1 | contig 10502 bp, 10 predicted proteins | sample DOMMetBare3Fresh_2_FD_187472 | JGI IMG/M metagenome (GOLD analysis project Ga0209797, IMG submission 187472) | Wetland sediment microbial communities from St. Louis River estuary, USA, under dissolved organic matter induced mercury methylation -... | ecosystem: Environmental > Aquatic >...
CGGGGGGCACGGCCTGACGCCGGAGGATCTCGACATCGGCGGGAGGTTTCTGGCGGGGATCGCCGGGGCCGGTTAGGGGGACAAGAGACAGGTGCTGGTGGCGTGTTCACTACTTCCGGAAGCCGCTCCTCTGGGTCTCGAGCGGATGGACCGTGGTCATGCCAGCGCTGCGCGGGCCAGCGCGCGCAGCGTCCCGCCGAAGACCACCTGGTGCACCGGCCAGAGCGAGTACCAGTAGATCTGGCCGAAGAGGCCGGCGGGGTCGAAGATCGCGGTCTGGCGGATGGTGCTGCCGGTCCCGTTTCGGTCCACCTCGAACTGCAGCCAGGCCCGTCCCGGCAGTCGCATTTCGGCCGAGAGCCGAAGCAGGCGGTCGGGCTCGATCGCTTCCACTCGCCAGAAGTCGAGCGTGTCGCCCGGCACCAGCCGCTCGGGGTCGCGACGGCCGCGCCGCATTCCCGGCCCCCCCACCAGCAGGTCGAGGAATCCGCGCAGCTTCCACAGGAGCGTGGCGTGGTACCACCCTCTCGCGCCCCCGATTCGCCGGATCGGCGCGAATGCACGCGCCGGATCACAGGCCACGGCGATCGACCGGGAGTCCACCAGCCGCGTACCGAACCGAGTGCCGCCCCACCCCTGGCGGCGTCCAGCGGCGCTGAGCGCGTCGGACCATCGCGTGGCCGCGAAGGCCTCGTCCTCGTTGACTAGCGCGCGGGACATCGCGTCGGCCATTCCCTGTGGCTTCACCGTGAACGTGCCGAGCGCGCTGTCATCATGCACCACGGTCTCGTTGCGGAGGCTCTCCACCAGCGCCCGGCCCACCCGCGCATACACCGGCGTCACCAGACCAAGCCAGAGGCTGGAGAGCCGGGGCGTGAGCACGGGCACCGAGATGAAGCGCCGGTGGAGCCCGCGCTGCCGGGCGTACTCCCGCATCAGGTCGCCGTAGGAGACGCGATCGGGCCCGCCGATCTCGAACACGGCGCTTCCCTCCCGCTCGAGATCCAGCGCCTCGACCAGGTAGGCGATCAAGTCCTCGATCCCGATCGGCTGGGTCAGGGTGGCGACCCACCTGGGCGTGATCATGATCGGCAGTGTCTCCACCAGGGCGCGGACCATCTCGAACGAGAGGCTGCCCGAGCCGAGGATGATCGAGGCGCGGAGCTCGATGGTAGCAACCCCCTCGTCCCGCAGGATGCGGCCGACCTCCTGCCGGCTGCCGAGGTGGGTGGACAACGCGTCGCCCCGGCCGAGGCCGCCCAAATAGATGACGCGCCGGACCCCGGCGGCGCGGGCCGCCCGCGCGAAGTTGCGCGCCCCCGCACGGTCGGCGTCCTCGAATGACTCGGTCGAGTCCATCGAATGCACCAAGTAGTACGCGGTGTCCACGCCGGTTAGCGCGGTGGCGAGCGAGGCGGGGTCGAACACGTCGCCGGCCACGACCTCGATGGCGGGCGCCACCCGCGGCCGGAGATGCTCGGGACGACGGACCATGCAGCGGAGCCGCAGGCCCCGGCCCTCGAGTGCCGCCAGCAGCCGGCCGCCGACGTAACCGGTGGCGCCGGTAAGCAGGACGAGACGGGTAGCGGTCACGACGGAGCGCCGCCGCGTAGCCCGCGTAGTGCCGCGCGAAGGCTGGCCAAATCGGTCAACAGCTGGGCCTCGGCCACGGCGGTCTCATGGGCGTAGGCGGTGGCGGCTTTCCCACCCACCAGCAGGGCCACGCCGGTGGGCAGCGCCCGTCGCAGAGCGCGGATGTGATCGCCGACAGCAGGGTCATCGGTGGGGTGCACGATGCTCAGCGCCACTGCTCGCGCGGCGGTGCGTCGGGCGGCTTCCGCGATCTCGTCCACCGGCAGGTCGGCGCCGAGGTAGGTCACCCGCCATCCCTCGGCGGCGGCGGTCGCGGCCGCCAGCAGGGCGCCTCCCTCGTGGATCTGGCCCGGTGGCGTCGCCGCCACCAGCACGGGCGCCGCGGCTCCCGCCTGCGCCATCTCCCGCAGCCAACCAAGGACCTGGTGCACCACCGCCGTGGCGAGGTGCTCCTGCGCGATGGTCATCCGGCCGCCGCGCCAGCGCTCGCCGATTTCGACGAGCATGGGGCTCACGACCTCGTCCAGCAGGCGCGGCACGCCGAGGGACACGGCGCCGCGCTCCAGCCCGCGCCGAAGCCCGGCGGCGTCCAACGCTTCGATGGCCCGGAGCGCGCCAGCGCGCGATTCCTCAGCGCTCCGCCCGTCCGTGGAGGTCACCCCCGCGGCGTGCCCAGCCTGGGCCAGCCGCCTCAGCTCGGGGATGGGGAGCCGGGCCAGCTGGCTGATCGGGTCGCCGCCGGCGGTCAGGGCCTGCAGCAGGGTCAGGCGCTCGAGGTCGGCATCGGAATAGAGCCGCTGACCCCCCTCGGTTCGGGTCGGGGTAACCGCGCCGTAGCGGCGTTCCCAGGCTCGGAGGACGTGGGTGGAGAGCCCGGTTCGGCTGGCCACCACGCGCACCGGATGGCGGGGGAGTTCGCTGGAGGCTGGTGCTCGGGCAGCGGGCATGCGGGGACCATAACTATTTGTCTAAGTAACGTCAAGGTAAATGCCTAGACATACCCTTGACATAAGCCAGAAATACGCCTATTTTATTCGACACAAGTTAGACAGCATAACCACAACCACTGGAGCAATATCATGAAGAAGCTGGACGTTGCCGCCGCCGTGCTGCTGGTCATCGGCGGCCTGAACTGGGGCCTGATCGGTCTGGGCGGCCCCGACATCGTGGCCACCCTGTTTGGCCAGGCCAGCGGGCTGAGCCGCACGGTGTACCTGCTCGTGGGTCTCAGCGCGGTGTGGCAGGCGCTGCAGTGGAAGGCGATTCAGGTCCGCTGGCTGTCCCGCCCGCGGGCGGCGGTCGCGGCCGCGGCCGCGGCGTTGGCGTTGATCGCAGTGTCGCCGCTGCAGGCGCAGCTGGCGGCCGAGAAGTCGATGGAGCCGGGCACGATCGTGGAGACCGCCGTCGCGGCGGGACCGTTCAAGACCCTGGCCGCGGCGCTGCAGGCCGCCGACCTGGTCACCGCCCTGTCGGGCGCCGGGCCGTTCACCGTGTTCGCCCCGACCGACTCGGCGTTCGCGAAGCTCCCCGCAGGCACCGTGCCCGCCCTGCTCGAGGACAAGGCCAAGCTGACCTCGATCCTCACCTATCACGTGGTCGCCGGGCGCATCAGCGCCGCGGATCTAAAGGCCCGCGCCGACAAGGACGGCTACGTCACCCTCAAGACGCTGCAGGGTGGCGACCTCCGGATTCACCTGGCCGGCAGCAAGGTGCACGTGGGTGAGAAGTTCGCCAACGTCACCGCGGCGGACGTGGCCGCCAGCAATGGCGTCATCCACGTGATTGACGCAGTGCTGTTGCCCGGAAAGTAGGCCAGGCAGGACGCAGGATCCGCCGCATCAGTCTGCCGGGGCAGGACTCCCGATCGGGATGGTGCGGCGGAGGGCTCTGGTATCCGCAGATGAGGCATCAAGCAGGTTCGCGTTGGTTTGCAGTTCACCTTGCACCAGGAGTTTGACGCATGACCACGGCTACTCAGGCGCCGACAATTCACAAGGACATTGTCGACACCGCCATCGATACCGGCTCGTTCAAGACGCTGGCCGCTGCGCTTACCGCGGCCGGCCTGGTAGAGACTCTCAAGGGTGCTGGTCCGTTTACCGTATTTGCCCCGTCCGACGCCGCGTTTGCCAGGCTCCCGGCCGGAACAGTCGAGGCATTGCTCAGCGATAAGCCCAAGTTGACCGCGATCCTCACGTACCACGTGGCGCCGGGGCTCCTCATGGCGGCGGACGTCGCCTCGATGGCGACGGTCAACACGGTGCAGGGTGGCGCGCTCAAGATCGCCGCCAGGGATGGCAAAGTGATCATCAATGGCGCTAAGGTCGTGACCGCCGACGTTCGGGCCGCGAACGGCGTCATTCACGTCATCGACGCGGTGCTACTCCCCAGCTGACCGCGGCAACGGGAGCGGTATCCCTTCGTTCTGGATACCGCTTTCGCCCCGGTATTCGCGTCGGCGACCCGGATCGACCGCACCGGGTGGAGGAGTTGGACGCCACGCCAGCGGCCGCACAACCATTCACAACAATTGGTTCCCGCGATCGAGGTTGCCTGCCGGCGATCTCGGCGGAGCACCGGAGAGGCTGAGTCTCGTGACGACTCACAGCAGGGATAGAGCTCGGCGGCTGGTTCTGTTGGCGTCGTTCATCGGGTTGGCGCTGAAGGAAGGGGGCTCAAGATGAGCAACACCATGATATTTGGTATGGGCGTCCTGGTCACGCTCATCGTGCTGGCGGGCATGGTTCCACTCTGGTGGGCCGCCGTGCTTGACGGTCGCCTGGACCAGTAACCAAGCCGCGATGTACCGCCCCTCGTGGGGCGGCAGAGCTGCTTCCGCCGTACCGTTCTCGAGGAGACAGTAATGCCGGATGAACGGGCATACTGATTCTTGGCGTCACGGGCGACACCGCCTTCTCACGGATGACTCCAGAGCGAAGGCAGAGAGCTGAGAACTGATCGCTCGCGCCATCCCCGAAGTTCCCTTCCTGTCTCCAAGTCCTCGGGCGGTGGCTCAGCGGGCGCGGGTTCGGTCTTTGTTCTCTTTCGCGCAAGCCCGCCGCATCGCATTGGTAGATTCTGGCCGCGCTCGCGCGGCTCTCCGGGCGCCTGGCGCCGCCCTCCTCCCCCCTCCAGCCGGCTGGCGCCAGTGCAGCCGGCCCGTCGCCCTGAGGACCTATGTGATGCTCTCAGCCGCCCTCGAACACGAGCGCCTGCTCATCGCCGGACGCCTCCTCTCCGAGATCGAACGCCGTCACGGACTTCCGCACCCGATTCAACGCGAGCTTCACGCCGTCATCATGGACCGCTTCCTCGCCGTGTACCTCCCCGAAGCACGGGAGGGCGAGCCGGTCCCGCAAGTGCTCGAGTACGCCTTCGCGCCGACCCTGGTCGACGCGCTGGACCTGCTCCGCGACGTCGTCAGCGAATCGTCCGGCGGACGCGGCGCCGCCCTCTACATCCACGACCTCCACACCGGCGTCACCGCGGACACACGGGAGCCGCACTGAGCCTTCCCGTCCCAACCGCAGGTAAAGGCGAGCGCGTCCCGAGCGTGGCCGCGCTCGCCTTCGTCGTTTCCATCATTCCCAGCCCTTGCCGGAGGTAGCACGTGCCGTTCCGCTGGTCGTGGCTCCTGCTCGGTCTGCTGGCCGGCTTCGCGGCTCCGCCCGCGGGCCGCATTCGCCGAGTGCCGGCCGAGTATCGCACCATCCAGGAGGCGATCGACAGCGCCCAGCCGGGTGATACGGTGCTGGTCGCGCCGGGACGCTACGTGGAGAACATCCGGTTCGGCGGCAAGGGGATCGTGGTGGCGAGCGAGTACCTCCTGACCCGCGAACCGGCGATCATCACGCGCACCATCATCGACGGCAGCCGGCCGAAGCATCCCGACAGTGCCAGCGTCGTCACGCTGATCGAACAGGAGGACACCAGCGCGGTCCTGAGCGGCTTCACCATCACCGGCGGCGCCGGGACCGTGTGGACGGATGCGCGGCAGAAGGCGCTCTACCGGGAAGGCGGCGGCGTGCTGTGCGAGCTTGGCTCGCCGGTCATCGAGCACAACATCATCGAGGGCAATGCGGCGGTGGAGATCGGGCCCAACATCCTGAGCGCCGGCGGCGGCGGGATTCGCTGCGGCTACGCCGAGCCCATCATCCGCAACAACGTGATCCGCAACAACCGCGGCGAGTACGGCGCCGGCATCGTGCTCTACCACTCGGCCGCCACGGTGCGGAACAACCTCGTGGTGGGGAACACCGGGGGCGCGGGCCACGGCGGCTCGGGGCTCTGGGTGGTGGGGGCGCTGAGCTACCGCCTGCGGAACCTGATCGAGCAGAACACCATCGTGGACAACGTGGCCGTGCTGCCCGATTCGACCCCGACCCAGCTGGGCGGCAAGGGGGGCGGGCTGATCGCCTACGCGTCGATCCTCTTCCGCAACAACATCGTGTGGGGCAACCGGCAGGGGACGGGGTCGCAAATCGATCATTCCAGGCGGCGGCCGCCCGAGCTGCGCGCCAACCTGGTGGAGGACGGCGCCGAGCCGGGCGCGAGCCTCACCCGCGACCCGCGGTTCACGGACAGCGTCCACTACTACCTTGCGCCGGATTCTCCGGCCGTCGACGCGGGCGATCCCGCCTCGCCCGGAGACCCGATGGCCGGCGGGCGGCCGCGCGCGCCGGCGCTGGGGAAGCGCCGGGCGGATGTAGGGGCGTACGGCGGGCCAGGAAGCACGGTGTTGCTGCCCTGATCTGGCGCCACCTCCGGAGCTGTGCGACCCGGCTCCCGGCTCGGAACTCTTCAATCAGGATTCGCGACATGCACCTCTTCCGCCTCGCGTCCGCCACGCTCGCGGTGATGCTGGGCATCTTCGGCCCGCCGACCGGCCTCATCGCGCCGCCGTCCATCGTCGAGTACGTCATCCCGCGACCCGGCAGCTTCCCGCACGATCCGGCGGTCGCCCCGGACGGGAGCGTGTGGTACACCGACCAGCGCAACAGCTACCTCGGGCGGCTCGACCCCGAGACCGGCAAGATCGTGGACTACCCCACGCCGACGCCGGCATCGGGGCCGCACGGGCTGACGGTGGCGCCGGACGGCCAGATCTGGTACACCGGCCAGGGCGCCGGCCTGCTCGGGCGGCTCGATCCGAAGAGCGGCCGCATCACCGAGTTCGCGCTGCCGGCGAACGCGCGCAACCCGCACACGCCGATCTACCACCGGGGCCGCGTCTGGTTCACCGACGCCAACAACAACACCTACGGGAATCTCGACCCGGCGACCGGGAAGGCGGCGGTCTACCTCGCGCCGACCTCGAACTCGGTGCCGTACGGCATCGTACCCGCGGGCGACGGCACGATCTGGATCGCGATGCTCGGCACCAACAAGCTGGGCCGGGTCGATCCGGCCACGGGGGCGATCCGCGAGTTCGTGCTGCCCGCGGCAGACGCGAGGCCGCGGCGGCTCCAGGTGGGGGGCGACGGCACGGTGTGGTACACGGACTACGCCCGCGGCTATCTTGGCGCGCTGGACCCCGCGACCGGGAAGGTGCGGGAGTGGCGCTCGCCGTCGCCCGAGGCCGGCCCCTACGGGATCGCGATCGGGACCGACGGGCGCGTCTGGTACTGCGAGGCGCGGAGCGGGAACATGGTGGCTTTCGACCCGAAGACCGAGCAGATGGAGACCGTGCCGATTCCCACCCCGGGCGCCATCGTGCGCCACATGGAGACCGACAGTACGCGCGGGCGGATCTGGCTGGCGCTGAGCGGAACCGGGCGGCTCGGCAAGATCGAGCTGGGCGGTCGCTAGCTTGGGGCGTAGCGTCGTTGTTTCGCTCGTGATGGCCGGCGCGCTCGCGGGCGCCGCCCCCGCGGCCGCGCAGCGCGAGCGCGCCGATCCCCGCCTCCAGCGCGAGCTGGAGGCGCTCACTCACGGCTTCCACGGCGGCGTCGGCCTCTACGTCCGCCACCTCCGCACCGGCGCCACCGCGGCGATCCAGGCCGACGACACCTTTCCCACGGCAAGCATGATCAAGGTCCCGATCATGATCGGGGTGTTCGATGCCCTCGACGCCGGGAAGTTCGCCTTCACCGACACGGCGCCGGAGCCGCGCGCGGTGGCCAGGTATCCGGAGGACGACATCGCCGCGGGGCTGAGCGACACGGCCCGGATCACGGTGAGCCGCCTGCTCACTCTCAGCCTCACCTACAGCGACAACACCGCCTCGCTCTGGCTCCAGCAGCTCGCCGGTAGCGGGACGACGATCAACGAGTGGCTCGAGCGCAACGGCTTCGCGGTCACTCGCGTCAATGCGCGGACGCCGGGCCGGGAGGCCGAGTACGAGACGTGGGGTTGGGGGCAGACCACGCCGCGCGAGATGGCTCGGCTCGTCACGCTCATCCGCCAGGGGACGGTGGTGAGCCCGGCGGCCAGCGAGGAGATGTACCGCACGCTGACGCGCAGCTTCTGGACCGGCGAGGCGCTGTCCCAGCTGCCGCCCACGGTGCAGGCGGCGTCCAAACAGGGCGCCGTGGACCAGTCGCGCTCCGAGGTCGTGCTGGTGAACGCTCCATCGGGGGACTACGTCTTCTGCATCATCACGAAGCACCAGCAGGACGAGAGCTGGAAGCCCGACAACGAGGGCTACCGGCTGATTCGCCGGGTCTCCGCTTTCCTCTGGCGGTACTTCGAGCCCCGCCGTCCGTGGACGCCCGCCCAGGGGGCCGCCGACTTCAAGCCCTGACCGATCTGGTCGGGGCCCTTGCGCCGGCCCCAGGAAATTGCATACTTATGCATTATGCAATCTCCCAGGGGCCCCCTCGCGCTCGCCTTCTCGGGCGGGCTGGACACCTCCTTCTGCGTGCCCCGCCTGGCCGAGGACGGCTGGACGGTGCACACCGTCTACGTCGACACCGGCGGCGCAACCGCCGCGGAGCGCGCCGCCATCCGGCGCCAGGCGGAGGCCGTCGGCTCGGCGTCCCATCACGAGATCGATGCCCGCGAGCAGGTCTACGACCGCTTCGTCCGCTTCCTGATCCAGGGCAACGTGCTGCGCGGCGAGGTCTACCCGCTGAGCGTGGCCGCCGAGCGGACCCAGCAGGCGGTCTCGGTGGTCGAGGCGGCGCGCCGGCTCGGCGCCAAGGCCGTGGCCCACGGCTCGACCGGCGCCGGCAACGACCAGATCCGCTTCGACGTGGCGCTCCGCGTGCTGGCCCCCGAGCTCGAGATCGTGACCCCGATTCGTGACCTCGGCATCCAGCGCGGCCAGGCGATCGCCTATCTCGAGCAGCGCGGCCTGCCGGTCCCGGCCAAGGCCGGCGCCTACTCCATCAACCGCGGGCTCTGGGGCACCACCTGGGGCGGCGGTTGGACCCACGACACCTGGGCGGGCCCACCCGCCGAGCTGCTCGACCCGCCCGCCGATGCGCCGGCGCCGCGGGAGATCGTGCTGGCGTGGAAGCGGGGGCTGCCGGTCTCGCTCGATGGCGAGGTCTCGGTGGGGCCCGCGCTGGTCGCCCGGCTGGGTGAGCTGTGCGAATCGTACGGCATCGGCCGCAACATCCACGTCGGCGAGACCGCGCTCGGCATCAAGGGCCGCATCGGGTTCGAGGCCGGCGCGGCGCTGCTCCTGATCGGCGCGCACCGCGAGCTCGAGAAGCTGGTGCTCACCAAGTGGCAGACGTTCTGGAAGGACCAGCTCGGCCGGTTCTACGGCGACCGGCTGCACGAGGGCCAGTACTTCGACCCTTCCCTCCGCGACATCGAGGCGCTGATCACGAGCTCGCAGGCACGCGTGACCGGCGAGACCCGCGTGCGGCTCGCGCCCGGACGGTTCCAGGTCGTCGGCACGCGCAGCCCCCATTCCATGATGGACACCTCCGTTGCGACGTACGGCGAGGAGAACCGCCTCTGGACCGGCGCCGAGGCGCGCGCGTTTGCGCGGGTCGCCGCGGTGCCGTCGCTGCTGGCGGCGCGGGCGGCGGGAAGGGAGTCATCCTGAGCGAAGCGAAGGAGCCATGCCCCGGCGCATGCCCCCTTCGCTTCGCTCAGGGTGACTTGGGGTGTGGGGAAACCGAATCACCGAATTCCCAGGAGTAGCGCACATGGTCGTCACCAGCCGTGTCCGGCTCGACCGGATCAGCAGCTCCACCCGGAACGCCGCGCTCCCGCCCGAGGTCATCGTGGGCGACGAGATCGTGGCGGCCGAGGGCTACGTGCTCGCGGTGCGCATCCTCGAGGACAAGTCGACCTACAATACCATCGAGGATACGACCGGGCGGATGCTGTCGCTCCGGGCCGGCGATGTGCTGGCGGGCACGCTGGGCACCCGGCGCGCGCTCCGCGGCTACGCCGGCGTGGTGCCGAGCCACATCGCCGTGGGCGACACGATCGAGGTGCTGAACCTCGGGGGAATCCTCGGCCGCTGCACGTCCGTCAATCCCGAGATCGGCGCGCCGTTCAAGGCCGAGGTGCTCGGCGCCATCCTGGCCTTCCCCGAGCTGGGCGACCGCGTCGGCCGGCCGGCGCACATCCGCGACCGGGCGGTGCCGCCCGCCGACGCGCTGGAGAGCCGCATCCCGGTGGTCTACGTCGCCGGCACTTGCATGAACGCGGGCAAGACCGTCGCCGCCACCGAGCTGGTGCGCGGGCTCGCGCGCGGCGGCCTCCGGGTCGCCGCGTCCAAGCTGACCGGCGTCTCCCTCATGCGCGACGCGCTCTCGATGCTCGACGCCGGCGCCGTCGCCGCGCTCACGTTCAACGACGTCGGCATCGCGAGCACCCACCCGGGCGTCACCGTCTCGACCGCGAAGGGGATCTTCAACCGACTGGCCGCGTCGAAGCCCGACGTCATCGTCGCCGAGCTGGGCGACGGCATCCTGGGTGAATACGGCGTGCAGGACATCCTGCGC
>Ga0209797_10001921_pt1 | contig 10494 bp, 14 predicted proteins | sample DOMMetBare3Fresh_2_FD_187472 | JGI IMG/M metagenome (GOLD analysis project Ga0209797, IMG submission 187472) | Wetland sediment microbial communities from St. Louis River estuary, USA, under dissolved organic matter induced mercury methylation -... | ecosystem: Environmental > Aquatic >...
CGGTCGAGCACTGCCTGGTTCTGCTCGCGCGTGTGCGGCTGCCACTCGGGCGGGAGGCGGTCGCTCCACCAAGCGTGCGCGAGCTCGCTGAGCTTGGCCACGGAGATGGTCGCTCCGGGAGCCCGCCCGCCGAGCCACCGGTCGACGTGCTCTTCCGACCGGAAGAGGTTCATCGTGCTTCAGGTGAAAACGATGTCGTCCCACCACCGGGCGGCAGGGACGAGGCAGTGGAACAGCAGGCTCTCGTCGCCGGGCCGCTGGTCACGCACCTCCACGGTCAGGGCCTCGCCGCAATCGGGGCACGAGCTCTCGATGCGGCCGTCGGTGTGGAGGGCGGCGCAGATCCCGAACGCATCCCAGGCGCAGTTCGCGTACCACCAACGGCCGTCTGCCTGCACGCGGTAGGCCGTCGGGACGGCCGAGAACGGGTTGGCCATTCGGATCTCCGCCGTCCCCGGATTCAGCACCAGCGCGTGCTGCTCGTGCAGCCGCTGCCAGCCGCTGACGACGGCGGCCACTGCCAGATCGCCTTTGCCGGCGACCTCGTGCGCCGTCGGAGCCCTCCCGAGGTCGACGAAGAGGCCGTAGGTCAGCGACCTCAGGCGCAGGTCGTGCTCGTCCACGCTGCGACCCTCTCAGAGGAGGCGCAGCACGTCCAGGGCGCTCCGCCTCGGGCGGGGTCAGAGAAGTGCTCGGAGCACCTGCGCTTCGTCCTCCTCCGCCCCGAGATAGGCGCCGCGGATCACGCTCCAGGCGCGGATCCTGCCGTCGTCCAGCCCGGCCGCCGCAAATGCGGCGATGCGTCGCTCCGTCAGGTCGAGCCGCAGGCGGTAGCCGAGCGGGTTCCACAGAAACGACGGCACGTCATACTCGGCCTCGCCGAGCATGGGCTTCGGGTCGATCGCGACATACCGGCCGCCCGCGCCGAGGATGTTGTGGTGGTGGAAGTCACCGTGCACGAGCGTCGAGCGGCCGGGCGCGAGCGCTTCGTACAGCTCGCGGGCGAGCGGAACGAGCTCGCTTCCGGCCCCGGCGGACGCCTCGGCCTCGTCGAGCCAGCCCGGCACGTGGTCACCGATCCAGCGGAACGGCTCATCGGCCGGCCGCCACAACCGCAGCCCGGTCTCGACGCCGATCTCCGTCGCCTCCTCTTCCGGCATCCCCGAGACGTCGTTGCCCGGCGTCGCCCGTTCGAGCAGGAGCGCACGCCGCCCGCGGTCGTGACGGAGGAGGCGCACGGCACCGTCACCCGCCCACAGCGCGAGCGCGTCCGCCTCCTCGTCGGACTCGTCGTCCTCCGCCGGTGTCACCTTCAGAACCGCGGCGTCGCCGGCCGGCGCGACGTAGGAGTACCGGGCGAGAGCGAACGGCTGCCCCAGCCGGAGTCCCCAGTCCGCCGCAACCTCTGCCGCGATCCGGTGGAGCGGCCCGAGGTCAGGCTGCGGGCTCACGCGGAGAACGTAGCGGCCGCCGGAGCTTGCGTCGCCGCTGGTCGCACCGGCGGCTAGTGGGGTCGCTGCGAGATGGCGCCGCCGATGACGTTCCGGTTCTCCGTGTCGTAGTCCGGCGGTAGCTCACCCGCACGCAGACGACGACGCTGCCGCTCGTCCCTCTGCTTGTGCTCGGCACGCCGCCTGGACAGCCGCTCACGCAGCTTGATCCACATGCCCGCATCATACTCCCGCCGGCGAGGCAGGTCGCCGCCCGATCGACGCGCTCCGGCGCTACCCGACCGTGGGCAGGAACGTCGCCTCGCCCCGCTCCGGCGGAGCGCCGACGATGAACAGCCGCAACTCGGTGTCGTGCGTGTTGGAGAGCTGCAGCGCCGTTCCCGGCTGGACGACGAGCACGCTGCCGCGCTCGAGCTCGTGCCGCTCCGGTTCGTCCCCCTCGCCCATGTGGATCGTGAGCGTCCCGTCCAGGACGACGAAGACCTCCTCCTGGATCGGGTCGATGTGGCGGCGGCCGACGGCGCCCGGCGGGTAGCGGAACAGGTTCGCCCGCGAGCGCGTCATCGCCTCGGACAGCCCCGCGGCGAGGCGCGGGTCGCCCACGCGCCTCGGCTTCCAGTCGAGCTCGGCGGCGTGAAAGACGGTGTACGGCACGCCGTGATCCTTGCAGATCGTCTGTCTCATGCGTGGTGCGCGTGGACGACGGCGTGCCCCTTGCCGCGCAGGATCAGAGCCCGGTTGATGGGGACGGTGACGACGAACGCGACGACCAGCGACGCCGCGAGGCTCCCCCAGAACAGCCCGTCGGCGAGACCGGCCGCCATTGCGCCCGGGACTGCGAGGAGGAACAGGTTATCCGTCACCTCCATCACCGAGATCGAAACGGTGTCCCCCGCGAGCGCGATCCTCGCGGCCCTGCGCAGCGACAGCCCACCGTCGAGCAGCGGCCGCAGCGTGAGCGCGTAGCCGAACAGGAACGCGAGCGCGACGGCCAGCGCGATCGACGCAAAGCCACCCAGCCCGATCGCGGTCGCGATCGTCATCCCGAGCACCTCGCCGATCGCACACCCGGTGAGGCAATGCAGCGTCGCCTGCACAGCGGTCGCCCACGAGCCTGCACGGGTGCCGACTGGGTGGCTGTGGTGGGCGGAGCCGTCCATCGTCGACCTTCCTCTGACATATACCCTGGTGGGGTATCTAACGAGGTGGGGTGTCGGCCCATTCCCGCGACATCGGTCATCCCGTCCGGCGGCGCCTGGGATGAACCCGCACGCCAGGGACGTCAGCTCTGGAGCGCGGTGTGGAGAATCGCCTCCCTGCCGTCCGCCAGGCGCACACGAACGGCGAGGTGCCCGGAGGCGTTGACCGAGACGGGGTTGGCGGCGAGGTCCACGACCGTCGACCCCAGCAAGGGGTCGCCGATCGCGAGGATCCGGTCGCTCACCGGGTCGGGGCCGCAGAAGAGCCCGAGCTCGCCCCCGACAGGCGTCGCGATGCGCACGACCGCCGACCCCGTCAGCAGCACGCCACGGAAGGACTCGTACGCGCCGGTCTCGTCGACGACCTCGAGCCGACCCGCTGCGTCCGTGACCGCGACCCCGGCTCCCGACGGCAGCGTCGCCGCGAACCCGACGGTCCCGTCGCCGCGCAGACACGGGAACCGGGCCAGGCTCGCGAACCGCTCGCCCGTCTCCGCGACGACCCGGAGCCCGCTCGCCGAGGCGGCGTAGATCCCCTCGCCACCGTCGATCCGGTCGGCCCGGAAGACCACCGCCCCGTCGCCGCCGACGACGGGGAGCCCCTGGAACCCGCTCCAGACCTCGCCGGTGACCGCGACCTGCCCGACCCGGGAGCCGTCCCACAGGAACAGCCCGCTCACCCCGTCCGCGGGATCGGCGCGGAACGCAACCGCGCCCGCCTCGTTCATCGTCGGGCCGGCGGGCCCGACGCCGACGAGGCCGTCGCTCGTGCTCGCGATCGCCTCCAGTGCGCCTCCGCGCGCCACGAGCACCGCCTCGATGCCGTCCTCGACCACCCCGTAGAAGGACGTCCCTCCCGCCCCGTCCAGATCCGGGTGGCTCGTGACGGCCCCGACCGCCGGGGTGGCGACGACATCCGTGATCGCGCCGCCGGCACCCGCGAAGACCCCCGAGCCGCCCGAGACAAGCGCCGCCTGGAACGCGACCCGCCCGGCCTCGTCGACCGCAGGGACGTACGGCGCGAACGCGGCAAAACGCGCTCCCGTCACCGCGATCGGCGTCCATGAGCGTGAGCGCGCAGCGGACGTCACGCGATGCCCTCGTCGGTGCGTTCGCGGAGCTGCGTCGGCCGACTCGGAACCGCTATGAAACACGGGGCGTTCGCAGCTCTGACATCGCTCGGGCGATGCCGGGCGGGAGCCTTGCCGGCGCGAGCGCGGTGCCGAGTTCGTGAACCGCAACGAGGACGTTCCCGAACCGTCGGGTCAAGTAGCCCAAGCCGTCGGGATTGCCGTGTAGGGCCTTCAGCTCTCTGTTGGCCGTAGCTGCGGACTGATACACGGTCACGATGACACCGTATCGGTATCCCTGGGAGTCTCTGATAGCCCCGGAAAGAAGTGTCGCCTGGAGCTTCGCGCGACCGAGTTCAGGCGGGACGAGATCGTCGCCACTGAGGGTCTCAAGAAACTCCACGCCTGCTGCCTCGAGCGCCGCTTTCACATCCTCCGCCTTGTGCGGACGCGCGACGGTCGGAGAATCCCGTGCTGTCTCACCGCCCCCGCAGCCAGTCGGCAGACACACGCAGCAACCGACGACTGCGATAAGGGCCACCCGCCGCACCTTCGAACCGTACTCCCAGGACGGCGTGCACGCGACAGCCGTCTCGAAAGCCGTAGCCTGCGCGAGCGTGCTCTTGCTCGGGGGCGGGCCGAGGCGCCTACAAGCCGAGGCGTTCCAGCATCTTGGGGTCGCGGCGCCATTTCGGCCGCACCTTGACGACGAGCTCGAGGAAGACCGGGTGGCCGAGCAGATGCTCCACCTCGGGCCGGGCGCGCGAGCCGATCTCGCGGATCATGGCACCCTTCTTGCCGACCAGGATGCCCTTCTGCGACTCCGTCTCCACCAGCACGAAGGCGCGCACGACCTTCTCGCCGATCTCGTCCACCTCCACCGTGATCGCGTGGGGCACCTCGTCGCGGGTCAGGTGCAGCGCCTTCTCGCGCACCACCTCGGCGATCCGGTTCTCGGTCGTCAGGTCGGTCGTCTGCTCGACCGGGAAGTACTGCGGGCCCTCCGGCAGCAGGAAGGCCAGGTCGTCGCGCAACGCCCCGATCCCGTCCTTCGTGAGCGCGCTCACAGGGTGCAACGCGTGGAAGTCGCCGAGCGTCGCCGCAGTCTTCATCTGGGAGGCGACGTGGCCGTGCGTGAGCCGGTCGATCTTGTTCACCGCGATGATCACCGGCACCCCGAGCGAGAACACCCGCCGCGCCACGAAGCGGTCGCCGGCGCCGATCCGGTCGCGCGCGGATACGACGAGCAGGACGACGTCGACGTCCTCGAACGACGCGTCGACCGTCTTCTGCATGCTCGTCGTGAGCGGATCCATCGGACGCTGGAACCCCGGCAGGTCGGCGAGCACGAGCTGCCAGTCGGGCCCGTTCGTGACACCGAAGATGCGGCGCCGGGTCGTGTTCGGGACCTTCGAGGTGATCGCCACCTTGTCCTCGCAGAGCGCGTTGACGAGGGTGGACTTGCCCACGTTCGGCCGGCCGGCGACGGCGACGAAGCCCGACCTCAAGTCAGGTCGCCCGCGTCGAACTGCTCGGGCAGCAGCTCGTCGACCGTCATGCGCACGATCCGCCCGCCGTTGCGGAAGACGACGCGCTCCACGCCCATCTCGGCCAGCCACTGGCGGCAGCCCCCGCAGGGGGAAGCGGTGACCGCGGCGACCGTGAAGTCGCCCGGCCGGTAGCCCTCGGCGACCGCACGCGCGAACGTCGTGCGCTCGGCGCACACCCCGAGCGGGTAGGCGGCGTTCTCGACGTTGACGCCCTCAATCACGCGGCCGTCGCGGGCCAGCACCGCGCAGCCGACGTGGAAATGCGAGTACGGCGCATAGGCGCGCTCGGCGATCGCGTCGGCCCGCGCGAGCAGCTCGTCGTCGTTCACGCGGAGAACACCTGGAAGATGAGGAGCGTCACGACGGCACCGAGGGTACCGCCCGTGATCACCTCGAGCGTCGAGTGCACGCCGGCCTCCACCCGGGTCTGGGCCACGAGCAGGGCCATGATGAAGGCGAGGGACGAGACGAGGAAGCGATGGTCGGACGCGTCGAGCGTCAGCGTGACCGCCATCCAGCCGGCGAACGCCACGGCAGCGTGACCGGACGGCCACCCGCCGCGCAACGGCGTGCCGCGGCCGGACAGCGCCTTCATCCCGATCACGAGCGCAAGCACGAGCACGAGCGCCACCAGGGTCAGCTCGGAGGGCGTCTTCGAGAGCCTGTCGAGGAAGCGCGAGCTGCGGTCGGCCACCTGCCCGGAGAAGACGAGGTAGCCGACGGCGACCGCGTTCAGAGACGCGATCAGGACGGAGCCCGCGGCGATGTCCTTGGCGAGCTTCGCCATCGGGTCGAACGCCGTGGACGCCACGTCGACTGCCGCCTCGACCGCCGTGTTGATCATCTCGGCGATGAGGACGAACGCGATCGAGAGCAGCAGCACGATCAGCTCGATCTTCGACACGTCGAAGCCCAGCGCCGCGACGAGCACGCCGATCGCGATGAGGAAGTGGATCCGCATGTTCCGCTGGGTGCGAAGCACGTGGATGATCCCCTCGAACGCGTAGTTGAAGCTCTCGAGGATCGAGGGGGCCCGGCGGCGCGGCATGGGGCTCATCCGCCCGCCCCGCCGCCGAGGCTCGAGAGCAGGGCTCGCTCGCGCGCCTCCATCTCCTCCCCGTGCTCGTAGCCGAGCAGGTGGAGCACCCCGTGCACGAGCGGCCACTGCCACTCGTCGCCGACGACCTGAGGGCAGAGCACGAGATCCCCGAGGGCACGCGGCTCGCCCTCCGGCAGGGGGTCGCGCCCGTCGATCGGGAAGGAGAGCACGTCCGTCGCCTCGTCGATGCCGAGGTGCTCGGCCTTGAGCGCGCGGCTCTCGTCGGGCGGCACGAACGCGATGCCGAGCTCGCCGGCGCCGATCCCCTCGGCCGCGAGCACGCTGCGGGCGAGCGCGGCGGCCCCGGCCTCGTCGACCTCCTCCCCGCTGCGGTTGTCGATCTCGACGTCGATCACGCCGTCAGGAGCTCACTTCTTGCGGGCGGTGCCCGTCTCCTCGGCGTGGCGCTTGTACGCCTCGACGATGCGCTGCACGAGCTTGTGGCGGACGACATCCTCGTGCCCGAACTCGACGAAGCCGATCCCGTCGATCTCCCGCAGGATCTCGCGCACCTGGATCAGGCCGGACGCCTGCTCGCGCGGAAGGTCGATCTGGGTGATGTCGCCGGTGACGACGACCTTCGATCCGAAGCCGAGCCGCGTCAGGAACATCTGCATCTGCTCGGGCGTCGTGTTCTGGGCCTCGTCGAGGATGATGAACGAGTCGTTGAGGGTGCGGCCGCGCATGAACGCGAGCGGTGCCACCTCGATCGTGCCGCGCTCCATGTAGGCGGTCAGCCGGTCGGCGTCCATCGTGTCGTAGAGCGCGTCGAACAGCGGTCGCATGTACGGGTCGACCTTCGCCAGGATGTCGCCCGGCAGGAAGCCGAGCCGCTCGCCGGCCTCCACGGCCGGCCGCGTCAGGATCAGGCGCCCCACCTGCTTCTCGGTCAAGGCGGCGACGGCGAGGGCGATCGCCAGGTACGTCTTGCCCGTCCCGGCGGGCCCGACCGCGAACGTGACCGTGCCCGAGCGGATCGCGTCGACGTAGCGCTTCTGGGTGACCGTCTTGGGCGCGATCTTCTTGCCCCGGTGGCGCCAGACGACGTCCTCGAACACGTCGCGGATGTCGGCAGCCTGGTCGAGCGCCGCGGCGACGGCACCAACCGTGTCCGGCCCGATCGCGTGACCGCCCTCGATCAGCTCGACGAGCTCGTCCACGACCGCGCGCGCCTCGGCGACACGGGCACCCTCACCGTCGAGGGTGAGCTTGTTGCCCCGCAGCGCGATGGAGCAGCCGAGCCGCTCGCGCAGCGAGTCGAGCACGCCGTCGCCGACACCGGCGAGCTCCGCGGCAACCTCGTTGGGTACGACGACGACATCCTGCACGCACTCAGTGTAGGCGCCGAAGGCTACGGTTCGACCATGGCCAAGCCGCTGACGGTGCTCGTCGACGAAGACTGTGGGATCTGCACCCGCGCCGGCAGATGGCTCGCCCGACACGAGGGGCTGCTCGTGGAGTCGATCGGGTCGGAGACCGGCGCGCACCTGCTGCGCGACCTGACGCCCGCGGAGCGGTACGCAGCGGTGCACGCCGTCGACGGCGACGGCAGGAGGAGCTCCGGCGGCGCCGCGCTGCAGCTGATCGCGCGGCGGCTGCCCGGAGGCCGCGGCCCGGCGGCGCTCGCAGCCCGGCTGCCCCGCCTCACGGAAGCCGCCTACGGGCTCGTCGTGCGGAACCGCAAGGCGCTCTCGCGCCTTGCCGGGCTCGACGCCTGCGCGCCCGGCCCGCCTGCGGACAGCTCGGCACACAGACGGCACGGAGCCGGCACCGTCCTGTCACACGATCGCCGCTAGCGTTCCCAGAGGGGGCCTCGCACCCCCAAGGGGGAGAGCGTCGGGTCGGGGAGAAGTCCGCGTGGACCTGCAGCGCGCAGACGTGCGGTGGACGCGACCGCCGACGTGGGTGTCGGGAAGGTAGGCGGCGGCCGGGGGCGGCAGCGGTAGCGGAAGCGGTAGCGGCGACGTATAGCGGCGAGGACGCAGCGGCGCGCGCCTACGCGAGCTTCTCGCGCACGAGTTGGCTGACGGCAGATCCGTCGGTCCGTCCGGAGACCTGCGGCATCACGTCCGCCATCACGCGACCGAGGTCGCGAATCGACGTCGCACCCACCTCGGCGATCACGTCGTCGATGATCTCCTCGAGCTCCTCTTCGGTGAGCGGCTCGGGCATGAACTCCTCGAGCACCTCGAGCTCGAAGTCCTCCTTGTCCGCCTGCTCCTCCCGGCCCGCCTGATCGAACGCCTCGAACGCCTCGACCCGCTTCTTGCGCTCGCGCTGTAGCACCTGCAGCTCCTCGTCCTCCGACAGGGGCCGCTGCAGCTCCTTCTCGGCGGACTTGAGGCTCGCCAGGATGAGAGCCAGCGCGTCGCGACGCTCGTCGTCACGCGCCAGGCGTGCCTGCTTGAGCTCGTCCTCGATGCGGGGGATCAGGTTCATTGGCTGTTGGTCGTCAAGATCACGGTGTCATTCGAAGCCCGGAAGGTCGGAGCCGCCGAGCACGTGCAGATGGAGGTGGAAGACCGTCTGCCCTCCACCGGGGCCGACGTTGATGACGACACGATAGTCGTCCAGGCCGACACGTGCCGCCGTCTCGGCCACGAAGCGGAGCATGCGCCCCACCTCATCGTCCTCGAACTGCCCGACGTCACGCAGGGTGGCGATGTGCCGCACCGGCAGGATCAGCAGGTGCGTCTCGGCCTTCGGCGCGATGTCGCGGATCGCCACGAACCCGTCCGCTGCGTGCACGTGGTCGCCTTCGGCAGCCAGGTGGCAGAAGAGACACTCAGGCGGCAACCGCGACCACCCCTTCGTCGGACACACCGGTTGCCCGGGCGCGCACGAAAGCGCCCACCCGCGCATCGACGAGCCACGGCGTGTAGTCGTCGGCGTAGCCCAGCCCCGGGCGGTCGACGAGCACTCGGTCCTCGCTGCCGACCCGCTGCAGCCAGCGGGCACGGCAGGCGGCGTCGGACGCTGCGCGCAGGCGGGCGCTTCGTTCCCGCTTGACCTCCACCGGCACCGGATCGTCCGCGGCCGTGCGAGTGCCGGGCCGCGGCGAGTAGGGAAACACGTGCACCTTCGTGACACCGGCCCCCGCGACCGCGTCGAGCGTGCGCCCGAACGCGGCCTCGTCCTCGCCGGGGAAGCCGACGATCACGTCGCTCGTGAGGTTGAAGTCGCGGAGCGGAGCGAGCTTCGACAGGTAGTCGTCGATCCGGTAGCGACGGCCCATCGCGGCGAGCACCGCGTCGTCGCCCGACTGGAGCGGTACATGGAGATGCCGGGAGACGGTGGGAGTCTCCCGCAACGCCACGACGAGATCGTTCGTGACGTGGTTGATCTCGATCGACGAGAGGCGCAGCCGCTCCACGCCCTCGATCGCTCCCGCCTCGCGCACGAGCCGGGCGAGCGTGTAGCCCGCCTCGCGATCACGGAAGCACCCGAGGTTGACGCCCGTCAGGACGATCTCCCCGTGCCCCTGCCCGGCGCGGCGCCGGATCTCTGCGAGCACCGCCGGCGCCGTGCGGCTGCGCGTGCCGCCGCGCACGAGCGGGATCACGCAGAACGCGCAGGAGAACGAGCAGCCGTCCTGGATCTTCACGAAAGCGCGCACCCGGTCGAGGCCGTGCTCCGCGTTGACGCACCCAATCGCGCCAACGTCGCCGGCGACAGCGTCCGCCGCCTCCTCACTCCGCCCCGGGACGACGACCACGTTCTCGGGCAGGCCGGCGAACGCCCCGTCGGGCAGGTTGGCGGCGCACCCGGTGACGTACACAGTCCGATGGCTGCGCGCCGCTCGCGACACCGCCTGGCGCGACTTCGAGACGGCTTCGTGCGTGACGCAGCAGGTATTGACGACGGCCAGGTCGCCGCCCGCGTCGACCTGGATGTGCCCGTCGGAGAGCAGGCGCTCGCGGATCGCCTGCTGGTCGGCGAACGACACCTTGCACCCGAGGAAGCTCGTCGAGAACGACGCCATGCGCCGGGGAGACTAGTGCGGCGTCTCGCAACATTCCACCGGACAGTCTTGTTGCGAGACGCCCCACTCCATGCTTGCTGCATGTCGCCCGGCTGCTGCGCAGCCGGGCGACATGATCCTGAAGGGGCGCGCCTCGCGCGCCC
>Ga0209797_10001922_pt1 | contig 10490 bp, 10 predicted proteins | sample DOMMetBare3Fresh_2_FD_187472 | JGI IMG/M metagenome (GOLD analysis project Ga0209797, IMG submission 187472) | Wetland sediment microbial communities from St. Louis River estuary, USA, under dissolved organic matter induced mercury methylation -... | ecosystem: Environmental > Aquatic >...
GCGGCGTTGACCGCCAGCATCAGGTCGGGGGTGGCGACGTACTGGTCGGAGCCTTGGAATTTGGTCATGGGCGGGGGCCGATTTCTGGCTGGACTCAGGGGTGCGGCCCAGTATAAGTGGCCCCCCTATAATCCGCGGCTGACCCGAACGCCACCTCCTTCGCAAATGAAAAACGCGCTGCTCGTCCCATTGCTGCTGGCCATCGCAGGCATGCTGCCCACCGCCCAGGCGCAGAGCGCCAAGCCCGCCGGCTCGGCCATCGAAAGCAAGGTGGCGATGTGCATCGGCTGCCACGGCATCAAGGGCTACCAAGCCAGCTTTCCCGAGATCCACAAGGTGCCGATGATCTCGGGCCAGGGCGCCAAGTACATCGTGGCAGCGCTCAATGCCTACAAGAAGGGCGAGCGCAAGCACCCGACAATGCGCAGCATTGCCGGCTCGATGACCGAGCAGGACATGGCTGACGTCGCGGCCTACTACGAACAGCATGGCAAGGACGGCACGGTGCTGCCCGAGCAGGCTTCGGCCGCCTCGGCGGATGTGGCCGCGCTGTTGACCAAAGGCGCCTGCGCCTCGTGCCACGGCGCCAATTTCAGCAAGCCGATCGACGGCAGCTACCCGAAACTTGCCGGCCAGCATGGCGACTACCTGTACGTGGCGCTGAAGGCCTACCAGACCGCAGGCAACCCGCAAGTCGGCCGCGGCAACGCCATCATGGTCGGCCAGGTCAAGCAGTTCAGCCGCCTCGAGTTGAAGGCCCTCGCCAACTACCTTGCGTCCCTGCCTGGCGAACTGCACACCGTGCCGCAGAGCAAGTTCCGCTGATCGAACCCGCGTCCTTCAGGTACCCAGGCCGCGCAATGCGCGGCCTTCGTCTGTCTGGGCTTCCAGGCGCGCCGCGGCCGACGGCGCAGCGTGGGGTGGCCGCCAGCGCCGCAGCAGCAAGGCATTGCTCACCACGCTGGCGCTGGACAACGCCATCGCCGCACCGGCCAGCACCGGGCTCAGTGCGCCGAGCGCAGCCAGCGGGATGCCGACCACGTTGTAGAAGAAGGCCCAGAACAGGTTCTGGCGGATCTTGCGCGTGACCGCGCGCGACAACGACAGCGCCTCGACGACCAGCATCGGATCGCCGCGCATCAGCGTCAGGCCCGCGGTCTGCATCGCCACGTCGGTGCCCGTGCTCATCGCCAGGCCGACGTCGGCGGCGGCCAGCGCCGGGGCATCGTTGATACCGTCGCCGACCATCGCCACTCTGGCGCTGGCGGGCAGGCCCGCGCGCAGCGAAGCCACCACCTGCGCCTTGTCGCCGGGCAGCACTTCGGCGCGCACGTCGGCGATGCCCAGCTGGCGCCCCACGGCCTCGGCGGCGCCGCGGTTGTCGCCACTGACGAGCACGGTCTTCACGCCCAACGCTTGCAGCGCGGCCACTGCAGCAGCGGCATTGGCCTTGGGCGCATCACCGAAGGCCAGCAGGCCTTGCAACTGCGGCGCGGCGCCTGCTGCGCCTGCGACACCGATGGCCAGCCACGACACGCTGTTGCCGTCGGCCTGCAGCGCCGCTGCTCGCGCGGCCAATGCCGGCGCAATCACCACGCCCAGTTCGACCATCCAGCGGAGGCTACCCAAGCGCAGTTCACGCTCGGCGACACGACCCTCGACGCCGCGCCCGGCGACGGCGCGCACGTCGTGCGCGGCAGCCGGTGTGAGTCCGGCCGTGGCTGCGGCCCGTGACACTGCGCGCGCCAGCGGGTGTTCGCTGCCGGCCTGCACTGCCGCCGCGTCGGCCAACAAGGCGTCGCGGTTGCCGCCTGCCACGGCTTCGAACGCCACCAGCCGCGGCCGGCCCTCGGTCAGCGTGCCGGTCTTGTCGAAAGCGACCACGCGCACCTGCCGCATCAACTCGAGCGCCTGCGCGTCGCGCACCAGGATGCCGCGTTGCGCCGCCAGCCCGGTGCCGACCATCAGTGTGGCCGGCGTGGCCAGGCCGAGAGCGCAAGGGCAAGCGATGACCAGCACCGACACGGCATGCACCAGCGCGGTCGACCAATCGCCGTTGGCCAGGCCCCAGCCGAGCAGTGTGACGGCCGCCACGGCCACCACCACCGGCACGAACACGGCACTGACGCGGTCCACCGTCTGCTGGATCGGCGCCTTCTTGGCCTGTGCCGACTCGACCATCCGCACGATGCGCGCCAGCGTGGTTTCGGCGCCGATGGCCACCGTGCGCAAGACCACGCGGCCCTCGCCGTTGATCGCGCCGCCGGTGACGCGCTCGCCGGTCTCGCGCGCCGCTGGCAGGCTCTCGCCGGTGAGCAGCGATTCGTCGAAGTGACTTCGGCCTTCGACCAGCAGACCATCGACCGGCACGCGCTCGCCAGGGCGCACGACGACCTCGTCGCCAACCTGCACCTCGGCCAGCGGCACGACAAGCTCGACACCGGCACGGCGCACGGTGGCGCGGTCTGGCCGCAGCGCGCGTAACGCCTGCAGTGCGGCCAGCGTGCTGTGCTTTGCGCGCGCCTCGAGCCATTTGCCGAACAGCACCAGCGTGATGACCACGGCCGCGCTTTCGAAGTACAGGTGCGGCATGCCCTGCGGCTCGCGCCACCACAGGACCAGGCTCAGCCCATAGGCTGCACTGGTGCCCAGCGCGACCAGCAAGTCCATGTTGCCGCTGCCGGCCCGCAACGCCATCCAGCCGGCACGGTAGAAGCGCGCGCCGAGCCAGAACTGCACCGGGGTGGCGAGCATGAACTGCCACCATGCCGGCAGCATCCAGTGTGCGCCGACCAGGTCGCCTGCCATCGGCAGCGCCAGGGGTGCGCTGAGCAGCGCGGCCAGTGCCACGCGCCAGCCGGCGTCGTGGCGCCGGCGTGGCGCGGTGGTCGCGGCGGCTTGGCCATCGATGCCCTCGATGCGCAGGGCTTCGTAGCCGGCGCGTTTCACGGCCGCTTGCAACTGCGCAGCCAGATCGGGCGCCGCGCCGGCGGCGTGCAGCACATGCGCCTTTGTGGTGGCCAGATTCACGCTGGCCTCGAGCACGCCCGGCACCGACAGCAGCGCACGCTCGACGCGGCTGACGCACGAGGCACAGGTCATGCCGTCGATGGCCAGATCGAGGCTGGCGTGCGGCACCGAGTAGCCGGCACGTTCGACGGCCGCCACCAGCGCGTCGACGTCGGCTCCGGGCTCGAGTGCCAGTGCCGCGCTTTCGGTCGCCAGGTTGACGCTGGCCGAGGCCACGCCCGGCGCGGCGGCCAGCGCCCGCTCGACGCGTCCGACGCACGAGGCACAGGTCATGCCGTCGATCGGCAGATCGATTTCGCGCAATGGGTTCATGGCCTTACTCTAGACCCTGTCATCATGGCCGCGCCTAGAGTGAGGCCGTTGCCCCCGCTCAATCCGGAGAACGCACCGTGACCATCGAACTGACCCTGCCGGCCATGACCTGCGGCCATTGCGTGAAAACCGTGACCGCAACCGTGCAACGGCTCGACCCGCAAGCCCGCGTGCAGGCCGACCTGGCCACGCACAAGGTGACGCTCGACACCCGGGCCGCGCGCGCGGATGTGGTGAAGGCCCTGGCGGACGAAGGCTATCCGGCAGCGCCCTGACGCGCGCACGGCCACCCGTGTGGCCTCGCGTTAACCCGGGCGGCGGGAACCGGGGCGCCTGCCTACACTGCGCGCTCGCTGTTCGCCAGGAGTGCCACTGCCATGAAACGTCCCCTCATTGCCGCCCTCGTTGCCGCGGCCGTCGCCTTCGGCGCCGCGGTGCAGGCCCAGACGCTGCGCTTTGCCAGCCAGGGCGACCCGCAGACGCTGGATCCGTACTCGCAGAACGAGTCGTTCACCAATTCGGTGAATGCGCAGGTCTACGAGTACTTGATCGACCGCGACAAGCAATTGAACTTCGTGCCCGGCCTGGCCACTTCGTGGGAGCAGGTATCGCCGCTGAAATGGCGCTTCAAGCTGCGCCAGGGCGTGAAGTTTCACGACGGGGCGTCGTTCACCGCCGACGACGTGGTGTTCTCGGTCGTGCGCGCGCAGCAGCCGACTTCGCAGATCGCCGTCTATGCCAACGCAGTGGGCACGCCCAAGAAGGTCGACGACTACACGGTCGATTTCGAGATGACCAAGGTCAATCCGATCTTCACGGACCACATCAATTCGATCTTCATCATGAACAAGGCCTGGTGCGAGCAGCACAACGCGACCAAGCCGCAGGACTTCAAGAACAAGGAAGAGGCCTACACGGCGCTCAACGCCAACGGCACCGGCCCCTACATCCTGGTCAAGCGCGAGCCGGGCATCAAGACGACCTGGAAGCGCAACCCCGGCTACTGGGGCAAGATCGAAGGCAACGTGCAGGAGGTGGTTTTCACGCCGATCGGCAACGATGCGACGCGCACCGCCGCGCTGGTCTCCGGCGAGCTCGACTTCATCCTCGATCCGCCGCCGCGCGACGTGGCCAAGCTGCGCAGCACGGCCGGCGTGAAGATCATCGACGGCCCGGAGAACCGCATCGTCTTCATCGGCATGGACCAGTACCGCGACGAGCTGCTCTACAGCAACGTCAAGGGCAAGAACCCGTTCAAGGACCTGCGCGTCAGGAAGGCGCTGTACCACGCGGTCGACATCGAGACGATGAAGACCAAGCTGATGAGCGGTCAGAGCTATCCCACCGGCGGCAACACGCCCTCACCCAAGGCCTACTACAACGACCCGAAGATCGAGGCGCGCTTGCCCTTCGATATCGCGCTGGCCAAGAAGCTGATGGCCGACGCGGGGTACCCGAACGGCTTCGAGGTCCAGCTCGACTGCCCGAACAACCGCTACATCCAGGACGAGGAGATCTGCGTGGCCCTCGCCGGCATGTGGGACAAGATCGGCGTCAAGGTCAAGGTGGTGGCGATCCCGCGCGTGACCTACTTCCCCAAGCTGGAGAAGAACGACACCAGCATGTACATGCTCGGCTGGGGCGGCTCGGTGACGGACGCCGAAACGACGCTGACCCCGGTGATGCGCACCCCCGGCCCGGGCGGCATCGGTTCGTTCAACTACGGGCGTTCGTCGAACGCCAAGTTCGACGACCTGGCGCTGAAGTCGGGCACCGAGGCCGACCCGGCCAAGCGCAAGGAGCTGATCCTGGCGGCGCTGACCGAGTGGAAGGAGCAGGTGCACACGATCCCGTTGCATCGCCAGGTGATCCCCTGGGGCGCGCGCTCGAACGTGACGGCATCGCACCGGGCGGACAACTTCCTGATGTGGCAGTGGGTGACGGTTTCCAAGTAGTCGTCACGGCTTTCGGCTGCCGGGGGGGCACTCTCGGCGCCGACTCGGCACGAGAAGAACCTACCGTGTAGCGCGCCGACGAACACAGTCCAGATACGCATGCCCATCCGGCGGCAAACCCGACCGTTGCGAAGTCCAGATCATGTCCCCCAGGCACTCCATCACCTGATGCTGTGCTTCATGCGCCGACCCGAGTTGCGCTGACAGCAGGTCGAACGCCTGCTTGATGCCGCGCGGCTGGTCGATCGCCACCTGCTCGGTGATCGTCAGGTGCATCGACAAATGCAGGAACGGATTGCTGCGCCCGCCCTCGACCGTGTACTCGGCGGCCAGCGCGGCGTCCACATCGTCGAGTTCGGCGTGGTGCTCCGGGTGCTCGGCGATCCACTGCGCGGCCAGTGACTCCATCGGTGTCAGCGGCATGGCGAGCCGCTGCTTGCTGTGCGTCTCACAGAAGAAGCGACGCACGTCGTGCTGGGAAGGGGCGAACATGGTCCGACAATTGTGCGGTCTTCCCACAAGGCCCCGGATGCTGATCACCGACCCCTGGTTCTACGCCGTCGCGGTGCCCGCGGTGCTGCTGATGGGGCTGGCCAAGAGCGGCTTCCTGATGGGCTTCGGCTCGCTGGCCACGCCGCTGCTGGCACTCGCGTTGCCGGTGCCGCAGGCCGCGGCGATCATGCTGCCGCTGCTGCTGGTGATGGACATCACCGGCATCAGGCAACTATGGCGCGAACGCGACCGCGCACTGCTGCGCCTGTTGATACCGGCCGGGCTGATCGGCACCGTCATCGGCACGCTGCTGTTCGGCCTGCTGTCGGCGAAGACGGTCGCCGCGGTGGTCGGCGCCTTGACCCTGTTGTTCCTGGCCCAGCGCCTGTTGTTCCCGCCGCGGCGCGATGCGCCGCCGCCGCCCAAGGCAGTCGGCTTCGTGCTCGGCATCGCTGGCGGCTTCACCAGCTTCGTGGCCCACGCGGGCAGCCCGCCGCTGGCAGCCTATGTATTGCCGCTGCGCATGGAGCCGCTGCGCTACACCGCCACGATGGCGGTGCTGTTCGGTGTCATCAACCTGTCGAAGTGGATCCCATACGTCGGCCTCGGGCTGTTCGACGCCCGCATCCTGGTCACGTCGCTGGTGCTGATTCCGCTGGCGCCGCTGGGCGTGTGGCTCGGCATCTGGGCCACCCGGCGCATCGCCTCGAACTGGTTCTATCGACTGGCCTACAGCGGCATGTTCCTCACCGGGGTGAAGCTGCTGTGGGACGGATTGCGCTGACGCCCAAACGCGGTGTCAGTCAGCCGGCTTGTCGCCGGTCCGCCCGCCGGTCTGCCGGCGACTGTCCTTGCGCGCCCGCTCGTCGGCCATGAACTGCTCCATCTGCTGGCGACCGATCTTGGTCATCGCGATAAGTTTGGATTCATCGCGGAAGTGCGGTGCGGCTTCCTTCAACTGCTCCAGGTTGTGGCGGCGAAAACGCAATGCCAGGTTGCGCGCCTGGTGACGCTGAAAGCCCAGCGCCTCGAGCGCACTGCGCCCGCTCATCAGCGCCGAGTCGAAGGTTTCGCGCTCGATGTGCGCCACGCCGCGCTCGTTCAGCTGGTACCAGTGCTGCACGTTGCGCGCGCGCGCAATCACGGTGAGCTGAGGAAAATGCTCGCGCGCCAGGTCCACCAGGGCCAGGCTCTGCGCGATGTCGTCGATGGCCACCACCAGCACGCGGGCCTGGCCGGCGCCGGCCACGCGCAGCAAGTCCAGCCGCGTCGCGTCGCCATAGAAGGCACGCCAGCCGAAGCGGCGCACGGCGTCGATCTGTTCGCTGTCGTGGTCGAGCACCGTCGGCTGGAAGCCGTTGGCCAGCAGCAGGCGGCCGACGATCTGGCCGTAGCGCCCGAAGCCGGCAATGATCACCGCTTCGCGCTGAGGCTCGGCGATTTCGGGCATGTTTGCGCCGCGCCGCGCCGTCAAGCGCGGCGTGACATGGCGGTCGACGATCACCAGTGCCAACGGCGTCAACAGCATCGAGATCGCCACCGACGCCACCATCAGCGATGAAGTGGTTGCGTCGATCACGCCGGCCTGCGCTGCGGCCTGGAAGACGACGAAGCCGAATTCGCCGCCTTGCGCCAGCAGAATCGTGAACAGCGGCCGCTCGACCAGCGGCAGGGCCATCGCGCGGGCCATCGCCACCAGCACCAGCGCCTTGAGGGCGACGAATCCGAGCACGATCATGGCCACCAACCCTGGCTGCGCCAGAACCACCGCGAAGTCGATGCTCATGCCTACCGCGATGAAGAACAGGCCCAGCAGCAGGCCCTTGAACGGCTCGAGGTCGGTCTCCAGCTCGCGGCGGTACTCACTTTCGGCCAGCAGCACGCCAGCCAGGAAAGCGCCCAGCGCCATCGACAGGCCGACCGCGTGCATCAGCGCGGCCGTGGCCACCACCAGCAGCAGCGACGCGGCCGTAAAGATCTCGGGCGTGCGGCTGCCGGCGATCCAGCGCAAGGCCGGGCGCAAGGCCAGGCGCCCACCGAGCAGCAGCGCCGCGATCACCCCCACCGCCTTGCCCGCCGCCAGCCAGCTGCCACCTTCGCTGCCGCTCGCCGCCTGCAGCGTGGCCGCAGGCAGCAGCGGCAACAGCGCCAGGATCGGGATGGCCGACACGTCCTGGAACAGCGCCACGCCAAGCACGCCCTGGCCGGCGGCCGTGGGCTGCACGTTGCGCTCGGCCAGCACCGCCAGGCCGATCGCGGTCGACGACATCGCCAGCCCCAGCGACGCAGCCAGCGCCACCGGCCACACCACACCACAGGCCACGCCGATGGCTGTCATCAGCAGCGCGCTGGCCAGCACTTGAACCGAGCCCCAACCGAAGATCGGCCGCCTCATCGCCCACAGCCGCCGCGGCTCCAGTTCAAGTCCGACCAGGAACAGCATCAACACAACACCGAACTCGGCCACCGTGAGAATCGTTTGCGCATCGGTCACCAGGGCCAGGCCCCAGGGACCGATGACGATGCCCGCAGCGAGGTAGCCGATGATCGACCCGAGCCCGAGCGCACGCGCCAGCGGCACCGCGATCACGGCCGCGGCCAGATAGATCAGGCTGGTCGTGAGCCAGGTGGTGCCGTGGTCCATGTCAGAGACCATGTCGCGCTGCGCGCGCCTGACGAGGGGGGTGGTCTGCGTTACCTGCCGGGTCCCGCCCCGGCCGCCGGGGCGGGACCCGGCAGGTAACGAGATCAACCGGCAGTCGCCATAGCGAGCCAACGGCCAACGTCCGCAATGCGAAGGAAGCAGCTGAACGGATGCAGCTCATCCGCTTGCCTCGCTCGGCCTGTCACCCGCCGGCACCTCCGGCGCGTCGCAAGCCGGCAGGTCTTCGATCTCCGGCCAATCGGGGTAGCTCGCCAGCCGCGACGCGAAGATCTGCGCGTGTGCGTCGATCTCGGCATCACTGAGCCGGTGCGCACCGTGCAACACCAGCGGCGGCAGGAAGCGCAGCCCGACCAGTTGCGCGGTCTGCTCGTAGGGCGGCAGGAAGGCGTCGAAGAAGTAGCGGTTCAGGCCGTCGGGCCGGTAGGCCTCGGCGCTGCCGCCGGTGGAGGTCACCAGCCAAAGGTCCTTGCCGCGCAGCGCGGTGCCGCCGGGGCCGTAGGCCCAGCCGAAGGCCAGCACTTCGTCGGCCCACAGCTTGAGCAGCGGCGTCATGCCGTACCAGTGCACAGGGTGCAGCCAGACCAGCAGCTCGGCGGCGGCCAGCGCGGCCTGCTCTGCGGCCACATCGATCAGGTAGTCGGGGTAGAGGGTGTAGAGATCACGCAACTCGACCTGCGGCAGTGCGTCGCTCGCCGCCGCGTGTGCCAGAGCCTGCGTCACGCGCGAATGCTCGAGGTGCGGGTGGGCCGAGAGGACGACGATGCGGGCCACGGACTGCGGTGTGTGGGGGTTGGCGCTAGGGCGCGAGGGCGCAAGCCGCCGCTACCATAACCGCAAAGAGCAGGAGTCCAGATGCCGGTGATCGTGATCGCCAATCCGAAGGGCGGCGTGGGCAAGAGCACCATCGCCACCAACCTCGCCGGGGCCCTGGCACGCGCCGGCCGCGCGGTGATGCTCGGCGACGTCGACCGCCAGCAGTCGGCACGCCAATGGCTGGCGCTGCGGCCGGCGGCGCTGCCGTTGATCCGCGGCTGGGACGTCGCCCATGACGCCGTGGTGCGCCCGCCCAAGGGCACGACCCACGTCGTGCTGGATACGCCGGCCGGCTTGCACGGCAAGAAGCTCGACGACGTGATGAAGATCGCCGACCGCGTGATCGTGCCGCTGCAGCCCAGTCTGTTCGACATCCAGGCCAGCCATGCCTTCGTGCAGCAACTGCTCGCGCACAAGCGCAGCGACAAGGTCAAGCTCGGCGTGGTCGGCATGCGCGTGCGCGAGGGCACGATTGCCCTCGACCAGTTGCGTCGCTTTCTCGACGCGCTCGACGTGCCGGTGCTGGCCATGCTGCGCGACACCCAGCTGTACGTGCAGCTCGCCGCACGCGGCGCCACGCTGTGGGACATTGCACCCAGCCGCGCCGAGCGCGACCTGACGCAATGGCAGACCCTCCTGGACTGGCTCGACCGTCGATGAAGCACTTTGCGAAGCTCGAAGAACTGGCGCCGTTGGTCGGCCAGCATCTGGCCGACAGCGACTGGCTCGTCGTCGACCAGCACCGCATCGACGCCTTTGCCGAGGCCACCAGCGACCACCAGTGGATCCACGTCGACACCGCGCGCGCGGCCGATGGCCCCTTCGGCACCACGGTCGCGCATGGCTTTCTCACCCTGAGCCTGATGCCGCTGCTGCGGGCCAGTGCGTTCGCGATCGACAATGTGCAGATGGGTGTCAACTACGGCCTCAACCGCGTGCGCTTTCCGGCGCCATTGCACGCTGGCAGCCGCGTGCGGGCGAAATTCAAGTTGTTGGCGTTCGAGCCGCTGCCCGGGGGCGCGCAGCTCACGCTCGAATCGACCATCGAGCGCGAAGGCAGCCCCAAGCCGGTCTGCGTGGCCGAGTTGGTGACGCGGCATCACGTCTGAGGCAACGATGAACGTTCTGCTCATTGACGACCACCCGCTGATCCTGTCGGCACTGCAGGCGGTGATCCGCGGGTTGGGTGACGACGTGACCGTCGTCGGTGTCGGCACCGAACG
>Ga0209797_10001923_pt1 | contig 10486 bp, 12 predicted proteins | sample DOMMetBare3Fresh_2_FD_187472 | JGI IMG/M metagenome (GOLD analysis project Ga0209797, IMG submission 187472) | Wetland sediment microbial communities from St. Louis River estuary, USA, under dissolved organic matter induced mercury methylation -... | ecosystem: Environmental > Aquatic >...
CGGCAACCAGCTGCTGACACAAGCCGAGCGCGAGGTGCTGTCGGAGGAACTCGAGGTCGATCGCCTGCGCTCCACGCTCAAGCGCATGGCGGCCCAGCAAGTCGATCTGGTGGACCTGCGCGTCCCCAGCCCGTTCGCGTTGCCGCTGATGGTCGAACGATTCCGCGAGGAGCTGTCGACCGAGAAGCTGGCCGACCGGTTGCAACGGATTCTTGCCGAGGCGCAGGATGTGCTCGATGGCACGGTCGACGCAGCGCCCCGGCCCTCGCGGGCGCCGCGGCGCAAGCGACAATCGGCCTGACCATGGCGGCCCTCGCGCGACTGTTCCACCCGGCGAATCGAGCGCGCCTCGCGACGCGGCTGCTCGCGCTGGGCAAGCTGCTGCGCCATCCCGAGACACCCTGGGCTCCCAAGCTGGTGGCGCTGTTCGTGCTCGCCTACGCGTTGAGCCCGATCGACCTGATTCCGGACTTCATCCCCGTGCTCGGCCAGCTCGACGATCTGATCCTCGTGCCGTTGGGCATCGCGCTGGCGGTGAAGTTGACGCCTCCGGCGCTGTGGCAGGCGCGACTGGCCGAGGCGCAGGCGAGCGCCGACCGGCTGCCGCGCGTGTGGTGGGGCGTGCTGATCGTGTTGCTGGCGTGGTTGCTGCTGCTCGGCGCGTTCGCCGGGTGGCTGGGCGGCAAGTTCTGGTGGGGAGGGACGCAATGATCGAGCGATTCGCGTGCGCCATGCTGGCCGCGCTGCTGTGTGTGGCGGCCGCAGCGGCCGACAACAAGAAGGCCACGGCGAAGCACAAGCCAGCGCCGCAGCCGGTGGAACTGACCGGCACGGTCAGCCGCGTGATCGACGGCGACACGCTGTGGCTCAAGACCGCGGCCGACACCGAGCCCAAGGTGATCCGCATCGACGGCATCGACGCGCCCGAGTCGTGCCAGCCCGGCGGCGCCGACGCGACCGCCGCGCTCAACGAACTGGTGCTCAACCGCAGCGTCACCGTCAAGGTCTCGGCGCACGACGACTACGGCCGCACCGTCGGCAAGGTGTTCGACGGCACGGTCGACGTCGGCGACCGCATGGTGCGCGATGGCCGAGCCTGGAGCTCGCGCTACAAGTACGACCGCGGCCCCTACATGGCCGAGGAGCGCATGGCCCAGGCGCTCAAGCGCGGGTTGCATGCCGACGGCGGTGCGATCGAGCCGCGCGAGTTTCGCAAGCGCAACGGAGCCTGCAAGTAGTCAGCGCGGCACGCGCAGGCGGCACAGCGCCTCGAGCAGACGCTCTCGATCGTGGCCGTCGGCGGCCATCGATGCAAAGCGGTTGATGAATTGTTCGCGCGAGGCCGCGCCCTCGCCGGCACGGCGCGCCATCCACACCGCGATCGGTCCGATGCGTCGGGCCACCAGGTTCTGGGCGGCTTGCACGAAGGCGCTGTCCAGCGCGGTCTGACCCAGCAGCGGCAGCACGGCTCCGCTCGGTGGGTGCGGTGCCGCGCGGGCTGCGGGCCCGGCCGGAAGCCCGGCGCCGATCACGGCGCGCGCTCGCTCGATGAACCCTGGTCGGTGCGACGCTGGCAGGGCCGAGTCCGCGACCTGTTGAAGCAGCGCCGCAGCGTCGACGGCGCCTTGCTCGGCCGCCCGCCGCACGACGCAACGCGCGATCGGGCCGAGTTCTTCGGCAAGCAGCGCCGCGAGCCGATCGATCGTGTCGCGGCCGACACCCGGCGACGGCGGCGGCGGCGGTGCGGCGCGTGGTCTCGTACTTGGGGCCGGGTCGACGCGCAATCCGGGCACAAGCTGGGCCATCGCGCGCGCCGACAACGCATTGGGAATCGCGCGCGCCGCCACGCGCGTCAAGTCCTCGCGCATCTGCAAGGCGCTCAGGTAGCGCTCGCCCGGCCCCTTGGCCAGCGCACGCCGCACCACCGGCTCGAACGGCGCGAGGGCGGCGCGGTTCGGCGAGTCGGGTGGCGCCAGGGGTGGCACCGGCAGGTGCAGGGTCTTGTACATGACGATGTCGGGCGTGCCGCGAAACGGGCGCGCGCCCACGAGCAGTTCGAACAGCAGGATGCCGCAGGCATACAGGTCGGCACGCTGGTCGATCGCACCGCCGGCGTAACACTCGGGCGCCATGTAGCCGGGCGAGCCCATCACGGACGCCTCCTGCGTGAGTGCCTGCGCGTCGACGCGCGCGATGCCGAAGTCGGCGATCTTCAGCCGCCCGGCGGGCGTGATCATCAGGTTGGCCGGCTTGATGTCGCGGTGCCAGACGCCCTGCTCGTGCGCGCACTGCAGCGCCGCGAGCAGTTGCACCATCAGGCACAGCACGTCGTCGATCGGCAGCCCTTCGGGGCGGACCATGCCGGCCAGCAGCGGCGTGCCGTGCACGTACTCCATCACGATGAACGTCTCGTCGCCGTCCTCGCCGTACTCGTAGACCGAGACGATGCCCGGGTGCGTCAGGCGCGCCGCGGCCTGGGCCTCGTTGCGCAGCCGCACGGTGGCGGCCACGCTCTCGCCGGCCGTGGCCAGAAGCGACTTGCGCAGCGTCTTGAGCGCCACCGTGCGCTTGAGCTGCGGGTCGTGCGCGCGCCACACCTGCCCCATCGCGCCTTCGCCCAGCAGTTCGAGCAGCGTGTAGCGGCCGAGGCGGCGCGGCTCGGCCGCCGCCCCGAGCGTGGTGTCGGACTGCCTCGCACTCACGACCTGGCCTCGAGCATCTTCAAGGCTTGCGCGAAACTGCGGCGCATGCGCGTGAACGACTGCGCCAGCACGCCGATCTCGTCGCGGCTGCGCGCGCTGAAGTCGGGCACGTCGGGCTCGCCCAGGCTCACGCGCTCGGCCAGCCGCGCCATGCGCGTGACCGGGCGAATCACGATCGCCCACAGCACCCCGTTCAGCGCCAACCCGGTGGCGACGAAGACGGCTGCGAACAAGGCCATGAACTGGTTCCAGGTGTCGTGCGAACGCGCCAGCGGCACGGCCATGGGCACCGAGACCATCTGCGCACCCACCACCTCGTGCAACTGCCAGCCGAACCCGTTGGCCGGGCCGTACCTCTCGACCAGGGTCTTCGGCGCGGCGTCGATCGTGCTGTGGCAGCGCAGGCAGGCGCCGTCGCTGATGCGAATCGGGCGCGCGATGTACAACGAGCGGCCGTTGGGCGTGTCGCGCTGGCCGATGAACTCGCGCTCTTCGGGGGCCTTCCTGAACTCGCCGATCACATCGGCCTCCCATTCGACGGCGCGGTCGCGCGGGTTGGTCGGGTTGAGCACGGCCTCCTTGTAGCTGTAGTCCGGATACGCCTTGGCCAGCCGCGAGAGCACCTCGGTGGCCGAGAACGCCGGCACCGACTGCGGCAGGAAGGCGTACTTCATCTGCGTCTCCAGCAGCGGTGCGACCTGCGTGCTGGTGTACGCACGCACCGCGAGCGCGTTCTCCAGCTGGAACCGTGCGTGCTGCAGCACTTCTTCCTGCGCCTGTCGTTCGAGCAGCGTGCGCGTGACCGAGCCGGCGGCCGCCAGACCGAGCAGGAAGATGACGAGGAAGGCGAGGTTGAACTTGAGGAGCAGGTTCATGGCGTGACGCTTCCTGGAAGTGGTCGGTGGATTCACAGCCGCTTGTTGGGCGGCGTGGTGATCGGCGCGCGAGCGCTCGTGGGCGCAGGCAGTGCGATCGGGCTGGCCAGCGGTGGGGCGGCCACGGGTGCACGCTGAAGCGGCAGCAGCCCGCCGGGCGCCAGCGCGATCGCAGCAACCGGCGGCGGCGCGTGCGCCGGCTCGGGCAACGAGCCGGCCCAACGCACCGCGACGATGTTCGCCGGCTTGGCGCGTGCCGTCACGCGGCGCGCGGCGGGCGACGGCTTGCGCGGACTCGGGGCCGAAACCACGCGCGGATGCAACCCGGCCATCAAGCCCGGTTCGGCTTGCCACCAGGGTGCGAGGTCGTCGACAGCGAGCGGTGAGCTGGCCGTGGCATCGACGCCCAGCCCCTCGAAACGCGCCGCGCGCCGGGGCAGGCTGTCGGCCAGCGCGCGTGGCACGTCGCGCACCCGCGCCGCCGACCACGTGCCCTGCGCGTCGCGCAACTGGGCCTGGCCTTCGTGAAGCACCCGCTGCGCGACGGCATTGCCTCGCGGCAACAGCTGCGAGGCGTGCGCCTCGGCGAACACGATCAGGCTGTTGTCGCCCGCGGCCCGCAGCAGCACGCTGGAACGCGGGCCGGCGGCGACGATGACGCCGGGTGCGGCGATGCGCGCGCCGTCGGCACCGGCCGTCAGCTTGGCCCAGCCCTGCGCCAGGACGGCCGAAGTGCCGGCGAGTCCGGCCGACGAGGCAGCACGTTCGGACAACAGCAACACCTGCGTCGCGGGGCCGAGGTCGAGCATCCGGCCGTCGCCGAACTCGATGCGTGCCACGGCGCTGGCCGCGCCGGTGCGAACGATGTCGTCGTCCAGCAGCGCCTGGCCTTCGACCGCCTCCAGCCGCAGCGTGCCGCGCAGCACCTGCACCGGCCCGTCGGCGATCGTCAGCAGCGCGCCGGGCGTGCTCGCCGCCAGGCAGGGCAACGCCACCGCACCGATCAATGCGGCTGCGATCGCGGCGTAGAACGCCGCCCGGGTGAACACTCTCGAATCGACCATTCCCGATCTCCATGGCCCTTCGGGATGAAGAGCGATGAGGTCAGGATATGGACCGGGCGAGCCCGGGTCACTCGTCAAAAAGGGGGAATTCCGGCCGTGAGCTAGGGGTGCTGGCTAGAGTGCCGGCCCTAGATTCTCCGACCTGCGCACCTCGCGAGACGCTACTTGCGCATCAGCGTCGACTTGCCGAACAGGCTCTCGATCAGGTCCACCGCCAGCATGGCCGTCTTGTTGCGCACGTCGAGCGCCGGGTTGAGTTCCATCACGTCGAGCGACGCGAGGCGCCCGGTGTCCGCGATCATCTCCATGCACAGCTGGGCCTCGCGGTAGGTCGGCCCGCCGGGGATGGTGGTGCCCACGCCGGGTGCAATCTCGGGTTCGAGGAAGTCGACGTCGAAGCTCACATGAAGGTGCGTGTTGGCGTCGAGCGTGGCCAGAGCCAGCTCCATCGTGTGGCGCATGCCCATCTCGTCGATGTAGCGCATGTCGAACACTTCCAGGTCCTGCTCGTGCACCAGGCGCTTCTCGCCGGCATCGACGCTGCGGATGCCGATCTGGCGCACCACCTTCGAGTTGATCGCCGGCACCGTGCCGCCGATCTCGATGAGTTCCTGGGGCCCGAGGCCGCACAGGCAGGCCACCGGCATGCCATGCACGTTGCCCGAGGGCGTGAGCACGTTGGTGTTGAAGTCGGCATGCGCATCGAGCCAGAGCACGCGCAGCTTCTTGTTGTTCTCGCGGCAATGCCGCGCCACCGCGCTGATCGAGCCGATGGCCAGGCAATGGTCGCCGCCCAGCAGGATCGGCAGGCGGCCGAGCTTCAACTCGAGGTAAACCGCCTCGTGCACCGTTTGGTTCCAACGCACGACTTCGGCGAGGTGCCGATAGCCTTCCACCGGCGGCAACCAGGGGTTGGCCGGGCCGACGAGGTTGCCACGATCGACGACCTCGAGGTCGTGGCCCTGCAGGGTCGGTACGATGTTGGCCACGCGCATCGCCTCCGGCCCCATGCTGGCGCCGCGCGTGCCGGCGCCGATGTCGGTCGGCGCGCCGATGATCGAGATCTGGCGGTTCATGGGGCGGCATTGTGGGCTATGCAGGCGTTCACAATCCAGCCATTGCCAACGATCGGAATGACGCCCGATGACCCCCTTTGATCCGACCGGCACCGCGCCGGTTCACGAACCTCGCCTCTGGCGTGACAACGGCTGGACCGCGCGCGTCATCAAGAACAACGACGACGACGGCTGGGCGGTGGAGATGATCAAGCACGGGCAGGCCGAGCCGGCGCTCGTGGGGCCGTGGACGATGGGGCGCGACAAGAAGAACCCGAAGCCGCTGGACACGGCGGCGTTCAACACCCTGGTCAAGACCGCGAGCGAGGTGCTGCGCCGGCACGAGCAGCAGCTGCACGCGCAATTGCACAAGAGCGTGTTCGTGATGGCGCCGGCCGGGCGCGTCGAAGTCACGCTCGACATCGTGCCCGATGACGACGATGCGCATGCGCTGCTCACGGCCACCGACGCCGACGGCACCGAGCTCGCGCAGGTGCGGGTGCCGGCCGGATTCAAGTTGAGCCCGGGCAGCGCCTCGGCCTGGATCGACGGTGGGTTCGCGAGGCCGGGCTGAGCGGACTCAGGGCTCGACGTCTTGGGCCGTCGGTCACGGCCGCACCTGCGCGAGCCGCTGCGGGGCACAGCCGCGCAGGGTGGGCAGCGCGCTCACGCCGCCGTCGCCATGCGCAGGCGCCGAGCGGCCTCCTCGGCGCGCGCGTCGTCGATCTCGCGCATCACCGCCTGCACGTCGGCGGGGCGGTTGTCCCTCTCGTAGCGGCCGGTGAGCGCGCTGTCGACGCGCAGCAGGCCGCGTGCGTAGAGCGCCCAGATCTCGGGGCCGTACTCGGTGGCCCGCAGTTCGGGCGCGAAGCGGCCGAAGAAGTCGCGCAGGTTGTCCACGTCGCGCAGCAACATGCGCGCGGCGTGGTTGTTGCCGGCGGCGTCCACCGCCTGTGGCAGGTCGATGATCACCGGGCCGTCGGAGGCGAGCAGCACGTTGAACTCCGACAGGTCGCCGTGCACGATGCCGGCGCACAGCATGCGCACCACCTCACGCAGCAGCGTGGCGTGGTGCGCGCGGGCGTCCTCGGGCGAGAAGCTCACGTCGTTCAGGCGCGGCGCGGCGTCGCCGGCAGGGTCGGTCACCAGCTCCATCAGCAGCACGCCGTCGTGGAAGTTGAACGGGTGCGGCACTCGCACGCCGGCCGCAGCCAGGCGGTACAGCGCATCCACCTCGGCGCTTTGCCACGCCGCCTCCTGCGACTGGCGTCCGAAGCGCGTGCCCTTGGCCATCGCGCGTGCCTGCCTTGTGTTCTTGACCTTGCGGTTCTCGGTGTAGTCCACGGCCTGGCGGAAGCTGCGATTCATCGCTTCCTTGTAGACCTTGGCACAACGTGTCTCGTCGCCGCAGCGCACGACGTAGACCGTGGCCTCCTTGCCGCTCATCAGCTGGCGCGAGACGCTGTCGATCAGGCCTTCGTCGATCAGCGACTGGAGCCGTTTTGGCGGTTTCATCGGGGCATTGTCGCTGCCGGGGGCGCCGGCAAGCAGCGCTCGACCTCGTGCCGTTATGCTGAAGCGGCCGCCGCGGCCAGCCGCAAGGAGACATCCGCATGAACGACGAGACCTTCAACCTCAGCATCCGCAAGTTCCTGAAAACAGTGGGCGTGAGCTCGCAGCGCGAGATCGAGCAGGCCGTGGCGAAGGCCATGGCGGCGCGAACGATTGGTGGGAACGAGACGCTGGCCGCGACGATGCGGTTGCAGATCCCGGGGCTGCAACTCGACGTCAACTTCGACGGTGAGGTCAGGCTGGAATAGCGTTGTGCCGGGACACTGATCCTGCCAGCCGGATCACTCCAGCGCGATCGAGCGCAGCGCCAGCGCAAACGTCCCGGCCTGACGATCGCCGATCGCAAGGCCCAACTGGCGCAACCGCTGCGGCCGAAGTGCAGACGCGCCGTCGACCGGACGACCACGCCAGGTCGGCACGAACGACACCAGCGGCAGGCGCAGCAAGGTCCATTGACCCGGCACCGGCTCGAACGTCGCCTGGTAGGTCACGCCGTCGAACAGGTCGTCGGTGCGCAGGTTGAGCTTGTAGCGCTTGCCGTCGCCGAGCGCTTCGATCAGGCAGGTCACCGCGTGCGCGTCGCCCAACGCAAGCGGGCGTGAACGAACCGACGCGAAACCGCCACCGTCTTCGAGCGAGACCTCACCCTCGAAGACCGCATGACCGGCAGGGTCGTGGCGCAGGCGGCTCGTGGAACGGCCGCCCATCACCCGGTCGTCGATCGGCGAGAAGTCGTCCACCGACGAGGCCGTGCCGAAGCGGAACAGTTCGCGGGACATGACGCCATTGTCCGTTGCAGGGGTCATTCACGAGCGTCGCCACGCGTCGCCTGCGATGCTGTCGTCCGTGGCCCGGTCGGCGTCGAGCCGTTCGGCGCGGCTCATCATCGCCTGGGTCATCCTGCGAAAGATGAACAGGTGGGCCGGCGCCAGCGTGTACCAGTAGAGCAATCCCCAGACCCCTTGCGGATGCCAGTAGGCGGTGATCGTCAGCCGGGTGCGATGGTCCGGATCGGGGGCGGGTTGCGGATCGACCTCGAGCTCGAGAACGCCCGAGCCCGGCGCGCGCATGCCGAAGTGCAGCGTCAGCCGGTGCGACGGCTCGAGTGCGAGCACGGTCCAGTAGTCGATGCGATCGCCGATCCGAAACTCGGTCGGGTGGCGCCGGCCGCGGGTCATGCCCGGACCGCCGACGAGCCAGTCCAATGCGCCGCGTATCCACCACAGCCAGCCCATCGTGTAGTAACCGTTGGCGCCGCCGATCGTCGCCACGGTGTGCCACACGGCCGCGGGCGACGCGCAGCCGACGGCGGTGCCGCTCGCACGCTTGGCGTAGAACGCGTTGTCGAGCCGGAAACCGCGGAACATCAGCACGCCTTCGCTCCAGCGCGCAGCCACGGTGTGCGACCGTTCCGCCTGCAGCGCGGCGGCCACCGATTCGCGAAAGCTCAGGAGTTTCTGCGGCACCAGGCGGCGCAGTTCGGCGTCGTCGGCCGGGAGGTCATGCTTGAGGCCACCGATCAGCGCGCGCGCGATGTTGGCCGGCACCGCCGTGATCAGGCCCAGCCAGCGAGCCGACAGTTCCGGCGTCAGCACGGGCACGCGAACGATGCGGGGCCGCTTGCCGACGACGTCGCCGTACTGGCGCATCAGGTCCTCGTAGCTGATGTAGTCGGGCCCGGCCGCGTCGAGAACCTTGCCGGCGGCCTCGTCCAGCCAGGCCGCGCGCACCAGGTATTCGAGCAGGTTGTCGAGCGCGATCGGCGACGACTTCGATCGCACCCAACGGGGCGTGAGCATCAACGGCAAGTGGTTGACGAGGTCGCGGACCACCTCGTAGGCCGCGGACCCCGGACCGACGATGATGCCGGCCCGGATCTCGGTCACCGCAACACGGCCCGCGCGCAGCCGCTCGCCGGTGTCGCGCCGCGACACCAGGTGCTCGGAATCGGCGGCCTCAGGAATCAGGCCTCCCAAATAGACGATGCGCCGCACTCCGGCCTGGTCCGCCGCCGCGGCGAAGTTGTCGGCCGCCTGCAAATCCAGGCGCCCGAAGTCATGCCCGGCCGCCATCGAGTGCACGAGGTAGTAGACGGTGTCCACATCGGACAGCGCCTGCGGCAACGATTCGGGCCGCAGCGCGTCGGCCTCGACCAATTCGACGCCCGGCCAGTCGCGTGCCTCGAGCACCTTGCGATTGCGCCCGCTGGCGCGCACCGTGCAACCTTCGCGCAGCAGGCGCGGCACGAGGTGCGAACCGATGTAGCCGCTGGCGCCGAAGACCAGCACCCGCGTGCCTCGGTCGAGGCTTGGGGCCCCAGCGGTGGACAGGGCAGGCGGCATGGGTGAAGTCGGCATCACTGGACGACGGTCTGCGCTAACGGCCGATCGCTGTCGATTCCGTTGGGCCGCTGCGGCGGCCCACCTCCTGCGCCACCGCCTCGAGCTGGGCCGAGAGGTTCTGCCGCACCGCCACGCTGCCGACGGCGGGCGGCGGCGGCAGGAGAAGTCCGATCACCGCCGTGTAGCGCAACTGCGTGCGCGGCGCGCCGCGGCGCCCGCCCTGGGGTGTCAGCTCGTAGCGACCCTCGAACACATCGATCGCACGGCGCTTGAACAGCCCGAGATCGAAGCTCACGGCCTTGGCCTCTGCCACGCGAAGCGGCCGATGTTCGATGTTCAGCCGCACCGTCATCGACTGGGCGAACAGCAGGAAGCGGAACTCACCCTGCTGCTCGACCACCAGGTGCTCGACCACCTTCGTCTGCATTCGACGCTCGATCACACGGCAAGCGCGGATGCCCGGCATGAAACCCGACAAGGCGTCGTAGTCGGTGATCGTGTCCCACACGGTCTGCGCATCGGCAGCGAGGTCGAGCACCGCCTCGGCTTCGAAGCGGCGACCGCTGCGGCGCACGTCGATCTTCACATCGTCGGTCATCTCACCTCCGCTACCCACCCCGCCGCTGCCGATGCCGCAGCTGCGCCAGCGGCCGCTTGCCCTTGAGTTGCCGCTCGATCCCATCGTTGAGCTGGCTGCGCAGCGCCAGCACGTTCTCGACATGGCCGTAGGCGCCGGGGAAGCGCAGGTCGAGCCACAGCCACAGCGTGCACGCTCGCAGCGCCTGCTCCATGGCTTCGAGGCGGCTGTGGCCGTCCACCTGGTCGAGGAACCACGGTGATCCGGCCTGGCCGGTGACGGCGTGGGCGCGGGCCCAG
>Ga0209797_10001925_pt1 | contig 10484 bp, 8 predicted proteins | sample DOMMetBare3Fresh_2_FD_187472 | JGI IMG/M metagenome (GOLD analysis project Ga0209797, IMG submission 187472) | Wetland sediment microbial communities from St. Louis River estuary, USA, under dissolved organic matter induced mercury methylation -... | ecosystem: Environmental > Aquatic >...
CAAAACGGCCGTCGTTGCAGTTGGTGACATAGTGGCGGTAGGGTCGTCGCCCGGCCCGCCCGGGTCAAGACATACCCCTAAACACACGCCTTGGTTGCCGCCCTGAGGTCGCCGAAGTACCCTTCGCCGTCGCGGTTCACCGCTGCTCAGTCTGGATACCCAATGGACCTGTTCGAACTCCTGAAATCGCAAGTATCGGAATCCGCCCTCGGCGCCCTGGCAAACTCGCTTGGCGAGACCCCCAGCGCCACCCGCAAGGCCGTCATTGGCGGTGCGGTTCCCGCCGTGGTGGCGGGCCTGGTACAGAATTTCAGCCAGGAATCGGGGGCCGGCAAGCTGCTGGAAATGCTCCAGGCTGGCCGGTATGACGGCTCGCTGTTCGACAACCTGGGCGGTGCGCTCGGTGCCGGCGCGCAGTCCGACACGCTGATCAACCTCGGCAAGGGCCTGCTCGGCAATCTGCTCGGCGACAAGGCCGGCCCCGTCACCGACCTGTTAGCCAGCTTCGCCGGCGTGCGCCGCAGTTCAGCCGGCAGCCTGCTCAGCATCGCCGCGCCGCTCGTGTTAGGCGCCATCGGCAAGCTCGGGAGTTCCGCTCCGGGCGGCCTCAATGTCGCCAGCGTCGGCGCCATCCTCGCGGCGGCCAAAGCGGGCCTCGCGAGCGAAGCGCCGCCCGGACTGGCCGCGGCGTTAGGTGTCGCGGATCTGGCAGGCCTTGGCGCCGCCACGAGCGAGCGCAAGGGCGCGATCTATCCGTGGCTGCTGGTGCCGATCGCAGCCATGGCGCTGTTTCTCGTGCTGCGCAGCTGCTCGCAGCGCCCCGCGGAAGCGATCCCGGCCTCGCAAGGCCAGGTCGTCGCGCCGATCCCGCCCGCTGCCGCGCCGGCCGAAGCAGCGGCCCCGGCGGCGGCGCCAGCGGCAGAAACAGCTACGCCGGCTGCCGAAGTGACCGCGCCCGCCACGGAACCAGCGAAATAATCAGACCGGCTGGGTAACCGGGTTGTAGGAAAACAGGCCCAGGCCCTCGTCCGCCGGCTTGTTGTTGGTGCGCTGCGCGTAGCTGTCCGTGTCCTTGGCGTGGAACTGCTTGCCGGCCTTGCGGGATTCGTGCACCACGAAGGCGGCGCGTTCCAGGCGCGCTTTTTCATAGCGGCGCAGCGCTTCATCGACGGTGCTGGATGCGGTCAGTGCGCGGGCCAGCACCACCGCGTCTTCGATCGCCAGTACCGCGCCATGGCCGAGAAACGGCAGCACCGGATGCGCTGCGTCGCCTAACAATGTAATGCGCCCCTGGCTCCAGGACTTGAGCGGCTCGCGGTCGAAGAGCCCCCACTTGAACAGGTTCTGCGGCGGCGTTTCCGCCATGAAGCGCAGCACCGCCGGATGCCAGCCCTGGAACTCGGCTAACAACTCTTCGACTGACGAGCGGATCGACCAGCCTTCCTCGGTCCAGGCCGGGCGCTCGGCGAATGCGACAAAATTCAGCAGTTCCCAGTTGCGCACCGGATAGCGGTTCACCAGGTGTCCCGGGCCGACGAAAATGCCGGACGGCGGATCCAGTATTTCCTGCGGCACCTTGCCCATCGGCACCAGTCCGCGCCAGGCGATATAGCCCGTGTATGACACTTCCTGCAGGCCAAAGATCGCCTGCCGCACCAGCGAACGCGAGCCATCGGCGCCGATCACCAGGTCCGCGGAAATGGTCGTGCCATCCTCGAAGGTCGCGCTCGCGTTGTTAGCTGTCTGGGAAACGGAGACGCATTTCTTGTTGAGAAGGATGGCGTCCGGCGCCAGCGCCCGGACTTCGGCCGCCAGCGCATCGTGCAGGTCAGCGCGGTGGATCAGGTAATAGCGTTCGCCATATTTTTCCAGCAGTGACTTGCCGCGATTGATCCAGACCATCGGCTGCGCAGTCTGGTAGTGCCGCACGCATTGGTCTTCGGGGTGATAGGCCTTGGTCTGCAGCGTATCGCGCAAACCCAGCGCATTCAGGCCATGCACGGCCGTGGGGCTGAGGGAAATGCCCGCACCGACCTCGCCCAGCGCCGGCGCCTGCTCGCAGACCCTAACAGAGAAGCCGACGCGCAACAGCGCCAGGGTCGCTGTCAGGCCGCCGATGCCTGCGCCGACGATTACCACCGATCCCTGCACTGAACCCGCACCCGCTCCGCCTGACCCGATTTGTCAGGCTGCATTTCGCCCTGATGCAGCCGCCGTGGAAAGGAACTACGGCGCCCCGGTCCGTGTCGCGGACATTACCCGCGCAGTGGTCGCGCGACTACGTTGTCAGGCAGCACTGCTAAGATGCGCGCCCCATGCCCAAAAGCCCGCCCAAAGTCGGTTTCGTCAGTCTCGGCTGCCCCAAGGCGCTGGTCGATTCCGAGCGCATCCTTACCCAGCTGCGAGCCGAGGGTTATGCCGTCGTGCCGACCTATGAGGCGGCCGATTTGGTCGTGGTAAACACCTGCGGGTTCATCGACGCGGCCGTCGATGAGTCGTTAGATGCCATCGGCGAGGCGCTGGCTCGCAATGGCAAGGTGATCGTTACCGGCTGCCTGGGCGCGCGGCCCGAGCGCATCCTGGAGCGGCATCCCAGGGTCCTCAAGGTCACCGGCCCGCAGGCCTATGCCGATGTGTTAGGCGCGGTGCATGAACACCTGCCGCCGGTGCACGATCCCTTCCTCGACCTGCTGCCGCCACAGGGCGTAAAGCTGACACCAGGGCATTATGCGTACCTGAAGATCTCCGAGGGCTGCAACAACAAGTGCAGCTTCTGCATCATCCCCGACATGCGCGGCAGGCTTGTCAGCCGCCGTATCGACGAGGTGCTGCGCGAGGGCGAGCGCCTGGCGCAAGCCGGCGTCAGGGAACTGCTGGTGATATCGCAGGACACCAGCGCCTATGGCGCCGACATCAGGTACGCGGGCGGCCGCTGGCGCGATCAGGACTACGAGACGCGCTTTCTCGACCTCGCACGCGGCCTGGGCGAACTCGGCATCTGGGTCCGCATGCATTACGTCTACCCGTATCCGCACGTCGACAAGGTCGTGCCGCTGATGGCGGAAGGAAAAGTCCTGCCCTACCTAGATGTACCGTTCCAGCATGGCAGCCCGAGCGTGCTCAAGCGCATGCGCCGGCCCGCCGCCGCCGTGAATACCCTCGAACGCATCCGGCGCTGGCGCCAGGACTGCCCTGAAATCACGCTGCGCAGCACGTTCATCGTCGGCTTCCCGGGCGAGACCGAAGCCGAATTCGCCGAGTTGTTAGCATGGATGGAAGAGGCGCAACTCGATCGGGTCGGTTGTTTCGAGTACTCGCCGGTCGAAGGCGCTACTGCTAACAAACTCGCGGACCACGTGCCGCCGCAGGTGCAGCAGGAGCGCCATGCGCGCTTCATGGAAACCGCCGCACGCATCAGCGCCGCGCGGCTGCGTGCCAGGATCGGCCGCGAAGTCGAAGTGCTGATCGACGAAGTAACCGAAAAGTCGGCCACCGGCCGCAGCGCCGCCGAAGCGCCGGAAGTCGACGGGGTTATCCGAATTGCATCGAAGAAAGGCGGCAAGGCCTTGCCGCTCAAGGCCGGAGAATTTGCCAGGGTTCGCATTACGGGTTCGGATGAACACGATTTGCGGGCGGAACCCGTCAGCAGAGGCACATGAGACACCCCCGAGTTCCCAGGGCCTTATTTGGAGGCTGACAAGCAGCCTCGGCTCGGGAAAACGGGGGTGCCGATACTTTGTCGGCCCGCCGGGAAGAAATTTGATGCCGCAGGCGTGAGGCAGGCCGCAGTACTCGCGCTGCGCGATGAACCGCTCGACCACGCAGGGCTTCGGTAGTAGTTTTGACTAGTGGTTTGCCTGACTCGCAGCTAACGGTGGGGGACATGCTCAGCAATCGCATTATTCCTGTGGCGCTGATGCTGCTCGCGGTTACGGCTGCACCGGCGGACACTGATGCTGCCGTCAGCGCTGCAAGTTTTCCGGCCTGGGCCTACGCGTGGGATCCGCAGTTCAAGCCGCAGCCCGCGACCGACGTACCGCGGCGCGTCCCGGGCAGTACCGCCGCTTTTTCCGTTGCACAGGCGCGCGATCTTTTCTTCTCGCCGGACTGGCATCCGGACAGCCATCCGGTCATGCCGGCGGTCGTGGCGCGCGGCCGGAAACCCAGCGTCCGGGCCTGCGGCTGCTGTCATCGCGCGGAAGGAACCGGCGGCCCGGAGAACGCGAGCCTCGCGGGTTTGTCGGCCGCCTACATCGTGCAGCAGATGGCGGACTTCAAGAGCGGCGCCAGGAAATATTCAGGACCGCCGCGAGCGCCGGTGGTGCTGATGATCGAGGCGGCAAAGGCCGCCACCGACGCTGAAGTAAAGGCTGCCGCCGCCTATTTTTCCGCGTTGCAGCTCAAACCTAACATCAGCATCATCGAGAGCAGGACGGTGCCGCGGAGCTATATTGCGGGCAATTTTCATGCGCCTTCGAAGAGCGGCGGAACTGAACTCCTCGGCCAACGCATCATCGAAATGCCGGTTGATGTCGAGCAGTTCGAACTGCGCGACTCGCGCGCTCAATTCCGCGCCTTTGTGCCGGTCGGCAGCGTCGCGCGGGGAGCAAGCCTCGTCAAGTCGGGAGGAGCAGGCAATGCTCTGCCTTGCGCGGGTTGTCATGGCGCGAACTTGCGCGGGTTCGGTGCGGCCCCCGGCATCGCCGGCCGCTCGCCGAGTTACATCGTGCGCCAGCTGTACGATTACCAGCATGGCGCACGTACCGGCGCGGGCAGTGCGCTGATGCGACCGGTTGTTGCAAGATTCACCGAATCGGACATGATCGCCGTAGCAGCTTATCTCGGCTCGCTGCGTGGCAGCAAGGACCAGAAATGATTGATCAGATTCAAGCGGCTGCCACCAGACGTATCAGCACCTGCATCGTGGGCGCTGTTGTTAGCTTGTCCGGGCCGGCGATCGGCAGCGCAGCCGATGCCGCTGCGCTGCGCACCACCGCCGAAAGTACCGGGTTTGAAACCACGGGCCGTTACGCGGAAGTGGATGAGCTTTGCCACAGCTACGCGCGCGCCTTTCCACGCCAGGTCCGCTGCTTTGCGTTCGGTACCACGCCCGAGGGCCGGACGATGTGGGCGCTGGCCGCATCGACCGACGGCACGCTGCAACCGGCGGCGACGCGCGCAAGGAATCGGCCGGTGTTTCTGTTCCAGGGCGGCATCCATGCGGGCGAAATCGATGGCAAGGACGCGGGCTTCATCGCGCTGCGCAGCTGGCTGGATTCGAAGGCCGGCAATGATCTGTTGCGTGCCGTCACGGTGGTGTTCGTGCCGGTTTTCAACGTCGACGGGCACGAGCGCTTTGGCGCCTGGAATCGCCCTAACCAGATCGGGCCGCGCGAAATGGGCTGGCGCACGACGGCGCAGAATCTCAACCTGAATCGCGACTACGTGAAGGTCGAAGCACCGGAAATGCGCGCTATGTTAGGCCTGTTGAACGACTGGGATCCGCTGGTCTACGCCGACCTGCATGTGACCGATGGCGCAGACTTCGAACACGATATTGCCATTACCGGCGATATCACGCAGAGCGGTGACGAGACGCTGCAGCTTGCCGGTCGCGCAATGATCGCGCACATCATCGCCAGCCTCAGCGCCAGGGGTTCCCTGCCGCTCGATTTCTATCCGAATCTGGTCGAAGAAGACAATCCTGGCTCCGGATTTGCGGTCAGCGTCGCTGCGCCGAGGTATTCCGATTCCTACTGGGCCAACCGCAATCGCATCGGGCTGCTGGTAGAAACGCACTCCTGGAAACCCTACGCACGCCGCGTGGCAGCGACGCGGAACACGTTGGACGCTATCCTGGACATGGCCGCGATGCATGGCGCGGAGTGGCTCAAGCTAACACGCGAAGCGGATCAGCGCGCCGCGCGCCTGGGCGGCTCCACCGTGGCACTCGCCTATGAGAATACCGATCACGTGCAGATGATCGACTTTCGCGGCTATGCCTATAAACGCGATCCGTCGCCGGTGTCGGGCGCGCTCGCAGTTCATTACGACCCCGGCACGCCGATGATCTGGAAAGTGCCACTGCGCGATGGAGTCAAGCCGTCGATCACGGCCACGGCGCCGCGCGGTGGTTACCTTGTTCCGGCCGCGTTTGCCGACACGGTGCGCGCGCGACTAGCGCCGCATGGCATCCAATTTGAACGTGTTGACTGCGCGCTGCCGAACCTGACAGCGGAAGCTTTCCGCGCCACCGGCATCAGGCGCGCTGCGAATACCCTCGAAGGGCACCTGTTAGTCTCGGTCAGCGGAGCATGGCAATCGGAGCCGGCTACGGCGGCGGCGGGCGCATTGTTCGTGCCGATTGCGCAGCCCAAGGCGCGCCTGGTGATGGCGATGCTCGAACCGCAGGCGCCGGACTCGCTCGTTTCCTGGGGATTTTTCGACGTCGCTTTCGAACAGCGCGAATACATGGAAAACTACGTCGCCGAAGACGTCGCGAAGGAAATGCTGGCCCGGGATCCGGCATTGCGCGCAGCTTTCACCCAGCGCCTGACGACCAATCCGGCATTTGCCGCGAGCCCGACGGCGCGCCTCAATTATTTCTACGCGCGGCATCCGTCCTGGGACCAGCGCTTCAATCTGTATCCGGTGTTGCGCCTGGCGGATTCGCCGAATGCGGCGCGAACCTGTGCGCCGAAGTAGACTGCCTCAAGCCCAAAAGAAATTTCGGAGAATGCCGATGCCAATGACAAACTGGCGCCGAAGCCGCGCCATGCTGGTCGCGTTAGCAATCTTTAGCGGCGCTGCGTCCATCTCCGCGACGCACGCAGAAACCAAGGCGGTAATGACCTACGCGGATGTCTTTGGCCTGGAGTGGGTCAGCGATCCGCAGATCTCGCCGGATGGCCGCTGGATCATCTACGTGCGACGCGGCATGGATGTGCGTACCGATCGGGTGAATGGCACGCTGTGGTTGATGGCCACGGACGGCACTACGCACCGGCCGTTGTCTAACAATGCTAACGAAGGCGCGTTGCCGCGCTGGTCGCCTGACGGGCGGCGCGTGGCCTGGATTGCGCGGGACGGCGAATCCGGTGCGCAGCTGTTCGTGCACTGGCTGGATTCCGGCACCAGTGGCGCGATTACCCGTCTGCCCGCAGCGCCGCGCAGCCTGGCCTGGTCGCCCGATGGGCGCCTGCTGGCCTTCACGATGCCTGTACCAGCCAGCCGCAAGGCGTTCACCGTGGAATTGCCGAAGCCGCCCGAAGGCGTCAAATGGGCCGAGCCACCGAAGGTCATCGATCGCATGGTCTACCGGGCTGATGCTGAAGGCTATCTCGCCGATTCCTTCAATCACTTGTTCGTCGTTGCCGCCAGCGGCGGCGCGCCGCGCCAACTGACCAGCGGCGACTTCGACCACAATGGCCCGCCGGTTTTCACAGCCGACTCACGCAGCGTGCTGATTGCGGCGAATCGGCGCAAGGATGCCGACCTCGAACCTAACGACAGCGAGTTGTACCGGGTCGCGCTTACGGGCGGCGAACTCCAGGCGGTCACCGACCGTCACGGCCCCGATAGCGATCCGATCGTTTCGCCTGACGGCCGCTATCTCGCCTGGCTCGGTTTCGATGATCGTTACCAGGGCTATCAGGTGACGCAGCTGTATCTGCGCGATCTAAAGTCGGGCGCTACGCGCTCACTGACCGCGCAGCTTGATCGTGATGTGGCGGGCCCGACGTTCGCTGCCGACTCGCGCGCCATCTATTTCCAATACGACGATCGCGGCCAGACGCGAATCGCGCGCCTCGGGCTGGACGGCAAGCTGCAGCAGCTCGCGGATGATCTCGGCGGTACCGATGTAACCCGGCCCTACGCGGGCGGCTCGTTCAGCGTTGCCCGCGACGGGCGTTTTGCCTACACGCGCCGTAGCGCCGCGGCGCCCGCCGAGCTTGGCACGGGGACCGCAGCTAACAACATCGTGCAACTGACCAACCTGAACGCCAATGGCCTGGGTTCGCGCGACCTCGGCACGCTGGAGCAGATCCAGTTTGTCTCCAGGGCGGATGGCCTGCCGCTACAGGGCTGGATCCTGAAGCCGCCGGGTTTCGATGCGGCGAAAAAATATCCCATGATTCTCGAAATTCATGGCGGCCCGTTCACCAACTACCAGGGGCAGTTCGCCGCGGAGACGCATCTCTATGCGGCCGCGGGCAATGTCGTGCTGTTCATGAACCCGCGCGGCAGCACCTCGTATGGCGAAGCCTTCGGCCAGAAGATCCATCACAACTACCCGAATCAGGATTTCGACGACCTGATGACCGGCGTTGATGAAGTCCTGAAGCGCGGCTATGTCGACGAGAAGAAACTGTACGTAACCGGCGGCAGCGGTGGCGGCGTGCTGACCAGCTGGATCGTCGGGCATACCGATCGTTTTCGCGCAGCGGTCGTCGCCAAGCCGGTGATCAACTGGACCAGCTTCGTGCTGACAGCCGACGCGACCAATTTCTTTTACCGCTACTGGTTCGAAGCGCCACCCTGGGAAGCGCAGGCGTCCTACTGGAAGCGCTCGCCGCTCGCCTATGTCGGTAACGTGAAAACGCCGACGATGGTGATCAGTGGCGAGCTCGACTACCGCACACCCATCGGCGAAGCCGAGCAGTTCTACCAGGCGCTCCGGCTCCGGCAGATCGATACCGTGCTGGTGCGGGTGCCCGGGGCATCGCACGATATTTCGGCGCGCCCGAGCCTGCTGAATGCCAAGGTTGCCTACGTGTTAGCCTGGTTTGCCGCACACGGCGATTGACAGGCAAAAAAAGCCCCGCACCAGGCGGGGCTCAAAAAAATCCGCGTCTCCGCGAAATCAGCTTCGAATTGACTAGTTGGCGGCGGTCATACCTAGAGCGGCCATGGCCTCGCCGCCCTTGGCCTTGGCTTCCTGCGCCTTGGCCACGGCATCCGTCACATTGCCGGACGTGAACGCGACGGACGCAGCTTCCCAGGCGGATTTCGCCGCCGCCAGATTGGCCTTGGCGCCATCGAGCTTGGCAGCGTCCATGCCTGTCGGCAGCTTCTTGGACGCGCTCAGCGCGCTGACACGGCTTTCCAGCGCACCGACCATGCCCGGCAGATCGGCCGCCAGCGCGGTCCATTCGCCCTTGGCTTTCTCGACGGCCGCTTCCATTTCGGCTTTCTTCGCGGCGGCAGCGTCCTTCAACGCTGTCAGCTTCGAGGTCAGTTCGGGTGCCGCCGCCATGATGCCCTTGTAGTCGCCCGCCTGCAGCTTGGCCTTGAGGTCAGCGATCGACGCATCGACGCCCTGCAAATCATTTGGCACATACTTGGCTGCGTCGTCACGCACCGTGGCCAGCGTCGCCTCGGCATCGGCGATCGCCTTGGTGGCCGGTTCTTTCATGCTGCTGCAGCCCACCACCAGCGCGACTGACGCCAGGGCAGCTAACAACAACGACTTTCGGATCATCTTCATTGCAAAAACTCCTTATGGGATACGTAACTTCTGACCCGGCTTGATCTTGTTAGGGTCTTTGAGAATGTCCTTGTTCGCTTCAAAGATGCGTGGATACAGCATCTTATCGCCGTAGTACTGCTCGGCAATCTTCGACAGCGAATCACCTTTCTTGACTTCGTAATACTGCGTGTACTTGTTGTCTTCCGGCACGTCTTATTCTCCTCATACCTGCCCCGAATGGCGTGCAAAGCCTAGCAGATGGCGGGTAAAAAGTGACTCCGTTGAACTGTCGGCGCAGAGCGACGGGCGCGTTAAACTTCTGTAATGACCGACTGCCGCACGCGTCCAGAACCGCTGCTTCGGCGGCGAGCCGTTGGAAGCTGAACGAAGGGCAAGATCACGCGTGGCGCCCCCGGCGGCGGCTTTTACCCCAGTCTTTGTGGCGGAGCGGATGCGGCCTCGGGCTGCGGCGCGATGCGTTCATCCTGGTGTAGTACGGATTTTTCAAGCACTGAGCGTGCGCCAACGAGCCGCGCCGAGCCGGTAGTACACATGCGGCCGGAGCGGATCGCCAGCGGCCAGCTTGCGATGCAGGAAGTCGGCGCTGTGATCGCGCTGCATGCCGAGGCGGGTCATCACCGCGATGGAGCGATGGTTGATGGCGGCGGTGATCGCGATGATCTCCGGTAACGCCAGCGTTTCGAATCCGAACCGCAACGCCGCACGCGCGGCCTCGGTGACCAGTCCCTGCCCCCAGTGGCGCCGCGCCAGCCGCCAGCCAATTTCCACGCGCGGCTCCGCGCAGGCCATGACACCTTCCTCGTCCGCCGACAGGAATTCCGCCAGCCCGGTAAAGCCCGCGAACTCGCCGCTGCTGCGAAATTCCAGCGCCCAGTATCCCCAGCCATTGCGCTCGATGGCGGCCTGCAGCCGCTGTGCGAGTTCGTCGCTGCCCTGGGCCGACAGCACGCCACCTAACGTCGCCGCCACCTGCGAATCGGCGTTGAGCTCCGCA
>Ga0209797_10001926_pt1 | contig 10484 bp, 9 predicted proteins | sample DOMMetBare3Fresh_2_FD_187472 | JGI IMG/M metagenome (GOLD analysis project Ga0209797, IMG submission 187472) | Wetland sediment microbial communities from St. Louis River estuary, USA, under dissolved organic matter induced mercury methylation -... | ecosystem: Environmental > Aquatic >...
ACACTGCAGCTACGCGAGCCCTCCTGCGTGAACTCGTGATGTGGACGCGCGATCTGATGCGACAAGGCGAACCGCTCGTCCACCGTGTGCCTGGGCGATTCGGGTGGGAGTTGCGTCTTGTGGTGCAAGGTGGAATCCGCGTGCTCGACAAGATCGAAGCCAGCGACTTCAACGTCATGTCGCGGCGCCCACGCCTGGGCATCACGGACATGCCGCGCCTGGTCTGGCGCGCATTCGGCATGCGGCGTACCAATGCCGCCGGCCGGATTGCCGATGAAGCCGCTCGATGACGCCGCAACAGTACGTCGAGGAAAGGGCCGCAAAGAGCGGCTCGTCGTTCTATTACGCCTTTCGGTTCCTGCCCCCAGAACGACGCGCCGCGATCACGGCCTTCTACGCGTTTTGCCGCGAGGTCGACGACGTGGTCGACGAGGTGCAGGACAGCGGCGTGGCCGCCACCAAACTGGCATGGTGGCGCAAGGAGGTCGGCGCAGCGTTCGATGGCGCACCGAGTCACCCGGTGATGCACGCGCTGATGCCGCATGCGCGAGAGCACGGTATCGAACCGCACCACCTGCTGTCGGTCATCGAAGGCTGCGAGATGGACCTGACCCAGAACCGCTACCTCGACTTCGCCGGCCTGGCGCGTTACTGCCACCTCGTGGCTGGCGTGGTCGGCGAGGTGGCGGCGAACATTTTTGGTCGGGTTGAGCCGCAAACGGTCGACTACGCGCACCGGCTGGGTCTTGCGATGCAACTCACCAACATCATCCGCGACGTCGGCGACGACGCGCGCCGCGGGCGCATTTACCTGCCGATGGACGAGTTGAAGCGGTTCGACGTCAGGGCCAGTGACATTCTGCGGCGCGAATCCCCCTGGGGTTACAGCGAGCGCTTCACTGCGCTGATGAAGTTCGAGGCCGAGCGCGCGAACCGCAACTTCGACGAGGCCTTCGCGCTGTTACCTGAAGCCGACCGCCGCGCACAACGGCCGGGCCTGGCGATGGCACAGATCTACCGCACCTTGCTGCGAGAAATCGAGGCCGACGGTTTTCAGGTACTGCACCAGCGCGTAGCGCTGACGCCGCTGCGCAAGGTGTGGATCGCGATGCGCACGCATTGGCAGCAGCGTTGAAGGGGCCACGAGCCACGACGCTGGCCGTCGTCGGTGCCGGCTGGGCCGGCCTGGCCGCAGCCGTTCGGGCGGTCGAGCAGGGATATCGAGTGACCTTGTACGACATGGCAGCTCGCCCTGGCGGCCGGGCACGCGAGGTGATGCATGGCGACGTGCCCTTGGACAACGGGCAGCACATCCTGATCGGCGCGTATCGCGAGACGCTGGCCTTGATGCGCACCGTCGGCGCCGATCCCGACGCGCTGTTCGATCGACGCCCGCTCGCCCTGGTCGATCCGCACGGTCACGGCCTGGCCCTTTCAGCCGGCCCGCCCGTGCTGGCTTTCGTGCGAGCAGTGGTCGCACTGCGGTCATGGTCGTTGAGCGAGCGTGCGGCGTTGCTGGCGGCCGCGCTGCGCTGGCGGCTCGCCGGTTTCTCAGCGCCGGAGTCTCAGTCGGTGGCCGGGTTGACGAGCGACCTGCCACGCCGGGTGCGCGCCGAACTGATCGATCCGCTGTGCGTGGCCGCGCTGAATACGCCGTCCGAACGCGCGAGCGCGCAAATCTTCCTGCGCGTGCTGCGCGACGCGCTGTTCAGCGGTGCCGGTTCGGCTGATCTGCTGCTGCCGCGCGTCAGCCTGAGCGCGCTGCTGCCCGAACCTGCAACGCGCTGGCTCGCATCCCAGGGCGTCGCGCTGCACTGGGGCCACCGCGTGCAGCGGATCGAGCCGGGCTGGCGCGTCGACGGTGAACCGTTCGACGCCGTCCTGCTGGCTTGCACCGTGGCCGAGGCGGTGCGCCTGGCCGCGCCCGTCGTGCCCGCATGGGCGGCGCAGGCGGCCTTGTTCGAATACGAACCGATCGTCACGGTCTACCTGCAAAGCGCGAGGTCGCGATGGCCGCGCCCGATGGTCGCGCTGGCGAGCGACGAGAACAGACCGGCGCAGTTTGCGTTCGACCTGGGCACGCTCGACGCCACCGGCCGCCGCGAAGGAATCTTTGCCTTCGTCGTGAGCGGCGCGCGCCGATGGGTCGAGCGCGGCGCGCAGGCATGTGGCGAAGCCGTATTACGCCAGGCGCTGGAGGGGTTTCCTGCGGGCGCGTGGGCCGTGCCGCCGACAGTAGCCCGTGTCTTGACGGAACGGCGCGCGACCTTCCTGTGCACCCCGGAACTGCAGCGGCCGCCCACCCTGGTGGCGCGCGGCCTGGCGGCGGCGGGCGACTACGTGAATGGGCCCTATCCCTCGACGCTGGAAGGCGCGGTGCGCGCAGGCATTACAGGCCTGCAGTCGCTGCACCCGGTACTGAGCTGACACGCTTTCGGTATCCGGGTTCCGTTTTCGCCATGCAAGAATAGTGGCCCTGCCATGGCAACCAAAGACCACACCACACCGAGTATCCAGGTGTTGGAGCGCTGTTTCTCGCTCCTCGATGTCTTGGCCCAGCAACCCGAGCCGATGGCCCTGAAGGACATCAGCGAGCGGACGGGCCTGCACCCATCGACCGCACACCGCATCCTCAATGACCTGGCAGCGGGCCGCTTTGTCGACCGGCCGCAGGCCGGTATCTACCGCCTCGGCATGCGTCTGCTCGAGTTGGGCAACCTGGTGAAGGCACGCCTCTCAGTACGCGACGCGGCGCTCGTGCCCATGCGCGAGCTGCACCGCCTGACGCATCAGGCGGTGAACCTGTCGGTGCGCCAGGGCGACGAGATCATTTATATCGAACGCGCCTACAGCGAGCGCTCCGGCATGCAGGTGGTCCGCGCTGTGGGAGGCCGTGCGCCGCTGCACCTCACCTCCGTAGGCAAGCTCTTTCTGGCCGCTGAGCCGAACGACCGCGTGCGAGCCTACGCGGCACGTACGGGACTGACCGGAAACACGCGCAACAGCCTGACGCAGATTGCCGCACTCGAGCGCGAACTCGACGGCGTGCGCACCAGAGGCATTGCGCACGACAACGAGGAACTTGAAATCGGCGTGCGCTGCGTCGCCGCGGGGATCTACGACGATGCGGGCAAGCTTGTGGCCGGCCTGTCGATATCCGCACCTGCCGACCGACTCGAAGCCGCATGGACCGAGCGTGTGAAGGCCACAGCCGAAGACATCTCGCGTGCGATTGGTTTTGGCGTGGTCGGGGATCGCGGCGAACCGCAAGCGCTGCGACGACGATAACGGCAGATCAGCTCAGCGCGCTCTTCACGGTGACAGCGGCGTTCTGGTTCAACCACCTGCGGATGCGTTCAGCGTCGCCGATTCGCGAGTATTTGCCGGCCGAATCGAGCAGCACCATGATGAGCTTGCGCCCGGCGAGTTGCGCCTGCATCACCAGGCAGCGCCCGGCCTCGGTGATGTAGCCGGTTTTCTGCAGGCCGATGTCCCACTCGCCGCTTCGCACCAGGCCGTTCGTGTTGCGAAACTGGACCTGACGGCGGCCCAGCGCGACGCCATAGTTCGGTGACGTGGACAAGCGCCTGATCAGTTCGTGCCTGTCGGCCTCGCGCACCAAGAGCGCCAGATCCGTGGCATTCGACTTGTTGAAGCTCGACAGACCGGTCGGCTCGACGTAATGCGTGCTCGTCATGCCCAAAGCCTGTGCCTTGCGGTTCATCGCCTCCACGAACGCCGGCAGCCCGCCCGGGTAATGTCGCCCAAGTGCGTTGGCAGCGCGGTTCTCGCTCGCCATCAGCGCCAGGTGCAGCATCGCCTCGCGCGTCAGCGCGTTGCCCGGCTTCAGGCGCGAGCGGCTGCCCTTCTCGTTGTCAACATCGGCGACATCGATCGTCAGCACTTCGTCGAGTGGCAATCCAGCTTCGGTGACCACCAACGCCGTCATCAGCTTGGTGATCGACGCAATCGGCAGCACGGCCTGCGTGTTCTTCGCAAACAGCACCTCGTTGGTGTCCTGGTCGAGCACCAAGGCGACGCCTGACTTGAGTTCCAGCGGATCGTCGGTGACGTGCAGGCCGGCCAACTGCCCTTGGGTCGGGCGCGCCGGTACGACCACTTTCGTGCGCTTGGCGGTGCCAGCGACTTTCTTGACGTGACTGCCACCCACGCTGCGCTGACTCGCCGCGGCATCGGCAGGCTGCGCCACGAGGGACATCGCAGCCAAGCTGCATGCCATCGCCCACTGTCGATACGCTTTGTTTCTGATCAACGGGAAAACCCCAACGACATTTCCAGCTCAGTGTAGGCCGGCAAAGAAAACCACACAAGATCAAAAACTTGCGTGATTCTCCTAAAGTCGTACTTGGGTTTTCCCTAGTAAATGACTTATTTCACAGGTCAACCCTGTGCAGCCACGCGTTCGATCTTGCTATGGAGCTTGTTCAGCGCCGCCAGGTAGGCCTTTGCTGACGCCACCACGATATCGGGATCTGCGCCCACACCGTTGACGACGCGACCACCCAACTGCAGGCGAACCGTGACTTCCCCCTGCGATTCGGTGCTCCCGCTGGTGATGGCGTTTACAGAGTAGAGGACCAGTTCCGCGCCGCTCTGCACTTTGGATTCGATGGCCTTCAAGCTCGCGTCAACCGGCCCGTTGCCATCGCTCTCGAGGTGAAACTCGTCGTCACCGATCGCAAAGGCAACGCGCGCGTGCGGCCGCTCACCCGTGCCCGAACGCTGATCCAGGGTCAAAAGCCGGAAGTGCTCCCGCTCGTGCGTCACGCTTTCATCGCCGACCAGGGCAATGATGTCCTCGTCGAAGATCTCGCTCTTGCGATCGGCCAGGTCCTTGAAGCGCGCGAACGCAGCGTTGATGTCGGCCTCGCTCTCGTGATCGATGCCCAGTTCCTGCAGGCGCTGCTTGAAGGCGTTGCGGCCTGACAGCTTGCCGAGCACGATCTTGTTGGCGGACCAGCCCACGTCCTCGGCTCGCATGATCTCGTAGGTGTCGCGTGCCTTGAGCACGCCGTCCTGATGGATGCCGCTGGCGTGCGCGAACGCATTGGCACCGACCACCGCCTTGTTGGGCTGCACGACGAAACCCGTGGTCTGGCTGACCATGCGCGACGCGGCAACGATCTGTGTCGTGTCGATGTTCAGCGTGAGGCCGAAGTAGTCGCGCCGCGTCTTCAATGCCATCACCACTTCTTCGAGCGAGCAGTTGCCGGCACGCTCGCCCAGGCCGTTGATCGTGCACTCGATCTGGCGCGCGCCGCCGAGCTTCACGCCGGCCAGCGAGTTGGCCACCGCCATCCCGAGGTCGTTATGGCAATGCACGCTCCAGACGGCCTTGTCGGAGTTGGGGACGCGCTCGCGCAATTGACGAATGAAGTTGCCGTAGAGCTCGGGGACCGCGTAGCCCACGGTGTCGGGGATGTTTATCGTTGTCGCGCCCTCGGCAATCACGGTCTCGAGCACGCGGCAGAGGAAGTCGGGCTCCGAGCGGTAGCCGTCCTCGGGCGAGAACTCGACGTCACCGCTCAGGTTGCGCGCGAAACGCACCGCGAGCTTGGCCTGTTCGTAGACCTGATCCGGCGTCATGCGCAGCTTCTTTTCCATGTGCAGCGGGGAGGTGGCGATGAAGGTGTGGATGCGCGAGCGCGCCGCTCCCCTCAATGCCTCGGCGGCACGAGCGATGTCGCGGTCGTTGGCTCGCGACAGCGAGCAGACCGTCGAGTCCTTGATGTGGTCGGCGATCGCCTTCACTGCCTCGAAGTCCCCGTTGGACGACGCAGCGAAGCCGGCTTCGATCACGTCGACCTTCAATCGCTCCAACTGGCGCGCGATGCGCAGTTTCTCGTCCTTGGTCATCGAAGCGCCGGGCGACTGCTCGCCATCGCGCAACGTGGTGTCGAAGATGATCAGCTTGTCGGTGCTCATGGCGTGGTCAACTTTCTGTCGGACAACGAAAACGGCCCGCTGGCAGGATGCTCGCGGGCCGTCGAAGAAAACTCAGGTCGTGGTTCGATCAGCGCGCGGCAGGCACTCCCAGCAGTAGCAGCAGCGACGCGTTGCAGATCGACATGGTTTCAATGTAGCACGTTTGCCTAGCGATGCAGGCCGGCTTCGTCCGGCTCGTCCGTGGAGGTCGAAATCACGCTCACCGGCGCGCCGGTCCACTTGCGATAGCCGTAGATCACGTAACCAGACAGGCCATAGGCGCAGAACAGCGCGAAGAACGCCAGCGGCGGGTTCTGGCTGATCAGTGCTATGCCCAGCGCGATGCCCACGATCACGGCGAACGGCACGGTCTGCTTCGCGCCGACCACCTTGAAGCTGTAGAAGGGCGCATTCGTGACCATGGACAGCCCTGCGAACAGCGTAACTCCGAACGCCGACCAAGCCAGCCAGTCGACCTTGACGGCCCCTCTCATGCCCAGGTCGTCCATGACCCAGATCAGGCTCATGACCAACGCCGCGGCAGCCGGGCTGGGCAGCCCTTGGAAGAACCTCTTGTCGACCACTGCAATGTTGACATTGAACCGCGCCAGCCGCAGCGCAGCGCCGGCGACATAGACAAAGGCGGGGAACCAGCCGACCTTGCCAAGGTCGTTGAGCGCCCAGACATAGACGATCAGCGCCGGTGCGGCGCCAAAACTGACCATGTCGCACAGGCTGTCCATCTGCTCGCCAAACGCACTCTGTGAATGCGTCATGCGCGCAACGCGCCCGTCAAGGCTGTCGAGCACGGCAGCACAGAATATCGCGATGCAAGCAGCCTCGAAACGCCCGTTGATGGCCATGACGATGCCGTAGAACCCCGAGAACAGCGCTGCCAGCGTGATCGCGTTGGGCAGGATGTAGATGCCCTTGCGGCGCGGGCGCGGCGCAAGCGGTTCCACTGGGGCCGTCGATTCGATATCGTCGTTCATTGGCCGCGAGGATACGCCAGCGGGCGCAGCCTCAATTGCGGCTTCGGTCGACCAGCTTGTTGGCCTTGATCCAAGGCATCATCGCGCGCAGCTTCTCGCCGACGACCTCGATCTGATGATCCGACGTCAGGCGGCGGCGCGACAGAAGTGTCGGCGCGCCAGCGCGGTTCTCGAGGATGAAACTCTTCGCGTACTCGCCGGTCTGGATGTCCTCCAACACCTTCTTCATCGCGGCCTTGGTCTCGGCGGTGACGATCTTCGGCCCGGTCACGTACTCGCCGTACTCGGCGTTGTTCGAGATCGAGTAGTTCATGTTGGCGATACCGCCCTCGTAGATCAGGTCGACGATCAGCTTCAACTCGTGCAGACACTCGAAATAGGCCATTTCGGGCGCGTAGCCGGCCTCGACCAGGGTCTCGAATCCGGCCTTGATCAACTCCACGGTGCCGCCGCACAGCACCGTCTGCTCGCCAAAGAGGTCGGTTTCGGTCTCCTCGCGGAAATTGGTTTCGATGATGCCGGCCTTGCCGCCGCCGTTGGCCGCGGCATAGGACAGCGCCAGGTCGCGCGCCTTGCCGCTCCTGTCGGCATGCACGGCGATCAGGTGGGGCACTCCGCCGCCCTGCGTGTAGGTGTTGCGCACCGTGTGGCCAGGCGCCTTGGGGGCAACCATCCAGACGTCGAGATCATCGCGCGGCATCACCTGGCCGTAGTGCACGTTGAAGCCGTGCGCGAAGGCCAGCGAGGCGCCTTGCTTGATGTTGGGCGCGACGTCGTTGGCATAGACGCTCGCGATCTGCTCATCGGGCAACAGGATCATCACCACGTCGGCGCCCTTCACCGCGTCGGCCACCTCGGCGACCCTGAGCTTGGCCTTCTCGACCTTGGCCCAGGAGGCGCCGCCCCGGCGAAGGCCGACAGTCACCTTGACGCCGCTGTCGTTCAGGTTCTGCGCATGCGCATGGCCCTGCGAGCCGTAGCCGATGATCGCAACGTTCTTGCCCTTGATCAGGCTCAGGTCGGCGTCCTTGTCGTAATAAACCTTCATGGTCTTCTCCGTGATGAATCGTTGTCAGACGCGCAGGATGCGCTCGCCGCGACCGATGCCTGACGCGCCGGTGCGGACCGTTTCGAGAATCGCCGCGCGGTCGATCGCGACGAGAAAGGCATCGAGCTTGGACGAGTCACCCGTCAGCTCGATCGTGTAGCTCTTGTCGGTCACGTCGATCACGCGGCCGCGGAAGATGTCGGCCATGCGTTTCATCTCCTCGCGCTCCTTGCCGACCGCGCGGACCTTTATCAGCATCAGTTCACGCTCGGTGAAGCTGGCTTCGGTGAGGTCGACGACCTTCACCACTTCGATCAGCCGGTTCAGGTGCTTGGTGATCTGCTCGATCACCTCGTCGCTGCCGGTCGTCACGATCGTCATGCGTGACAGCGAGGAATCCTCGGTCGGCGCGACGGTCAGGCTCTCGATGTTGTAGCCGCGCGCCGAGAACAGGGCCACGACGCGAGACAGCGCGCCGGGTTCGTTCTCGAGCAGCACCGCGATGATGTGTTTCATTGTCTTGGTCGTCCTTGCGCGCTCTTCAGGCGTCAGGGCGGTAACCCTGGGCCCTTGGCCACGCGGTTCGATTGAAAGGAAAAGGGTCTAGAGGTCTTCGCTGCCGAGCAACATCTCGGTGATGCCCTTGCCGGCCTGCACCATCGGCCACACGTTTTCCGTCGGGTCGGTGCGCACATCGAGGAACACCGTGCGGTCCTTCAGGCGGATGGCCTCGCGAAGTGCGGGCTCCACATCCTGCGGCTTCTCGACCAGCAGGCCGACATGCCCATAGGCCTCGGCCAGTATCACGAAGTCCGGCAAGGCATCCATGTAGCTGTGCGAGTAGCGCCCACCGTAGTCGATCTCCTGCCACTGCCGCACCATGCCGAGGTAGCGGTTGTTGAGCGAGACGATCTTGACGGGCGTCTTGTACTGTTGGCAGGTCGACAGTTCCTGGATGCACATCTGGATCGACCCCTCGCCGGTGATGCAGAAGACGTCGCTGTCGGGCTTGGCGAGCTTGATCCCCATCGCGTACGGCAGGCCCACGCCCATCGTGCCCAGGCCGCCGGAGTTGATCCAGCGCCGCGGTTCGCGGAAGCGGTAGTACTGGGCCGCCCACATCTGATGCTGCCCGACATCGCTCGTGACGTAGGTGTCGCGGTCCTTGGTCAGTTGCCACAGCGTGTCGACCACGAATTGCGGCTTGATGACCTCGCTGCTCTTCTTGAAGGCCAGGCAGTCGCGCTTGCGCCACTCGTTGACCTGGCCCCACCAGGCATTGAGCGCCGCCTTGTCGGGCTTGGCCTGCGCTTCCTTGACTTGCGAGATCAATTCCTGCAGCACGTCCTTCACGTCGCCGACGATCGGGATGTCCACCCTCACCCGCTTGGAGATCGACGATGGGTCGATGTCGACGTGGATGATCTTGCGTTCGACCGAAGCGAAGTGCTTTGGGTTGCCGATCACCCGGTCGTCGAAACGCGCCCCGACGGCCAGGAGGACGTCACAGTGCTGCATCGTCATGTTGGCTTCGTAGGTGCCGTGCATGCCCAGCATGCCGAGGAATTGCGGGTCCAGCGCATCGATCGCGCCCAGGCCCATCAGCGTGTTGGTACAGGGGTAGCCGAGCAGGTGCACGAGTTCGCGCAGTTCTGCAGACGCCTCGCCGAGGATCACGCCGCCGCCGGTGTAGATGTAGGGGCGCCTGGCGCCCAGCAGCAACGCAACCGCCTTGCGGATCTGGCCGCCGTGACCTTTCTTGACCGGGTTGTACGAGCGCATCTCGATCTGCTCGGGGTAGTGGAACGGCGCGGTCTTCAGCGACACGTCCTTCGGAATGTCCACCACCACCGGCCCCGGCCGGCCGGTGCGCGCGATGTGAAAGGCCTTCTTCATCGTCAGCGCGAGGTCGCGCACGTCCTTGACGAGGAAGTTGTGCTTGACGATCGGGCGTGTGATGCCCACCGTGTCGCATTCCTGGAACGCATCCAGGCCGATCGCGGGGGTGGGCACCTGGCCGGTCACGATCACCATCGGGATCGAGTCCATGTAGGCGGTCGCGATGCCCGTCACGGCATTCGTCACCCCCGGGCCGGAGGTGACCAGCGCCACGCCCACTTCGCCGGTGGCGCGCGCATAGCCGTCGGCGGCATGGATGGCCGCCTGCTCGTGGCGCACCAGCACGTGCTCGATGGTCGACTGCTTGTACAGCGCGTCGTAGATGTAAAGCACGGCCCCGCCCGGATAGCCCCAGAGGTACTTGACCCCTTCGGCCTGCAGGCAACGGACCATGATTTCCGAGCCGTTCAGCTCGGTTGGATGGGAGGGAGAAGAAGGCTGCGCCGATGCGGCACGCTTGACTTCCGCGGCAGACATGTCCATGTGTTGAACCTTTGAGAATTTCTCTGACGAAAATCCATCGGTGTCCCTTCTCGCGCCCTCGTGAGGCGGATGCGGAACCTGCGCGGTCAACGAATGGGGCCCGAGTAGGCTGCCCC
>Ga0209797_10001928_pt1 | contig 10481 bp, 7 predicted proteins | sample DOMMetBare3Fresh_2_FD_187472 | JGI IMG/M metagenome (GOLD analysis project Ga0209797, IMG submission 187472) | Wetland sediment microbial communities from St. Louis River estuary, USA, under dissolved organic matter induced mercury methylation -... | ecosystem: Environmental > Aquatic >...
AGCGAAGGAAGTCCTCCGACATTAGTTACAACCATCGGTTTTTCAAAATGATAAGCGAGGGGCGTTACACCACTCTGTGTAGCATTCCGGTAAGGTTGAATAACAGCATCTGCAGCACACAAATAGTATTTTACTTCACTATCAGGTATAAAATCAGTTTTTAAAATAAGCTGCTCCCTGATACCCAACTTTTCAATCAGCTCCTGGTATTGTTTTTCATCTTCATAAAATTCTCCGGCAACCAATAATTTAATGCCGGAATTTTTTATCCGTTCATCTGCCATTGCTTCAAACAAAAGATCCAGTCCCTTGTACTTTCTGATAAAACCGAAGAATAAAACAATTTTTTCATTTTCAGGAATACCAAGATGTTTTCTTGCTGATTCTTTGGAAATAATCCCACCGAAATTATCATACAACGGATGAGAAACTAATTGAGCCGGTTTTGATTTTTCAAATAACCTTAAATCGTCCATCACTTTTTCACTCATTGTGATGAAAGCATCACAGCTTTTCAGAAAATATTTTGTGAAAGGCCTGTCACCCGGTCTTTTTTCATGGGGAATAACATTATCAGCAATGCAAATAATTTTTGTGTGATTATTCTTCCTTACTCTTCTTAAAATTGTTCCCAGCGCCGGCCCCATCAATGGTAGCCAAAAACGTACGATAATGATATCAGGTTTCCCCTTTTTTATTCTGTTACCTACTTGTATCCAGTTAAAGGGATTGATTGAATTTATAACAGTATGTATCGTCAGGTTAGCTGGCGCTGGTTCATCTGTGTATTGTGTAGTGCCCGGAAATATAAAAGAAGGATACTGTAATGAGAAAGAGTATATCGAGCAATCATTTCCGCAATCAATGAATTCTTTAGCCAATCGCTGGTTAAATGTCGCCAATCCGCCCCGTAACGGATGCCCGGGTCCTATAATGATGATTTTTGACATCACAAACCTGATTTCTTTTCAATAAGATAAGAATTGCGGCCCGGTGAATTACGGGAAATCAATTCTCCAATAAAGCCCGCAAGGAATAATTGCATTCCTATAATAATAGAAGTCAGCGCCAGGTAAAAACCAGGTCTGTTTGTAAGTGCAAAATTGCTGTCTATAAATTTTGAAACGATTAAATAAATCGAAATACCAAGGCCGACAAGGAAAAAAAGTGTTCCCCATAGCCCAAAAAAGTGCATTGGTTTTTTTGAAAATTTACCAACAAAAGTAATAGAAAGCAGATCTAAGAACCCATTTACAAACCTGCTCCAGCCAAATTTTGATTTACCATACTTTCTGGCACGGTGCTCAACTACTTTTTCACCAATTTTTTTAAATCCTGCCCATTTTGATAATACAGGAATGTAACGATGCATTTCACCATATACTTCAATGCCTTTAACAACCCTGTTTTTGTAGGCTTTTAATCCACAATTAAAATCATGTAGTTTAATACCTGATACACTTCTTGTTACGGAATTAAAAAATTTTGAAGGGATATTCTTTGTGAACGTATTATCATAACGTTTCTTTTTCCAGCCGCTTACCATATCATATCCATCTTCCAGTATCATTCTTCTCAATTCAGGAATTTCTTCAGGGCTATCCTGTAAATCGGCATCCATTGTCACGATTACATCGCCGGTAGCAGCACGGAAAGCTTCATTCAAACCGGCAGATTTACCATAATTGCGTAAAAATTTAATGCCCTTGATGTTCGGATTCTTTTTGCCCAGATTTTCTATTACTTCCCATGAGTTATCATTACTGCCATCATCTACAAATATGATTTCGTAGCTAAAATGATTTTCTTGCATCACCTTTTCAATCCAGGCTGATAATTCCGGCAATGATTCTGCTTCATCTAAAAGTGGTATGACGATGGAAAGATCCATATGTTATTTTCTTCTGGTTAAAAGTGCTGCTACAGTTGCTGTAACAGCCGCACCTAATATCAAATATCCGAAAATTGACCCTGAAATAAGTTTTAAAGTGTATTGTTTTTTAAAATCCGATACTTCTTTTTCAATTTCCGTTGGAGTTTTATCGTTTTGCTGTACCAGTTGTTCGCGGTAGGCTATTGAAGTCTCCTCTGCAAATTCAGGATGCATTTTACTGAAGATACCTGTAAAAAGTACCATTAAAAGAGTAACTACTATAAAACATCTGAAACCTTGCCCAAATGTATCTGCAAATTTTCCCGTAAAAAATGAAGATTGTCTGTAAGCAATCAACGTCCATGCAATGCCAAGTGCATATATAATATAGATTAGATATTGCAGGTTGGTTTCAGGAGTTCTTTTTGAATAATAAATTCCTAGTACTAATGCAATCATTACGAAAGCGGTGATAAATCCTTTAAGGGATGGTGTTAATTTCATTTCTGGGATTCACTGATTATTGCAAAGTAATTTTTTCGCCGTTTATAATTCCCGTTACTTTTCCTGTTAATTCCTTTCCCGTGAAAGGGGAATTTTTTGATTTTGATTTGAAATCTTGTTCCTGTACCGTCCATTTTTTTTCCGGATCAAATAAAGTCAGTGATGCTTTACTTCCTTCTTTTATACTTGCCGGTTCCATACCGAAAATGTTACGGGGGTTAATAGCCAGAAGCGAAATCCATTTTTCCTGGCTTATATCCGGCAGAATGGTATTTAATACAGCATAGGCTGTTTCTAAACCAATCATTCCAAATTTTGCATATTCAAATTCTATTACTTTACTGTCATATTCATGCGGAAGATGGTGAGAAGCAATACAATCAATTGTACCATCTTTAATTGCCATTCTCAAAGCATCTCTTTCACTTCTAGTTCGTAATGGTGGATTTACTTTCAGGTTCGTATCATAGCCTGATAAATCTTCATCACTAAAATAAAGATGATAAGGAGTTGCTGAGCAAGTAATGGCGATGCCGCTTTCTTTCCCTCTTTTTATATATTCTAGCGATTTTTTTGTGCTCACACCTGTAAAATGCAATTTCGATTCGGCATACCGGGCTAGTTTTATATCCCTGGCTACTATCAGTTCTTCTGCCATAACTGGTTTTCCGGGCAGGCCCAACTGTGTTGAAATAATACCTTCATTCATCAATCCATGAGGATTGATTGTTTTATCATCCGGGAGCTGTATGATAATTCCGTTGAATGCTTTTACATACTGCAAAGCTTTTACAAGCAATCCGGATGATTGTATGCTATTGATACCATCACCAAATGCAACGGCACCACTTGCTTTCATATCATACATTTCAGCCAGTTCAGTTCCTTCGGTGTTTCTTGTTACTGCGCCAATAGGATGAATAGTTACCGGAAGCGATTTGCTTTTTTGAACTATATATTCAACACCTGCTTTATTATGAATAACAGGATTTGTATTCGGAATCACAAATACATCAGTAAATCCACCTGCCGCTGCACTGGCAGCGCCGGTTTCTAATGTTTCTTTAAATTCATAACCGGGGTCAGCAAAGTTGGCGAATACATCTACCCAGCCCGGCGAAACATGCAGCCCATCTATACTTATTACTTTGTCAGCAGAAACATCAATGTTGCTACTGATTTTTGAAACTATTCCGTTTTCAATAAATATATCAGCTGATTGTCCGTTGAAAGGAGAGTGGGGGTCAACAATTTTGGCTTGCTTAATGAGTATTTTCATTAAGCATCGAAGTTAAAGGTTGTTTCTGGTTCGGAAAAATAGGCTTTGTAATAGAAAAGACAGAATATCTCATATTTCGTATTACTTCCATATGGCGTTTGCCAAATCATTTCAAAAAAGAATTCTATTCTTTGTATGTGATAAGGAGATGCAGGTATAAAACTAAGTAAAAGCAATATTTCAAATCAGGAGTTAAAAAAAGTTCAATGATCAAAGTTTCAAAGCGATTTTTTGTTCTTATTTTAATTAATGAAATTTTTGCTGAATTAACCAGAATTGTAATGCAATTTTAACCAGTTTTTGTGAATAACCTGTTGATTTCCAAATCTGAAAATCTGTTTGTTTAACGTAAATTCGCCCCTGACTTTAAAAAGTAAAACTGTGAGATTAAAGAGTTTAGAAATCAAGGGCTTTAAAAGCTTTGCAGACAAGACTGTGGTTAGTTTTGATGACAATATTACCGGAATTGTAGGCCCTAATGGGTGTGGCAAATCCAATATTGTGGATAGTATACGTTGGGTTATTGGCGAACAAAAAATAAGCCACCTGCGTAGTGAAAATCTGGACAGCCTGGTGTTCAATGGCTCCAAGACCCGTAGTGCCAGTGGACTGGCCGAAGTAAGCCTGACTTTTGAAAATACAAAAAACCTGTTGCCAACAGAGTTCAGTACTGTAACAATTACCCGTAAGTTTTACAAAAGCGGTGAAAGTGAATATCGGCTGAATGATGTACAATGCCGTTTAAAGGATATCCAGAACCTTTTCATGGATACTGGAATTTCTACCGACAGTTATGCGATCATCGAACTGGGAATGGTAGATGACCTGATAAAGGATAAAGACAACAGCCGCCGCCGGATGCTTGAGCAGGCTGCTGGAATTTCAATTTATAAGACCCGTAAAAAAGAAGCCAAGCTGAAACTGGATGCGACGGAACAGGATCTGGCCCGTATTGAGGATTTGCTTTTTGAGATTAATAACCAGTTGAAAGCACTTGAAAGCCAGGCCAAAAAAGCAGAGAAATATCATGAAATTAAAAAAGAGTATAGGGAGGTAAGCATTGAGCTTGCAAAAGCATCGCTGGAAGGATTTAATCTCAGCTACAAAGAGCTGAACGATCAGCAGCAAATTGAAACAGATAAAAAAATAAAATTTGAGGCTGAAATAGCCACAGATGAAGCAGCATTAGAAAAGGAAAAGCTTGAATTCATTGAAAAAGAAAAGCAGTTGCAGACAATGCAGCATGCATTTAATGACATGTTGCAATCTGTACGGACAATAGAAAATGATAAGAATCTTTCCGCACAGCGACTTGAGCATTTAAAAGAAAAAGAAACAAACCTTAAAGATTTTTTAAGTAAAGCCGAAGGCCAGTTAAAAGGAATTGATGAGAGCATAACTTTTTCAAATCAACAGGTTGAAGAAGAAGAGAAAAAATTATCAGGACTAAATGAACAGCTGAACCAATTAAGAAATGATGCTGATGCCAAACGTAATGTATTGGATGAAAAGCGCCGTGCACTTGATACGTTAAGAAGCGACAACCAGCAGATACAGCGTAGCCAGTTTGATGCAGAAAAGAAAGTGGCAGTTGCAGATACTTCAGTTCAGAATTTATTAAGAGTAATCGGGCAAATAGAGGAAGAAAGAAAGCACAGGGAAGAACAACGTAATCACCTGGACCACGAAAGGATTGTGAAAGAAAAAGAGCTTGGTATTAAAAAAGTGGACCTGGAACAATTACAGCAGCATCATGAAAATACAAAAGATCAGATTCTGCAAACACAGGCCGTACTCGATATTTTGCGAAATAATCTTGCGGAAGAGAATAGAAAACTTGATTCCAAAAAAAATGAACATGATTTGCTGAAGAGCATGATTGACTCAATGGAGGGTTATCCTGATTCAGTAAAGTTTTTACATAACAATACAAACTGGAACTATCATTCTCCGATTCTGTCAGATGTTTTGTATGTGAATGAAGAATACAGAACTGCGCTGGAGAATGTGCTGGAACCTTACCTGAGTTATTATGTAGTGAATAATCTGCAGGAAGGTTTGCAGGCTGTGCATTTACTCGGCGAGAATAAAAAAGGCAAAGCAAATTTCTTTTTGCTCGATAAGTTTTCAGAAACTCCGGCTGATTTTTCATCGCATCAGTTGGAAGGAGCTATTCCTGCATTGAGTGTTGTAGAAGTAGAAGAAAAATACAGAAAACTTGCTGAGCATTTGCTGCATAATGTATTCATTGCGGACAGCGAAGACGCTTTGCAGAACAGCAATGGATTTGTAGTGATTGAAAAAAACGGAAAATATGTAAAAGGAAAATATTCACTAACTGGCGGCAGTGTTGGTTTAATCGAAGGAAAGAAGATTGGCAGGATAAAAAACTTGGAAAAACTTCAGGAAGAAATAAATGCTCAATCTGCTATTGTAGAATTGCTCCGGACAGATATCCAGGCAAGGCATAACGAAGTGATAGCCTTCAATGAAGATCTAAGAGAAACAACTATCCGGGATACGGAGCGGGAAATACAGAAACTGACAAATGAAGTATTTTCGCTTTATAACAAACTGGAAAACCTGCATTCATCACAAACGAGCAGTCAGCACCGGCTCGAAGAAATGAATTTGCAGTCTCAGCAGATTATCAATTCGGTGGAAGGAGTTAGAAACCTGCTTACAGATTTTAATCAGCAGCTCGAAGTGAACGCTGCCAAACTTGCTGAGGCGGATGAAGTATTTAAGGTAACTGAAAATAATTACAACGAAGCGACTCGTCAATATAATGAGTTCAACCTTTCTGTATCAAGGCAGCAAAGTAAAATCAATGCATTGAAGCAGGAACTTGAATTTAAAGCCAAGCAACTAAATGATTTAAAAGAACAAATCGAAGCTAATTCAAAACAATTATCGGATACTTTAAGCAATATTGACCAATCTTCACATGCACTAAAAGAAATTGAGAATAGCCTGGTGCAATTAATGCATAGCAAAGAAGAGGAAGAGCAAAAACTAAATATTGCTGATCAGGCTTATTATAATTTCCGTAACGTATTATCAGAAAAAGAAAGTGAAATCCGGCATAAAGTAAAAGACAAAGAACAGACTGAACACATGTTGGCTGCCATTAAGGATAAACTGAATGAACTTAAGCTGCAACTGGCAGGAATGAAAGAAAGGCTAAGTGTGGAATTCAGAATAAATCTTGAAGACATACTTGGCCAGGAAAGGGTTGGTGAAGTGCCGGTAGAAGAATTACAGGAGAAAGCAGACAGGATGAAAAAGCGTTTGGAAAATCTCGGGGAAGTAAATCCAACAGCCATTGAGGCATTTACCGAAATGAAGAAACGATATGACTTCATTGTAGAACAAAAAACTGACCTTGTAGATGCAAAGGAAAGTTTAATGAAAACTATAGAAGAAGTAGAGATAACGGCAAATCAAAAATTTCTTGAAACTTTTCACCTGGTACGTGAAAATTTCAGCAAAGTTTTCCAATCTTTATTTACAGAAGATGATCAATGTGATCTCGTACTGGAAAATCCGGATAATATTGCTGAAAGCGGTATTGATGTAATTGCAAAACCTAAGGGTAAACGTCCTTCTTCATTAACTCAATTAAGTGGGGGTGAAAGGACATTGACAGCAACAGCATTATTGTTTGCCATCTACCTGATAAAGCCGGCGCCTTTCTGTATACTCGACGAGGTGGATGCGCCGCTTGATGATGCCAACGTTGGAAAATTTACCAATATGATTCGTCAGTTCAGTGATAATTCACAATTCATTATTGTTACACATAATAAAATGACCATGAGTACAGTGGATGTAATTTATGGAGTAACGATGCAGGAGCCGGGTGTAAGCAGGTTGGTGCCGGTTGATTTTAGAAACTTACAGGTTAATTAAAAATTTTTTAATAAAAGTTCAAAATAAAATGTATAAAAGTCAGCCTCCAGTAAAGTGAGGCTGACCTTTTTTTTAGAATAATCCACAATCGATATCTGATGAGGACAGTAATTTCACAAATAGTATCAAACATCTTTTTGACATTTGACAGTACTATCTTTTAAAGTAATAGTGGGGAGAATTCTGTGGAAAGTGAAAGCAATAAACTGATTACTTAATGTTCAATAAACAAATTGAATAATATCAGTCGGCTGTAAACGTCTTTTGTTGCTCTCTTTGTTTTGCTCTTCTGCTAAAGTCAGATTTTACTTTATGAACAAAGGCCTGCAAAGAAAAATAAATACCACTGCATAATAAAAATGCTGCAACTAATGCCCAAAAATACCAGTCAGTATCTTTATCTAATTCAAATATTGCATAAAAAGTAACAAGTGCACTTGCGATAATTGCAGAAAACCCGATTAACATTTTTGTGTAGTAACTGTTTCTGTGGCTGTCCGACATATGAATTTGGTTTATTAAGGTTATGGTTACTTGCAAAAGTAAGTAAAAAATAATGTTATGTTAATGGTCTTTTAAATGACTATTTATCTTTTCTTCATGTTCTAATTTTACATCATTAATAATTAGTATGAAAAAATTTATTTCAATTATTGGGTTTTTGATGATAGTTATAACTGCTGTTGCACAAGAGGCGCCTGAGGGGCTTTTTATAGCTTCAAAAGCACCGGATTTCAGGGCAAAAGATCAATTTGGTAATTTAATAAGATTGAAAGATTTGCTGAAAGAAGGGAAAGTAATTTTGGTTTTTTACCGGGGCCAATGGTGTCCATATTGCAACCGGGAATTATCCAGGTTACAGGACTCTTTGCAACTTATTAAAGACAAAGGAGCTACCCTGATTGCTGTATCACCGGAGAAACCTGAAAGTATTTCAGCTACTGTTGATAAGACTAAAGCGTCGTATTCAATACTCTATGATGAAGGATTGAAAATTATGAAAGCTTACGATGTCGAATTTGAAGTGCCTGAAAATACAATCACCAGGTACAGAAATGCGAATATTGATATCGAGAAAAATAACGGTGCTAATGGAAAATACCTGCCGGTTCCTGCTGTGTATATTATCGATAAGGAATCAAATATTACATATAGGTTTTTTGACCAGGATTACAAGAAAAGACCCAGTGTGAAAGAGTTGTTGGAGAATTTATAAAAGTAATTATTTCCACACCCCTTTTTAAAAAGGGATTATTAGATCAATGGATTTAAAATTTACTTCCATACAATTTTGCCGATTTTGCCATTTGATCCTGCAAGAAAAATAGAAGTTCCTGTTTTGGCAATTTTACATACATGAAATCCATCTTTACTTATCCATTGCCATGTTTTACCACTATTGGGGGAATAGTCAACTCCATTTAATCCGCAGGCAAGAATATCTTTTTTGGATAGAAATTCAACAGAACTTCTATACCCATGCGGAGAAATTTTTGGAGCTTTCCAGGATGTTCCACCATCAGTCGAAACAAAGCAATTCTTTATTGAAGAAGAATCATTATTAAAATCACCACCTACTACAACAAAAAGATTACTTCCTTTGCCATTCCCATTATCATATATATCAATTGAGTTGGCACCTGTAGCTTCTTGCCCCTGTATTATAGGTAAAGAACGGCTTTCAGTATTATTAATTAACCTGGACTTTCTGCCACCGCTAACCATGTAATAGCGTTTATCAATACATAACCTGATATTACTTCCGCTTGCAGCAAAAAATGCTTCACCGGAATCAGCAACAGGTCTTTTATTATCAGGGGCCAGTTCAATCCACGTATTTCCGCCATTATATGTTTCGGCAATGAAAATATTTTTATCTATAGGATCTCCAACAACGATTCCATAATCATTTCCAACAAAATCCATTGCATCCAGAAACATGCCTTTTGATTTATTTTCAAATACAACTTTCCATGTTTCACCACCATCTGCAGTTTTTAAAATATAGGCAGGTTCTGCTACACACATGATGATAGCAGTATTAGCATCAAATGCTTCAATATCCCTGAAATCCCTTTTTTCAAACCCTTTTACAGATAACCATTTCCAGGTCTTTCCGCCATTGCTTGATTTGCCAACTGTACCATTATTCCCACTTACCCAGATTATATTGTCGGTAACAACACTTAATCCCCGGATACTTGTATTTATACCGGATGTAAGAATTTCAACTTTCGGAGACTGTGAATATAAAGTTGACTGGAATAATATATTCAGAATTATCAAATAGGCGAAGAACTTTAATGACATGTATTAAATATTATTTTAAGTTATTCAGAAACTCTTCCTTGCTTACAATGCCATCTTTTCGCCATACTTCTTTGCCATTTTTATAAATAATAAAAGCAGGTATAGGTTCAACATGCAATGCCTGCATCAGGTTTGTATGTACACCAGCATCAATATTTACAAATTGAAAATTTAAGTCTTTATTATTTCTCAATTCTTCAATTACCGGGGCCATTTTCACACAAGGCGGACACCAGCCGGCACCAATATCAACTAAAACTGTTTTATCGCCGGGAATACTTTGTGTAAATTCCTGCAACGTCAATTGCCTGGTCGGGTTATTGCCTTCCACAGATTTATTATCTCTTTTCCATGCATTAATTCCTCCTTCCAACTCAACCACTTTTTTATAACCATTATTTCTCATCCATCGTGCAGCAGATGCACTCCGTGAACCAACTAGGCAATAAATGTATACAGGCTTTTCTTTATCTACATATGTGATTCTATCTAAAAACTGCGGCTGATTTGTCCAATCTGCCTGAAGTGCATTTTTAATATGCCCCGACATATATTCACCTGAAGTTCTTACATCCAGAATCTGAATAGTATTATTATTGATTA
>Ga0209797_10001929_pt1 | contig 10480 bp, 11 predicted proteins | sample DOMMetBare3Fresh_2_FD_187472 | JGI IMG/M metagenome (GOLD analysis project Ga0209797, IMG submission 187472) | Wetland sediment microbial communities from St. Louis River estuary, USA, under dissolved organic matter induced mercury methylation -... | ecosystem: Environmental > Aquatic >...
TGTCGAACTTCCCACTGCGTAGCAGGGGAGACCCGCTGAACATCGCCGCGCCGACCAAGACCAAGATCAAGCGCGCAGGATCAAAGTGAACAGTATTGGCCCTAGCGCTAGCAGAGATCCGTGAAGCAGCAAGCTCAGTGCGCACGTGGCAAGACCGATCCGCGGCTCACCCTCCCCCCCTCTGCGTGTACAGATCGAAGTGCCGCATGAACGCGTGCCACGCGTCGCCGTCGACGCCGACGGCCTCGAACCGCACACGCAGCCGTGGCAGCGTGACCAACGCGATGCGCCGCGGCGGCAACGGCTGCCAACGCAACTCGACGCGTCCTGCGTCGAACGCAACCTCTGCGCCGTCATCGCCCAGCCACTCGATTGCCCGACCGCCGCTCGCCCCCGGCAGCCACGCCTTCAGTTCGTCGACGGCGCAGCCCATCTCGCGCTCGAACGCGAACGGGTAGTGCGACTGCACGTGCGACCGTCGCTCGATTAGCCGCCGGCGATCGGCGGCCAGATCGCGAGCGTGTCGCCGTCCTTGGGCACGAAGCTCAGGCGTTCGGCCGGCGGCACGTACACGCCGTTGACAAGCACCAGGTGCACCAGCTTTTCGGGCAGGCCGAACGGCTCGATGATCTTCGCGATCGGCGTGCCCTCGGGCACGTCCAGCGGCACCTGGTTGCTCTGGCGTGCGTCGGCAGGCAGGTGTTGCGTCAGGCTGGCGTAGAGCTTGAAGGTGATCCTCATGCGATCGACATCATGCCGCGCACGCTCAGCCCTTCACCAGCGCCCGGCATTCCTGCGCCTGGGCGGTGGCCAGGTAGGCGTTCATCAGCTGCGTCGGGTCGGCCATCAGGCGCCGTTTCCACTCGGCGCCGAGATGGACCTGGCCCTCGACCAGGCCGCGCATCGCCCCCACATGGTCGGTCCAGCCGATCGCGTTGCAGCCCACCAGCCGGTCGCCGCCGAACTGCAGGCTCAGGTGGCGGCCCGCGGCCTTGTCGGTGATCTCAACATGTTCGCCGCCGGGCACGCCCTGCCACTCGCCGAAGCTCGCGCTGATGAGCCCGAGCGTGTCGAGCACGTTGATCTGCGTCACGCCGCGCAGCATCGTCCTGCGGCCGACCATGTTGAGCGCGGCCACGCGCGCCTGTTCGGCGGCGTTGGGCTGGATCGCGCTGACGATCGTCTTGCCGCTGATCTTGTCGAAGGCCTCCGCGCAATCGCCCGCGGCATACACGCCGGGCACGCTGGTCTGCAGGTGCTCGTCGGTCAGCACGCCCTCACGGCAGGCAACGCCCGATTTCTCGAGAAAGCCGATGTTGGGCTTCACGCCGGTGGCGCTGATCACCAGGTCGCACTCGAGGTGCTGGCCGTTGGACAGCCGCACGCGCAGCGGCGCATGCGCCTCGATCGCCTCGACGCGCGTGCCGGTGAAGACGCGAACACCCTGCTTCTCGCACCAGTCCTTGATCATGCCGCCCGCGGTGGGGCCCATCATGCGCGGCACCATGCGGTCGCCCATCTCCACCACGGTGAGCTGCACGCCGCGCGCGGCCAGCGCCTCCATGATGATGCAGCCGATGAAGCCGGCCCCCATCTGCAGCACGCGCGCGCCCTTGGTCGCGAGCTGCGCGATCGCGCGCGCGTCCTTCAGCGTCCAGCAAGGGTGCACGCCGGCGGCGTGGATGCCGGGGATCGGTGGCGACGCGGGCGAGGAGCCGGTGGCGATGAGCAGCCGGTCATAGGGGCCCGAGCTGCCGTCGTCGAGCGTCACGGTCCTCTTCGCCGTGTCGACCGATTTCGCGCGCACGCCGCGCTTGACGGTGATGCACAGTTTGTCGAAGTGGCCGGGGTCGTGGCGCAGGTGCGTTCCGGGTTCGCCCACATGTCCGATCAGCAGGTACGGAATCGCCATGCGCGAGTACGGCACCTCCGGCTCGTCGCCGATGAGGACGATCTCGTCAGTCTTGGGCGCGTGCTTGCGGATGGTTTCGGCGGCGATCACGCCGGCCGGGCCGGCGCCGAGGATCACGTGCTTCATCGTGTTCTCCGACAAAACGACGAAGGCGGTCCGAGAACCGCCTTCGCAAGGGTCTTCAGGTGGTCACAGGCCGAGGCGTTGCCTCGTCTCGGCCTTGAGCGTGCCGTCGGCGTTCCAGCCGCGCGCCGCGTAGTACTTCGGCAGCATTTCGGGCAGCTTGCTGACCAGGCCCTTCGCAGGCCCCGTCTTGCTGGCCTCGTTCAACAGCCGCGGCGGCAGGTTGTCGTCCTTGTTGGTGAAGCCGGCCTTGTTGTTGAAGTCGCGCTCCATGTTCCAGATGCGCTCGCCGATCTTCGAAAGGTTCTCGAGCGTGAACTCGGGACCGCAGGCCGCCGCCACCTGAGGCGCCACGTCGGCCAGGCCCCAGGCGAAGCTGGTGAAGATGCAGATCCCCGCCGAGTCGAACGCCGCGGTCGCATCCTGGAACGCGATCACCAGTTCGGGCTTGCCCTCGGCGCTGAGCGGATCAGTCTTGACCGGGATGCCGAGGATCTCGCTGGCCACCGTGTAGCTGCGCAGGTGGCAGGCGCCGCGGTTGCTCGTGGCGTAGGTCAGGCCCATGCCCTGGATGCCGCGCGCGTCGTAGGCCGGGAACTCCTGGCCCTTCACGCTCATCGACAGCTCGGGCTTGCCGTACTTGGCGCACAGCCGCTTGCTGCCCTGGCCGATCTCCTTGCCGAAACCGACGCCCTTGGCTGTCATCTCGGCCAGTTCGCACAACGCCTTGGCCGAGCCGAACGGCGCCTCGGTGCCGATTTGCTCCTTCTTGAGGATGCCCAGTTCGTACAGCTCCATCACCGCGCCGATCGTCGCGCCAAAGCTGATCGGATCCATCCCCTGCTCGTTGCAGATCAGGTTGGCGTACTGCAGCGCCTCGAGGTCGTTCACGCCATTGGCCGCGCCCAGGGCCCACGCCGCTTCGTACTCCAGGCCACCCGAGGCGCCCCAGTACTGCGGCTTGTTCTCGACGCTGAAGTGCTTCTGGTCGATCTTGCTGATGCGCCCGCAGGCAATGGTGCAGCCGAAGCAGGCCTGGTTGGTGACGAGCTGCGCCTTGCCGTCGCTCTTGCGCGGCGTGGCCATCGCTTCGGCGCTGATGTCCTTTGCGCCCTCGAACTGGCTGTCGCGGTGGTTGCGCGTGGGCAGCGCGCCCACTTCGTTGATCACGTTCATCAGCACCTGCGTGCCGTAGGTCGGCAGGCCCTGGCCGGTGACCGCGTTGTCGGCGAGGATCTTCTTCTTTTCCTTCGTGACCTTCATGAACTCCTTCGGGTCGGCGATGTTGGCCACGCCCTTGGTGCCGCGCACCGCGATCGCCTTCAGGTTCTTGCTGCCCATCACGGCGCCCACGCCGGAGCGTCCCGCCGCGCGGTGCAGGTCGTTGACCACCGCGGCGAACAGCACCTGGTTCTCTCCCGCCAGCCCGATCGACGAGACGCGGATCAGCGGATCCTGGTGCAGCTTCTTGATCGTCTCCTCGGTGTGCCAGACGCTCTGGCCCCACAGGTGGGCGGCGTCGCGCAGTTCGGCCTTGTCATCTTCGACGAACAGGTACACCGGCTTGGCCGACTTGCCCTCGAAGATCACCATGTCCCAGCCAGCCATCTTCAGCTCGGCGCCCCAGTAGCCACCGGAGTTGCTGCACGCGATCGCGCCGGTCAGCGGCCCCTTGGTCACCACGGTGTAGCGTCCGCCGGTGGAGGCCATCGTGCCGGTCAGCGGGCCGGTGGCCCAGATCAGCTTGTTGGCCGGCGACAGCGGGTCGACCTTTGGGTCGACCTCCTGCACGATGTACTTGGTGGCCAGCCCGCGCGAGCCCAAGTAGGCGCGCGCCCAGTCCATGTTCAGCGGCTCGGACTTGACCGTGCCCTTGGTGAGATCGACGCGGAGGATTTTTCCTGCCCAAGACATGTGTGTGCTCCTCAGGCTGAAGGTTGGTTGCCGAGCTTGTCGGCCCAGGCCTGCATCTTGCCCAGGCCGGTCCAGTTGGCATCGACATACGTGATCGCGCCGGTGGGGCACGCATCGGCGCAGGCCGGTTCGCCGCCGCACAGGTCGCACTTCTGCACCTTGCCGGTTTCCTGCACGTAGTTGATCGTGCCGAACGGGCAGCTGATGGTGCAGACCTTGCAACCGACGCAGGTGCTGTCGTTGACGACCTTGGCGCCGGTGAGCGCATCGAGCGTGATCGCCTCCACCGGGCAGGCGTGCAGGCACCAGGCCTCGTCGCACTGGGTGCACGTGTAAGGCACCTTGCGCCCCGTGTGATGGAAGTCGAACACCTTGATGCGCGACTTGGCGGTGGCGTAGCTGCCGTAGTTCTCGAACGAACACGCCATCTCGCATTGCAAGCACCCGGTGCATTTTTCCGGGTTGATGTGGAGCGTCTTCTGCACGTCGTGTCTCCTGCGGTGGAACGAACGCAAAGTAACCTATGCAGGCCCTTGCATAGATGATTGTTCGACCACCCCAGGGCGGACCGACTAGGGTCAACCCTAGGCTTCCCCAATATTCTCAGAATGAGACGTGTCGCTGTCGTTGCCGTGCCCGAAGCTGGCACGATGCCTCCCCTTCATGCCATTCCGATGACACCCGCTTCGAACGCCCAGGCCGACCGTCTGCGCGTGATCGCGCGTGCACGGCGCGCGCTGATGCACGAGGGGCGTGGCGACGCCGGCGGAATCGAACCGTGGATTGCCGCCTCATGGCAACGCTGTATCGGCCGCGGCCAGCGTCCGCACGACCCGGTGCGATTCGACGTCGTGACGCGCGCGGCTCAGCGCCGCAGCGCCGAGGCGAACCGTGCGCTGCAACATGCCGCCCGGCCGGTGCTGGCCGACCTCGACCACGCGATCGGCCCGACGCGCTACTTCAGCCTGCTCACCGACGCGCAAGGCACGGTGCTCGCCGTCGGCGCCACCGCCGACCTGTCGATACCGGCGGTGCACGCGATTGCGCGCCTGGGCGTCGATCTTTCCGAGCACAGCGTGGGCACCACCGCGATCAGCGCTGCGCTCGGCGAACAGCACCCGGTGTGGCTGCACCGCGGCGAGCACTTCTTCGAGGCCACCGCACTCTACAGCTGCGCGGGTGCGCCGATCGTCGGCCCCGATGGTCAGCTCTGCGGCATGCTCGACCTCACCGGCGTGATGGCCGATGAGCGGCCTGAGTTGCGCCACCTCGCCACCCAGATGGCACTGCGCATCGAAGCCGGGCTGTTGCTCGCACTGCCGCGCCAGCGTCTGCTGCGGGTGCAATGGCCCGGTTCCACCGCGACGAACGGCGCGGGGCTGATCGCGGTGGACGACGACGGCCTGATCGTCGGCGCCGATCGTGCGGCGCGCCAGATGCTCGCTCTGCAGTGGGGCGGCCCGGCACCCCGCTACGGTCCGCTGGACGCCTGTTTTGCGACCAAGGCGAGCCTGCTGCTTTCGCTGCGTGGCGATGCGCCGGCCGCGGCGGTACCGCTGTGGTCGGGCTTGCATGCGCTCGTGGCAGCCGTGGACACCCCCACCGGCAGCGCGCCCCTGGCGCGCTGGCGCGATGCCGAAACGCGGCTGATCCGCGAGGCGATCGACGCCGCCCACGGCAACGTCGCGCGCGCGGCCCAGCAACTGGGCATCAGCCGCGCCACGATGTACCGGCGCCTGGCGGCGCTGCGGCGGCGTTGAGCCATGCAAGCCGCCCGGACGATGGCGTCACAGGCACCCGCGCCGGCTGCGTTGCTGTCGGTACGCGGATTGACCAAGCGCTACGCCCGCCTCGTCGCGCTCGACGCGCTGTCGTTCGACCTGGCACCGGGCGGCTTCGTCGGACTGCTCGGCCCCAACGGGGCGGGCAAGTCGACGCTGTTCCAGGTCCTCACCGGCTTGTTCGCTGCCGACGCGGGAGACGTGTTCGTGAACGGCCAGTCGATACGCCATGAGCCCTGGCGCGCCCTGGCGAACCTCGGCGTCGTGTTCCAGCAGCCTTCGCTCGACCTCGATCTGAGCGTCGAGCGCAACCTGCGTTTCCACGCCGCACTGCAAGGCCTGTCGCGCGAGGTGGCCGACGATCGGATCGACGAGGGCTGCGCCGCGCTCGGCCTGGCCGACCAGCGCAAGCGCCGGGTGCGCGAACTGTCGGGCGGCAACCGGCGCAAGGTCGAACTCGTGCGCGCACTGCTGCACCGGCCGCTGCTGTTGCTGATGGATGAAGCCAGCGTTGGGCTCGACCCGGCGTCGCGCCGCGACCTGCTGGCCGCCTTGCGTGCCGACGTAGCGCAGCGCGCCAGCGCAGTGCTGTGGGCCACCCACCTCGTCGACGAGGTGGTGTCGGCCGACCGCGTGCTGGTGTTGCACCGCGGCCGGCTGCTCGCCGACGGTACACCGGCCGAGGTGACCAGCGCACTCGGGCAGCCAACGCTCGAGGCGGGTTTCATCGCCTGCACGACCGCTGCACGATCCGAGGCAATCGCCGCATGAAGACCCGGTTCGTGGCTCTGGCCTGGGTGGCGACGGCAGCCGCTGCGCAACCGACCGTCTGGGTTTCGAGCGAGAAGGACCACGCGCTCACGGTGATCGATGCGGCTACGCTCGCGGTACAGGCCACGATCGCCACCTGCAAGCGCCCACGCCACATGAGGCTGTTGCCCGGCGACAGGCAATTGCTCGTGGCCTGCGGTGAGTCGCATGCGGCCGACCTGATCGACGTGGCCACGCGCAGGTCGGTCCGGCGCGTGCCGTTGGGTGATGACCCCGAGGCCTTCGACCTGTCGCCCGACGGCAAGACGCTGTACGTGACCAACGAAGACGACGGCACGCTCGGTTTCGTCGACCTCGCGAGCGGGCGCATGCTCCAGCAGGTGCCGGTGGGCAAGGAACCCGAGGGCGTCCTGGTGTCGGCGGACGGGCGCACCGTGTACGTCACCTCCGAGGTCGCGAACATGGTGCACGTGATCGACGTGGCCAGCGCTAAGGTCGTGCACAACATCAAGGTGGGCAAGCGCCCGCGCCGCATGGCGCTCACGCCCGACGGCCGCGAGCTGTGGGTGACCAACGAGCTCGACGCCAGCGTCAGTGTCATCTCGACCAAAGACCGCGTCGCGACGCACACGCTCGTCTTCGCGCTGCCCGGCGCGCGCGCGCAGGACATCACCCCGGTGGGCATCGTGATGACTCGCGACGGCCAGCGCGCCTTCGTCGGGCTCGGCCGCGCCAACCACGTGGCCTTCGTCGATGTCGCGCAGCGCAAGGTCACGCAGCTCGTGCTCGCCGGCAAGCGCGCGTGGAACGTCGCGCTCGACAAGGCGGAACTGCGCCTGTATGTCGTCAACGGCCTGTCGGACGACATGACGGTGATCGACGTCGCCGCGGCCAAGGCGCTCAAGACCGTGCCGGTCGGCCGCGTACCCTACCAAGCGGTGGTGATCGATTGATCGCCCGCGGCGTGCTGCTGTTGCCGGCGCTGCTCGCGCCCCTTGCAGCACTGGCGGCCGCGCTCAAGGTCACGCTGATCGTTCCCGCAGACGATGCCCGGCTCGAGCGCACGCGCACCGAGCGCGCCTACCTCGGCCACGCGGGGGGGCCGGCGCAGGACGGCCTGAAGGTCGCGCTGGACGAAGCACGCTTCGAGCTCGATGCCGCCAACGCGAGCATCGTTGCCGAGACGAAGGCCGTGGCCACGCGCGACGCCGCGCGGACCGCTGCACAACAGGCCGAGCGCTCGGGCGCCGTGGCGCTGATCACCGATCTCGATCCGGAATCGACGCTCGCAGTGGCCGACGCCGTGCAGATTCCGGTGCTCAACGTCGGGCTCGCCGACGACGCCCTGCGCGAGCGCGACTGCCGCGCCAACCTCTGGCACCTGCTGCCGAGCGAGCGCATGCGCGCCGATGCGCTAGCGCAGGCGCTGGTCGCGCGCAAGTGGTCGAGCGTGCTGCTGCTGACCGGTTCGCACGCGCAGGACGCGCCGCGCGGCCGTGCCGCGCAGGCGGCGCTGCTGCGCTACGGGCTCAAGGTGGTGACCACCCGGTCCTTCAAGCTCTCGGCCGACCCGCGCGAGCGTGAACTGGCCAATCCGCTGCTGCTGACTGGCGGGGGCCTGGCCTATGACGCGGTGTGGGTGGTCGACAGCGACGGCGAGTTCGCGCGCGCCCTGCCCTACCGCACCGCACTGCCGCGGCCGGTGGTTGGCGACGCCGGGATGGCCGCGCTGGCCTGGCATGCACAGTTCGATCGCTTTGGCGCGCCCCAGGTGGTGCGCCGCTTCGCCAAGGCCAGCGGCCGCAGCATGACCGCGCACGACTGGTCCGCGTGGATGGCCGGTCGCGCCGTGGTGGCGGCCGTGCTCGCCGCACCCAACGGACCGGCCGCCGCGCGGTCGCGCGTGCTCGCCGCGCAGGAGCTCGACGGCTCCAAGGGCGTGAAGCTGAGCTTTCGCGCCTGGGACGGTCAGCTGCGCCAGCCGCTCGTTCTGACCGACGGTCAGGCGGTGCTGGGTCTGGCCCCCGTCGACGGCGTGCTGCACCCGAAGAACGTACTCGACACGCTGGGCGCCGACGCGCCGGAAAAGCTGTGCCGCGCGCGCACGCCGTGATCCTGCGATGAGGCATGCACTGCAGGCCCTGGCCGCCATCGCGTCGCGAGAGCTGTACAAGTTCTCGCGCCAGTACGGCCGGCTGGTCTCGGCCCTGGTGCGCCCGCTGCTCTGGCTCGCGGTCTTCGCGGCGGGCTTCCGCAACGTGTTCGGGGTGGCCATCGTCGAGCCCTACGACACCTATATCAGCTACGACACCTACATCGTGCCGGGACTCATCGGCATGGTGCTGCTGTTCAACGGCATGCAATCGAGCCTGTCGATGGTCTATGACCGCGAGATGGGTCTGATGCGCCTGCTGCTGACGGCACCGCTGCCGCGCTGGTGGATCCTGGCCTGCAAGCTGATCGCCACCGCGCTGCTGTCGCTGGTGCAGGCCACGGCATTCGTGATCGTCGCCGCGCTGATCGGCACCGCGCTGCCTTGGCCCGGCGTGCAGGCGCTGGCGGCGGCGGTGGCCACAGCGCTGATGTTCGGCGCGCTCGGCTTGCTCCTGTCGGTGCACATCCGACAGCTCGAGAACTTCGCCGGCACGATGAACTTCGTGATCTTCCCGATGTACTTCATCTCCACCGCGCTGTATCCGCTGTGGAAGCTCGAGGAGTCCGGCGCCACCTGGGTCTGGCGCGTCGCGCAGGTCAATCCGTTCACGCATGCCGTCGAGTGGATGCGCTTCGCGCTGTACGACAAGGACCCGGGCCTTGCGCCCTGGGTCGTGATCGGCACGCTGGTCGCGGCTTTCGTGCTCGCATGTCGAGGCTACGACCCGCAGCGCGGCTTCGGTCCATTGGCGAAGCGGGGGGGTGCATGAGGCGCCGCGACGCAGTGATCGCAGGCGCAGCGGCACTGGCGGCGCCTTGCGTCCACGGCGCGGGCGAGTATCCCGTTCGGCCGATCACGCTGTGGGTGCCGTGGCCCGCGGGCGGCGCCACCGACATCACGCTGCGGCTGCTCGCCGATATTGCGGGCCAGCACCTGGGCCAGCGCGTGATCGTCGACAACCACGGCGGCGCAGGGGGCACGCTGGCGATGCCGATCCTGCAGAACGCGGCACCCGACGGCTACACCATCGCGCAGATGCCGCAGCCGGTATTCCGGGCACCGTGGACGCAGAAGGTGCTGTGGGATCCGATCCGCGACACCACGCCGATCCTGCAGCTGACCGGCGTGACCTTCGGCCTTCTGACTCACGCGGGCAGCGCCATCCGCACGCTGGAGGACATGTTCACGGTGGCAGGCACGCGCGCCAACGCGCTCACGGTGGCCACCAACGGCGTGGGCACGACGCCGCACCTGCTGATGGACCAGCTGATGGCGCTCAAGGGCCTCACCTACGTGCATATTCCGTACAGAGGCACGGCCGAGCAGATGCTGGCGCTCGCGGCCGGCCATGTGCACGTGGGTGTCAACTCGAGCGGTTTCGCGCCATATGTCGATGGCGGCCGCCTGCGGTTGCTCTCGGTGTTCAGTGACCAGCGCTCGAAACGCTGGCCGCAGTCACCGACGATGCGCGAACTGGGCTTCCCGTTGGCCGCCAGCTCGCCCTATGGACTGGCGGGGCCGCGCGGGTTGTCATCGCAGGTGGTGCAGACGCTGCACGATGCGTTCAAGGCTGCGCTATTCGACCCCGCCCATGTGGCGGAGCTCGACAAGTATGACCAGGTGCCCGAGTACCTGGGGCCCATCGAGTACGGCCGCGCAATGAGAGAGGCCTACGCGGCGGAAAAGCGCATCGTCGAGCGTTTGGGCCTGGCCAAAGTCAGCTAAGGCCTGTTAACACAAACGCAGTCCGTCGGCGATTAGCGAGAAGCTGATGAAGCCGATGAACACGACGTCGAGCTTGTCGAAGCGCGAGAAGATGCGCCG
>Ga0209797_10001930_pt1 | contig 10477 bp, 9 predicted proteins | sample DOMMetBare3Fresh_2_FD_187472 | JGI IMG/M metagenome (GOLD analysis project Ga0209797, IMG submission 187472) | Wetland sediment microbial communities from St. Louis River estuary, USA, under dissolved organic matter induced mercury methylation -... | ecosystem: Environmental > Aquatic >...
TCACGCTGCGCGTGGTCGACGCGTCCGGCACCGAGGTCCGCGTGCCGTGGCGCGACCGCGAGACGGCCCGCGGGATCGCCTCGTGGCGCTGGGACGGGCGGACGGCCGACGGGTCCTGGGCGCCGCCGGGCCGCTACGTCGCCGAGCTGACCGCCGTCGGGCCCTACGGCACGACGGTGCTGCGCCGGGCGGTGGCGGCGGAGGCATTCACGGCCACCCTCTCGTCGGCCGCCCCGCGGGCGGGGAGCCGCCTCAGCGTGACCTTCCGGAGCGTGGAGGCTCTTGCCGCCACGCCCTCGGCGACGCTCCGCCAGGCCGGCGGCGCTCCCGTGCGGATGTCGGTCACCCGCCTCGGCGGCGGCGCCTGGCGGGCCACCGCCACGATCGCCGCCGGGGCGCCGGGGCCCGCCACCGTGACACTCCTGGGGCGCGACACCGCCGGCGGCAAGAACCGGACGACTCTGCCGCTCGCGGTCCCGTAGGCCCGGCGCCGCTACACTCGGCGGGATGACCGCGACCGCCGGCCCCTCCCATCCCGCGGCGCGCGCCGGCTCCGGCGCCTGGGTGGTCCTGCCCACGTACAACGAGGCCGACAACCTTCCGCAGATCGCGCTCGCGATCCTGGAGGCCCTGCCGGCGGCCACGCTGCTCGTCGTGGACGACGGCTCGCCCGACGGGACCGGCCAGCTCGCCGACGGGCTGGCCGCCGCCGATCCCCGGGTGCGCGTCGTTCACCGGGCCGCCAAGGCCGGGCTGGGCCGAGCCTATGTGGCGGGCTTCCGGGTCGCCCTCGACGGGGGTGCCGACTGGATCGTCCAGATGGACGCCGACTGGTCCCACGACCCGGCGGCAGCGCCCGGCCTGCTCGCGCCGCTCGAGGCAGGAGCCGCCGATCTCGTCATCGGGTCGCGCTACACCAGCGGCGGCCGGGTGGTCGACTGGGGGATCGCCCGCCGCGTCGTCAGTCGAGGCGGGAGCCTGTTCGCCCGGATCGTCCTGGGGCTTCCGGCCAACGACCTGACCGGCGGGTTCAAGGCCTGGCGCGCGGCGACGCTCGCGGAGCTCGATCTCGCGGGTATCCACGCCGGCGGCTACGTGTTCCAGGTGGAGATGACCTACCGCGCCCAGCGCCGCGGCGCGCGCGTCCGCGAGGTGCCGATCACCTTCCGCGACCGCAGGGTGGGCCAGAGCAAGATGAGCCGCCGGATCATCGGCGAGGCGCTCGTCGTGGTCCTCCAGCTCCGCTGGGACGAGCTGCGCGGCCGCGGCCCGCGGCGCCCCGCATGAGGCTGGGCGACACCGGGCCCGCGGCGGCGCCTGCGGCCGGCGTCCGGGTCCTCCTCGACGTCCGGCCCCTCCAGGACCCGGACCGTGCCCCGGCCACGGCGGCCTACCTGCGCGGTCTCCTGGGCGCATGCGCCGCGGCGCCTCTCGAGGGCGAGTCGTTCGTGCTCCTCCTCGACCTCGGGGCCGAGGACCCCGCGGCCCTGTTTCCCGGCCTGCCGGTCGTCGGCCGGCGGCGACTGCCCATCACGCGCCTCTTCCGTTCCGGTTCGCTGACGCTCGATCCGTTCCTGGTCCGCGGCGCGGCCTTCGGCGCGGGGCGCGGGGCCACCCGCCAGCCCGGGAGCGCCGGCGCCGTGGCCCACGCCGTGGGTGGCGCCCTGCCGATCGGTCCCGGGCTCCCCGTCGTCGCCACGCTCCTCGACCTCGCCCCGTGGGAGCTCCCCGACCAGTACCAGCGCTCGCCCGCGGCGCGCTTCGGCCAGCGCCTGCGGGCCCAGCTCCTCCGCGATGCGGATGCCGTGATCGTGGGGAGCGCCGCGGTGGCACGGGCGGCGACCCGGCTCCTGCGGATCCGGCCCGGGCGCCTTCGGGTGGTCCCACTGGCCGGGGGCGACGCCTTCGCCCCGCTCGCGACGGAGGGCACCCGGGCCGGTGACGAGCAGCGGGCGGCGCTCGACGCGGAGCGCGAGCGGTTCGGGGTCCCGCCCCGCTACCTCGTCTACACCGGCCGGCACGACGCCCGCCACGACCTCGGGACGCTGCTCGACGCGCTGGCCCGGCTCGCCGCCGCCGGGCGGCCGCCCCGCCTCGCGAAGGCCGTGCCGTGGCCGCCCCGGATCCTCCTGGTCAACACGACCCCCGACGATCGCGCGGCCGTGGCCCAGGCGGCGGCCGGCAGCGGCGTCGGCGAGCTCCTGCACTTTGCGCCGGCGCTTCCCGCGGAGCAGGTGTCCCGCCTCGTCGCCGGCGCCCGTGCGGCGGTCCACCCCGTCGTCAGCGACGCGGCCGCCCTGCCGGTTCTCGACGCGCTCGCGGCCGGCACGCCCGTCGTCGCGAGCGCCGTGGGCGCGCTCCCGGAGGTCGTCGGGCCGGCCGGCCTGCTCGTGGAGCCGCGCGATCCCGACCGCCTGGCCCACGCGCTCCGCGCGGCCTGGGCCGACGACCGCGTGCACCGCGGGATCGCCGCCGCCGCGGCCGCCCGGGCCGGGGCGGACCGGCGGACCTGGGCCGACGTCGCCCGCGACACGCGGGCCGTCTACGCCGCGGTGGCGAACGCACCGCGGCCCTAGCGGACGCCCCGCTCCGCCGCGCTCGCCGGGTCGAAGACCCGCCTGCCCTCGACGACCTTGATGGGCGAGCCGGGCGGCATGACCTGGACGAACGTCTGGCCCCGAACGAGGGTGACGGGCTTCCCCGCCGGGTCGAAGAAGCGGGTGGGGCTGGCGGCGGAGGTCTTCTTCCAGGTGCCCCGCACGATCAGCCCGTTGGTCGCGATCCAGGCGCGGCCGGTTCCGACGTTGGCCGCCTCGAGGCGCCCCTTCGGGTCGGCGCCCAGCAGGCCGAAGCCCACCTCCATGACCACCACGTTCTTCGGTGCGACGACCCGGTCGTTCGCGCGGTCGCGCTGGACCTTCCCGTTGACGTAGCGCCGCCAGGTGTTGGACCGGCGGTCGTAGCGGTAGCTGAACGCCCCGTAGCGGTAGGCGACGTCGATCCGCGATCCGGAGGGACGAAGGCCCGGAGCCGCGTCCGCACCGAACCGCCAGGCCGGCTCCGCGCCGTCGGACGGCGCAGCCCCGACCCGCCCTGCGAGGGCCCGGAGCCGCCTCCCGTCCGAGTAGACGTTGTGCGGGGCGTAGCGGTCGGTGGTCCGCCACAGGTAGGTGCCGCCCCAGCGGATCTCGTCGGCGTTGTACACCAGCTGGCCCTGCCCCTTCGCGCGGAGCATCGCCATCGCCTGCGGGCTCCCGCCGACGTGCACGAAGACCGCGTTCCACTCGGCGGCCCACTCGATGAAGTAGACGCGGGCGCTGCGGACCGGGCCGACCGACGCCGGGTCGCCCTCCGCGAAGATCATCATGTAGCGCGGGATGCCCCCCTCGGCGGGTGCCTGCCAGACGACCGACGCCTCCGTGAACCCGCTCTGCGGCCGCGCGTCCGACTGGTCGTCGACCATGACCGCGATCGGATGGCGGGCGGCAAGCTCCCGCGTCACGAGCCGTCCCGTGAGCGGGGCGGCCACGAGCCCGGGCGTGGGTGCCGCCGTCGGGGCTGGCGTCTGCGCCCGGGTCGGGACCGGCGTCGCGCCCGCGTCCGGCGGGACCGTGGTCGGGACCCGGGACGCCGTCGGGCCGGACGTGGCGGCGCTCGCGGACGGGGACGGCGCGGGCGAGGTGGGCGAGCCGCACGCCGCGACGACGGTGCCGACGACCACGGCGAGCAGGAGCGGGCGAACGCGCCCGCGCCCGCCCGCGGCCCCGGTGCTCGGAAGGGATCCCATGCCGGGCGGAGGATACCCCGGACGCGGTACGCTGGGCGCGGCGACGCTCGCGGATCGTCCGGCCGGCAACCCCGCCGGCGCGACGCTGCCGCAAGGATCCCGCCCGAGGAAGCCGATGTCCGACCAGTCGACCCCCCAGCCCGCCACCCCCGCGCCACCTGCCCCCGAACCCGCCACCGGGTCGCTCGACGCCGTCGCCGTCGACGTCCTCGCGTTCGAGCGGGGAGCCATCGGCGGCGTCCGCGCCACGGACGTCACGGCCCGCCTCGCGGCGGTCGGCGGGATCGCCGCGAACCACGCCTCGGTCGAGATGGGGGCGGTCAGCGGCATCGTGGCCCGCGAGGCCACGGTCGCCCGGGGCCTGATCCGCGGCGTGCTGGCCCAGGACGTCCACCTGGAGCAGGCGCTCGTGCGCTCCGTCGTGGCGAACACGGTGCAGGCGGGCCCCTCGACCGCGATCGTCGTCGCCGTCGCGCGGCGGATCGACGGCGAGGCGAAGATCCTCCTCGACTGGCGCGGCGCCCTGGCCTTCGGCGCCGGGCTCGGCGCCTTCCTCGCCCTGATCCGCCTCTCCCGCCGCTGACGAGCGCCCGCGCTCCCGCGCTCCCGCTGCGTCGCGCCCCGGGGACCGCACCCACGCCGGGCCCCGGCCTCGCGCCCCGGCTCGCGCCCCTGCGCCTGCGCCGCCTACGACGCGGCGGCGTCCTCGAATCGCCCGGACGTCCCGGCCGCAAGCAGCTTCTTCTTGGCGACCCGCTCCCGGTAGAGCGCGACCGTCTCCTCGGGGGCGCCGTCGTGAACGAGCCGGCCCTGCTCCAGGAGCACGGCCCGGTTGCAGAACTCGGTGACGTAGGTGAGGTCGTGGGTGACCATCACGATCGCCTTCGCGCGGGTCATCAGCTCCCGGATCCGCAGCTGGCTCTTGGCCCGGAACTCCTGGTCGCCGGTGCCGAGGACCTCGTCGAGCAGCAGGATGTCGGGGGTGATCGCGGTCGCGATCGAGAAGCCGAGACGCGCCTTCATGCCCAGCGAGTAGGTCTTCACGGGGGCGTCGATGAAGTCCCCGATGTCGGCGAAATCGAGGATCCCCGGCGTCAGCGCCTCGAGCTCCCGGCCCTCGATCCCCAGGAAGGCGCCCGCGAGGCGGATGTTGTCCCGCCCGGTCAGGTCGGCGTCGAACCCGGCGCCCAGGGTCAGGAGCGTCGAGACCCGCCCGTCGACGACGATGCTGCCGGTGGACGGCTCCAGGATCCCCGCGATCGCGAGGAGCAGCGTGCTCTTGCCGGCCCCGTTCGGCCCGATCAGCCCGATCGTCTCGCCGTGCTCGACGGCGAGGTCCAGGTCCTTGAGCGCCCAGAAGTGCCGGGCCCCCGGCGCCGCGGAGCGGCGGCCGAGGCGGGCCAGGGTGCTCTTGAGCGTCGTCCGGCGGGTCAGCGTCAGGTTGTAGCGGACCCCGAGCCCGCGGACCAGGATGGCCGGCTGGGCGCCGCTCACAGGATCCTCGCGAAGGCCGGCTCGGCGCGCTTGAACCCCACGATCGCGAAGGCGAGGAGGATCAGCGAGACCACGAGCACCACCGCCAGCGCCGCGAAGTCGGGGGCGACCCCGTGGGCCACCTCCTCGGTACCCCAGATGATCCGCCGGTAGGAGTCGAGGATGGGGGCCATCGGGTTGAGCGAGAGAATCGTGCGGACTGGGCCCTCCGGGAGCGAATCGAGGGAGTACAGCCCGGGGGACATGTAGAACCAGAGCCGGAGGGCGTGCCCCAGGAGGTTGCCCACATCCCGGTAGAAGGCGTTCAGGGCAGAGATCCCGACGGCCAGGGCCAGGATGAAGACGACCTGGACGGCGGCGATGATCGGCAGCGCCAGGAGCCACGGGCTGATCCGGTCGTGGTACGGGACCAGGAAGAACGCCAGGGCGACGAGGCCGAACCCGAACCCGGTGATCCCGGCGCCGACCGACGCGGCCGGGAGCACGAGCTTGGGGAACTGCACCTGGCGCACCAGGGCCACCCGCGACGAGATCGACGTCGAGGCGTCGCCGAGGGTCGAGGCGAGCCACTTCCAGGGCAGGATGGCGGCGAAGAGGAAGAGGGCGAAGTCGGGGATCTTGCGCTGGAAGATGAGGGCGAACAGGACCCAGTAGATCGCCATCTGCATGAGCGGATCCAGGATCCACCAGGCGCGGCCCACGAGGGTGTCGGCATGGGTTCGCTTGAGGTCCGCCGCCACGAGGAAGCGGATCAGCCGCCGGCGCGACGCGATGTCGTTGATTCCCTGCCGCAGGGTGCCGAGCGGTCCTCGGCGGGCGGGGGCGGGGCCGGCCGGCAGGGCCGCCCGCGGAGAGGTCTTCACGGGCTGGAAAGGTAGCACCCGTGGGCGCCCGGCGCGGCGGCCCCCGGGGGGCGGGATCCGGCAGCGGTCGCCCGGCGATCCCGCGCGTCGCGAGGAGGGAGCGCGCCGCCCTGCCTCAGACCGCGCCGAGCCGCTCGTAGAGCGCGCGGTAGAGCTCGGCGTTCCTGCTCCAGGTCCGGTTCGCGAGGACCCAGGCCCGCGCGTTGGCGCCGAGCCGCGCCCGCTCCGCGGGTGCCTCGAGCAGCGGCTCCACCGTGTCGGCGAGCGAGACCGGATCCTCGGGCGCGAACGACGTGCCGGTCTCGCCGTGCTGCACGATCTCCAGGAGCGCCCCGACGCCGCTCACCACCAGGCAGCGCTCCATGGCCATCGCCTCGTACGGCTTGAGCGGCGTGACGAGCTGCGAGACGCGGTCGTTGGTGCGGGGCACGACGAACAGGTCGATGAGCGAGTAGTAGGCGCCGACGTCGCCGTGGGGCACGCGCCCCGTGAAGCGGACCACGCCCCCCTCGAGCAGGCCCAGGGCCCGGGCGCGATCCTCGAGCGCCCCTCGCTCCTCGCCGTCGCCCACGAGGAGGAGGCGCACGCGGCGCCCCCGGTCCCGGAGGATCCGGGTGGCCTCGATGAGATAGCCGATCCCTTCGTAGGCGACCATGCTGGAGACGTACCCCAGGACCGTCTCGCCCCGCGCGAACCCGAGGCGGGCGAAGAGGGCCTGGTCGCGGGGGCGCGGCGCGAAGCGCGCGGCATCCACCGCGTTGGGCACGACCACCACGTCCTCGGGTGGGATCCCCCGGGCCACGATGTCGGCCTTCATCGTCTCGGACAGCGTGACCACCGCGTCGGCGGCGGCCATGCACGCGGTCTCGGCGGCGCGCCCCTTGACGTAGCGGTCGGCGGTGGCGCCGTCGCCGCCCGTGCGCGAGACCCAGGTCTCCTCGAGGAAGCCGCGCACCTCGTAGACGACCCGCAGCGGGTAGCGCTCGCGGAGCGCGAGGGCGACCTGCGCGTTGGGGTGGTTGGTGGTCGGGTGGAGGACGGCCGGACGGAGCTCCGCGAGTTCAGCGACATTGCCAGCTCGAACATCCTTTTTGACGCGGCCGATCGAGAAGTTTTTACCATCGCCAAGGAGCACCGCATCGAGGTGCCCCTGTCGGAGATCTCCCCCAACCTGATCAAAGCGGTCATCGCGATCGAGGATCGCCGCTTCTACGATCACGACGGCTTCGATCCGATTCGCATCGTCGGGTCGGCGATTGCCTCGGCTCGCGCCGGCGAGGCCGTCCAGGGCGGCAGCACCATCACGCAGCAGTTGGCGCGCCAGAGCGTCGGCCGCGAGAAGACCATGCGGCGCAAGTTGAAGGAAATGCTCTTTGCTGCACAGCTCGAGCATCACTTCACCAAGAAGGAGATCCTCGAGCTTTACCTGAACAAGGTTTACTTCGGCGACGGTCTTTACGGCGCCGAAGCGGCCTCACGCGGGTACTTCGGTAAGAAGGCCTCGCAGTTGTCGCTCGGCGAGGCGTCGCTGCTGGCCGGCCTGCTCAAGGCGCCATCGAGTTACGACCCGTCCCAGAGCCCGCAGAAGGCTGAAGCGCGCCAGACCGTGGTGTTGAAGTCGATGCTCGAGAGCAAGGTCATCACACGCGCTGAATACGACACGGCGTTCAAGACGCAGATCGAAATCTACGACGGCCTCCGCGCCGAAGAACCATACGGCCAGTACTTCAAGGAAGAAGTGCGGCGCCAGCTGGTCGAGAAATTCGGCGCGGAGCGCGTCGAACAGGGCGGCCTCCAGGTCTACACCACGATCGATCCCTACATGCAGCGCGCGGCCGATGCCGCCGTCGAGCAGAGCATCGCCGAGATTGAGAAGTCGTTGCCGAAGACCAAGACGCCGGCGCCACGCGTCCCGCTACAGGGTGCGCTGATCGCGATCGATCCGGAGAGCGGTGCAGTGCGCGCCATGGTCGGCGGGCGCGACTTCAAAGACAGCTCGTACAACCGCGCCATCAGCTCTCGTCGGCAGCCCGGCTCCGCGTTCAAGCCGTTTGTGTATGCGGCGGCGGTTGAAAATGGCTACGGTCCGGACGACGTGATTGATGGACTGCTCGAGTCTGACGAAGTCGAGAACGCTGCCTGGACGCCTGACGATGACCATCTGGAAGAGGATTCGGTCACGCTGCGTGAGGGCTTGCGGATGTCGAGTAATCGCGCCGCCGTGCGGCTGCTGACGACCGTCGGGCTCGGCAAGACGATGAAATCAGCGAAGGGTTTTGGCTTCGACGACTTGCCGGCAGTGCCATCGGTGGCGCTCGGCTCCGGCGAGGTGACGTTGAGCGCGATCACCGCCGCATATGGGGCCTTCGCGAATAACGGCGCGGTGTTCCATCCAACATTGATCCGCAAGGTCCTCGATCACGACGGCCTCCTGTTGTTCGAGAGCGACGAGAAGGCGCACCAGGCGATCCGTCCGGTCACGGCATACCTGATGGCCGACATGCTGCGCGGCGTGATCGACCGCGGCACCGGTTACGGTGTGCGGCAAATGGGATTCATGCTGCCGGCCGGCGGCAAGACCGGCACGACCAACGACTACAAGGACGCCTGGTTCATCGGCTTCACGCCGAACCTCGTCACCGGCGTGTGGGTCGGTTACGACCAACCGAAGACGATTCGCCGCAACGGGTATGCCGCCGAACTTGCTGTCCCAATGTGGACGCAATTCATGAAAGTGGCGACCAAAGGGCAGAAGGCCAACTGGGTGATCCGCCCGCGCGGCGCCGGTTCCGATTCGCGTCTCGCGCCGCCTCTCCAGGAGAAGCGCGGGTTCTGGTCGAAGCTGTTTGGCGGGGGACAGTAGCCGCCGGCTTGCATCGCATTGCCTCGCTTCGATAGAGTGTCTTCAGCGCAAGGCCCTTCCTTCCCGAAGGGCCTTTTTCTTTGGTCGCTTTTTTCCGGAGACACCTCACGATGCGACATGAAGTTACGACTCGACGAGTGCTGTACGAAATTCCCGGTATGCGATCCGTGCAGGTGCGGGAGGGGGTGTTCGCCGGGGCCGATGGTGCACCCCTGGCGATGTCGATCTACGAATCACCCTCGCCGATCGCCGATCCCGCGCCTGTCGTTGTGCTGATCGCCGGCTATCCGGATGCGGGCTTCGAGAAACATGTCGGCTGCAAGTTCATGGAAATGGAATGGGCGATCTCAATGGCGCAGCTGATCGCGATGTCGGGCATGACCGCGATCACGCACACGAATCGCGATCCAGGCGCTGATGCGGGCGCGCTGATGAACCACCTGACGGCAGGTGGACGTCGCGTCGGTATCTGGGCGACATCTGGACACAGCCCTGTGGCGCTGGCGGTGGCAGACCGAGCCGCGTGCACCGTGCTAATCAACCCCATGACGTCGGATGTGCTGCCCTGCACACCGCTCTTGATGGTGCGTTCCGGTCACGACGAGACCGTCGGCCTGAATGCCGCGCTCGATCCGTGGTTGACGCGTGCGGTAGTGGAGAACCGGCCGATTTCCCTGGTGAACTACCCCGATGCCCCACACGCTTTCGACCTCCATCTCGACACCGCGGAGACCCGGAGGATTCTGCAGCAGGGTCTCGACTTCCTGCGGGCCCATTTGAGGTAGATTTAGCGCGGAGGCGACGTAATGGCCCGTGTATCCATGCTGCTTGGCCTGTGTTTGTTGCTCGGTGCAATGGCGTTCCCGCGGGCGCAAGCACCCTCTTCGGCGGCTGGCGCTTCGGAGGGCAAGCCGGCGGCGTCGGCTGCCACCGACGTCAACTTCACCAAACACATCGCGCCGATTCTTCAGCGCAGCTGCGAAAACTGCCATCGACCTGACGGCGTCGCGCCGATGTCGCTGCGGACGTATGAAGAGGTGCGGCCGTGGGCGCGCGCCATCAAGCAGCGCACCGGGCTCGGTCCTCATGCGGGCGTGATGCCGCCGTGGTACGTCGAGAAGAACATCGGCATCCAGAAGTTCAAGAACGATCCGTCGCTGAGCTCCGACGAGGTTGCGCTGATCGCCAGGTGGGCTGACGGCGGAGCACCGCGCGGCAACGCCGCCGACATGCCGCCGCTGCGGGTGTGGAACGACTCGATGAAGTGGTCGATCGGCACGCCGGACCTCGTCGTCCGGACCAAGGACGTCGTCGTGAAAGGCACCGCGCCCGACTGGTGGGGCGAGATCGAGCGTGTGCCCACGGGCTTGACCGAGGATCGCTACGTCTCGGCGCTCGAGATCAAGGAAGTCAACGACGTGGGTTCGGGAGGCACCGGCCGCGACACCGTCGGTGGCCGCTTCGTGTTCC
>Ga0209797_10001931_pt1 | contig 10476 bp, 7 predicted proteins | sample DOMMetBare3Fresh_2_FD_187472 | JGI IMG/M metagenome (GOLD analysis project Ga0209797, IMG submission 187472) | Wetland sediment microbial communities from St. Louis River estuary, USA, under dissolved organic matter induced mercury methylation -... | ecosystem: Environmental > Aquatic >...
CGGCTCGGCCTGCTGGAAGCGCTCGCGCAGGAAGATGGCCGGCAGGAGGCCCAGGACCGCGACCACCGCCGCGATGATGAGGGCCAGCGCCGCCGCGCCCTTCACCTGGGTCTCGAACCACGGCTTGTAGGTCATGATCCAGAGGAACCAGGGGGCCACCACGTAGGCGAGCTGGCCGATGAAGTTCTGCACGCCCATGAGGCGGGTGCGCTCGTGGTAGTCGGGCGTGAGCTCGTAGCCGAGCGCCACCCACGGCGTCGCGTAGACGGTGTAGGCCAGGTAGAAGACGTTGGACCCGATGAGGAACCACCAGAAGTAGAAGGTGTCGCTCCGGCCGCCCGGCAGCTGCCAGAGGAGCGCGTAGACGATGCCCGACGCGATGGCGCCGGCGAAGACGTAGGGCCGGCGGCGCCCCCACCTCGAGCGGGTCTTGTCCGAGATGTACCCCATCACCGGATCGGTGAGCGCGTCGGTGACGCGGGGGAGCGCCCCCACCAGCCCGACCATGGCGGGGTTCATGCCCAGCCCCAGGTTGAGCACGATGAGCATCCCGCCGATGGCCGCCGCCAGCAGGTTGTTGACGAAGGCTCCTGCCCCGTAGGCGAGCTTCCTCGGGAAGGAGATCCGGTCCTGCGGGGCGGTGGTGAAGTGGACCGCCGCCTTCGGCAGGCTGCCGCGCCCGAGGCGGGAGTGCCAGGCGGACAGGGCGAGGCGGAACAGGGAGCGGACGCGGTCAGGGAGGCTCATGGCGTTCCTTCACGGTCGCGGGCGGGTGAGGTGCTCGGCTCCGGCCGGGGCGTTTCGGGCGTCGATACGCGCTGGGCTCGACTTTGTTCGGTCTACGAACAAACTAGAGAGCGCGCATCGGCTTGTCAAGGTGGGGGGCGGCCGGCCTACCGCCGGGCCGGCGGCCGTGCGTGACGGCGCGTGGCCAACGCCCCGACGCCGGCCGACGTGGCGGTCCTCGACGCCCACGCCGGGGCCATCCCGGTGGGCGGCCAAGGCTCAAGGCTCCGACCGAGGGTCCTCAAGGCTCCGACCGAGGGTCCTTGCCGGCCGCCAGCGACCGAAGCGCCCGGCGCCGGCGGGTCGATCCGGCCGTGACCCGTCGAGGCCGGTGATTCGCCGGGCCGCCCCCTACCTCTCCTTCCGCGCCGCCTCGCGGCGCACCTTCCGCGCCTCCTTCTCGGCGCGGCGCCGGGCGAGGAACCCCTGCGGCTCCGCGGCGGGGGCGGGGGCCGGCGCGGCGCGGCCGGCGGCGAGCGGCCCGGGGCCGGCGGAGGGCACGCCCTCGGCCCGGGCCCGCGGCGGCAGCGCCGGTCGCGGCGCGCGGCGGCGCCCGCGCGCGGAGGCCTCGCGCCTCGGCTCGAGCGTCCAGTGGAAGAGCCGCTTCACGACGAGGGTCGCGTAGGCCCCCGGGGGCAGCGTGAACGCGACGTTCACGCGCAGGCCGTCGGCGTTCAGCTCGTCGGGCCGCGCCTCGCCGATGGCGAGGCGGCCGGGGAGGGAGAGGAGCGGGCGCTCCTCCGGGTCGAAGTGGATCTCGGGGGTCCCGGGCACGGCGAGGTCGGCGAGGGTCATGTCCTCGCGCGCGAGGACCGACAGCGCCGCCCGCTCGACGCGCGGGTCGTCGAAGACCGTCGCGGGCGCGAGCAGGGGGAAGGTCTTCTCGCGCAGGAGCCGCACCTGCCCGGCGTCGAGCTCGCGCGGGAAGAGAAGCGTCCCCGCCTGGTAGCGGATGGCCACCAGCTTCTGGATGCCGACCACGTCGCGGAGGTACTGCTTCACCCCCTCGTTCCACAGCCAGCTCTGGTACGCGAAGACCTGCAGCGCCCGCCAGCGGGGCTCGGTCCTGAGCAGGGCGCCGCGGAAGTCGTCCGGGTGCCCCCGGAGCCACTTCACCACGGCGGCGTACTTCTCCGCGCCGGGGTGGGGGTTCCTCCGGTCCCAGGCGCCCCAGTGCTCCTTCCAGAAGGCCTTCACCCGGGCGTCGCCGGACTGGTCGAGCTCGGACGGGCGCGCGAGCACGTTCCGGAGCGCGGCCTCGAAGTCGCCGCGCATGAGGTCCTTCACGATGAAGCCCTGGCCGTGCTTGAGCGCCCCGAACCGCTGCGAGTCGAAGTAGTTCACGACGCCGAGGCGGCGCACCTCCGCGACCGACGCGCTGAGGCGCGCGACGTCGTCCTCGGAGAGGTCGCGCACGGTCACGGCGAAGCGGTTCGAGGTGGTGTTCGCCGCGGAGAGCGGGGTGCGCGTCCGGCCGAGGAGCTTGAGGCGCAGGTCCGGATCCTGGAGGACCACCTGCCGCCCCTCGATCGCGACGAGCTGGGTCGTCCGTCCCTGCTTGTCCTTGAGGCCGCAGTAGCTCACCGCCGCCTTCGGGATCTTGAACCGCGCGCAGACGCGGTCCACCGCCTCGAAGGTCGAGAGCTTCTGCTTGTCCATGAGGTACACGAAGTGCTTGCCCTTCGGGTCCTCGTCGAAGCGCCAGGACTCGGCGACCTGGAAGTCCTCCGGACGCTGCTTCAGCCTCATGCGCGCTCCACTAGCACGGCCGGGGGCGAGGAGGGGGAGGGATCGGCCGGCGCGGCGAGAGGGCTGGCGCGGCGTCCCGCTCGAAGGTATGGAGCGGCCATGGGCTTCTTCGAGCTGCTGCTCGTCCTCCTCGTCGTGCTCCTCTTCTTCGGCGCGGGGAAGCTCCCCGCGATCGGCGGGGGGCTCGGCAAGGCCGTCCGCGGGTTCAAGGACGCGCTCGGGACCGAGCGGCCCCCCGCGCCCCCCGCGCCGCCCGCGGAGAAGGCCGGGCTGCCGCCGGGGCCGGAGGGGCCGAGGGCCTGATCAGGCTCTCGGACGGAAGAAGAGCACGATCGACAAGCAGTGAAACTCGTCGTCGCTCGACTGCGACACGACGCGGTCCACCACCTCGAGGTCCGCGTTCGAGCGCAGCCAGCGCGTGACGGTCTCGCCGAGCTCGTCGCGCTCCTTCGCCTTCGTGGCGGAGAAGACCTTCACCCCCGTGAACTGCATCGCGCGATCCCTCTCGTCGCTCAAAGCTTCACACCCCGTCCGGCGCGACCCTCGATAAAAAAGAATTGCCACATGGATCACCCGCTGTCAAACCCGCGGCCGGGCCAACCCCCGGTATCGCCTCGCGCTTTTCCCGCGCGCCCGGGCCCGGATCGGCCCGCCCGCGGGCGAAGGGAGGCTTTTGCCGGGGAGGCGAGCCGTGCTAATCAGCGTGCCGACTCCGCCGGAGCGGCGCATGCTCATCGACCTCCACGTCCACAGCCACCACACCCGGGGCTGCAGCCTCGCGCCGCGCGACGCCCTGCGCCGCGCGAAGGAGGCGGGCCTCGACGGCGTCGCCTTCACCGATCTCAACACCCTCGACGGCCTCGAGGAGCTGCGCGCCGCCGGCCGCGAGGAGGGGCTCCTCGCCCTGTGCGGCGTCGAGGTCGCGACCGACCGCGGCCACTACCTCTGCTTCTTCCCGGATCCCGCGAAGGTCCCGGCGCCGCCCCAGCTCTTCGGGTCGGCGACGCCCTGGCCGGTGGGCGACGTGCTCGCCAAGGTGCGCGAGCTGGGGGGCGTGGCGGTGGCGGCCCACCCGTACGACAAGACGGTGGAGAAGCCGAGCGGCGACTTCATCTTCACGCTCGAAGGCCTCGCCGCGATCGAGGGGCTGAACGCGCGCCGCAAGGGGCCCGCGAACGACCTCGCCGTCGAGGCCGCGGATCACATGAACCTCCCCTGCACGGGCGCCTCCGGCGCCTTCGCGCTCGACGAGATCGGCCAGGCGGCGACGCTCTTCAAGGAGCCGGTCGCCTCCGAGGCCGACCTCGTCCGTCAGCTCCGCGCGGGGGCGGTCTTCTGCGTGGCGATCGGGGTCTCCCCCGCCGGTCCGGAGCGCGGCGGGCGCGAGGGCGGCGAGCGCCGTCCTCCGCGGGGCGACCGCGGCGAGCGGCGCGAGCGCGTGGGGCGGAGCGACGGGGGCGGGCGGTCGCGCGGCGGGAGGGGCCGCGGCGGCCGCGAGCGGTAGGAGAGCATGCAGAGGACGATCGGTCTCGACGTCGGCGCGGAGACGGTGAAGGTCGTGGAGCTCCGGGGGGTCCCCGGACGGCTCGAGTGGACCCGCCGGGCGCGCATCGACCACCAGAAGGACCCGGCCGCGGCGCTGCGCGAGGTGCTCCTCGCGTGGGGCTGGGACGGCGTGTCCGCCGCCTGCGCGACCGGCCGGCTCGGGCGCTCGCTCGCGGTGGAGCGGATCCCGGGCAAGCAGGCGCGCATCGCCGGCCACCACTTCCTCCACGGGAACGGCGAGGCCGCCGCGGTCATCGACATCGGCGCCCACGGCTTCTCCGTCCTCGCGCTCGAGGCCGACGGCCGCGACGCCTACCGCGAGAACCCGCGCTGCTCGCAGGGGACCGGCAACTTCCTCCGCCAGCTCGTCGAGCGGTTCGGCCTCACCCCGGAGGAGGCGGACGCGATCGCGAGCGGCGCCGCGGCGGCGCCGCTCTCCGGGCGCTGCCCGGTGATCCTCAAGACCGACATGACCCACCTCGCCAACAAGGGCGAGGACCGGTCGCGGATCCTGGCCGGCCTCTTCGACGCCATCTGCGAGAACGTGCAGGTGCTCGTCAAGGCGCGCGGGCCGCGCCAGGTGCTCCTCGCGGGCGGGGTCGGCCAGTCCCGGCGCGTGCGCGAGACCTTCAAGGGCTGGCTCGCGGAGCGCGGAATGAGCCTGCGCGACGGGGGAGAGGACGCCCTCTTCCTCGACGCGCTCGGCTGCGCCGCGATCGCCGCGGAGGCCCACGCGGCGCCCCCGCCGCTCGAGCGGCTCTTCCGCGCCGCCGAGCACGCCTCCCTCGACCGGCTGCCGCCGCTCTCCGAGGCGCTCCCGCGGGTGCGGCGGCTGACGCGAGCGGAGGTCCAGCCGGGTGAGCCCGGACCGGAGCGAGCGGGGGCGGGAAGTCCGGTGATCCTCGGCCTCGACATCGGCTCCACCGGCTCCAAGGTCGTCGCGCTCGACGCGGCGACCCGCCAGCCGGTCTGGGAGGCCTACGCCCGCACCGCCGGCGATCCCGTCGGCGCGGCCCAGGGGCTCGTCCGCGACTACACGCAGGGCCCCTGCGCGGGCCGCCCGGTCGCGGGCGTCGGCGTCACCGGATCCGGGCGCGAGATCGTCGGGTCCCTCATGGCGACCTGCTACGGGACGGAGCAGGTCCACGTCCTGAACGAGATCGCCGCCCACGCCGAGGGTGCGCGCGCCTACGACCCCCGGGTGGACACCATCTTCGAGATCGGCGGCCAGGACGCGAAGTACATCCGGCTCGACGGCGGCCGGGTGGTGGACGCGGCCATGAACGAGGCGTGCAGCGCCGGCACCGGCTCCTTCATCGAGGAGCAGGGGCGGCGGCTCGGCGGCCTCGGCGCGGCGGAGCTGGGCCGGGAGGCGATCCAGGCGGACGGCTGCGTGGCCCTCGGCCAGCACTGCGCCGTCTTCATGGCGGAGATCCTCGACGAGGCCGCCGCGGCGGGCGCCGACCGCCGCCACGTGATCGCCGGGCTGTACGAGTCGGTGATCCAGAACTACCTGAACCGGGTGAAGGGGCAGCGCTCGGTCGGGAAGGTGATCTTCTGCCAGGGCATGCCCTTCAGCGCCGACGCCCTCGCGGCGGCGGTGGCGCGGCAGACCGGGGCGGAGGTGATCATCCCCCCGTCGCCGGGCACCGTGGGGGCCTTCGGGATCGCCCTCCTCGCCCGGGAGGTCCTCGGCGCCGGCCGGCAGGGCGACGGCCGGGACGCCCGGGCGCCGCTCGATCCGGCCCGCTTCCTCCAGGCGAAGGTGGAGCGGAAGGACGTCTTCGTCTGCAAGTCCACCCAGGGCTGCGGCGGGAGCGGCAACCTCTGCCGCATCGACCGGCTCCGCACGGTGGTGGACGGCCAGCGCCAGGCCTTCACCTGGGGCGGCGCCTGCTCGCTCTACGACAAGGGCACCCGCAGCCACAAGCTCCCCGACGGCGCGCCGGACCCGTTCCGCGCGCGGGCGGAGGCGGTGGAGGAGATCATCCTGCGCCACGGGACCGGGCGCCGCCCGGGCGCGCGGCGCGTCGCGGTCGCCGAGGCCTTCCAGCTCAAGACCCTCTTCCCGTACTTCGCGGCGTTCCTGCGCGGGCTCGGGCTCGACCTCGAGGTGGTCCGGCCCGGCGAGCGCGAGGCGCTGAAGCGCGGCATCGAGGCGGCCAACGTCCCGTTCTGCGCGCCGATGCAGCAGTACCACGGCATCGTCCAGGCCATGGCCGACACCGGCGCGGACTTCGTGTTCCTGCCGATGCTCCGCGACCTGCCCCCGGTGAAGGACGAGCAGCACACCTGGCTCTGCCCCATCGTCCAGGGGAGCCCCGACGTCATGCGCCACGACCTCGGCAAGGCGCTCGGCGCGCGCATCCTGTCCCCGGTCATCCGGACGGGCGAGGGCTTCCTGGAGGCGGGGCGCTTCGTCGACGCGGTCCGCGCGCTCGCCGCCGAGGTCGGGGTCACCTCCGAGGCCGAGGTGACCCGCGCGCACGCCGCCGGCCGCGAGGAGCAGCTCCGCTTCGAGCGCCGCCTCCACGAGATCGGGACCGACGCCGTGGCCCGCTGCCGGCGGGACGGCCTCCTCCCGGTCGTCGTCCTCGGCCGCGCGTACACCATCCACGACGACGTCCTCAACTCGAACGTCCCGGTGCTCCTGCGCGAGCAGGGGGCGGTCGCGATCCCGGTGGACTGCTACCCGCTGGACGAGGCGGCGCCGCTCGTCCCGGGCGCGTTCTGGTCCTACACCCAGCGGATCCTCCGGGCCGCCCACGAGATCCGCCGGACCCCGGACGTCTACTCGATCTTCACCTCGAACTACGCCTGCGGCCCGGACAGCTTCACCCTCCACCACTTCCAGCGGCTCATGGAGGGGAAGCCCTTCGCGATCATCGAGACCGACGGCCACGCGGGCGACGCCGGCACGAAGACCCGCGTCGAGGCCTTCCTCCACTGCGTGAAGGAGGACCTGCGCTCGAGGGCGAGCGAGGCCGCGCCGGCGGCGCCGATCCTCGGCCTCGGCGCGCGGACGCTCCCCGAGATCGCCGCCCTGGGGAGCCGGGTGCTCGTCCCGCCCATGGGACCCGAGGCGGCGGCGCTCCACGCCGCGCTCAGGGGCTACGGCGTGGACGCGGAGGTGCTGCCGGAGGCGACGGTGGACACCATCCGGCTCGGCCGGCGCCACACGAGCGGCAAGGAATGCCTGCCCATGACGGTGACGATCGGCTCGCTCCTCGAGCGGATCGAGAAGGAGCCCGGCCGGCCGTTCACCTTCTTCATGCCCGGGTCGAACGGGCCCTGCCGCTTCGGGATGTACCGGCAGCTCCACCAGATGGTCCTCGCCCGCCTCGGCGAGACGGGCCGGGTGGGGATCTGGTCGCCGCCCGACTCGGACTACTTCGAGGGCGTGCCGCCCGGCATGGGCGCCATCGTCCTCGGCGGGCTCACCGCCTACGGGATGCTGGCCGACGCGACGCGGGACGTGCGCCCGGTCGAGCGCGAGAAGGGGGCGTCGGACGCCATCCTCGCCCGCTGGTCGCGGCGCCTCTTCGACGCCATCGAGCGGGCCGCGGCGGGCGACCTCTCCGCGAAGAAGGTGATCGTGGAGGCGGCGACCGGCCGGATCTACGGGATGCGCGACATCGTGGCGGGGTTCGCCCGCGAGCTCTCGGCGGTGCGCGATCCCCGGCCGCACCCGACCGTGTTGCTCGTCGGCGAGATCTACGTCCGCTCCGATCCGGCCGCGAACGGCTGGGCCGCCGACGAGCTGGAGAAGCGCGGCCTGCGGGTGCGCATCGAGCCGGTGGTCGAGTACCTCCAGTACTCCGACCTCGTGCAGCTGCGCCGCGGGGTGAAGAAGGGGCTCAAGGCGAAGCTCAAGACCGCGCTCCGGCGCAGGATCGTGGAGAGCCTCCAGCGCGTCACCGCGGACGGGATGGGCTGGCCGCACCACGCCCCCATCCCCGACGTGGTGGCCGCGGGCGCCGAGTACCTGCGCCCGGACCTCGAGCACGAGGCGGTGCTCGGCCTGGGGCTCGCCACCCACGGCTGGCGCGAAGGATCGCTCGACGGCGTCCTCTGCGTCGGCCCGCTCGAGTGCATGCCGAACAAGCTCGTCGAGGCGCAGCTCGTCCACGCGGGCGAGCGCGAGGGGCTCGTCTCGCTCACGCTCTCGCTCAACGGGGACCCCATCGACCCCGAGGTGCTGGACGAGTTCGCCTACGAGGTGAAGCAGAAGTTCAAGGAGCGGCACGCGGGGGCGCGGACGTAGCGTCCGGCGCCCCCTGCCGCTCCTCGATCGCCGCCGCGAGGGGACGAGGACCCGTCAGCGGGCCGCGCCGAGCGGCGACGCGCCCGCGGCGGGCTGCGCCGGCGCGGCCGCCCGCGGCTCGAGCCGCTCGCCCGTCGCGAGCATCTGGAGCGACGTCGCGAGAAGCGCGGAGATGAGCCCGTTCGAGCCGGTCATGTCGAGCTTCCGGTAGATGCGCTTGCGGCGCGCGCGGATCGTCTCCGGGGAGACGTCCGCCGCGGAGGCGGAGTCCTTGCACGCGAACCCCTGCGCCATGCGCAGGACCTCGGCGCGCTCCGCGGGCGTGAGCGTCGATCCCTCCATGAACTTGGCGGCGAACGGCGCGAGGATCTCGATCTCGATGCGAGGCATGAGGGTCTCTTTTCCGGACGGCATACCGGGATGGGCCGTCCCGGTCGTGACGTTATCCACGGGAGGGAGCGCGCGCATCCCAACCCGGGTGGGTCGTTTGGGGCCTGCACGCGGGTGCGGCGGGGAGGACGGCGGCGCCCGGGGGGGCCGCCGGTCACTTCTCGAAGCGTGCCAGCCGCTCGTCCTGGAAGAACGCGCGCCGCCTGCCGCCCGGCCAGGACCACTCCTCGGTCGCGGCGGGGCGGTCGACCTTCCTTCGCTCCGGGAGCCCCCAGGAGAGCTCCACCGCGCGCGCCGGCATCCCCTCGACGAGCGCCTTCTTCAGCACGGCGGCGCGCTGCTCCTCGGGAAGCGCCGCCAGGGCGGACGACGGGTCGTCCTTCATCAGGATCCGATCGAGCTCGCCCCGCACGTCGTCGAACGACGCGGCGGTCTGCGAGAGCACGACCACGTACGGCCGCGCGTCGCCGGGGACCTCCACGAGCACCCACGGGTGGTAGCGCGGCGACATCACGATGCGCCTCGCGATGGTCCACCCGGTCGGGAACTCCACCTCGACGATCCGCACGGCGGTGCCGGGCGGGAGGATCCGCTCCGCCTGCGGCGGCGCGACCGGGACGCCGCCGGTCGTCTGGACGAGGTCGAGCTCGTCGAGCGGCTGGTCCGAGAGGAGCACCTTCGTCGTGTCGCCGAAGAACGGTGCCGCGTAGGCGGCCGCCCGCAGCCAGCGCCGCTCCCCGACGAGCTCGCGGTGGACCCGCTCGCGCTCCGCGTCCGGGATGACCACGCGCGGGGCGCAGGCGGCGAGGGGCAGGAGGGTCGTGGCGAGGAGGAGGGCGCGGCGCATGGGCCTTCCATGCCAGAGGCCCGGCGGGCGCACAAGCGGTACGGGGGGGCCGGGGTCCGGCGAGGGGAGGCGGCGAGGGCGCGTTCCGGGTAAGGATCCCGGGATGGACCGCCTCGGAGAGAACGCGCTCCACGTGCTCGAGCGCCGCTACCTCCTGCGCGACGAGGAGGGCGACGTGGTCGAGACGCCCGAGGGGCTCTTCCGCCGGGTCGCCCGCGCGGTGGCCGCGGCCGAGCCCGCCGCCGAGCGCGGGCGCCTCGCCGGGCGCTTCGAGGCGCGGATGGCGGCGCTCGAGTTCCTGCCGAACTCCCCGACCCTGATGAACGCCGGGCGGCCGCACGGCCAGCTCGCCGCCTGCTTCGTGCTCCCCGTCGAGGACGACCTCGCCGCCATCTTCGACGCGCTCAAGTGGGCGGCGCTCATCCACCAGTCGGGCGGCGGCACCGGGTTCGCGTTCTCGCGCCTGCGCCCGCGCGGCGACGTGGTGAAGACCACTCACGGCGTGGCGAGCGGCCCGGTCTCGTTCATGCGCGTCTACGACGCCGCGACGGAGATCATCAAGCAGGGGGGCGTCCGCCGGGGCGCCAACATGGCGGTCCTGGCGGCGTCGCACCCCGACGTGGAGGAGTTCGTCGACGCGAAGCGCTCGGCCGGGCTCGAGAACTTCAACCTCTCGGTGGCGGCGCCGGACGCGCTCTTCGAGGCCGCGGCCAGCGGCGCGGCCTGGCCGCTCCTCCACCCGCGCACGGGCGCCGTGGTGCGGCGCGTGGACGCGCGCGGCCTCCTCGAGCGGATCGCCGCCGGGGCATGGGCGTCGGGCGAGCCCGGGCTCGTCTTCCTCGACCGCGTGGAGGGCGCCAACCCGACGCCCGACCTGGGCCGCTTCGAGGCGGTG
>Ga0209797_10001932_pt1 | contig 10474 bp, 9 predicted proteins | sample DOMMetBare3Fresh_2_FD_187472 | JGI IMG/M metagenome (GOLD analysis project Ga0209797, IMG submission 187472) | Wetland sediment microbial communities from St. Louis River estuary, USA, under dissolved organic matter induced mercury methylation -... | ecosystem: Environmental > Aquatic >...
ATACCACCGGTGAACTGACGCACGGAACCCGAAATTTGATGCTGACTACCCTGGGCACTACTGCCCTCGCTACTAGTAAAGCTCTTGAAGTTGTCTATGAGGGAAAACCCGATCCAGAGGATACGAGTCCATTTGGTTCGGCACGGGTCCTTATCTACCAAATTCGCTGTGCATTTGCGCATGACCCTCTGAACCCCGTGTGGGCCCCCAAAAAAGTTATGATCGCAACTATCGAGTCACGGTTATGGTGAATCGTCCCGTGGGTGAGCCAGAGACAGAACGTGTAATCACATTTAATCCGCACACACACAAGGATACGAGCTTGAACCCTAATCATTTTGGCGGATTGGGAGGCTATCTGGGCCTGCTCACCTACTTTCAGAAAGCTCTTGAGAAACATCCCAAAGGTAACCTACCCTACCATTACTCACCAGAGATGCCGTGAAGACCGTTGTCTGTTTTTCCGATTTCGTCCGTTACCACGCTGCTAGCAGGACAGGGCAAACCACCCCCATCTAGGCCCATCCCACCTACTTCCTGAGTTGTGGTTTCTTGTGGGGTTAGGTTGTCAGAAGTAGGTCTCTCTGAATTTTGTAAACCGCAGGTCGCACGATTCATGTAGCGCACCCCCCCCCTCACCTGGCCCTTGACTCATCAAATTTTATTGTTATACAGTTCATTCATGGTTGCCAGTGCTCTCTCGACCAAGAAAGCGGTTGCGCTGTTTCACGCCCTGTCGGATGAGACTCGCTTGGCGCTGCTCGACCGGTTGAAAGATGGTGAACAGTGTGTCTGTGAACTAATGGATTCGATGAAAGCCGCGCAGTCGCGTCTGTCGTTTCACCTCAAGGTACTCAAGGATGCGGGGCTGGTCGAGGATCGCCGGGAGGGGCGGTGGATGTATTACTCGCTCAGTCCTCAGGCGATGGAAGAGCTGGAAGAGTTGGTGGGTTCTCTCAAGAAAGCAGCAAGGTCGGCAGTTTCTTCTAAACGTTGCTGCTGATTTTTTAGCCCTTATAAATCAACCTTTCTTGATTGGAGGTTAATCATGAATGACGCACAGACGCTCAAAGACGAAATCAAGACCAGATACGGTCAGGCGGCTCTGCAGGCGCAGAAAAAGGAGCGGCGTTCCTGCTGCGGGACGGGGACTGTCTTGCAGGCGGGGCAACTCGATCCTATCACCGGCAATCTTTACAGCGACCACGAAGCTGCCACACTGCCTCAGGATGCCGTGGCGGCGTCGCTCGGCTGCGGGAATCCGACAGCGTTGGCACAGATCGCCCCTGGGGACACCGTCTTGGATTTGGGATCCGGCGGTGGCATCGATGTGCTGCTCTCCGCACGGCGGGTCGGGCCGACCGGTAAGGTGTATGGCCTAGACATGACCGACGAAATGTTAGATCTCGCGCGGGCCAATCAGGCCAAGGCCGGAGTCACGAACGTTGAATTTTTAAAGGGCGACATCGAGCATATCCCCTTACCCGACCACTCCGTGGATCTCATCATTTCCAACTGTGTGATCAACTTGTCCCCCGACAAGGATCGGGTACTGGCTGAAGCCTTTCGGGTATTGAAGCCAGGAGGGCGGCTGGCGGTGTCGGACATTGTTGTCCGGGGGGAGATCCCGCAAGCAGTTCGGCGTAATATCGAACTGTGGGCCGGGTGTGTCGCTGGCGCGTTAGAGGAAAAAGAGTACCTCACGAAGCTTGAGCGAGCCGGGTTCGAACAAGTCTCGATCGAGCCGACTAGAGTCTATACGGCTGCCGATGCACGGGAGCTGTTCGAGGGAACCGATCTCGACCTCAATACCATCGCGCCGCTCGTCGACGGCAAGTTCCTCAGCGGGTTTGTCCGGGCGACGAAACCGGAGGCCAGTCCCGTGGCCTGTTGCTCGACTACCTGCTGTTCATGAAACGGCGCGTGTTGTTCCTCTGTACGGGGAATTCGGCTCGCAGTCAGATAGCGGAAGGGCTGCTTCGTCATCTGGCGGGGGATCGGTATGACACCTTGAGCGCCGGCACGCATCCCGTCGGTCTGAACCCCGGAGCTGTGGCGGCCATGCGGGAGTTGGGCATCGATATTTCCGCCCAGCGGTCAAAGCGGATGGACGAGTTCGTTGACCAGGCGTTCGACTATGTCATTACCGTATGCGATCGGGCCAAGGAGTCGTGCCCCCGTTGGCCACATACGGGGCGGTTGCTTCATTGGAGCTTTGACGATCCCGCTGTCGTAACTGGATCTCCCGAACAACAACTTCAGGCCTTTCGAACGGTGCGGGATCAAATCAAAGCCCACCTCGAAGAAATCCTCTCGACCAGTTTTAGGAATTCACGCCAGAGATCTTCTTAAGCGCGCAACGGCTGAGGACCCTCGCTATAGGGCCACAATATCGCTTGCTCCCAGATGGAGACTTCGCTATACAGGGCGGGTCGACAGCCTCAACTTCAGTAAGGAAGGAATGCGAAATATGAAAGGAATGCCGGTTGGAGCGTTGCTGAGTGGACTCGTTGGTCTATTGGTGATGGCCGGTTGCGCATCGGAGCAGGCCTTAGTGGAACCAACATCAGCAAGCCCGCCCGTGTCGTCGGCTCCCTCTGAGCCTGCCCCCATTGGGCCGTCGGATTTCTTGACGGCGTGTCTCGCCAAAATTTCGAACGAATCTAGCGAAGGGGCGAGGATGGTAGCCGAACAAAGCTGTCAGGATAGTGAAAAGCTCCATCAAGGTATCGTAGGATCAGCCCTCGCGAAAAGCGCCAACCGTGTATCCGCGGGTACGCAAGGTGATTCGATGAATGCCTGCATGGCGCTCATTCCCACAGATGCGACGGTTGGTCAACGGATGCTGGCGGAAAAAACCTGTGCGCGCGATCAATTGACGCATCATTAAAAAACGAACCAAGACGGTCAGGAGCCAGGTCTAGCCATTCAGCCTGGCTTCACTTCCTGCACAGGGTCCTGGTTTTCTGCGGTAAGGCGGTCGCTGAACCTGCCAGTCACTCCGTTGGACGTGATTGAACGGATCGCACCCCAAGGAGCTGCGTATCCCTACAGCCAACCGATGAGCCACTGATGGCTCGCTGCGGCGGGTGGCCGGAGGAGGGGGCTCTATCTCTCCTCAGGCCGAGGCAGCGCGAATGACTCACGCGCAGATCGCTGAGTTCCTCATGGTTCCGTAATGATATGCCCGCTCGGTTTCCCTTTCCCTTCCCCTTCCCCTTCCCCTTCACTCCATTCCGCCACAGCCTGCGCCATTTCTTCCAGCCGCTGAGCGGCACGGCCAAAGACGCTGTCGGACGGGTAGGTCCCATCAAGGTCTCGTTCGCCGGCTGCGATACCGGTGAGCAGTTCCAGCGCTTCTTCGATTGTGTTCACGGCATACACGGAGAAGTGTCCTGATTCCACAGCCTCGACGACGTCGCGCCGAAGGGCCAAATGCTTGGTGTTGCGAGCGGGGATGATCACGCCTTGTTTGCCGGTCAACCCCCTTCGGGAACAGGACTCGAAGAACCCCTCGATCTTTTCGTTCGCGCCGCCAATCGGCTGGATCTCGCCCAACTGGTTGACGGAACCGGTCACGGCCAGCCATTGATGGATCGGTAGATCGGCGAGGCTGGAGAGAATCGCGGCGAGTTCGGCCACCGCGGCGCTGTCCCCTTCCACTTCCGAGTAGGTTTGCTCGAATGTCAACGAGGCGCTCATGGCGAAGGGGTGGGATCCTGCAAATTTCCCGGCAAGAAATCCAGCCAGTGTCATGACTCCTTTGCTATGGATCATCCCGGCGAGTTCCGCTTCACGCTGAATGTCGATCACCCCCTTGGTCCCGATGTAGGTTCGAGCCGTAATGCGCGTGGGACGTCCGAACGAATAGTCGCCAAGCTGATGGACTGAGAGGCCGTTGACCTGGCCGACGACGTCGCCGTCGAGGTCGATCATCAATGTGCCTTCTTTGATCTCATCCTGGATCCAGTGTTCTGCCAAATTCGAGCGATGGCGCTTATGTGAGACGGCGGCATCGACATCCGCGCGAGACACGAAGGAATGGCCTTCTTTCCTAGCCCAGTACCCCGCCTCGCGGATGAGATCGCTCACGAGGCTGAACCGCAACGACAGTCGGTCGTGTCGATCGGCGAAGCGAAGCCCCTGCCGGATAATTTCAGCGACCGCATCGACGCCGAAGTGCGGCAGCCCTTCTTCGCGGCAGAGTCTGGCGATGAACCGGGCATATTGGCGATCCTGTCGCTCGCTTCTCTCCACCTCGGTGTCGAAGTCCACCTTCACCTTGAAGAGCTTGCTGAAGTCTTCTTCGTACGCTTGCAGGAGATGGTAGAGAATGGGCGGCCCGACCATGATGACTTTTACATTTACCGGGATCGGTTCCGGCCTCAGCCCCGCCGTCGAGAATCCGTAGAATTCTCCGGGGTCTTCGATCTTCACCTCTCCTGTCTTGATCACGCGCTTTAACGCATCCCAGGAAAACGGTTGGCGCAGCATGTCCAGGGCATTCACGATCAAGTAGCCACCGTTGGCCAGCAACACGGCACCCGCGTGGATCTCCGTGAAATCGGTGTACATCACCCCCATGTGCGCCCGCCGTTCGATCTTCCCGATCAGGTTCGTATAGGTCGGGTGAGATTCGTCGATCACGGGGGCGCCTTCCGTTGGGTCGTGCTGCACGATGAGATTGACGAGAAAGCGCGACAGGTCCGGACGTTTGAATTCCAAACCTGGGATGGCGAGGGTGGGTCCCTCGCGAGGAAGAAAATCCTTGTAGTGGTGCACGATGTCGTCACGAACACGCTCTAAAAACGTCGAGGTTGCCGGGATGTCTTGGTAGGCCCGCCGCATGGTTTCGTAGCGGCCCTCCAAGACATTGGTGACCAGCTGACGGTCGAGGTGGCGCTGCTGGTGTTCAGCTTCCTTCTCAAGGCCGTGGATGCGGACATGGAACTCGCGGATTTCTCCTTCAAGGGTCTTGCGTCGTTCATTCAGGTCCCGCTGTTCCTCCTCGGTCATCGCCTCCATGTCGGCGTCCGCCATGGGCTTACCGGCCTTGAGCGGCACAATCCCGAAACCCACTGAGGTCTCTTCAAAGCCGAATCCACGAGTCCGGGTGAATTCCGTCAATTCCTGGAAGAGCGATTTTTTCTTCGCGTCGATATCGTCGTGCAGTTTGGCCTTGGCATCGAGATATTTCTTGCTCTCAAACGCCATGGGAATGTCGCGTCGCAATCCGTCGATGAACCCAGCCATTTCTCGTTTAAACGAGGCCCCCTGTCCAGCCGGAAGAGCCAAACAGATCGGCCGAGAAGGGTCCTGGAAGTTATTGACATAACACCAGTCAGACGGGGCGAGTGCAGCTTGGGCCATGCGCTTGACCATCTGCCGAACGAGCGTGCTCTTTCCCGTACCGACAGGACCCGAGACGTAGAGATTGAATCCGGGACTCTTCATGTGCAGCCCGAATTCCATGGCCTCGACAGCCCGTTCCTGTCCAATGATGTCAGTGAGGGGCTCCAGCTCGCCGGTATCCTCGAAACCAAGCTGCCCAGGGTCGATCACAGGGGCGAGCATCGAGACAGGAACTTTGAATTTGTCCATTGTCATCTAGAGCACCTTCGCTATTGGCGGCAAGAGAGTGACAACTGTTGCCTGTGGACCTTTATCACCCTGTTCAAGGCCGAAGACGACTTCAGTACCGTCCTCGAGTTTCTTGAACGTGAGCCCCTGCAGGGCATTGGCATGAAAATACACCTCGCCGCCTCCTTCTTTGAGGATGAAGCCGTATCGTTCCTTGGGGAAGAGCTTGCAGATCACGCCGCGATGGGGCGGCACGGGCGGCAGACGCATCTCGGTTTTCGCTCGTTTTTCCCGATACTTGCGGAGTTCGATGCTGATTGCCTGAAACGCAGACCGAATGGCTTCCTCAAACGTCTTGTCTTCCTTTCTGGCCGTTAGCGTGTGGCGTCCCGGCAGGGTGACAACAACGAGCGCTTCCGCGACATTTGCGAGTTTCTTGTGGTGCCGGTTCTTGATCAACGTGACTCGACCGTGAATCAAATCGTCATGTCCTCGTCGGAGGTCATCCATCCGAGCTTCAATCTCTGTTTTCCAACGGGGGGTCATGGCGACATTGCGGCTTTGTATTTCCAGCTCCATTGTGCCTCCTCATCGTAATAGTTCAGTCTCTTTCACCGACCGGAGATCGCAAACGATATGCCGACAGGACAAGGGCTAAGGGGTATCGGTAAATCAGTAAGGGCTGGATGTTTTATGACCCCGGTCATTCCGACCGATTGCAATATGGGGCATTTGTCCACAGTGCCACTCTGACCGGTGGAGCTCAATGCGACAGCGTGCTTTCATTCAGCGGCCTTCCCAAGCATTTGGAAGAGTGATGGCGGGAACGTGAATTGCGAGGGCTTCATGCATGCCGGTGTTAACAAAACCAGCCCTGGAGCGCTATCTCCAGACCCGCTTTGGCCCAACGGCGCGATTGTTGTCCTACGGAGTCATCGGGAAAGAGAGTTCCAAGGGAGAGCAAAAGCGGTATGGGTACGGCACACCCGTCAAATTGACGTTCCGAGTCGGGCGGCGTGTTCAGTCCGCGGTGCTCGAAACGATGAAGCCGGGTCCGTTCGGGCACGAACATATGGCCGATCGTGCCCAGGCGATGCTGTGGGACTACGACTCCTATGGGCGTCTATCACACCATGTGAAGGCCCTCGATGTGGGCGCTTTCGACGCCAACCAGGCGCTCTTTTCCCTCGCGGAGGCCCGTGAGTTTTTCGTGCTGAATGAATGGACCGATGGAGCGAGCTATCATGCGGATCTTGCACGGCTGGCGAAAGGCGGGACGTTACGAAAGTTAGATCGGCAACGCACGGTCGCGTTGGCTCGTTACTTGGCGCAAATCCATGCTAAGAAACGACGAGATGCCGATCTCTACAAGCGTCGGTTGCGTGAATTGATCGGCCACGGCGAATGCATCATGGGATTGACCGACAGCTATCCCAAGCGTTGTGGCTTTATCACAGGCGATCTGTTGCGAACGGTGGAGGAAGCCTGCAACCGGTGGCGCTGGCGCCTCCATGACAAAGTCAATCGTCTTTCCCAGGTTCATGGGGATTTTCATCCCTACAATGTCCTGTTCCGTACCGGGACGGATTTTGCGGTGTTGGATCGATCACGAGGGGAATGGGGTGAGCCGGCGGACGACGTGACCGCGATGACGATCAACTATCTCCTTAACTCATTGATCAGCCGGGGCAAGCTCCAGGGGCCGTTCGAGATCTTGTTCCGATTGTTTTGGGACAGCTATGTGGAGGTCAGCGGCGACAAAGAAGTTACGGAAACGGCTGCGCCGTTCTTTGCCTTTCGCGGCCTGGTCGTGGCCAGCCCGCTCTGGTATCCCAATCTGTCGATCGACATCCGACGGAGCCTCTTCCGTTTCATTGAAAACGTACTTGATGTGCCGCGCTTTGAGCCGGAACAGGTGAATGAGTATTGTGGACTATAGAGTCCGCCACTCGCTAGCGGTCTGCCTCAATCGACCGAACGCCCATGTCTATTCTTGCTGGCTCACCCATGATGATTGATGCCACATCAAAGGCTTTCGCCATCTGGCTCACTGGGCTGCCTGCGTCCGGAAAGAGTACGATTGCAGCCGCGCTAAAGCCAAAGCTTGAAGAGATTGGTTCTGTCGAAGTACTCGAATCGGATGTGGTCCGCAGAATCTTGACACCTCATCCGACGTACAGTGTTGCAGAACGGGATCTGTTCTATCGTTCACTCGCGTTCATGGGTGCAAGGCTGGTCGCTCATGGGGTCACCGTCCTCCTCGATGCAACAGCCAACAGGCGGGCGTATCGCGACTTTGCCCGCAGCCTGATTCCTCAGTTCATCGAGGTCGCCGTGGAGTGTCCGTTGGAACTGGCTATGCAGCGTGACTACAAGGGCACCTATCAGCGAGGCCAGCAGGGAGAATCCTCGACCGTGCCGGGGTTGCATGATCCCTACGAAGCGCCGGTCCATCCCGAAGTGGTCATAGATACAACGAAGCTTTCCGCGAACGACGCAGCGAGGAAAGTGCTGGAAGTCGTGAAGGAGAAATTTAACCCACAGTATTCTTGAGCACTTCTCCTGCAACCGCCCATAGGCAGCTGCGCGAGCAATCATCCAACGCTGCTTGATGAGGCTCTCTCCCGGTCGCTATAGTGTCGCACCATGAGTAAGACGCCTGCGTTTCGTCGCAGAGGGGGGGGTGGCTCCCTTTCTGAAACGAAGGAGAGCCCCTACACTTCTACTCCCGCCTCGGCGGCCCTGGTTGCCGCATTTCGTGCCCTTACCGTCAACGATCTGTACACGATGGCCCCTAAAGAGACGGTGCTCAGGGGATATGACTATTACCGGCAGCAACGGCTTCAGCACTATGTTTGGGGTAGGGACGGGGCGACGCTCACGGCGCAGGTGCAGGGAACCAGCCTGTATGAGGTTCTCTTTTCTCTCGACGAGGGGTTTCTCTCTTCGTTCTGTGACTGTCCGGCCTGGGATTTTGATCGGCTATGCAAACATATCCTTTGTGTCTGCTTTGCCACCAAACATCTGCTGTCGCCCGAGACGTTCCCATTGTCCGATCGGCAACAAGTGCACCTGGCCGCGCTTCGCCTTGAGTTGCTCGGCGACCTCGCCGAGACAGGTTCCATCAAGGGGGCGACCCCCTCGCGGAATGGGGACGGTCTTCCTGGGGCGAGCTATGAAATCGTGATCAACGTCAGTCAGCCGTATCCGCAACTTGTGATCCATCGGAATGGTGTGCGGCTTCCTGCAGGATGGACCCCAGCGTTACCGCCCGAGCTGCGTTCACTCCTGAATGCGTCCTGGTTTTCGTCAGGGTATGGGGACGAACCCTTACAGCGCTATCTCCGTGTCTCCAAGCGCCGGTTCCCAATCGTGCTGAAATCCGGCCTAGAATCTATCGCCCTCGAATGGACTCCATCGGTCACCTGTCGGAGCAGGACAGAGATCGCTCTTGTCGGGGATGACGTGAGGATTCGCGCGGTCTGCGTAGCCGACGGAACCGCGCTCGACAGGATCGTCCGCTTTCGTGGCTTCGTGGTCGACGTGACTGGCCGCCGCTTGCTCTGCTTGGAGGACGAAAGCGGATGGGCTTCGTTTCGTGCGTTGCGCAACGGTTTCCAAGGTCTCAATGTTGATGACCATGGGGGCGGACCGGCCCGGACGTTGTGCGCGGTGACCTTACCGGACGGCCGGGGCCATGGGCGATGGCAGGGCATTCACCATGAAGTGGAGTTCACCATCTCACGGAAGGAGTTTCGGTCCGCGCAGATCGATCTGATCCAGAAACAGGCCGACAAGACCTTGCGCGATCTTCTGTTGCGCGTGGATGGGGAAGAGGCACCCGTTCATTCTTCTGACTCTCTGTCGGTGGGCGAGGAGGTGTCGTACGCGTTGATTCTAGCGCCTCTCCCAGACGAGGCCGGCGCGCCGACCGCCGCATGGATGTTACAGACGGAATGCCGGCGCGGTGATGCCCGGTTTACTCCGAGTGCCTCGACCTTTTCCTTCATCCGGGCGTTGGCGCAGGGCCGCGCCATATCGGCCCCGTTGCGGGCACAGAAACGCAAGGGTGTGCTCTACGATCTGTTCTTCACGTCGCTCACGGTCGGTGAGGCCAAGGAACGAGATCTCCGCATCAAGACGGCGCTGGATCAGAGCGATTGGGCGAGGAGCATCCGTCTTGAGGCCGCTCAATGGCTGAGACACCATCTGTCGGTCTATGCCGGTCAAGATGTACGGTTGCAGGTCGAAGGGAGGCGATGGACACTTCGCGCGATCGACAAACATCGCGAAGCATTGTTGTACCGGATTCCATTCGAGGTCTTCGGTCTGGACGCGTTTCACGGCATGCCCTCGTATGACGCGATGAGAATCGATTCCCGCATACTGTTTCAACGATTGCCGGAGCTTTTGGAAAAGCTGACGGCGGCCGGGATTGCATTGCTGTATGAAGACAAACCACTCCGGCCCATTCGGTGGGACTGCGCGGTCCAAGTGGAACGTCAGGACCGTGAGGGGACCGGGATCGACTGGTTCGAGATCCGGCCGGAGATTCGCTGCGATGGGGTGGTGATTGAGGAGACGGAATGGCGGGCGGCCGTCCGGCAGGGCGGAATGATCGACACTGGGCACGGTCTGCGGGTCTTGGATGGGCAGACCATGGAGCGGTTGCGCGCGATCATCGGCCTCACGGGTGATGCGCCGGACGATCGGAAAACAGCGCAAGTCGTTCGTGTGCCTCGGTTGCAGATCTTCGATTGGCTGGCGCTGCGCGAGCAGGGTATTCCTGTGTCGCTGCCCGCCGAGGACGAGGCGGTGCTGGCGCGCTTGCTGGGATTTGAGGGGATCGAGAAGCCGCCCTTGCCAAAGGGTCTGCACGCGAAGGTGCGCCCCT
>Ga0209797_10001933_pt1 | contig 10472 bp, 8 predicted proteins | sample DOMMetBare3Fresh_2_FD_187472 | JGI IMG/M metagenome (GOLD analysis project Ga0209797, IMG submission 187472) | Wetland sediment microbial communities from St. Louis River estuary, USA, under dissolved organic matter induced mercury methylation -... | ecosystem: Environmental > Aquatic >...
GCGGCAATCGCGGCGCCGACGACGCGCCCCGCCGAGCGACGCCGGCGGCCTGCATCCAGGGCGCGCTCGACAGTGCGCAGCAGCTTGGCGAGTGACAGCGGTTTCTCGACGAAATCAAAGGCGCCAAGGCGCGTCGCTTCGATAGCCGTCTCGACCGTGCCGTGTCCTGACATCATGACGACCGGTGCGCCCTGGGCGAGCGTCGAACTCCATTCACGCAACAGCGTGATGCCATCCACGCCGGGCATCCAGATATCTAACAAAACCAGATCGTGCGTACTGCGGCTGCGGGCCTGACGTGCTTCTGCCGCGTCCGCCGCGGCCTCAACGTCATAGCCTTCTTCGGTGAGGATCTCCTGCACCAGGCCGCGGATATCCGCTTCGTCATCGACCACCAGGATCTTTGCGCTGCTCATGCCAGCTCCTTGCGTAATTCATTGCGACGCTCACGTGCGGCGGCCATGCGGCCGGCGTCAAGCAGCGGCAGCGTCAATCGCAGCTCCGCGCCACCACTGGCGCGATTGCCTGCAACGATGTCACCACCGTGTTCTTCGACGATTTTTCGGACAATCGCCAGGCCCAGGCCGGTACCGCGCGGCTTGCTGGTCACGTAGGGATCGAAGGCGCGGTCAAGAATCTCGCGCGTGAACCCCGGACCGTTGTCGGCAACGACAATTTCGGCGAACTGCGCGCTTTCGCCCTCGATCCTGCGCGTCCGCACCTCGATCCGGCCCGTTGCCGCATGCTCCAGCGCTTCCTGCGAGTTTGCTAACAGATTGTTGAGTATCTGGCGCACCCGGCCGCGATCCGCCTCGATGCTCTCGAGCTTCGGATCGAGGTCGACTTCGATCGTGACCGCACGATTCTGCGGCCGGTAGAGATCGCACACTTCACTGACCAGCTGATTCAGTGAGAATTGGCTCATGGTGACTTCCGGAGCCCGGGCGTATTCGCTGAAGGCATTGACCATGCGCTTCATGGTTTCAACCTGCTGCACGATGGTGCGGGTGGCGCGATCGATCACTTCCGCATCCTGCCCCGTCATCACACCCAGATAACGGCGCCGCATGCGCTCCGCCGACAGTTGAATTGGCGTCAGCGGATTCTTGATTTCGTGCGCCAGCCGCCGCGCGACCTCGCCCCATGCCGCTTCGCGTTGCGCCGTCAGCAACGCGGTGATGTCGTCGAACACCACGACATGGCCCGGCAGCGCATCACTATCCGCTTCCAGTGCCAGCGGTACGCAGGCGCACATCAGGTGCCGCAACCCGCCCGGCGCCTGGAAATCGAGCTGTTCCCGAAAATCGTTGTGCTGCTCGGCAAAACGTTTCAACAGCAGTTTCACGAATGGCTGCAACAGGCTGCCGTCGCCATCCTGCGAGAGTTCATGCAGCGGCTTGCCGATCCTGTCAGCGAGTTTTTGCCCGAGAATGGCATCCGCCGCCTCATTGGCCGTGCGCAGCACGCCGGCGTGATCAAAGACCATCACGCCGCTCGAGAGACGCGCCAGGATCGCCGCCAGACGGGCGCGTTCGTTTTCCACAGCGAGTTGGTTTTTTTCCGCCTCTTCCCGCGCGCGACGCAATCGCTTCGTCATGTCGTTGAACGACTGCACCAGGAAGCCCATTTCATCGCGCGTGCTGAGTGGCAGGCGGGTGCCCAGATCGCCCTTGGCGACCGCACGCGTGCCCTCCATCAGGTCCTGGATCGGCTTGAACAACAGCTGTGCAGAAAAAATCGCGCCGTAAAGCGCGGCCAGCATCACCGCCAGCAGCACCAGCGTCAGCGTCAGGCGAAACCCGTCCAGCAAGGGCTCGCGCAGCAGATCGATGTTGCCGTAACGGGAATACGAGGTTTGCACGGCCTCCGCGAGGGCGGCGAGTCGCGGTGGCACTTCATGCACGGCGAGCACGAAGCGTCGATCACTCGCACCGATCGCGTGGCCTAACGGCGCCGCGGTGCGTATCAGATACTGCCCGGGCGCCTGCGGCTCCAGCGACACGAAGGGCTCGCCTCTGCTCACCTGCCGCATCACTTCCTCGTCCGGCGCCGCTGGCATCGTCAGGGTCAGCGCGGCAGTGCTGGCACCCAGCACGCGCCCGCCGGCGTCATACAGCACGATCTCGAGCGCACCGGAATCGCGCCGTTCATCGACCAGGCGCAGCAGCGCGTCGCGATCCGACAGGCTCGACAGGCTGGCCGCGAATCGCCCATTGCGCTCGGCCACCTCGCGCATGCGCAGGTCCAGCGCCGAGCGCGACAGCGCCAGCGCGTCGGTCAATCCCTGGCGCACTTCGACGCGGAACCAGCTGTCGACGCCGCGGTTCAGGAACTCGAGCGAAAACAGGTACACGATCACCAGCGGCAACACCACCAGCGGACCAAACAGCAGGACCGTGCGTCCCGTGAGACGCGCGCCGGGCGCGAACTGCCGGTAATTGCGCAGCAGCTGCAGGATCTTCCGCGCCAGCAGCGCTGCCAGCACAATCACACCCGCGACGCTGCCGATCAGCACCCACAGCCGCCAGGTATCGAACTGCGCCGAATTCGATGACGTCAGAGCTAACAACACCAGCGCTACGATCCCGACCGTGCTCCACAGCGCGATCTGGATGATCGGGCGATAACGTCTTAGCGAAGCAGCGACCATTCGTACCACTCGCTGCTGCGCTGCCAGTCGTCGGTCCAGAACAGGATGACGCGCAGGGCATCGTTCAACTTGCCGCGCCGGACGCTGGCGCGAACTGCAACACGATAATTGGCCTCCGCTGTCAGCTGCGGCTTGGTGAGGATCGGCCAGGCCTCGACCTTGCCGAGGTCTTCGAGAGCCGCCTCCACGGTCGCGTAGCTGCGCTGTTCTTCCTGGCCCGCTTCCTTGACGATGTAACGGTTGCTAACACTGTGAAACGACAGTTGCCGCCGCAGCGTCAGGTTCACGACATCATTGTCGAACCAGTAACGCCGCTCGCGAAACACGGCAGCCTGCAGATCGAAATCGAGCGACGCGCCATCGGTGAGCGCCTGGCGCATGTCATCGCTTAACGGATACTGGACATCCGCATGCAGCAAATAGACGTCGCTGCTGATATTGATGAACGCGGAGCGCACCTCGAACTGACCGTCGAGCGCGTCCGCCCACAGGGGCGCCGCCGGGACGATTGCGAGCAACGCCCAAAGGCTGACAGACAAGCGAACCCGGAACGGCCGCGTCGCCACCGATTTCAACCCAATCACGAATGTTGCGCCTTCGCTACTTTGGTGAGCCCAGCATAATAAAAACCGTCGGTTTGTGCTTCGTTTCCAGGCAACAATTGCATGCCGCACTGCAGCAACACGGCGTCTTTGGGTGTGACCCCTAAATTTGCCGGGGCAATTCCCGCGGCCAGCGGCTCGGCCGCCAGAAATGCCTGCACGACCGACTCATTTTCGCGTTTCGACACTGAGCAGGTCACGTACAGAAGGCGGCCTCCCGGGCGCAGCAATTTGAAGCACTGTTGCAGCAAACGCGTCTGCAGTGCAGCAAAAGCTGCAGCATCGCTTGGCCGGCGCAGCAGCCTGATGTCAGGGTGGCGCCGCATGACTCCGGTGGCCGAACACGGCGCGTCGAGCAAAACGCGGTCGTAAGTGTCGGGCTGAGCCCAGTCCGCATCGGCCGGCAGGCCGGTACCCAGGTCCGCCTGGACACACCGGGCCTCGCGGCCAAGCCGCAGGAAATTGTCGCGCATCATCGCCACCCGCGCGCCGTCCATATCGATGGCAGTCAGAGCCAGTTTGCCGCCGACGAGTTCCAGCAACTGGCCACTCTTGCCACCCGGCGCCGCGCAGGCATCCAGAACCGTCTGACCCGGCGCGAGATCGAGCAGCGGCCCGGCCAGTTGCGCACCCGCGTCCTGGACCGAAACCCGGCCTTCGGCGAAGCCGGGCAAACTCGCGACCGGCGCTGGGTGCTCGAGCACGACCGCGCTGGCGTAGCCGTCCAGGGTCCGGCCGACCCGGCCCGTGGCCGCCAGTTCGGCGATGTATTGCTCCGCGCTGACGCGGCTGACATCCACGCGCAGCGTCATCGGCGGATGCTCGTTGCCGGCCGACAACACGCGCGCGGCCTGCCCGGCACCCCAGTCCTGCAGCAATTCTTCGTAGTACCAGCGCGGCACGGCGTGCGCCGCGGCCGGATCGCGGTCGACTTCGGCTAACAAGCGCGCCTGCTCTGTGACAAAACGCCGCAGCACGGCGTTGACCAGTCCGGCGGCGCGCGGCTGTTGCAACACGCGCGCCGCATCGACCGCGAGATGCACGCTGACTTCAGGCGCGCCGCGCGAGTAAACGACCTGGTGTGCCGCTGCCACCAGCAGTGCATGCAGCTGCGGTGCCATTTCCGCCGCCGGCCGGTTGAGCAGGGGCGCTATGGCGGGCGCCAGGCGCAGGTACCAGCGCAGGCTGCCAAGGGCGATGGCGCGCACCGCAGATCGATCCGGCCCGCTCGCAATCTCGGCCAGCGCCGCATCGGCGGAGCGGCCTTCGCTGATCACGGCATCCACGGCGCGGGCGGCCGCCGCCAGGGTGGTCGCGCCTGGCGCCGCCGACTGGCGTTGCCCTTTGCCGCCGCTGGTCATGACGGGTCGCCTAACACGCAGGCCACGACCGGGTCGCCGCGCTGGAACTCCTGGGCGTCCAGGGCTCGGCGCCCGCTGCGCTGCAGGCGCAGCAGGGCCAGCACGCCCCGGCCACACAGCACGGCGATCCCGGCCCTGCCGGCCTGTGGCAGCGGCGCCGGGATGGTGACCGTACCTAACACCGTACCGGCAGGCAGCCGGCGCGCACGAGCGTCCGCAACGGCGGCCGCGAACACAGCATCCTCCAGCGCCAGCGCCGCATGGATGCGCAGCTGCTCGCCGCGCAGGCTTGTTTCAGCGATTGGCCACATCACCAGCCCGCGCACCTGGCGCTCGATGATCGCGGCATCCTGGCTGAAATCGATGCGCGCCTCGCTGCGTTCGATCTTGCGCGCATAACAGGTGCCAGCCGCGGGCTGCGGCACGGCCGTCAGCGTGGCCGCCGCGAGCCCATCCAGCGTCTCGACAATCAGCCCCGAGCCTAACAACGACAGCGCGGCATGCAGGTCCGCGGCGTCCATGTCGCGGCTGAGCATCAGCTCCCGGGTCAACAGGATCGGCCCGGTGTCGAGGCCCGCATCCATCTGCATGATGGTCACGCCGCTGAGCGCATCGCCCGCCATGATGGCGCGCTGGATCGGCGCGGCGCCGCGCCAGCGCGGCAGCAACGAGGCGTGAATGTTGACGCATCCCAGCCGCGGTATCGCGAGCACCGCCGGCGGCAGCATCAGGCCGTAGGCGACCACGACCACGACGTCCGGCCGCCAGGCGACAAGTTGCTCGCGTCCTTCGTCGCTGCGCAGCGACTGCGGCTGCGCGATTGGCAGCTGTGCGGCGAGCGCGAGTTCCTTGACCGGACTCGCGCTCAGCTGGCGGCCGCGCCCCGCCGGGCGATCGGGCTGGGTCAACACGCCGACCACCGCATGGCGTGACGCCAGGATCGCGCGCAGCGGCGCCACCGCGAACTCCGGCGTGCCCGCGAACGCCACGCGCAAACGATTATTCACGAGCTAACAAAAATCAGATGACGGGCGTGCGAATGCGCGCCGCTGCGACCGTGCGGTTACCGGCGCGTTCTTTGCGATCTTTCTCGAGCTTCTTGCGGATGCGCTCGCGCTTGATATCAGACAGATAGTCGACGAACAGTTTGCCCTCGAGATGGTCCATTTCATGCTGCAGGCAGATCGACACCAGGCCCTCGAGGCGCATCTCGAACGCGGTTCCATCGACCTTGCGGGCGCACACCGTGATGGTTTCGGCACGCTGCACTTCTTCGAAAATTCCCGGTACCGACAGGCAGCCTTCCTCGTTCATCCATACGCCCTCGCGGGCGATGATTTCCGGGTTGATGAATACCAGGGGCTCGCTACGGTCCTTGGACACGTCCATCACGACCAGGCGCTGGTGCACGTCCACCTGGGACGCTGCCAGGCCGATGCCCGGCGCTTCGTACATGGTCTGGAACATGTCTTCGACCAGTTTTCTGAGACGTGCGTCAAATACCGTGACCGGAACGGCCCGGGTCCGCAGCCTGGGATCAGGAAATTCGAGGATAGATAGTGTCGACATGGCGTACCACTAAACGTAGTTCGTGTATTTGACGCGAAATTGCTGCTAATGTTCGGTTTCAGCTCAAGTTTGCGCCCCCTCGGGGGGTGCCGGGAGGTCGCTGGCACACCCGTGAAGAACCGCACATTGTGGCGCTTCATCAGTGCAGCTTGAGGCTCAAGGGATTATAACAGTGTCCGAGCGGTGCCGTTGGGCCCGCATGGAGTCGCAAATGCTTTTCAATCAAGGGCTTGCGCAATTTTACCTTTCGCACCGCAAGGTCGCGATGGTTTGTCTTTGCGCGAGCATGTTGACCCTCGCCAGCTGCGCTGGCGGTAACCGTAACGGCGATGCAACGGACGGCACAGCCGTCGCGAGCGCACCTGCCGAAGCTGACTCGGATTCCGAGCTAACAGCGACCGACGTCGCGGCCGCCAAGGCCGGCACGGAAACGCAGAGCCCTGCGCCCGTCCCGGTCAGCACCTTGCGCGACGGCGTCAAGCCGGAGGCACCGGCAAGCTATACGGTGCAGCGCGGCGACACGCTGTGGGACCTCGCCAACCTGTTTCTCAAGGACCCGTGGTTGTGGCCGGAGATCTGGCACATCAACCCGCAGGTCGAGAATCCGCACCTGATCTATCCGGGCGATGTCCTGGCGCTGGGTTACGGAGCTAACGGCGCACCACAGATCACGCTGGCGCAGAGCGGCGCCGCACGCCTCGACCCGCGCCTGCGGACCACGACACTGGACGGCGCGATTGCCACCATTCCCTATGCGGCGATCGCCGCATTCCTGGAACGACCGACGGTGCTGTCCAAGGACCAGCTGCGCAAGGCGCCGCGGGTGTTAGGATTCCGCGATGGCCACATGATCGGCGGCTCAGGCAACGAGGCCTACGTGAAGGGCCTTGTCAACGGCACCGAGCGCAGCCGCTACAACATCTACCGCGTCGGCGACCGCATCGTCGATCCGGATGACGGCGACGTGTTAGGTTTCATGGGCGCCTATACCGCCACGGCGGTGGTAATGACTCCGGGCAAGACCGCCAAGGTCATGCTGGAAGACACGGCCCGCGAAACCCTGCAGGACGATCCGCTGATCGCTGCCGACAGCGACGTGCCGCTCAATTTCCTGCCACGCGCGCCCGGCAAGATGATTGCCGGCGAGATCATCGCCGTGTTCGATGGCACCGAACTGATTGGTCAGTACCGCATCGTTGCCATCAATCGCGGGCGCCGCCAGGGCGTCGAGCTCGGGCATATCATGGCGGTCGACACGCGCGGTGAAGAGGTTGCGGACAACACCCGCAAGGTTCTCGGCCTGCACGTCAAGAGTTCGATGGCGCCGAAGATCAAGCTGCCTAACGAACGCGCCGGCTCGGTGATGATCTTCAAGGTTTATGACCGCATGAGCTACGGGCTTACGGTCAGCGTCACCAGCCCGCTGCGAATCGGCGACAAGGTACGCACGCCTTAGGGCCTGTTAACGCTATGAACGGCGCAGCGACGCATTTCAGCTGCACCAGGCCACTTTTGCGCGGCCTGACGGCCGGGCGAGTTGCGTATGCTGCGCGGCGTCATGGACGCAGCATTGTTTCGCGCCGCTCTCGGCAGGCTTCCGCGGCTGACAGGCGCGCAGGTCAGAAATTCAATTGCGGAAGCCGGCTCGCTGGAATCACTGGCGGCGCTGCCGCTCGGCAAACTGTCCGGGCTGGGGTGGCCGTCCGGCGCCGTGGCGGCACTGCGCAGTCTCGACGCTGAGTTGCCAGCGTCCGATCTGGCCAGCTGCCAGCGCCATTCGCTGCGGCTGCTGGCCGCTGGCGAACCAGGCTATCCGGACACGTTGCTGGAAATCGATTCGGCCCCACCGCTGCTCTACGTCCGCGGCCAGGTGGCGGCGCTCTCCCTGCCCCAGCTCGCGATCGTCGGCAGCCGCAACCCAACTGGCGCCGGTCGCGCCAGCGCGCGCGAGTTTGCCGAACATTTCGCCCGCACCGGGCTCACCATCACCAGCGGCCTCGCCTCAGGTATCGACAGCGCCGCGCACGAAGGCGCACTGGCGGCAGACAGCGCCACGATCGCCGTCTGCGCCACGGGACTCGACAGCGTCTACCCCGAATCTAACAAACAGCTCGCGGACCGGATCGTGGCAAACGGCGCGCTGGTGTCGGAATTTCCGCCCGGGACCCCGCCCAGGCCTGAGAACTTCCCACAGCGCAATCGCCTGATCAGCGGGCTGTCGATCGGCGTGCTGGTGGTCGAGGCAGCGCGCCGCAGCGGTTCCCTGATCACCGCGCGTTGCGCCGGCGACCAGGGCCGCGACGTCTTTGCGATTCCGGGTTCGATCCACAGCCCCCAATCGCACGGTTGTCATCAACTTATTCGGGCCGGAGCGAAACTCGTGGAAAGCGCCCAGGACGTGCTGGAAGAACTGCGAATACCAATTCAAAATCAACTACTTATGCCGGTCAAAAGCGCTTCCGCAAAGCTTGGATCCGGCCTGGTGGCGATGGACAAGGACTTCGAAATCCTGTTACATGCGCTTGGCTTCGCACCCGCGAGTCTTGATCAGCTCGTCGCCCGCACCGGTCTTGCCACTGGGCCGGTGGCCTCGATTTTGCTGATGCTCGAGCTTCAAGGGGAGATCGAAGTCGCTCCAGGCGGCCGGTATCGGCGTCTGGCTAATAAAGGACCGGGGTAAATGGACGGCAGCGTTCTCGACATACTGATTTACGTCTTCGACCACTACATGCTCGAAGACCAGCCGGACGTACCCGAGCGGGACGAACTGGCCCAGGACCTGACCCGCGCCGGCTTTGCCAGTGACAACGTCGAGCGCGCGCTCGACTGGCTGGCGGACCTCGCGGGCGACCGCGACCGTCCGTCCATAGACGTCAGCGAGCGCTCGCTGCGCGTCTTCAGTGAATCTGAAAGCATGCGACTCGACGCCGAGGCGCGCGGCTGCCTGCTGACGCTGGAGCGCAGCGGCATCCTCTCGCCGCTGCAGCGCGAAATCGTGGTGGAACGCCTGCTCGCGCTCGAGGTCGAGGAACTCGGTATCGATCAGGTGAAGTGGGTCGCACTGATGGTGCTGTCCAGCCAGCCGGGCCAGGAAATGGCCTGTGCACGCATGGAAGATATCGTGTTTGAAGACCTGTCCCGGTCCCTGCATTGACGCTTGTTAGCATGCGCGCTCCGCGCGCAGCGATGTGTGACACCGCGGCCCGTCCGCGGTGTTCTGTTTATGGATATAGAGAATACGACCCGATGGAAATGGCCCGTTAGAAATGGCTGAAAATCTCGTTATCGTCGAATCGCCGGCCAAGGCGAAGACCATCAAAAAGTACCTCGGCAAGGACTTCGAAGTCCTCGCGTCTTATGGCCACGTGCGCGACCTGGTGCCGAAGGAAGGCGCGGTAAATCCCGACGCGCATTTCGCGATGAAATACGACGTCATCGAGCGCAACGAAAAGCACGTCGAAGCGATCGCGCGGGCGCTGAAGAAAGCCGGCGTCCTGTATCTCGCCACCGACCCGGATCGCGAGGGCGAGGCGATTTCCTGGCACCTGCATGAATTGCTGAAGGAGCGCGGCGCACTCAAGGACAAGACCGTGCATCGCGTCGCGTTCTATGAAATCACCCGCAACGCGATCCGGCAGGCGATCCAGGAGCCGCGCGAACTGTCGCTGGACCTGGTGAATGCGCAACAGGCGCGCCGCGCACTGGACTACCTGGTCGGCTTTCATCTGTCGCCACTGCTGTGGAAAAAGGTGCGCCGCGGGCTGTCCGCGGGCCGCGTGCAGAGCCCGGCGCTGCGCATGATCTGCGAGCGCGAAGCGGAAATCGACGCGTTCGTGCCGCAGGAATACTGGACGCTGGAAGCTGAAGGCGAACACACCGCGCAGCGTTTCCCGCTCAAGCTGACCGAATACAACGGCGTGCGGGTCGAGCAGTTCAGCTTCGTCAACCAGGACAGCGCCGCGCAGGTCGAAGCTAACATCCTGGCGGCCAGCGGCGCCGGCGAGATCATCCGCGGTGTCGTGGAACAGGCGGCGCACCCGGACCTGGCGCCGCCCGGCACGCTCAGGGTACTGGCCATCGACCGCAAGCAGCGGCGCCGCAATCCGTCGCCGCCGTTTACCACCTCAACCCTGCAGCAGGAAGCCGCGCGCAAACTCGGGTTCTCCGCGCAACGGACCATGCGCCTGGCGCAGCAGTTATATGAAGGTGTCGACTACGGCGAGGGCGCGATCGGTCTCATCACCTACATGCGCACCGATTCGGTGAACATGGCTAACGAAGCGATTGCCG
>Ga0209797_10001937_pt1 | contig 10458 bp, 9 predicted proteins | sample DOMMetBare3Fresh_2_FD_187472 | JGI IMG/M metagenome (GOLD analysis project Ga0209797, IMG submission 187472) | Wetland sediment microbial communities from St. Louis River estuary, USA, under dissolved organic matter induced mercury methylation -... | ecosystem: Environmental > Aquatic >...
AACAGGGAAATTTCAGGTTGATGGTTTCAGGTTACTGGTTGGCGAAGAAAATGAATTTAAAAAAATTACTTATTCGCTTGAAAAGTATTCCAATCACCCGATTGCAAAAAGTATAACCGAAGAATGGAAATTAAATGATGAAATCCGCTGGAATAAAATTGAAGAAATAAAAGGACTTGGTATGAAAGCCGAAGACAAAGTGGGAAATAATTATATAGCCGGTTCTTTTAGATCAGCAGAAAATTTAACGAAGGACGATACCCATAATATTTACATTATAAAAAACAATGAACTGCTCGGGTGGATAGATGTGAAAGATGAAATAAGACCAGAGGCTAAATCTGTACTTGATTACCTGCACAGTAAAAACATAAAAACTATTTTATTAAGTGGTGATCGTTTGGCGAAATGTAAAGCCTTAGCTGCACAGTTGGGTATTGATGAAGTGATAGCAGAAAAAACGCCTGAACAAAAACTGCAGATAATTTCAGATCTGAATGCTGCAGTTCCCACTGCCATGGTGGGTGATGGCATCAATGATGCGCCGGCTTTGGCAAAAGCAACGGTTGGTATTTCCATGAGTGATGCTTCACAAATTGCCATGCAGAGTGCACAGGTAGTACTGATGAATCACGGAATAAAAAAATTGCCCATGGCTCTTGGATTAGGCAAGCATACATATATTACTATTAAAGAAAATCTTTTCTGGGCATTTGCTTATAATATTGTTGCTATCCCCATTGCAGCATTGGGTTTTTTAACTCCAACATTTGGTGCAATGGTCATGGGTTTGAGTGATGTAGTACTGGCCGTTAACTCAGCAAGATTGTTTGTAAAAAAAGTTGAGTAATTTTTTTTGCCACGAAGGCATGGAAGTCACGGAGAATAATATTTTGTGTTACTCTGTGCTTCTCCTGAAGAATCGGGACGGGCTGTGGCAATCTTTCTTTTCCTAACTTCAATATTCATCATTCCTTATTCATTGACTGAAATTCATAAAATATTAAAACAATATTGGGGATTTGATTCTTTTCGTCCGCTTCAGCAGGAAGTCATTGAATCTATTCTTGCAAAAAAAGATACACTTGCTTTAATGCCAACAGGGGGTGGCAAATCACTTTGCTACCAGGTACCTGCCCTTGCCACTGAAGGATTGTGTCTTGTAATTTCTCCCTTAATTGCTTTGATGAAAGACCAGGTAGAAAATCTGCGTAAAAAAAATATTACGGCATTTGCTATTTACTCGGGTATGACCCGCAAAGAAGTTATTAATATTTTAAAAGTAGCGGGTGAGAGCAACTGTAAGTTTCTGTATGTCTCTCCTGAAAGATTAGAAACAAATCTTTTTAAAGAATTTCTGCCCGGCATGCATGTCACCCTTATTGCGGTGGATGAAGCACATTGCATTTCACAGTGGGGATATGATTTTCGTCCGCCGTATTTACGAATAGCTGCAATTAGAGAAGAATTACCCGGCGTACCAGTGCTTGCACTTACTGCATCCGCTACAAGTGAAGTGCAGGATGATATTTGTGAGCGGTTGACCTCACCCCTAACCCCTCTCCAAGGGAGAGGGGAACAGAGTCCCAAAGTTGAAACAAGTAACTGGAATATTTTTCGCCAGTCTTTTGAAAGAAAAAATCTTTCTTACAGTGTTTTCAAAGTTGATTCTAAAATTGTTAAGACAACTGAAGTACTTAAAAAAGTGCAGGGCAGCGCTATTGTTTATTGCAAAAGCAGGAAGCGGACAAAAGAAATAGCTGAACTGCTTCAACTGCAGAATATTTCTGCAGATTTTTATCATGCTGGCCTTACGCAGGATGACAGAAATAAAAAACAGGAAGCATGGATTCAAAATAAAATAAGAGTTATTGTTTGCACGAACGCATTTGGTATGGGCATTGATAAACCGGATGTGCGGGCCGTTGTTCATGCTGATGTGCCGGATTGCCTTGAAAATTATTACCAGGAAGCGGGCCGTGCAGGCAGGGATGGAAAAACCGCTTATGCAGTTTTGCTTTATGACGAACAAGATATAAGTGAATTAGAAACCCTGTCAGATATCCGTTATCCATCCATGAATGAAATCAGGGTCGTTTATCAATCTGTGGCCAATTACCTGCAACTGCCGGTGAACAGTGGCGCCGGTGTTTATTATGATTTTGATATAAATGATTTTATAAAAAAATTTGTTTTAAAAAGTCATACTACTCTTTATTGTTTAAAAGCATTGGAGCAGGACGGCTGGCTTTCATTTAATGAACAGGTTTTTCTTCCTGCACTTGCACAGTTTACCACAAACAGGAGAACGCTGGAAGATTTTGAAAAAAATAATCCATTGCTTGAACCGGCCATTAAAAGTTTGCTTCGTGCTTATGAAGGAATTTTTGATTTCCCGTGTTCTATTTCAGAATTGGTATTAGCTAAACTGATGAAGAAAGATGTTGTGGAAGTAAAAAAAAATCTGGAAGAACTGCACAGGCAAGGCATTATAGAATACAGGCCACAAAAAGATACGCCACAGATTTATATGCTTCAGCATCGCATCAAAGCTGAAGACCTTACAATAAATATGGCTGCCTTTGAAAAAAGAAAACAAAATTTTAAAAACAGGGTTAGCCAGATTATTTCTTTTGTAAAAGAAACCGTTGACTGCCGCAGTCAAATGATTGGCTATTATTTTGGCGATGAAGAAATAAAAAAATGTGGAATCTGTGATAATTGCCTGCGGCAAAAAGCACTTGTACTGAGTAAAGAAGATTTAATAACGATTTCCTCCCGGATAAAAGCAATTCTGGAGCCACAGCCTTTACCTTCTAAAGAATTAATTCTTTCGCTTGGAAATATTAAAAAAGAAAAAGCCTGGAAGGTTATTGATTTTCTCCAGGCGGAAAATGAAATTGAAATGGATAAAGCTGGATGGGTTAGGTTAAAATAAACTTCTTCTCCGGCTTCTGCCTCCAAGCCCCAGCACACCCAACAAACCTCTTACAATCGTATTGCCCGCCGTGCGGGTCATACTTTTTACAATCGGGTCTTCAAAAAATCCTTTTTCTTTCTTTGCAGTTTTAGTTTCTGTTTTTTCTTCGGCTTGTTGTTGCTGTTCTGCTTTTTTTTCTGTTGCTTCTTTTAATTTTTCATTCAATATTTCATAAGCACTTTCGCTATCGACTGCTTTATTGTATCTGGCAGCAATTTTTGATTTGCCTACCAAAGCATCAATTTCCAGTTCTGATAAAATATCCATCCTGCTTTGCGGAGGACGCAGCATACAATGAACTAATGGTGTTGGAATTCCTTTTTCATTCAGCATGGTTATTAAAGCTTCACCAATGCCCAGTTGTGTTATTAAATCTTCTGTTTTATAAAATTCAGTCTCCGGATAATTTTCTGAAGTCTGCTTAATTGTTTTTCTGTCAGCAGCCGTGAAAGCTCTTAACGCATGCTGCACTTTTAATCCTAATTGTGCAAGAACACTTGCAGGTACATCCATCGGGTTTTGTGTACAAAAGAAAATTCCGATCCCTTTTGAGCGGATGAGTTTAATAATTGTTTCAATCTGCTGTAGCAACGCATCATTTGCTTCCTGGAAAATAAGATGTGCCTCGTCAATAAACATCACAAGTTTGGGTTTATCCATATCCCCTTCTTCCGGGCAGGTGGCATATAACTCAGCCAGCAGTTGCAGCATAAAAGTGGAGAACAGTTTGGGTCTGTCCTGTAAATCTGTAACACGGATTACTGAAATCATTCCACGGCCATCATCATTGATGCGCATCAGATCATCCACATCAAAACTGGTTTCACCAAAAAACAAATCAGCACCCTGCTGCTGCAGTTCAATCACCTTTCTTAAAATAGTGCCGGTGGAAGTAGTGGAAATTTTTCCATAATCTTTTTCCATTGCCGCTTTTCCTTCATCACTTACAAACTGCAATACTTTTATAAAATCTTTTAAGTCGAGCAGCGGCAGTTTATTATCATCGCAGTATTTAAATATCATGGCAACAAAGCCGCCCTGGGTATCATTTAATCCAAGAATTTTTGAAAGTAACACCGGCCCGAACTCACTGACTGTTGCACGCAGCCTTGCTCCTTTCTGATTACTCAGTGTAAGCAATTCTACAGGATAAGCTGTGGGTTTGTATTCAATACTGAGTTTCTTACACCGGTCTGTGATGTTGCCATTTTCATTACCAGCAGCGGCAATACCACTCAGGTCCCCTTTAATATCCATTAATACTACCGGCACACTGGCATCACTTAATATTTCGCTCAATACCTGGAGTGTTTTAGTTTTACCTGTACCCGTAGCACCGGCAATCAATCCATGACGGTTCATTGTTTTCAATGGAAGTAAAACATCTGCCCCTGAAATTACGTTGCCATCCAAAACAGCATTACCTATTTTAAATGCTTCGCCTTTGAATGTGTAACCGGTTTTTACTGTGTCGAGAAATTTTGATGTGTCTGACATAATTGTTTATTAGAAATTAAAATTCTTTGTAAATGTATTTAATACCGCAGAACTTCTAATGCAATTTTCCACCCGGTTTTTTCATGTCGCCATATACGCAGATAATTTTCCGTTTTTCCATTTATTACTGTGGTACCATAAACAAAACCCATATCAAGCGATGGTGAAATTCCCGAACCACTAATTGTATATTCTACTGAAAAGGTCATCGAATCAATAATTCTTTTTTTATCCATGACTGTAGTAGCCGGCAGGGTTCCGTTCCTGTTTAATAAACTTTCACCTGATAAATATTTTTTGTATGCTGCAGTGCTGTTTTGATCCTGAAGTTTTATAAAATTTTTTTCGGCATTTATCATTTCAGAGTTATGGGTTGCTTTAACATTTCTCTTTAAAGCAGGAATCTTTTTAATTTCATTTGATAAATTAACCGGTGAATTATTTGAACCGAGATCAACTAAAAATTTCCATTCTCCCAGTTTATTAATATACCACACGGTGGTGTATTGTCCCCTTGCCACCACAGAATCCTGAATAGTTTTTTGTTGAAAAGTCCATGGCCCTGTAGTATATCCAAAATCTCCTGAAATTGATATTTCGGCATACTGCGGCTGCCAATTCAATACGCCAGGACGTTTTTCTCTTTTATTCCAATAGTCGATCGCTTTCACAGGCTTTCCTTCATCAAACATGATGCTGTTGCTGTCAATGAATTGCTGAAATGCTTCTTTGGTGCTATGTGCAACTGAATAAGCAGCAAAATTTTTTTCCGTCTGGATGAGATTATCAATAGATTTTTGCCCAAAAGAAAAATTTATACTGAAGAAAAAACAAAAAAGAGTAAGCAATCTTATCATAAGAAATTAAGTTTATAAATCTTCTTCCCGTTCCAGCATCAGCACTGAGCTTTGAGGCACGATAAAATATTTTTCATTTTCATCCCGATAGCTATCGGGATTACTTCTGTGGCGCCACTTACTAAAAAAATAGCCAGGTCACCTTCTTTTGCCTGCAGCGGTATATATTTTACCTGCTCTTCCTCACTTTTCCAGCTTTCATCTTCCATGGGCATGGTCAATACATAACCCGGACCGGTTTTAATAATATAGCCCTGTTGTACTTTTTCTTTTTCCTGTACACCCGGTGGCAGGTAAAGTCCACTGGCAGTGCGTTCATCCGGCCTCGCAGGTTTTATCAGCACCCTGTCGCCAATTACAATCAGTTTCTTCAGCCGGTTATCCGGCGTTAAATGCATGGCCATAAAATAATTTTTACAAAAGTAAATAATCTGGTTTTGAGTAGTTCTTAACAAAAAATTATCCGCAGATGGTATGATAGCTCAAATGATTTAACTTTATTCGCATCTCACCCCCTCCCTCATCAAAAATAGAGAGGGTGAGAGAGAAACTCTAAATACAAAAATTAAAATTATGGAAGGAAAGAGACCCAAGATCTTATTATGCGAAGACGATACCAACCTGGGCAGCGTTTTGAAAAACTATCTTGAACTGAATGATTATGATGTAACATTAGAAAGAGATGGCCGCCTGGGGCTGGCTGCATTTCAACGGGAAAAATTCGACATCTGTCTGCTGGATGTAATGATGCCGAATATGGACGGCTTTACTCTTGCTGAAGAAATAAGAGATGTAGATCCGGATATTCCTTTATTTTTTCTGAGTGCAAAAACAATGAAAGAAGATGTGATACAGGGCTATAAACTGGGTGCAGATGATTATATCACCAAGCCGTTTGACAGTGAAGTACTTTTATTGAAAATAAAAGCTATCCTGAAACGTAATGAAGAACTGAACCGTGAAAGCGAAAACAAAGAATTTGATCTATCAACTTATCATTTCAATCCCAAACTTCGTCAGTTGATTCATGGTGGCATTACACAAACACTTTCTCCAAAAGAAAATGAGTTGCTGAAAATGCTTGCAGAGCACCTGAATGATCTGTTGCCAAGAGAAGCAGCACTGAAAAAAATATGGGGCAGCGATACTTATTTTAATGGCCGCAGTATGGATGTGTATATTGCCAAGCTGCGTAAGTATTTAAAAGACGATGAGAAAATAGAAATCGTGAATATTCATGGAAATGGATTCAGGCTGGTGGTGCAGTAGCCCCCATCCCCTCCAGCTGGCGGGGAGTAAGAAACTGAAAGCCGCTTGTTATCAGGCGGTTTTTTTTATGAAAATAATGTAGTCGAAGATGCACCAGGTTTTTTTCCTAAATGCTCATAAGCCTTTGCAGTCACTTCTCTTCCCCTGGGTGTACGTTGTATAAATCCTTCCTGTATTAAGAAGGGCTCATACACTTCTTCCAACGTACCGGCTTCTTCGCCAACTGCTGTTGCAATGGTTGTAATACCCACTGGCCCGCCTTTAAATTTTTCAATGATGGTGACAAGTATACGGTTGTCCATATCATCCAGGCCATGTTCATCTACATTCAGCGCTTTGAGTGCATGTTGTGTAATGCCAAAATCAATTTCCCCGTCGTTTAAAACCTGTGCAAAATCTCTTACCCTTCTTAATAACCCGTTTGCAATACGGGGAGTACCGCGGCTACGTCTCCCGATTTCATGAATGGCATCTTTAGAAATATTTGTACCCAGTATATTAGAAGAACGCTGAATAATTTTATTTAAAACATCGGCAGTATAATATTCCAACCTTGATTTTATAGCAAACCTTGAAAGCAAGGGTGCTGTGAGTAACCCGCTGCGTGTAGTAGCGCCGATTAATGTAAATGGATTCAGATTAATTTGTACACTCCTTGCATTGGGTCCACTGTCAATCATAATGTCAATACGGTAATCTTCCATTGCAGCATATAAATATTCTTCCACTACGGTACTCAGCCTGTGTATTTCATCAATAAATAAAACATCATTCGGTTCAAGATTAGTAAGAAGCCCGGCAAGATCACCGGGTTTTTCTATAACCGGGCCGGAAGTCTCTTTTATTTTTACACCCATTTCGTTAGCTACTATCCTGGAGAGAGTAGTTTTTCCCAAACCCGGTGGGCCATGGAACAAGACATGATCCAATGCTTCGCCCCGAATCTTTGCCGCTTTGATAAATATTTTAAGATTATCAATGATCTGGGTTTGACCCGAAAATTCTTCAATCACTGCCGGCCGTATATTATTTTCAAATTCCTTATCGGCTGGGGTTAAAAAATCTTTTTCAATATTTATATTAGGATTCAGCATGAACTTTTTAACGAATTTTGTTTAGTAAAACTAATCATTAAAAATTAAAATGGATTTTATGAAAATTGGAATAGTTGGTTCCGGGATTGTAGGAAGAGTTTTGGGTTCTGCATTTCTCAACGAAGGTCATAAAGTAATGCTTGGTACAAGGAATATTTCAAAAGAAGAAGTAACAAAATGGATAAATGAAAATCCTTCAGGCATGATGGGGTCTTTCCAGGAAACTGCACAATTTGGAGAAATCATTGTACTGGCTGTTGGAGGACTTGTGGCAGAAGATGCAATTGTGCAGGCCGGGAAAGAACATTTTTCACATAAAATTCTTATAGATACAACCAACCCGATAGCTGCAGTGCCACCTGATAATGGCGTATTGAAATATTTTACCACACTGGAAGAATCGCTTATGGAAAGAATACAGAAATTAATTCCTGAAGCAAAAGTTGTAAAAGCTTTCAACAGTGTTGGTAATGCATTTATGTATAAACCTGCCTTCCCGGGTGGCACACCCACCATGTTTATATGCGGTAATGATGATTCTGCAAAAAAATCAGTGACTGATATTCTTAGTTCTTTCGGGTGGGAAACTGAAGATATGGGTAAAGTAGAAGCAGCCCGAGCTATTGAACCCTTATGTATTCTCTGGTGTATTCCGGGTTTTATCCGTAATCAATGGACACATGCCTTTAAACTTTTAAAACTATAATCAGGTTGTGCCGGGGAACAGTGTTTATCTGATCCTCTTTTAAATTCTTTTAAAATATCGTTAAGATTAATTGAGTTATTTGTAGAATAAAAGCAGATTTTAATCCCTTCTTGTTTCTTATGTGAAAGAATGAAATATTGTTTCGTATAAATCGTTTCTATTCTACACCCCCAACTTTTTCATGAAAAAACACTTCGTTGTCTTCCTTGCTTTGATTACGATTTCTTCTTTTGGTTTTTGCCAAATGATAACCGGCACCTGGAAAGGGCTGATAGATAAGAAAAAAGTAGAACTGAAAATTATTCAGAAAGGAGACAGCCTTTTCGGTACGTCTTATTATTATGAATCAGCCACTGTTTACAAACGTTATTCCATAAAAGGATATTTTGATGCACAAACAAATGAAACAATCTGGTGGGATGATCAGTTGATTGAAGAAAAAAAGGGGAGGTCAATTTTTAAATCTCCGGGCGGTCAGCCTTATTTATCATCTGCAGATTTCAACTGCCCCGGAAGTAATAAAATGTTTTTGGATGGCAAAGCTTATCAGCCACCAGGGCGGAGTAAAATAAAAGGGGATGTAAATCTTGAAAAAATTGATGCCGGGATTTTTAATGATGAATGGGATTTTATTATTGACAATTATACAGCGGGTGCCAACGATCCCTATTTAATAGATAGTGTGGCGGCAATAGCATCAAATCCCTTTATAACACCTGAAACAATAAAGGCTGATCAACCGGTAAGAAAAGAAGCTGAAACAATAGTAAATGAAAAAAAGGTGACCAACTCAATACCAGCAGAAACAACTCAGCATGATAAACCTGTGGAAATACAGATTGAAAAAGTTCAAACCCCAACAATAGAAGAAAAATTTATCAAACGAGAGAAAATAATTGCTGTTGAAATTCCGGTTTCCGGTGACTCCATTGAACTGCGGTTTTATGATAATGCTGAAATTGATGGAGATTCAATTTCTCTTTTTCTCAATGATAAAATGATCTTTCAGCATATATGCCTGAAAGCATCTGCTTATATAATAAAATTACCTGTAAGTGAACTTCAGCAATTCAATGAACTTGTCATGGTAGCAGAAAACCTTGGTACCATTCCCCCCAATACTTCATATATGCTGGCTATTGCGGATAACAAACGTTATGAAGCCATGCTGAAAAGCACTGAAGAAACAAGCGCTGTTATAAGAATTATAAAAAAGTAAATCATACTTCTTCATTCGCCTGACCAAAGAGCTTTTAATCTTGCTATATTGATTGTATTACTAATAATGTGCAAACTGAATTATATAGTATATAGTATGTGGATAAATTAATTGGTTAGTTATAACATTATTTATAATTTCATTAAACCATTATTTTTTTAAATCATACTTACTAACCCATTATGCAAGTCAATCCCGCACTAAGCAACGATTATGATGTAATCACTAATCACCAGTTTGCAGAAATAAGAAAAGACCGTGAATCAGGTCAGCAAACTTTGTTTGCATTAAAAAGTTTTAAAAAAGGTGACCAGATAAGTCCACTGGGCGCTGCCTTTGTAACTGACAAACCTTCTTACCTCACTGTACAAACCGGTAATAAAACACATATTGCCTTGCACCCTTATTTTTTACAGTACATCAATCATGGATGTAATCCCAATTGTTTTTTTGATACCACCAAAATGAAAGTAACGGCGCTGAGAGATATTGAAGCCGGTGAAGAGTTCACTTTTTTCTACCCTTCTACTGAATGGAATATGGCAAGCCCGTTTAATTGTTATTGTAATCAACCAGGATGTATCGGGTTGATAAACGGTGCCGCTCATATTCCGGAAGAAATACTGAGGCGTTTTCAACTCAGCGATTTTATTAAAAGAAAATTAGCTACTCGCCAGAAGAAACTGAAGAGGGCTTAGGTGTTAAATAAAATCTAGCGGGTCATTTTATATTCGTTTCGCAGTATCCATTTTTCTTCACCGTCAAATTTTACCTCTTTCCTGTTGCTGAATTCTTTTTTACTGATTATATAAGTATGCCTCAGAACTGCTTTTTTT
>Ga0209797_10001938_pt1 | contig 10457 bp, 7 predicted proteins | sample DOMMetBare3Fresh_2_FD_187472 | JGI IMG/M metagenome (GOLD analysis project Ga0209797, IMG submission 187472) | Wetland sediment microbial communities from St. Louis River estuary, USA, under dissolved organic matter induced mercury methylation -... | ecosystem: Environmental > Aquatic >...
ACGCGACCCGGCGGCGCCGCTGTTGTCCTACGCTTTGATGGCCGGCAGCCTGTTGCAGGGAAGCGTGGTCCTGATGGCCGTCGCCGGCCTGCACGCCGCGCTGCTGCACGCGGGCGTGAGCGAAGGCATGTCGCGGGCGACCACGTTCACGGCGCTGGTGCTGTCCGACCTCGCGCTGATCGTCGTCAACCGCTCGCTCGCCGGATCGCTGTGGCAGGCGCTGCGGCAGCCCAACCCCGCGCTCGCGCGCATCGTCGCGGTCACCGTGGCGCTGCTGGCGGCCACGCTGGGCTGGGCGCCGCTGCGCGAATTGTTCAGGTTCGAGGCGATCGACGCACCGCTGATCGGCGCTGCCGCTGGCGTCGGCCTGGCGGTGCTGCTGGCGCTGCAGGCGCTCAAGCGGACGGCACCCGCCTGGATGGGTGTCGCACTTCGTCTGACCGGGCGCTGAGCACTGCGCTGCCTACAATCCCCGCATGCCCTTCGTCCACCTGCGCACGCACACCGAATACTCGGTCGTCGACGGCACCTTGCGGGTCGACGATGCCGCCGCCGCGGCCCGTGCCGATGGCCAGGTGGCGCTGGCGATCACCGACCTGTCCAACCTGTTCGGCGCGGTCAAGTTCTACAAGGCCTGCCAGCGGCAGGGGGTCAAGCCGATCATCGGCGCCGATGTCTTCGTCGAGCCCGAAGGTGGCGACAAACAGCCCTCGCGGCTGCTGCTGCTGGTGCAGAACCGGCAGGGCTACCTCAACCTGTGCGAGCTGCTCGCCCGTGGCTGGACGCGCAACGCGCAACGCGCGCAGGCCTGGCTGACCTGGGACTGGCTGGCCGAGCTGGGCGAGGGGCTGATCGCGCTGTCGGGCGCCGACCTCGGTGCGGTGGGCCTGGCCTTGCTGGCCGGCGACAGCGAACGCGCGCGGCTGGTCGCCCGACGGCTGGCCGCGCTGTACCCGCGGCGCTTCTACATCGAGCTGCAGCGCGCCGGGCTGCCCAGCAACGAATCGCATGTGCGCAGCGCGGTGCCGCTGGCCGCCGAGCTCGGCCTGCCCGTGGTGGCCACCCATCCCGTGCAGTTCGCGGTGGCCGACGACTTCGAGGCCCACGAGGCGCGGGTCTGCGTCGCCGAGGGCGAGACGCTGGCCAACCCCAAGCGCATCCGGCGCTTCTCGCGCGAGCAGTTCTTCAAGACCCAGGCCGAGCTCGAGGCGCTGTTTGCCGACCTGCCCTCGGCGATCGCCAACAGCGTGCAGATTGCCCGCCGCTGCAGCCTGGTGCTGGCGATGGGCCACAACGTGCTGCCCGATTTCCCAACACCGAAGGTGGATGGCCGGCCGATGCCGATGGCCGAGTACTTCCACCGCGCCAGCACCGAGGGGCTGGAGCAGCGCCTGCGTGCGCTCTATCCCGATGCCGCCGAGCGCGAGCGGCAGCGGCCGCGCTACGTCGAGCGGCTCGAGTTCGAGATCGCGACGATCCTCGAGATGGGCTTCCCGGGCTATTTCCTGATCGTCGCCGACTTCATCAATTGGGCACGCAACAACGGCTGCCCGGTCGGGCCGGGCCGCGGCTCGGGGGCGGGCTCGCTGGTCGCCTATTCGCTGCGCATCACCGACCTCGACCCGCTGCGCTACAAGCTGCTGTTCGAGCGCTTCCTCAACCCCGAGCGGGTGTCGATGCCCGATTTCGACATCGACTTCTGCCAGGCCAACCGCGACCGGGTGATCGACTACGTCAAGGACAAGTACGGCCGCGAGGCGGTGAGCCAGATCGCCACCTTCGGCACCATGGCGGCCAAGGCCGCACTGCGCGACATCGGCCGCGTGCTCGGCATGGGCTATGGCCATGTCGATTCGATCGCCAAGCTGATCCCGGCGCCGCCGGGCAAGACGGTGACGCTGGCCAAGGTGCCCGAGGAGCCCGACCCCGGGCTGATCTACGCGCGCCGGGAAGCCCCCGAACTCGAGCAGCGCGAGGCCGCCGACGAGGAGGTCGCCGAACTGCTCGCGCTGGCCACGCGCGTCGAGGGCATCGTGCGCAACATCGGCATGCACGCCGGCGGCGTTCTGATCGCGCCCGGCAAGGTCACCGACTTCTGCCCGCTGTACCAGCAGCCCGGCAGCGATTCGGCGGTGAGCCAGTACGACAAGGACGATGTCGAGGCCATCGGCCTGGTGAAGTTCGACTTCCTCGGCCTGGCCACGCTGACCATCCTCGAGCTGGCCAAGGAGTTCATCGCCGCGCGTCACCCCGAGCGGCAGGGCTTCACGTTCGACGACATCGCGCTCGACGATCCCCGGGTCTACAAGCTGTTCTCCGAGGGCCTGACCGAGAGCGTGTTCCAGTTCGAGTCGCGCGGCATGCAGGGCATGTTGCGCGAGGCGCGGCCCAACCGGCTGGAGGACCTGATCGCCCTGAATGCAATGTTCAGGCCCGGGCCGATGGAGAACATCCCGAGCTTTTGCGCGCGCAAGAACGGCCGCGAGCCGGTGGTCTACCCGCACCCGCTGCTCGAGCCGGTGCTGGAGGAGACCTACGGCATCTTCGTCTACCAGGAGCAGGTGATGCTCGCCGCACAGGTGCTGGCCGGCTACTCGCTGGGCGGCGCCGACATCCTGCGCAAGGCGATGGGAAAGAAGAAGGCCGAGGAGATGGCCAAGCAGCGGACCATCTTCCGCGACGGCGCGGCCAGGCAGGGCATCGCCCAGGACAAGGCCGACGAGGTCTTCGACCTGATGGAGAAGTTCGCCGGCTACGGCTTCAACAAGAGCCATGCCGCCGCGTATTCACTGCTGGCCTACCACACCGCCTGGCTCAAGGTGCATTTCCCGGCCGAGTTCTACGCCGCGAACATGAGCGTCGAGATGGACGACACCGACAAGCTCAAGGTGCTGTTCAACGACGCCAGGCTCTTCGGCGTAGGCTTCGAGCTGCCCGACGTGAACCGCGGCGTGCACCGCTTCGTGCCGGTCGCCGACAGGCGGGTGCGCTACGGGCTGGGAGCGATCAAGGGCACCGGTCAGGGCGCGATCGAGGCCATCGTCGAGGCCCGCGACGAGGGCGGGGCGTTTCGCAGCCTGTTCGACTTCTGCGCCCGCGTCGACCGCCGGCGCGTCAACAAGCGCGTCGTCGAGGCGCTGATCAAGGGCGGCGCTTTCGATGGCCTGCAGGCCGATCGTGCGGGGCTGCTGGCCAGCGTGTCGCTGGCCTTCGACTGGGCCGACACGCAGGTCGTCAACGCCTCGCAGGTGGGGCTGTTCGACGATGGCCACGGCCACGGCTCGTCGTCGCAGGAGCCGCCGCTGCAACAGGCCGAGCCATGGAGCATCAAGGAGCAGCTGGGCCTGGAGAAGACGGCGATCGGCTTCTACCTGTCGGGCCACCTGTTCGAGCACAGCGAGGCCGAGGTGCGGCGCTTCTGCAAGCGGCGCATCGCCGACCTGGCCGACAGCCGCGAGCCGCAGGTGCTGGCTGGCATCGTGAGCGAACTGCGTCTGGTCAATGGCCAGCGCGGTCGGGTGGCCATCTTCAAGCTTGACGACCGCAGCGAGACGATCGAGGCGGTGGCCAGCGAGGAACTGATCGAGGCCCACCGCGACTTGCTGCGCGAGGACGAGCTGGTGATCGTGCAGGGCAAGGTGCAGCCCGATCGCTTTGCCGGCGGACTGCGCCTGAACGTCCACCAGATCTGGGACCTGCCCGGCGCACGGGCGCGCTTCGGCCGCCATCTGGCGCTGGCGGTCAACGGTGGCCTGCCGGCACTGGCCGAGCTGGTGCGCACCTGGCCGGCGCGCCGCCAGCAGGGCGAGCATGGCGAGCTGTGCCTGGGCCTGTCGCTGCGCCTGCTGCTCGAGCGCCCGCGGGCGAGCGCCGAACTCGACCTCGGCGACGATGGCCGCTTCTGGCCCTGCGACGAAGCGCTGGCCCGCTGCAAGGCGCTGGCCCACGAAGGGCGCGCCACGGTCGTCTACGATTAGTGCGATTTGCACTCGCTTACGGTTCCGGAGAGTGGCCCGGACAACGCCGGGCGCTCGCCGGGCGTTCAACAGTCCCGGTCTTCGACCACGGGCGTTGAGGGAAACACCATGAACAAGCAGTGGATGATGGCCGCCGTGCTGGCCGTTGGGGGCGCGGCGCAGGCCACCGATGTCGGGGTCTCGATCGGCATCAGCCAGCCGGGTGTCTACGGCCGCATCGACATCGGGCGCTTCCCACAACCGGCGGTGGTGGTCGCCCAGCCGGTGATCGTGCACCCGCCGAGGATGGTGATCGCGCAGGCACCCGAGCCGGTGTACATGTGGGTGCCGCCGGGCCATCGCAAGAACTGGCGCAGGCATTGCGCGAACTACGGCGCCTGTGGCGCACCGGTGGTGTTCGTGCAGGACCAGTGGTACCACCAGCACGTGGCACCAATGGCGCAGCCGGTGCGGCACGAGGGTGAACGCGGTCACGGCCGTGGCCGCGGCCACGGCAAGCACCACGATTGAGCGATGGCGCCCGGTCGTGCCCGGGCGATTGCTCGGCGCTGGCGTTGGCGGGTGAGGCCGACGCTGCTGCGCGCGCGGCCACAATGCGCGGATGTATGAAACGCCCGTCACCGGCCTCGTGCTCACCGGCGGCGGCGCGCGTGCGGCCTACCAGGTTGGTGTCCTGCGCGCCCTGGCCCGCTTGCGGCAGGAAAGCGCCACCGACCTGAGGCGAAACCCCTTTGCGGTGATCTGCGGCACCTCCGCCGGGGCGATCAACTCGGCGGCGCTGGCCTGCCAGGCCGACCGCTTCGACGACTCGGTCGAGAGGCTCTTCGAGGTCTGGCGCAGCTTCCGCGCCGAGCAGGTCTACCGCGCCGACTCGCTGGGCGTGATCCGCAGCGGTGCGCAGTGGTTGACGATGCTGTCGATCGGGTGGGTGCTGTCCCGCTGGCGGCGGGCCCGTCCGCGCTCGTTGCTGGACAACTCGCCGCTGGGCGACCTGCTCGAACGGGCGGTGGCGCTGGGGACCGCCTGCCCCGGCTGCTGGCCGCGCGCGAGTTGCAGGCGCTGGCGATCACCGCCTCGAACTACAGCCGCGGCGAGCATGTCACCTTCTATGAATCGGCGGCCGACATCGAGCCCTGGACGCGCTCGCAGCGCATGGCCAGTCGCGTGCGGCTGAGCCACCGCCATCTGCTGGCCTCGTCGGCGATTCCCTTCGTGTTCCCGGCTGCCGAGCTCGAGCTCAACGGGCGCCGCGAGTGGTTCGGCGACGGTTCGATGCGCCAGACCGCGCCGATCTCGCCGGCCATCCACCTCGGCGCGCAGCGGGTGGTGGTGATCGGTGCCGGCCGCATGCACGAGCCGCCGGATCGAGCGGTGCCCAACACCGGCTACCCCAGCCTGGCCCAGATCGCCGGCCATGCGCTGTCGGGCATCTTCCTCGATGCGCTGTCGGTCGACATCGAGCGCATGGAGCGCATCAACCGGACCCTGGCGCTGCTCGGCGACGACGCACGTCCGTCGACGCCGCTGCGCAGCGTGCAGGCGCTGGTGATTGCGCCCTCGCAGCGCCTGGACGACATCGCCGCCCGCCACCAGGCGCAACTGCCGCGCCCGGTGCGCGCGCTGCTGCGGGGCGTGGGCGTCACCGGATCGGGCGAGGATGCCCGGGGCGCTGCGTTGGCGAGTTATCTTCTGTTCGAGTCCGGCTACACGGGCGAGCTGATGGCGCTGGGCCATGCCGATGCGATGGCGCGCCGTGCCGATGTGCTGGCCTTCTTCGGTTGGCCCCGGCGACCGGGCGCGCCATGAACAAGGCCCCGCAGCGCGGGGCCTTGTCGGGTCAGGAGCGTGGGGCCTACTTCTTGGCCGCAGCCGATGCAGCAGCCTCGGCCTTTTCGGCTTTCTTGCCGGACTTGGCAGCGGCTTTGTCCCTTTCGCCGACCGCCGGGGCGGCGGCCTTGGCGCCGGCTGCGGGCTTGTCCGACGCCTTCACCGCCTCGGCCTTCTCTCCGGCCTTGGGAGCGGCCGCTGCCGTGGCATTCGCGGCCTTGTCGACCGTGGCGGCTTTATCCGCCGGCTTGCTTTCCGTCGCGGCCTTCGGGGCCGGCTTGTCGGCGGCGGGCTTGGCCTCGGGCTTGGCGGCGACGCCCTTGAAGGTCTGGCCGTTGACGGTCAGGCCTTCGCTGGAGAACTTGGCGGCATTCGCTTCGCCGATGCCCTTGACCCGATCGACCAGGTCGCCCCAGTCCTTGAAGTTGCCTTTCTTTCGCTCGTCGACGATCTTGCCGGCAATCGCCGGGCCGATGCCCTTGACGGCCTCGAGTTCGGCCGGAGTGGCCTTGTTGACATCGGCGGCGGCAAAGGCCGTCGCAGCGACCAGCGCGAACAGCGCGGCCAGGAAGCGTTTGAACATCGGGTTCTCCAGTGCGTGGGGATGAAAAGCCAGGCGGGCCGCCTTGGGCCTGGGCGCGAGGCTTTCCCGCCCCGCGGCGTGCCTGCTCCCGGGCTAGCAAACGCCGGCGCGGCGCGCGCGGTTGACCGCCACGGCCCGAGCGCGCACCGCCACGGCCCGCCTCAGCGCGGGGAGGGCACTCGGGGGCTGGCATCGAGATGCGTGCGCGCCCGGGCCAGGACCTCGTCCACACTGGGCCATTGCGGCCAGCGGCGGATGACTTCGACCGTCGGACCCCAGGGCGCCCATTGTCCAGGCAAGGTGGGGCCCAGCACGCTGAGCAAGGGCGCACCGACCGCCGCCGCCAGGTGGGCCGGCCCGGTGTCGTTGGCGACCACCAGCGCGGCACGCCTCAGCAGGCCACCATAGACGCCCAGCGGAACGCCGGCCAGCGACTTGACGCCCGCGTGGTGCTCGGCGATGAGGCCTTCCTCGCCGGGGCCGGGGCAGGCGACGATGTCGCGGCCCAGGTCCATCAGCTGGCGCGTGAACTCGGTGAAGTGGATCCAGCGCTTGTCGAGCTTTTCGAACGTGCCGCCGGCCATCGGGCAGACGACGACGAAGCCGCTGCGAACGCCACGCTCGACGAGCAGTGCATCGGCGCGCTGCTGGTCGGCCGGCAAGGTGCGCAGCCCGATCTCACGTGGCGCCTCGGCTTCGATGCCCAGCAGCGCGCAGCTCAGCTTCCAGTAGCGCATCAGCACATGCTCGTCGTAGGCCGGTGGCGGCTCGGCGCGGCGGAGCAGCGGGCTGCGGCCTTCGTGCGCGTATCCGGTGGCGCGCAGACCAGCCAGGCGCATCTCCAGCGCACTGGAGAACGAGTTCGGCAGCACCAGGGCATTGGTCCGGCGATCGAAGCCGGGATCGGCGCGGCGGGCGGCCAGGCGCAGCCCGCGCATGAGCGCGACATTGGCGCGCAGCCCTTCCGGTCGTCTGTGCGTCGGCCAGCCTTCGCCGGCCAGCAGCGGCACGGCCCAGCCCTTGCCGACCAGCTGCAACGCGTAGCCATGCTGCTCGAGCAACCGGAACGAGGGCACGGTCAGGATCACGTCGCCCACCCAGTTGCACAGCCGGACGATCAGGGGGCGGGATGTCATGCGAGGTGAGCGTGCGGCCGGTGCGGAAGGCAGGCACCGATAATCCGGGTTCCGAATTCTGCCATCCGACCATGACCGAAGCGCTTCCCGCCGCGGCGCGGATCACCGCACTGCACGATCGATTGCTGGCCGATGCCCTGTGGCCGCAGGTGGCTGCCGCGGCCACCGACCAGGGCCTGTGGCACTGGATCGAGGCCAACCATCGTTTCAACAGTCTGCTCTGGGCCGAGGAGGACCTGGCCCGGCGCACCCGCGTCGGCGATCACGAGATCGCGGCCAACAAGCGTGCCATCGACGGCTACAACCAGGCCCGCAACGACGCCACCGAGCGCGTCGACGAGTTGCTGCTGACCGCCCTCGGCCTGGTCGACGCGGCCTCGGCGCGCACCGACGCGCCGGTGTCGACGGTGCCGCCTGGCGCGCGGCTGAACAGCGAGACCGCCGGCAGCATGATCGACCGCCTGTCGATCATGGCGCTGAAGGTGAACGCGATGCGCGCGCAGACGCTGCGTGCCGACGTCGATGCCGCGCACGTGGCGGCCAGCCGGGGCAAGCTCGAAAGGCTCGAGCAGCAGCGCGCCGACCTTGCGGCCTGCTTCGACGAGCTGCTGGCCGATGCCCGCGCCGGGCGCGCGTACTTCAAGGTCTATCGTCAGTTCAAGATGTACAACGATCCCCGCTTCAACCCGGCGCTGGTCGCCGAACGTGCGCACGGCGACCCGGATCGCCACGCGCACCCGTGTGCCGGTGGTGGCGCGGACGCGAGCCCGCGAAGCTGACCCTCGAAGTGCGCGTCCTGATCGTCAAGACCTCGTCGATGGGCGACGTGGTCCATGCGTTGCCTGCGGTGTGCGACATGCGGGCCCAACAGCCCGGGCTCGAGATCGACTGGTTGGTGGAGGCGCCCTTCGCGGCGATCCCGGCGCTGCATCCGGGGGTGCGGCGCGTGCTGCCGCTGGCCTGGCGCAAGTGGCGCACGAGGCTGTGGCAGGCGCCGACCCGGCAGGCGATCGCGACGCTGCGCGGGCAGCTGCGCGAAGGACGCTACGACCTGGTGCTCGACCTGCAGGGCCTGATCAAGAGCGCGGTGTGGGCCCGCCAGGCCGGCGCGCCGGTGGCGGGTTACGACCGTCGCAGCATCCGCGAGCCGGTCGCGGCGCTGCTCTACCAGCGCCGGGCGGCGGTCGCGCGCACGCTGCAGGCGGTGGAGCGCTGCCGCCGGCTGGCCGCGCTTTCGATGAGTTATCAACTTCCCGCGACGCCGCCCGACTTCGGGATCCGCGCGCCGGCCGGAACCTGGCAGGCGGCGGGCCCCAGCGCCGCGCTGATCCCCTGCGCGAGCCGGCCCGAGAAGCTGTGGCCCGAGGACCGTTGGATGGCCATCGGCGAGCGTCTGCGCCGCGCGGGCCTGACGCCGGTGCTGCTGTGGGGCAGCGACGATGAACACCAGCGGGCCCGTCGCATCGCGGCAGGCTGCGCTGGGCAGGTGCCGCCGTTTCTCTCGGTCGCCGACACCGCCGCGGTGCTCGGCCAGGCCTCGCAGATCGTCGGCCTGGACACCGGCTTTTCGCACCTCGGCGCCGCGCTGGGCCGGCCGACGATCGGCATCTACTGCGACCACGAGCCGGGCCTGGCCGGCATCACTGGCGCCGGTGCGGTGGCCAGCCTCGGTGGCAAGGGCCAGGTGCCCGGCCTGGACGCCGTGATGGCGCAACTCGATCGCCACCTGGCGCTGCGTTGAGCGCCGGGCCGTCGCAACAGGCATCGGTCGGACGCTACAGGGCCTCGATCTGCTGCGGCGGGAAGCTGTCCCAACCCAGGCAGCCCGGGCATTGCCAGAAGTAGCGCTGGGCCTCGAAGCCGCAGGCCGCGCAGCGATAGCGCTGCAGAGGCCGGGCGGCGCGCGACACCGCATCGCGCACCCCGATGCGCACGGCGTCGCCGGCGTCGGCAGGCCATTGGTCGAAGGGTGTGTCGAGCAGTTCGAGCGCCGCCGACAAGCCGGGCTGCAGGCGCAGCAGGCCGGGCAGGCGGGGCGATCGTCCCGGCGTCGTGTGCTCGAGCGTGGCCAGTGCGCGCAGCAGCTCGATGCACGGCATCTGCTCGTAGAGGCGGGCGATCGCCTGATGCGCCGCATCGGCCTGCCCACCTGCCTGGGCCCAGGCCACGACCTCCCCCGCCACCCGTGCAAACGCTTCCGGGTTGTGCTGGCGCAGTTCGTTGGCGGTGTCCAGCGCCGCGGACCACCGCCCGAGGCGGGCCAGGCGCTGGGCGCGTTCGATCAGTGGCCGCGCCGCCTGCGGGGCGGCGGCGTGCGCGGCGTCCAGGGCCGCATCGGCGGCGGCCGCATCGCCACGCTCCTCGGCCTCGAGCGCGAGTTCGCACTGGTAATGCGCAATCCGGGTGGCAAAGGAGCCGGTGCCGGTGCGCTCGAGCTGGGCAGCCGTCTCCGCCGCCGACCGCCAGTCGTGCGACCGCTCGAACAGCCCGAGCAGTGCCAGCCGGGCCTCGGAATCGAAGGGGGTGCCCTGCAGCGAGCGGAAGGCCTCCTCGGCGCGGTCGAACAGGCCCGCCTTCATGAAGTCCTGCGCCAGCGCGTGCTGGGCGCGCTGGCGGTCGACGGTCGCCAGGTCGCTGCGCTGCAGCAGGTGCTGGTGCACGCGCACCGCGCGCTCGAACTCGCCGCGGCGGCGGAACAGGTTGCCGAGCGCGAAGTGCAGCTCGCTGGTGTCGGGGTCGTGCTGCACGGCTTCGATGAAGGCATCGATGGCCTTGTCTGTCTGCTCGTTGAGCAGCAGGTTCAGGCCCTTGAAGTAGGCCTTCGGCGCCTCGCGGTCGGCTCGCTTCCATTGGCGCAGGTCCAGCCTCGAGGCGATCCAGCCGAGCGCGAAGGCCACGGCGGGCACCACCAGCAGCCATTGCCAGTCGAGTTCC
>Ga0209797_10001940_pt1 | contig 10453 bp, 8 predicted proteins | sample DOMMetBare3Fresh_2_FD_187472 | JGI IMG/M metagenome (GOLD analysis project Ga0209797, IMG submission 187472) | Wetland sediment microbial communities from St. Louis River estuary, USA, under dissolved organic matter induced mercury methylation -... | ecosystem: Environmental > Aquatic >...
GGTGGCTGGGACAATACATTCCGTTATAAGAAGTTTGATCTGAATGTTCTTTTAACTTATCAACTCGGGTTCTATGTTTACTATGGATCAAATGCAGGTTTGCATGACCAGCGTTTCTGGAATAATGCAAAAGATGTCTTGACCGCATGGAAAAAACCTGGAGACATTACTACAGTTCCAAGACCGGTTTACCTCGACAACATTTCAAATGGTTCTGGTCTTCCAATGTCATACAATGCCTTTAAAGGTGATTTTGTAAAAGTTAAGAACGTAACCCTGGCTTATACGCTGCCTGCGAACATTATCAGCAAAGCAAAATTGTCTTCTGCAAGAATATTTGTAAGCGGACAGAATTTGTGGATCATTACAGATTATCCTGGTCCTGATCCTGAGGTTTCTTCTAATGGTAATGGTAACACTAACCAGGGTATTGACAGAAACACCATTGCTAACGGAAGAACTTTCACAGTAGGCTTGAATATAAGTTTCTAATAAACTAAAAACTTAAAAAGAATGAAAAAACACGTAAAATATATTGCAAGCATTTGTTTAGGACTGCTGATGGTGACATCATGTAAAAAAGAGCTGTTGTCGCCAGTACCGCAAACATCTATTACGGATGCTACAGCATTTGACACACCTGCTCGTGTCGCCAACCAGGTGAATTCCTTATATGGTTCATTGAAAAGCGGAACCTTGTTTGGTGGTCGTGCACAAATAGCCGGTGATATAAGGGCAGAAGATTTTTTGAACGAAACAACAAACCTTGTAACCGGTGCCGATGTATGGCAGCTGAATGCCACAGGTACATCACAGAATTTTGTAAAGAACCTATGGGCTGCCGCTTATTCCACCATCAATCAATCCAATCTGTTTATTGATGGTATGGCAGCTAAAGGAACATCGGTGGTTGGCGCCGCACTGTCCAATAATTATTTGGGTGAGGCGAGATTGATCAGAGCTATTTGTTACTGGAAATTATTGGAACACTATGCGAGACCATATGCTGACGGCAATGGAAGCAAGCCGGGGGCACCTCTTCGTTTGACAGGTATCAAGGCGTCAGGTTTTTCAGAGCTTGCGAGAAGTACAGTGGCCGAAGTATACACGCAGATAATTGCTGATTTGGATTTTGCGGAAGCTAATCTCCCATCAAGCTATGCCACTGCAGTTTTGAATACAACCCGTGCACATAAGAATACAGCAATTGCTTTAAAAACAAGAGTTTTTCTGGGGATGCAGGATTATACAAGAGTGATCGCTGAAGCAAACAAAATTGTTGCTCAAAACACCGCTCCATTTAGCGCTACAACAGGCGTCGCACATGCACTGCAGCCAAATATTGTAAATGTGTTCAGAAGTCCTTACACAACATCCGAATCTATTTTGTCAATGCCTATGACGGGCACTGCAGGCGATAATCCAGGAACTCAAAATCAATTGGCATTTTATTGGTCCAGAACTCCGACAGGAGTTGGAAACGGTGAATTCTCTTTGAACCCAAGTGGAATAATTGCGAATACAGGTTGGACCGCCACTGATGCAAGAAGAGGTTTTAATGCAACAGTATCTGGCAAGCCATACCTGAATACAAAATACAACACGCCATCACCGTTTACTGATTGGGCACCGATCATTCGCTACTCAGAAGTATTATTAAATCTTGCTGAAGCTTTAACAAGAACAAATGCAGGGGTAAACCCAAAAGCATTGGCGTTGTTGAACGCAGTTCGGCAGCGATCAGATCCTGCAACAATTTTAGCGCCTTTAACACAAGCTGATCTTATCAATGCAATCTTACTGGAAAGAAGAATTGAATTTTTAGGAGAAGGGTTGCGCAATTTTGATATTATGCGTTTGCTACAAACAATTCCTGGCAAAGGATCGATTCCTGCAAAAGCTCCAAGTGAGCAAGGCTATATCTGGCCTATTTCTGCTGATGAGCTATCACTTAACCCGCTGATGACAGATAACTAGGAAATATTTTCCTTATGAAAAAAACTAAGAGGGTTGCCAATTGGCAACCCTTTCTTTATTGATAAAATAAATTAATTCAATACTTCCTGGAGTTTTTGTCCCAATGCCTCGCCACGAAGATTTTCAGCAACCACTTTCCCGTCCGGATCAATTAAAACATTAAATGGAATAGTTCCAACCTGGTAAATAGCAGCAGCTTCACTTTGCCAATACTTAAGATCACTTACATGTGTCCAGTTCAAATTATCATCCACAATAGCTTTTTCCCATGCCTCTTTTTGCCTGTCAAATGACACACCAAGTATCGTAAAATTTTTACTTCTGTATTGATTATAAGCTTCCACTACATTCGGGTTTTCTCTCCGGCAAGGAATACACCAACTTGCCCAAAAATCAACAAGAACATATTTACCACGAAACGAACTCAGATTAACTTTCCTGCCTTCCGTATCAGGCAAAGAAATTTCCGGTGCCTGTTTACCAACCCATTTTGGTTTTGGAGCTTCTGCAAAAGCTCTTTGCATATCTGCTTCCATAGAGTTTCTTATTCCGGCAATATCAGAACGGTCAGGAAATTTTTTAAGCATCGCATTTAATAAACCAAGGAGCTCCGTATCTGTGAACCCACTCATAAGATAATTGGGATTACGGGCCATTCCCTGGTAAGCAGCAAGAATAAATAATGACAGCGGGGCCTTATCAGCTTTCTGAACTGTTTGTTCGGTATAGGTTTTTATTTCGCCTGCGATTTGTCTTTGCCTGGCAATAAAACTTTCGGCTAATAACGAATCGCCTTTATTTTTTCTGATGCTGTCAACTTTGAGATTGAGGCTGAATTTCTCTGCCCGCATCTCAGTAATTTTTGTAAAATAATCTTCGACAGCTGCACTGGCCTTCGATCCGCTTACATTATAAAAATCGTTTCGTTTGCTGAAATCGGCTTCCACATTGATCTTGTCAGCATCATTTATAACTGTTGCGAAAGGAGAAGGATCAGTTTGCAAACGAAGATTATAAATACCTTCCTCTTTAGCTTTTACGTTCATAGAGAATTTTCCATCTGTATCAATTGCAGAAGAGTCTTTCACTCTCTTTTCCCCGGTTGCAATAATGCTTTCTTCTACATACACAACTTTTGCAGATGTGTTTTTTAATGTTCCTGAAACGGTAAATGATTTGGTATAATCATTCTTACATGAAGCCAGTAACAAAACCACTAACACAGGCAAAACGATCTTTCGCATAAAATTCTATTTTAACTATTAAGTTTTTGATTCAAAATTTCATTTACAATTTTGGGATCGGCTTTTCCTTTTGATCTTTTTATTACCTCTCCCACAAACAATGCCAGCAACCCTTTCTTACCCTTTTTATATTCTTTTACTTTTTCTTCAAACTGTAAAATTACAGCATCAGCGATCGGGTGAATGTAATCTAAGTTACTTTCCATTATTAAATTCATTTTCACAGCTTCTGATAAAGGATCGGCCCCCGGATTTGATACCAGTATTGGAAATATTTTTGATGATGCGGCAGAAAAACTCAACTTGTTTTCTTCAACAATTTTAATAAGCTGTGCAAGCTTTCCAGGCAATACCGGTAATTCATCAATGTTTTTATTCTCATCATTCAGCCATGTTTTAACCGGGCCAAGCATCCAGTTAGCTGCCGACTTTGGTTTTATATCAGCGCCGTTTGTTTTGTTTGATTGAACAAGATTTTCAAAATAATCGGCAAAATATTTTTCTTCTGTTAAGGCTGTCGCATCATACTCATTAAGCTGATAAGTTGAAACATATTTTTTAATCCTTTCCTGTTGTAAAACAGGAATGCTGTTTTTTATTGCCCCTATAAAATCTTCGGTAAGGTCAAATGGAGTAAGATCAGGTTCGGGAAAGTAGCGGTAATCTTCCGCATCTTCTTTGTCACGAATAGCAAATGTTGTTCCGTTTGCTGCATCAAAACTTCTTGTTTGTTGTTTGATTGTTTCACCTGCATCTAACAATGAGATCAGGCGGCTTGCTTCATGTTCAATAGCCAGTTTTACATTTCTTATCGAATTAAGATTTTTTACCTCCACTCTTGTCCCCAACTTTTCATCACCCATTTTTCTTACAGATACATTTGCATCACAACGAAGGCTTCCTTCCTCCATATTGCCATCGCATATTTCCAAATAGCGAACAAGTTTGCGCAGCTCTGTTAAATAGGCATAAGCCTCATCACCACCTCTGATACAGGGCTCAGTAACTATTTCTAAAAGCGGAACACCGGCACGATTATAATCAAGCGCTGTTTCATCAGCATACACATCATGCAGGCTTTTACCAGCATCTTCTTCCATGTGTATCCTGTTCAGGCTGATATTTTTTTCACCGTCATTTGTTTTTATTGAAATAAACCCGCCTTTGCAAATTGGCGTTGTATGTTGTGATAGCTGGTAGCCTTTTGGAAGATCAGGATAAAAATAATTTTTACGGGCAAAATAATTCTGTTTTTCAATTTCAGAATGACAGGCAAGGCCAAGCTTAACTGCAAAACCAATCGCTTCTTTATTCATCTTTGGCAGTGTACCCGGATGTGCCAATGTTATCGGGCTGATGTTTGAGTTTGGCTCATCGCCAAAATAAGAGCTGTCGCCACAAAACAATTTGCTTTTGGTAAGAAGCCGTGCATGCACCTCAAGACCAACTACGATTTCGTATTTCTGATTTGTATCCATTTAATAGAATGGCAAAAATACAGCTCAAAATCTTAAGGGCTTTTGAAATAAGGAAAACAAAAAAGCCGGCTATCAAAAACCGGCCTAATGAATAGAATATATTGTTTTTTAGAGGTCTGCAGTTTTTAGCTTGCGTGGCATTTTTACTTCAATATTTTGTGTTTTGCCATCTCTTTTTATTTTGAAATTGATAGAAATTTTGTCTTTATTTTCTTTAACCATCTTCGCAACTTCATCAGCGCTGTTCACTTCTTTATCATTAAAATGAGTAACAATATCATTTTCTTTTATTCCTGCTTTGGCAGCATTACTTTCTTCATCCACTTCAATAACCTTTACACCTTTGCCTTCGTCAGTGTCTTGTACTGAAAGTCCAAGTCTCGGCGCACCGCCGGAAAAAGCCCAATTCTGGCGAGGTATCCCCTGGATCTTTGGAGCAAGAAGTTCATTATAATCAGGCATGTCCATTTTGAAATTCTGACCGGGAGCATATCCAAATGCACTAACGCCTTTCCATTTGCCCAATTCAGTAGTTACCTTTTGTTCTTTCTTATCTCTTAATAACGTTACAGTTACTTTTTCACCTGGCTTGTGTTTGCGTACTGCTTCTGATAACTGATCAGGATCTTCAATTTTTGTATCGCCAATTTTAGTAATAATGTCACCTTCTTTTATACCGGCTTTTTTTGCAGCGCTTTCATTAGTTACTTCAGTCACTTTCACCCCACCTTCCACTTCTTCGGTAACCACACCAAGCATGGCACGGTTCTCATCTGCATCACCAAAAAATCTGAATGCATCATCATGACCATTATCCCAGCTATAACTCTGAACGCCTCCTGGATATGAGTAAGAATTTAAACCTTGGAGTGTTTTGAATTTATTACGATGCACTGTTATATCACCATCTTCTTTAAGGTCTTCAATTGGTTTTCCGTTAACCGTTATTTTGTCGCCATTGATTTCAATAACAGTTTTTTCTTTACTATCATTTTTTCTGATAATGGTAATTTGTTCAACCTCTTTTTTCTTATCCTTACTTTCTTTTTCCACTTTTTTATCATCCTGTGCGAAAGATGGAATAGCCAGCGTGGCAAGTAAAGCGGCCATCGCAAAATTTACAGCAAGTCGTTTCATAAAATGTATTTTTTAATTTTCTACGTTATTTTTCGTAGGTCAAATATAAAGACATTTTTCGGATTACGAAATGTTTCGGAATTGTTAAATAGCCAATGCCTTTCCAGGCGGCTATTTTATGTGATGGACGGATTATATATCTCGTAGGTTTTAACGGGGTATCCGTCCACTTCCTCAATGCCAATATAGGTCATGCCGCATTTTTCAAGCACTTTCCAGGAGCTGATATTTTCGATCTCAGCCCTGCCCACGATCCGTTTCAAATTCAATTTTTCAAAGCCATATTTAATTGAGGCATAAGCCGCCTCTGTGGCATAACCCATTCCCCAAAAATCTCTTTTAAACCGATAGCCCAAGTCGATCTCATTTAATTCTGAACGAAATTTTAATCCACACCAACCTAAAAATTCAAGCGATGTTTTTAAATGCACAGCCCAACGGCCATGATTATAAAGAGCATATTGAGGCATAATAGTTTGTGTAAGAATTTCTGCTGCATGATCGGGATCTTTTACAGGATCATGAGTGTAACGGGTAACATCCGGGTCATTATTCAATTCGTATATAAGAGGTGCATCATGCTTTGTAAAAGTCCGAAGCAGGAGACGTTCTGTTTCAATGATAATATTCATATAGGTAAAATTACCAGCCACCATTAGTAATTCTCACTTACCGTAAAGTGGTATTGGTCAAAAGTATTGATTTAGGATTTTTGAATATAACTAAACTGCAAAAGTTCCATGAACGAATTGATAGCAATAATTGCACTGGCTGTTTGTGTTGTAGTGATCACAATCGTTATCCGTATTTATAAAGGAAGTCCAAAGATCAGAAAGAATATAGAAGGCGATGATCTTATTTAATTAATTCTTTTATCCGGGTGGGTGTGTCGGTTCCTTTTATTAATCCGGTTGTACCAATTGCAATACCATAAATGATCTTCTTCATCAGAACAAAATCCAGCGTTTCTGTTTCATCATTCAGATTATGATAATACTTATCATAAGGTGATGTTTGCATGATCGAATGTGCAGGAACTCCTTTTAAGGCAAAAGAATAATTATCAGAACGGGTAAATAAACTTTGCTGATAAGGATCTTTCTTAAAAAACTCTTTCTCAGGTTTATCAGCATAAGTTTTATAGTTGTTATTCAAAATATTTTTAAGATCAGAAAACTCTGCCCCGGTAATAAATGGTTTCGACTTGCCTTGATCTGTTCTCCCGATCATTTCAATATTTATAACTGCAACTATAGAATCCGGCTCGAATACATTTACTAAATATTTTGATCCTAATAATCCCATCTCCTCACCTGTAAACCCTATAAAAATTAATGTTCTTTCATTGTTTTCGGTTTGTTTAAAATATTTTGCTAAACTGATCACCGCAGCAACTCCGGAAGCATTATCATTTGCCCCATTATAAATTTTATCTTTTTTTTCTGCAATAGCATTTCCTCCTAAACCCGGATAAGGATTTGTTTCTGTGGTTCCGATATGATCATAATGAGCGGAAAAAATTATTATTTGTCCGGGTTTCGATCTTCCTTTAATTGCTCCGATTACATTGAACCAGGCAGGTTTTATTTCCTGGAAAAAACCTTTATTACCTGCAACAGGATTTAACTTGGCTTTCTTAAATTCATCAGCAATTAAATATGCGGCTTTTAAATTTCCTGCTGTGCCGGTAAATCTTCCTTCAAGACTATCCGAAGCTAATACTTCAACAATATTACGAAGAGAATCGGGGTGAAATAAGGAATCGGCTAAAGATGATTGTCCTTTAACAATAGAAAAAGAAAATACAAATTGAAGTACAAGAAATGATTTTATAAAAAATCTCATTTCAACAAATTCTTAACTGTATCAATTACCTTTTGCAAATTACTTGCATCCTGCCCTCCTGCTGTTGCCAATGTTTTTTGTCCTCCACCACCGCCTTTAATAACTGGCGCTACATGGTCTTTAATAATTTTTCCTGCATCAAAGTTTTTTGCCGCAACAGTTTTTTCATCAATGCCTACAGCAACAAAAGGTTTGCCGCCAATATTTGCACAAAGCACTACAACATAATTATTGAGATTGTTTTTCAGGTCAAAGCAAAGTTTCTTGAGTGCATCAGGATTGCTTACTTCAATAATATCGCCTATAAAAGTTATTCCGTTGATGATCTCGTCTTTCTGCAATAATTCATTCCTGATACCAACCAGCATGCGATTTTCAATATTATCTAATTGCCTTTTTAAAGAAGAATTTTCTGATAAAGTGGTTTCAATTGTTTTCAATAAATCCTTGGGATTCCTGAACTGCTCTTTTATTGAGTTCAATTCACCCAGTTTATGATTGATATAAGCTTCAGCTTCTGCACCGCAAATTGCTTCAATACGTCTTACCCCTGCTGCCACCGCTGTTTCATGAGTAATTTTAAAAAGACCCAGTTCACCGGTGGAGCCAACATGTGTTCCTCCGCAAAGCTCAACTGAATAAGTAGGATCAATGATTACAACTCTTACAACATCTCCATATTTTTCACCAAACAATGCCATGGCGCCCATATTCATCGCTTCATCTTTTTGCATTTCCTTTATCACAACAGGAATATTTTCCCTGATTTTTTTATTCACCATTGTTTCAATGCTTGCAATTTCTTCATCAGTGACTTTTGCAAAATGAGAAAAGTCAAAACGAAGATGTTCATGATTTACCAAGCTTCCTTTTTGCGCCACATGTGTTCCCAATACTTTTCTTAATGCAGCATGAACAAGGTGTGTAGCCGAGTGATGAAGCTCTGTATTTTTTCTTTTTCCTGCATCAACTTTTGCAAACACTTCACCACTTAGATCAGCTGGAATTTTGTCCGTAAAATGAATGATCAGGTCATTATCTTTCTTTGTATCTGTGACAATGAGCCTCACCCCCGGCCCCTCTCCTGTCGGAGACGGGAGAATTAATTCTCCTGTATCTCCAACCTGTCCGCCGCTTTCGGCATAAAAGGGAGTTACTTCCAATACTAACTGATAAGCCTCTTTTCCTTTTGCTTTTACTTTTCTGTACTTAACCACTTTGGTTCTTGATTCAAGATGATCATATCCGATAAACTCATTTCTTGCATAATCATCAAGTACAACCCAATCTTCGGTATCAACTGCTGTAGCGGCACGGCTGCGATTTTTTTGTTCTTGAAGAGCCTTATTAAACCCTTCTATATCCAATGTCCATCCTTCCTCTTTTGCCATTAAACCTGTCAAATCAATTGGAAATCCATATGTGTCAAAAAGTTCAAATGCAAACTTCCCTGCTACTTTTTTACTTCTTCTTTCTTCAAAATATTCTCTCTGAGTTGATATATACTTACTTTTTGTTTCTTCACTGTCGCTCTTATCTGCTATATAGCCTCCAGAAAAAGGAGAATCTGCAGGAGTGGCGTAATTTTTAAATCTTCTTATACCAGAAGCAAGTGTCCTGTAAAAAGAATTCTCTTCTTCCCTTATAACATTTATGACGAACTCCTTTTGTTTTAATATTTCAGGAAATACATGCCCAAGTTGATTTGCAAGAATTGAAACTAATTTAAAAAAGAATGGTTCTTTTAAATCAAGATAAGAATAGCCATAACGTACCGCTCTTCTTAAGATTCTTCTAACAACATACCCAGCTCCAGTATTTGATGGCAGTTGGCCATCAGCAATGCAAAAACTAACAGCTCTTATATGATCAGCAATGACTCGCATGGCGATACTTGCATTTTTTTCATTTATGCTCCTATCATCTCCATATCGATAGTCACTAATTTTAGCAATTTCAGATATCATTCCAGTAAATACATCCGTATCATAATTCGAGACCTTTCCTAGAACTACCTTTACTAATCTTTCTAAACCCATTCCTGTATCAACATGTTTATCAGGCAATAATTCAAGGGTTCCGTCTTTTAAGCGATTAAACTGAATAAACACATTATTCCATATCTCCATCACCGTTCCTGTTTCATCATTGTTCACCAAAGAATGACCATCATTATTTGCATTGGGGCGGCTATCAAAATGTATCTCTGTACAGGGACCACAAGGACCGGTATCACCCATCTCCCAGAAATTATCTTTCTTATTGCCCATGATGATCCTGTCTTCCCTTACATATTTCTTCCATTCATTGTACGCTTCCTCATCTCTTGGCAAACCTTCTTTCGTATCGCCTTCAAAAATGGTAACATATAACCTGTCTTTATCAAGTCCATAAACTTTTGTCAGCAATTCCCAACTCCATTCGATCGCTTCTTTTTTAAAATAATCACCAAAGCTCCAGTTCCCCAGCATTTCGAACATGGTATGGTGATAGGTATCTACACCAACTTCTTCCAGGTCATTGTGTTTGCCGCTAACCCGTAAACATTTTTGTGTATCGGCCACTCTTTTATTTGGCGCCTGTTTATTTCCCAAAAAATAATCTTTGAACTGGTTCATGCCCGCATTGGTAAACATCAATGTCGGATCATTTTTTACCACAATAGGTGCTGACGGCACTATCACATGTCCTTTCGATGCAAAAAAATCCAGGAATTTTTGTCTTATCTCGCCACTGGTCATCATAAATAATTAGGTTGCCTTTTGCATTTTA
>Ga0209797_10001941_pt1 | contig 10451 bp, 6 predicted proteins | sample DOMMetBare3Fresh_2_FD_187472 | JGI IMG/M metagenome (GOLD analysis project Ga0209797, IMG submission 187472) | Wetland sediment microbial communities from St. Louis River estuary, USA, under dissolved organic matter induced mercury methylation -... | ecosystem: Environmental > Aquatic >...
CATGCTCCTCTTGACTGACCGGTAACATATGGAAAACCCAAAAGATCGAACTGTATTCCAAATACCTGGTCGGTTGCTGAGGTGCCAAGATAAGTAGAGCGGATTATTGAATTACCATTGTTATTTATAACAGATACAAATCCATCAATACCTCCATGATTTGATGTGCCGATTGTACCAGCTGTATTTCCGGGGAAATTATTTGTACTAGCCGTACCTCCGCCAACATATATATTGCCATTAGGGGCTAAGGAAAGCACATAAGCAGCATCTTCATTATTACCTCCCAGGTAACTGGCAAAACTTGTATTTGTTACATTCTGATCCATTTTTAAAACAACACCATCCTGTAAACCTCCGCCATAACCTGTTTGAAATGATCCAGCTGTCGTAGGAAAATCATTTGATTTGGTACAGGAAGCCACATAAATATTTCCGCCGCCATCAATAATTACTTCACTTCGTCCATCGTCTCCATAGTTTTGTACCAATGAATTTGTTCCACCATTCCTGTTTGTTGAAATATTTACTCCGTCATCAAGTTTTCCTCCAATTCTTTTTGATCCCAGCATAACAGTGCCTGTTGCATTTAATTTAGAAACCACAATATCAAATCCTCCTCCGCTACCAATTACACCGGTACTTCCTGTTGTTGGATAATTTGGTGAATCACTTCGGCCGGCTATGATCAGATTTCCTGCACCATCAACAACTAAGCTGTGGGGCTGATCATCACCTGTGCCACCAATATAAGTGGCATAAACCCGGTTGATCCCATTTGGAGTTAATTTAATAATACCCATATCAAATCCTGATGGGCCATTTCCACCTCCCCATAAAGTTTGAAAAGCGCCAAGCTGTACCGGAAACCCGGAGCCGGGAGCAAGTACAATACCGCCTCCAAAAAAACTACCGTCGGGTCCATAGGTGGCAGTAAAACCCCAGTTGCTGCTTGCACTACCGGAAAACGAACAGAAAATAAGAGTAGGGTCTATTACAAGTATTTCTTTAGCATTATAATTTTTTATATCAAACCTTAATTCATTACCTGTTAAAATGTATTTACAAGAAACCTGCCTGCGCTGGTTATTTTCAACCTGGTAAGACAAGGGATCCAATTCCCGCAAATTGCCTACAGAAGTTTTTACTATAAGTTCTTTATTTTTTATTTCCAGTTTATCTGCGCCGGAAAATTTTAAAACTACTTTACTTAAATCTGCTCCGGGTTTTACAATAATATCATATTTCATACTGCCACTCTCAGTATAATATCTTACATCTACATTGGAATAAATATTTTTTAAGGTAACTCCCTGGTATATTTTACAATTGGATGCCCATTTTGTCTTATCATTTCCTAAAAAATAATTGTTGTAATAAGTCTGTGGTTTGTCAGGAATAATTTCAAAGTCTGAAGATGCACCTGCAAAATCCACCGCATAAGCATGCGAACGAAGTGAAAGAGGTTTTGAGTTTTCTGTAAAATTAAAGCTATGATTATTTGTAATTTCCTGAATTTGTTTCAGGTCCTGATCATTATGCTGAAGTACTGTGAAGCCGGTAGAGCGGATAAAAAATGAACCGGCTGGAACTTCGGATTTAAATTTTACACGATCATCCCATTGACCTTTATTTTCAATAAACTCAATATTTCCAAATTGAGCCTGTAGAGCAGAGGAGAAAAAGAGTAAGAAAAGGGCAATGTAGTTTTTCCGGATCAATGTTTTATTTTTTCTAATTTAACCTAAAACTGCGAAAAAAAGTTATAAAACTTATGTTAAGAAATTTTACTCCATACAGTTTTGCCTTCCTGTATCTGAAGGTAGTTCTTAACCTGCAAATTTTCGGCCGAATTGAGTTCTGGATCTTTATCTATTATATCAAATACAAAATTCTTTGCTATTTCAAGCAAAGGCCTGTCTTGGACAATACTTGCCAGCCTAAAGTTTAATATGCCGCTTTGCCTTGTTCCTTCAATATCCCCCGGTCCACGCATATCCAAATCTTTTTCAGCAATAATAAACCCGTCGTTTGTGGAAGTCATAATTTTCATCCTTTCCCTTGCATCATTTCCAATACCGGTGCCGGTCAGTAAAATACAATAGCTTTTTTCAGCTCCCCTGCCTACCCTTCCTCTTAATTGATGCAACTGTGACAATCCAAATTTTTCTGAACTCTCTATAACCATGACACTGGCATTTGGTATATCCACTCCCACTTCAATAACTGTAGTGGAAACCAGTATTTGTGTTTCACCGTTTACAAACCGCTGCATATTCGTATTTTTTTGCTCAGCTTTTTGTCGGCCATGTACCATACTTATCCAGTATTTTGGTTCAGGAAACCAGGCTTTCACATTTTCGTAACCTTTCATAAGGTTTTCGTAATCTAGTTTATCACTTTCATCTATTAATGGAAAAATAATAAACACCTGTCGTCCTTTTGCAATTTCATCTTTTAAAAAATCCATCACTTTGTGCCGGTTATTTTCAAAGCGATGAACAGTAGTTACCGGTTGCCGTCCGGGCGGCAATTCATTGATTACACTATAATCAAGATCACCATAAGCCGTCATGGCAAGTGTACGTGGAATAGGTGTTGCTGTCATGACTAAAATATGTGGTGGTATCTCAGTTTTCTCCCACAGCTTTGCCCTTTGTGCCACACCAAATTTGTGTTGTTCATCTACAATAGCCAACCCCAGGTTTTTGAACTGAACTTCTTTTTCAATAACGGCATGCGTACCTATTAATATATGTAAGGAACCGTCTTTTAGTTTTTCCTGTATAAGTTTTCTTGCAGCCGTTTTTGTAGAACCGGTTAAAAGCCCAACCTCAAGAGGCATTTTACTTAAAAGATTTGTAATGTTTTTGTAATGCTGTTGTGCCAGTACCTCGGTTGGCGCCATGAGGCAACATTGAAAGCCATTGTCAGCAGCAATAAGCATGGTGAGTAAAGCAACAATTGTTTTCCCGCTACCCACATCGCCCTGTAAAAGGCGATTCATTTGCTTACCTGTAGCTGTATCAGTTCTTATTTCTTTAATGACTCTTTTTTGTGCTCCGGTCAGTTTAAAAGGAAGATGTTCATTGTAAAATGTATTGAAATAATTTCCCACTTTGCCAAATACAACACCTTTGGAAAAACGATGTCGCTGTGATTTTAACCTTGCCATACGCAATTGAGCCATGAAGAGTTCTTCAAATTTCAAACGCTTTACTGCTTCATCATATTCCTGGTTATTTGCCGGAAAATGAATTTGCAATAACGCTTTGTAACGGCTGATAAAATTCAATGTATTCAAAACTGATTGAGGCAGATTTTCAGGTAAATCTTTTTCGCTTATTAATTTCATAAGCGTTTCAGTAAGTTTTCCCAGTTGCCTGCCTCCAAGTGCTTTTGATCTTAATTTTTCTGTCGTCGGGTATATAGGTTCAAGTAGAGATTTACCGGTTAAATTTTCTTTGGTAAAAATTTCCATTTCCGGATGTACAATCTGTGGCTGCCCCATATAAAAACTTACTCTTCCAAAAACTAAATATTGCTGACCTGGCTGCAAATATTTTTGCAACCAACTTACTCCCTGGAACCAGGCTAATTCTAAAAACCCGGATGCATCTTTCAACTGGGCAACCAGTCTTTTTCCCTGTTTCATTTTCACTGTTTCCACATTTAATAAAGTCCCTGCCACCTGGATGTATTCTGTAGCTGGGTTTATGTCACTAACCAGGCTCACTTTTGTTTTATCAACATGCCGGTTAGGAAAATGATGAAGCAAATCATTAAACGTAAAAATGTTTAATTCTTTTTTAAGCAAGTCAGCCCTTTGCGGGCCAACTCCTTTCAGATATTCTATCGGGCTGGATAATATGTTAGAAGTTGCTGGTATAATTACTGTTTGAAACAAAAGTACAATTCCGCGATGAACACAAATATTATTAATCTGCTGACAAATAAAAAAACAAAGCCTTGTAATGCCCGGATTATTTTTTAATTTCACAATCGAATATTTATCCTGGAAAAAACTGCATCCATGAATAACCTTTTTTACCTGCTTCAGTCAAATCTAAATTTTTCTGATTTTAAGTATCCATTACTTTTTTATGTTACTGCCTTTGTACTCACACTTATTTTTATTCCACCGGTAATATTGATGGTAAAAAGGTTAAGATTATTTGACCGCCCTAATGAAAGAAAGGAACACAAAATACCTACTCCTACTTTTGGCGGGATAGCTGTTTTTGCCGGCATGCTGAGTACAATTTTTTTCTGGTATCAATTTTCTCCGGCACTTTTATTTAATAATCATATTTCTGTTATTTCTTTCTATTTATCTATTACCGTACTTTTTGGTGTAGGCATCATGGATGACCTGAGAGATCTTGCTGCCAGGTACAAACTAGTGATAGAAGCAGCGCTTGCAACTTTGCTTGCGGTTTCCGGTATCCGGATCACAAGCTTTGGCGGTTTGTTTGGAATAAATGAACTGCATATCATTGCACAATACACAATCACGGTGGTAGCTATTGTCGGCATTACTAATGCATTTAATTTAATTGATGGCATTGATGGGTTAGCCGGTGGGTTAGGTTTTATGAGCCTAATTACACTGGGAATTTTTTTAACACTTAGTAAGGATCTAAATTATGCATTGATTGCTTTTGCACTTGCAGGGGCATTGCTGGGCTTTTTGTATTTTAATTTTAATCCTGCGCGGATATTTATGGGTGATACAGGTTCTCTTGTTCTTGGATTTGTTATAGCCGTTCTTTGTGTACAGTTGATGAAAATAAATGCTATAAGACCTGTGCCTGTTGTTCCCAATATTTATATTTTCGCTTTAGGCATTGTATTAATTCCTGTATTTGATACATTACGTGTTTTTGGTACACGGATCTGGAAAGGACGATCTCCGTTTTCTGCTGATAAAACACATATTCATCATTTAATAACTAATGAAGGATTCAGTCACGGTTTTGCAGCAAGAATGATATGTATATTTCATGGTTTTATTCTTCTTCTTGTTTACTGGATGAAAAACTTCAATGCGGAAATTCAATTATTGATTCTTGCAGGTTTTATGTTTTTATTTATTTACGTATTAAGAAATACAGGTTTGCTAAAAAAAATAATAAAGCCAGGAAAAACTATTGCACAAGTAGAATAACCTTAATCAATAATTTACAATAATGCCCTGTCCAGGTGCACATAGCCGCCATCTACATGTATTAACTGGCCGGTGGTATGACTTGAAACAGGAGATAAAAGAAACGCCACCATATTTGCAATTTCTTCAGCTGTAGTCATTCTTTTTTCAAAGGGAATTTTTTCAGTGATAGTTTTTAATTTTTCTTCAGGATTTGGTAAAGTCTGAATCCATTTTTCATACAAAGGAGTAAAACATTCTGCTACAATAACTGCATTTACCCGGATACTATATTTTAATAATTCCACTGCCCATTCTCTTGTCAAAGCATTTCTTGCACCATTGGCTGCGGCATAACCTGATGTATTTCCCTGACCTGTCTCGGCAGTTTTAGAACCAATATTTACAACTGCTCCTTTTGATTTTTTTAATTCAGGCAATGCGTAATGCATCATGAGGTAATAATGGACAGCATTTTTATGATAGCTCTCCATGAATTTTTCATAATTACCATTTTCCAATCCTACTCCGTCATTTACCCCGGCATTATTGACTAAGCGATCTATTCTTCCAAATTTTTCAATCACTGCTTTTACTGCTTTCTCACTTTCACCAGGATTGGATAATTCTGCTACTACCTGCCAGGCATTCCCATTTTTTGCTTTAATGTCATCAACTGCTTTTTGATTATCTGTTTCATTACGGCCAATAATTGCTACTTGTGCACCTTCGGCCGCCAATACTTCTGCAATTCCTAATCCGATTCCTTTTGCGCCACCGGTTACTATGATTACTTTATTTTGTAATTGAAGATTCATAAAAAAAAATTATGAGTATGCTACTACATTTTGTTTTGAAGTTCCTAATTCATCAATACCTAACTCCACCACATCACCGGGTTTTAAATAAACAGGCGGAGTCATTCCTAATCCTACTCCATGCGGTGTACCCGTACTGATGATATCTCCGGGCAATAATGTCATAAAACTGCTCACATAAGAAACAACATGAGGAATATTAAAAACGAAATCCGAAGTATTTCCATCCTGCATCTTTGTATCATTAACTTTTAACCATAAACGAAGATTGTGCGGATCAGACACTTCATCTTTTGTAACCAGGTAAGGACCCAGTGGCGCAAAAGTATCACAACCTTTTCCTTTATCCCAGGTGCCACCACGCTCCAACTGAAATTCCCGTTCACTTACATCATTATGCAAACAGTATCCTGCTACATAGTCCAAAGCATTTTCTTCATCTACATAAGATGCTTTTTTACCAATGACTACAGCCAGTTCCACTTCCCAGTCAGTTTTTACAGAATTTTTTGGAATAACAATATCATCAAAAGGGCCGCACAGGGCTGTTGTGGATTTTAAAAATATTACCGGCTCCTTTGGTAATTCCATTTTCGATTCTTTTGCATGACTGGCATAATTCAATCCTATACAAACAATTTTAGATGGCCTTGCTATGGGTGAATCGAATTGCTTTCCTGAAATGTCAATATGCGGCAACACTTCAGATATTCTACCTGCAAAAGAATCAAACCCGATAGCCATCGGGTCATTTTCAAAAAAAGATTCGTTGTAATCTGCTGTTAAAGATGAAGCATCAAAATGTTTATTGCCAATGCAAATACCGGGCTTTACTTTACCACTGCTGCGAAATCTGAAAAGCTTCATTTGAAAATATTATTTTAATTATTTAATGTTACAAATCCGCCATCGATATTATAATTATTTCCCGTAATGAATGCTGCTTCTTCACTACAGAGATATAAAGCAAGGGATGCAATTTCCTCCGGAGTACCCATTCTGCCAATCGGCTGACTCTTGGATAATTTTTCAAACATTTCTGCTTCTTTACCGGCATAATTTTTTTCTAAAAAGCCATCTACAAATGGGGTATGCACCCTGGCCGGCGAAATACAATTGCAACGAATATTATTTTGCAGATAATCTTTGGCAACGCTCAACGTCATAGCATAAATAGCTCCTTTACTCATACTATATGCAAACCGATCCGGTATACCAACAAATGCGGCAACGGAACATAAATTAAGAATAACACCAGCGCCATTTTTTTTCATTTGTGGTATGGCTGCATACAGGCAATTATAAGCTCCCTTCACATTTACCTGAAAAATTTTTTCAAACTCTTCCGGGCTTGTATTTTCAACATTACCAACATGAGCAATACCGGCATTGTTCGCCAATACATCTGTATTTCCAATTTTCTCAAAAGTTTTCAATACTAATAATTGATTTGAAATATCACATGTATGTGCAACAGCATCCCCCCCCTGTTCTTTAATTTTTTTTACAACTTCAGTCGCAGCTTCATCATTCAACTCAATAATATGAACAGATGCTCCCTGCTTTGCAAAAAGTATTGCGATTGCTTTTCCAATACCACTTCCGCCACCGGTAATCACTGCTGTTTTATTTTTAAGGCTAAACATATTCAATATTCTAAGTCATTAATTTACATTGCAGGCATGAATGTAATTTTTTTTATTGAAGATATAATAAACTGGTAGCAGAAATAAATTGAAAAACCAATAAAATGATTCTCTTAAAAACAGACAGGCGTGAATAAAAGATAAATACTAATGGGGCTTGTCAGGATTGTGAAGATTCGATTTCAATTTTTTTTGCCTCGTTGATAATTATAGTATCCTTAGAAGTTCCGTTACCCTCATCATCAAGAAAATACATATCAATTTCACCAACGTTTTTTGCATATATCTTACCCCGGTAAGTGCAATGGAATTTATCTTTTACCATTTCATAAACTGAAGAAGAAATATTTACCTGTCCCGGTTCGCCATTTGATTCCATCCTGCTGGCGATATTCACAGTGCTGCCCCATATGTCATAGGCATATTTTTTATGTCCAACCACACCAGCTACAACCGGGCCCACATGAATTCCTATTCGCAAATCCCACCTTTCTAATCCGGCTTCTCCTCTTTTCTGATTGTATTCCTTTGTAAAATTTTTAATTTCCAAACCGGCTTTAATAATATTTACAACATGATCTTCACTGGGTGTGGGAATTCCTCCGGCACACATATAGGAATCCCCAATTGTTTTAATTTTTTCAATATTATATTTTCCTACGATTTCATCAAACTTAACAAAGCAGGCATTCAGTTCTTCTACCAGATCCTGTGGTGTCATTTTATCAGCAATTAAAGTGAACCCTTTAAAGTCTGTGAACAAGACTGAAACGGATTCATAATAACGTGGTGTAGCATGTCCGGTTACCTGTAACTCATTGGCGACTTCAGCAGGCAGAATATTTAAAAGCAAACCTTCTATTTCACCTTTTTGCTTGTCAAGAATCTTATGTGTTTTTACTTTTATCCTGTAACTTCTGAAAATGAGTATAGCAATTAAAAATACCAGGACAAGTCCAGCCAAGAAAGCTCTTTTCATAAGCCGCTGTCTCTGCAATTTCTGATCACTAAGTGCCTTATCTTTTTCCAAAAGGGTTATTTCTCCATCTTTCTTTTTAAGATCAAAATCAAATTGAAGTCTGCCTAATTTTTTCGATATATCATTTGTATAAAGTGTATCCTTTATGGAAGAATACATCTGTTGATATTTAAAGGCATTTTTAAAATCAGATAAACCGGAGTAGGCCGTGGCCATTTCATAGTATAGTTGCTTCAGATCATTCACAATTTTCATTTCCTCGCCAATAGCAGTTGCCTTTGTATAATATTCAAGTGCTGTTTTATAATCTTTTTGTTCAACGTATACATTAGCAATACCATCCAGCGATTTTACAATATTTGGTTTACTGCCCAGGTCTTCTGAGATCTGGAGTGCTTTTTTATGATATTTTAAAGCTTCATTATACTTACCCTGTTCCAGGTATAATTTTCCAAGCCCATTGTATGCAAATGATGAATTTTCACTGTAACCAAGTACGGCAATAGATTTATTAAAGTATTCTGTTGCTTTGTCATAATTATTTTTATAGTAGTAAATTTCTCCTAAATTTTCTGAAATGGTGCCGAGGGATGCACTGTCTTTTAACTCTTCCGCAAGAGGTAATGCTCTTAATAGGTATTCAAGCGCCTTTTCCTTGGTTTCTTCTTTTCCATAATATATAAATGCCACGGCGTTAAGTGATGTGAGTGTTCTTAATTTATTTCCCAGGGTTTCTGCAATACTCAGTGACCGTAATGCATATTCCAGGGCCTTCTCTTCGCTGCCCCGCAAAGCATATATATTTGCAATATTGCTGAGAATATTGGCGACACCTGTTTGATCATTTATCTCTTCAAAAATTTTTAAAGATTCATTCCAGTATTCCAGCGTCTCAATATATTTTCCTTTGAAGAAAAATGCATTCCCTAAATATTTAATGGCATATGCTTTACCGGGTAAGAAATTTATTTTTTCTGCCAGGTCTTTAGCCTCCTTGGCCAAAATGATAGCTGAATCCGGGTTATTAGCTACAACACTGGTTGCCTGCTTTATCAGGGAATTAATATAGGCAGTATCTTCCTTTGCCTCTTTATCAGCAGATACGGGAGATTGGGCATGTACAAAAAAAGTAAAACTTATAAAAATAATAAATAAACTTCCTGCTTTACCGATCATGTTTATAAGTTTTACTCAGTTTCGTCTACCTGTCAATTTCTCTGTAACACCACTACCGGTTGATTACAATTTTTTTAACCGTGATATTATCTGCGGTCAATAATTGAACCAAATATACACCCCTTGTCAATTTATTTACATCAATCTTTTTCTGGTATTTAATGCCTGCCTCGCTCATGCCATACTCTGTTTCAAAAACCTTTCTGCCATCTATACTGTACATTACTATTTTAGAATTACCAGTACTGGTAGGTACAAATGTCAGGGTTATATAATCAGTAGCAGGGTTTGGAAATACATGAACTTCTCCTGCTGATGGATTAACTATTGTTTCACTGACAACAGATGTTGAAAGATTACCAGAACGTCCGGTGATAATAGTAGAAGCTGAAGTCAGACAAGCTGTAAACTTATCAAATGAAAGCGTACTGCCTGTATAATTATTTCCACCGCCGCCACTTCCACCTGGAACCAGGTTTTGAATAACCGGAATTGGTGTACCGGCACGGTATGTTCCGTTAATTGCAACTACCTCGCCTGCAGCATCGATGTCCTCGTATTTGAAATAAGGCTGATAGGTGGCCATTGCATAGGTCCATTGATCAGTAAAGTTCACATTGCTATAAAAGTATCCTTTTACAACAGTGCTTGCATTATTGTTTTTCTTTACAAATCCGTTGGAAGAA
>Ga0209797_10001942_pt1 | contig 10451 bp, 9 predicted proteins | sample DOMMetBare3Fresh_2_FD_187472 | JGI IMG/M metagenome (GOLD analysis project Ga0209797, IMG submission 187472) | Wetland sediment microbial communities from St. Louis River estuary, USA, under dissolved organic matter induced mercury methylation -... | ecosystem: Environmental > Aquatic >...
GGTCGGCGGCGACGCGTTGAGGCCGGTGGCGATGGTCAACGCCTACGCGCCCGACGCCAGCCCCGCCGGCGCCTGGTACGACGAGCTGCTGATCCACGGCAGCACCGTCGTCGTCATCGGCTACAGCTACGCGCGCGGCGGCACCGAGGTCGGCCTGTTCGAACTCGGCCGCGACGGCGCGCTCGCCTACCGCGCGACGCACCACTTGCGCAGCCACGACTACTACTCGTCGCGCAACTACGCCAGCCGCCTGGTCGGCAGCAAGCTCGTGTTCTACAGCCCGATGCAGATCCAGCCCTGGGCGCCGAACCCCGAGGCCTTCCTGCCGCAATGGCGACGCTGGAACGCGGCCACGCCCGACAACTGGCAGCGCATCCTGCCCGCGACGCGCATCTTCCGCACCGACGACGAGATCGACCCGATGGCCGGTGGCGCCGCGCTGCACACCGTCACCGCCTGCGACCTCGCCCAGCCCGAGGCGATGCGCTGCGAAGCCAGCGCCGTGCTCGCGCCGCCGGGGCGCGTGGTCTACGTCTCGGCCGCCAACGTCTATGTCTGGACGGCCGAAGGGCAGCGCACCCGGCCGATGAACCGCAGCGCGGTGTTTCGCCTGCCGCTCAATGGCAGCGCGCCGAGCGCACTGAAGACCACCGGCGCACCGATCGACGCGCTCTCCTTCCTCGAGGACGATCGCGGCGTGCTCAACGTGCTGCTGCGCGCCGGCGCGCGCGGCGAGGGCATGTGGAACGCCGAGCACGGCGCGGGCGACCTGGCGTTGATGAGGGTGCCCTTGAACAGCTTCGGCGATGGGCGCGATGCAGTGCCGCGCAGTGCCTACCGGCCGCTGCCCGCCGTGGCCGGACACGCGCTGCAGAACCGCTATGTCGGCGACTGGCTGCTCTACGGCGCGCCCGGCCAGAGGCAGGCGCAGGCGCTGCGCTACGCCGGCCGCGACGAGGTCCAGGCCCTCGCGCTGGCCCATGGCGTCGAGCGCATCGAGGCGCTCGGACGCGACGCGGTGCTGGTGGGCAATGCCGGCACCGACCTGCACTTCACGAGCGTGCGCCTGGCCGCGCGCCAGCCCGAGGTGGCCAGCACGTATGTGCAACCCAACGCCGCGCAGGGCGAGACGCGAACCCATGGCTTCTTCTATCGCGCGAGCAGCCGCGACGAAGGCCTGCTCGGCCTGCCGATCGTCGGCGCTCGCCGCACCGGGTGGAACGCCTACCGTGGCGAGTCTGCGGCGGTGCTGTTCCTGCGCAGCCGCTCGCTGGCGCTGCAGGCGGTGGGCGAACTGCAGTCGCGTGGCGCGGGGCTGGTCAACGACCAGTGCAAGGCCAGCTGCGTCGACTGGTACGGCAACGCGCGCCCCCTCTTCCTGGGCGAGCGCGTGCTGGCGCTGATGGGCTACGAGCTGGTCGAAGGGCGCGTGGCACGGAGCCGGGCCGGCAGCGAACGCATCGACGAGCTGCGGCGAATCAGCTTCGCGCCCCAGTCGGGCTTGGCCTGGGGGCGCGACTGAGCACCATCGCTCAGCTGCCGGCGCCTCTGCGGCGCTGCATGACGGCATCGCTCAGGGTCTGAAGCACCGTCAGCGAGTCGTCCCAGCCCAGGCAGGCATCGGTGATGCTCTGGCCGTAGGCGAGCGCCGCCGGATCGTCCTTGCCCGGCGTGAACTTCTGCGCCCCGGCTTCGAGATGGCTCTCGACCATCACGCCGAAGATGCAGCGCGTGCCGGCTGCGAGCTGCACCGCCACGTCGCGCGCTACGTCCACCTGGCGCTGGTACTGCTTGGCACTGTTGGCGTGACTCGTGTCGATCATCAACCGGCAGGGCAGCTTGGCCGCCTCGATCTCAAGGCAGGCCGCCGCGACGCTCGCGGCATCGTAGTTCGGCTCCTTGCCGCCGCGCAGGATGACGTGGCAGTCGCGGTTGCCGCGCGTCTCGACGATCGCGACCTGGCCGTTCTTGTGCACCGACAGGAAATGGTGTGGCTTGCTCGCAGCCTGGATCGCGTCGATCGCGATCTTGAGGTTGCCGTCGGTGCCGTTCTTGAAGCCGATCGCAGCCGACAGGCCCGAGGCCAGTTCGCGGTGCACCTGGCTCTCGGTGGTGCGCGCGCCGATCGCGCCCCAGGCGATCATGTCGCCGATGTACTGCGGGCTGATCACGTCGAGGAATTCGCTGCCGGCCGGCATCCCCAGGCGGTTGATGTCCACCAGCAGCTGGCGCGCGATGCGCAGACCCTCGTGGATGCGGTAGCTCTCGTCGAGGTAGGGGTCGTTGATCAGGCCTTTCCAGCCGACGGTCGTGCGCGGCTTCTCGAAGTACACGCGCATCACCACTTCGAGCGTGTCGGCGTACTTCGTGCGTTGGGCCTTCAGGCGACGCGCGTAGTCGAGTGCCGCCATCGGGTCGTGAATCGAGCAGGGGCCGATGATCACGAGCAGCCGGTCGTCCTCGCCATCGAGGATGCGCTTGACGCTGCTGCGTGTGTCGCCGATCAGGGTCTCCACCGGCGTGCCAGCGATCGGGAAGAAGCGGATCAGATGCTCCGGGGGCGGCAGGGGCGTGACGTCCCGGATCCGCTGGTCGTCGGTGCGGCTGGTCTTTTCGGACAGCGCATAGCCCGGGGTGCTTTCGCTGCCGTGGCTGCTCGACTTGGGGCTCATGCGGGGACTCCTTGCTGGTTCATTCGTGAACCTGAAAACAAAAACCGCCGGGGGTGCCGGCGGTTTGCTTGGGGGTTTCGCGCTTGCTTCGCTTACGCGTTTGCCTCTCCAGCCGCCGGTCGGGGCGAGATCCAGAAGTAGGCAAAAAAGAAAGCGCGCTGCAAAAGCATGGGCGCGAATGTAGCACGGCCCATCTTCAGGCCGTGCCTCCCACGGTCAGCCCGTCGATGCGCAGCGTCGGCTGACCCACGCCCACCGGCACGCTCTGGCCTTCCTTGCCGCACACGCCCACGCCGGGATCGAGTTCGAGGTCGTTGCCGATCATCTTGACTCTCGTGAGGCATTCGGGGCCGCTGCCGGTGAGCATGGCCCCCTTGACCGGGTAGAGGATCTTGCCGTTCTCGACCCAGAACGCCTCGTTGGCGGAGAACACGAACTTGCCGCTCGTGATGTCGACCTGGCCGCCGCCGAAGTTGGTGGCGTACAGGCCGCGCTTGATGCTCGCGACGATCTCTTCCTTGGTCCGGTCGCCGGCCAGCATGTAGGTGTTGGTCATGCGCGGCATCGGCACATGGGCATAGCTCTCGCGCCGGCCGTTGCCAGTGGGCTTGACCTTCATCAGCCGCGCATTCATCGCGTCCTGGATGTAGCCCTTCAAGATGCCGTCCTCGATCAGCACGGTGCGCTGGGTGGCCGCGCCCTCGTCGTCGACGTTGAGCGAGCCGCGGCGGTCGGCCAGCGTGCCGTCGTCGAGCACGGTCACGCCCTTGGCGGCGACGCGCTGGCCGATGCGGCCCGAGAACGCGGAGGACCCCTTGCGATTGAAGTCGCCTTCGAGGCCATGGCCGATCGCTTCGTGCAGCAGCACACCGGGCCAGCCGGGGCCAAGCACGACCGTCATCACGCCCGCCGGCGCCGGACGGCTCTCGAGGTTGACGAGCGCGGCGTTGACCGCATGCTCGACATACTGCTCGATCACGCTGTCCTGGAAGTAGCCCAGGCCGAAGCGCCCGCCGCCGCCGCCGCTGCCCACTTCGCGGCGGCCGTTCTGTTCGGCGATCACCGTGACCGACAGCCGCACCAGCGGCCGCACGTCGGCCGCACGCGTGCCGTCGGCGCGTGCCACCAGCACGATGTCGTGTTCGGCGGCCAGACCGGCCATCACCTGCACGACGCGCGGGTCTTTTGCGCGCGCGAGGCGCTCCACCTTCTCCAGCAAGGCGACCTTCTGGGTGCTGTCGAGGGTGCCGATCGGATCGGTCGGGCCGTACAGCGCGCGACTCGCGGCCACGCTGGACTTGACACCGACCTTCACACGCAGGCTCTGGCCCGCGGTGGCGATCGTGCGTACGGTGCGGGCCGCGTCGAGCAGCGCGGCTTCGGAAATGTCGTCGCTGTAGGCGAAGGCGGTCTTCTCGCCGGCCACTGCGCGCACGCCCACGCCCTGGTCGATCGAAAAGCTGCCGCTCTTGACGATGCCCTCTTCCAGGCTCCACCCTTCATGGCGCGTGCTCTGGAAGTAGAGGTCCGCATCGTCGATGCGATGCTCGGCGATCGTGCCGAGCGCCTTGGCCAGGTGCGCCTCAGCCAGGCCGTAGGGGGACAGCAGCAGCGCTTCGGCCTGGGCCAGCCGCTCGAGGGTGGGTTCGCGCGAGATCATGTTGCGGGCCATTGTAGGAGCGTGACCTCTTGCACGACCGGGTTCCCGCCTTCACCCTTCTTTACCGGGCCATAACGCAGGTTCGTCAGTCGGGCGTTGCCTGGCCGCGTTGTGGACGGGCGCAAAGCGCAGACCACCCAATCAAAGGAGCAACCCCCATGAACAAGACACTCACCGCCGTGGCCATCTCGCTGGCCTTCGCCGCCTTCGGCGCCTCAGCCCAGACCGCCGCCGCCGCGCCCGGCGCCAACACGCCGCGCATCGACCAGCGCCAGGCCAACCAGGAAAAGCGCATCGACCAGGGCATCGCCTCGGGTCAACTGACCAAGCGCGAGACGCGCCGACTCGAGAAGGAACAGGCGCACATCAACCGCGCCGAAGACAAGGCCAAGGCCGACGGCAGCGTGACCGCCAAGGAGCGCAAGCATCTGACCAAGATGCAGAACAAGGCCAGCAAGGACATCTACCACCAGAAGCACGACGCTCAGGTCGCACCGAAGCCCTGATCGCCTGAACCTTCTCGCAGCGCCAGCGCACGCTCGTACAGGGCGTTGCGCGGCGCGCCGGTGATCGACGCGGCCAGCGCCACCGCCTGCTTGAGTGGCAGAGCGGCCAACAGCAAGCCGAGCGTGCGCTCGGTGGCGGCATCCGGCGCCGCGCTCGCCGCCGGTCTGGGCTGCGCATGCAGCACCAGCACGAACTCGCCGCGCCCACGATTCGCGTCTGCGGCCAGCCAGGCAGGCAGCGATCGCCCGTCGAGCGTCGCGATTTCCTCGAACTGCTTGGTCAGCTCGCGCGCGACCGTCACCCGCCGATCGGGCATGGCCAGCGCCAGCGCCTCGCCCAGCGTCGCAATCCGGTGCGGCGCCTCGAAGAACACGATTGACTCCTCGACGCGCGCGGCCAGCGCTTCGAGCCAGTCGCGCCGGTCAGCAGCCTTGGTCGGAGCGAAGCCCACGAAGGCGAACCCCTTGGCCTGCGCATCGCCGGCCACCGACAACGCCGTGACCACGCTGCTGGCGCCCGGCAAGGGCACGCAGGTGTAGCCGGCGGCGCGCACCGCGGCCACCAGCGCCGCACCCGGGTCGGACACTGCCGGCGTGCCGGCATCGCTGACATAGGCCACGCGCTCGCCGCGCGCCAGGCGCTCGATCACGCGCGCGGCGGCTTCGCGTTCGTTGTGCTCGTGCAGGGCGATCAACGGCTTGTGCAGGCCGAGCCGCGACATCAACGCGCCGGTGACCCGCGTGTCTTCGCAGGCCAGCGCATCCACCAGTGCGAGCATGTGCAGCCCGCGCAAGGTCAAGTCGGCCAGGTTGCCGATCGGCGTGGCCACCACATAGAGCGCGCCGGCCGGAAAGCTCTGGCCTTGCGCGGCCTGTGCGGCCGCGTCGGCGATGATCGAGGGCCAGGACGACGACACGGCAGCAATGACGATCTTCTCCCGCGGTGGATCACGACAGGCCACGGGCGCGCACGCCGAGGATCGCGCGTGGGCCCATCTGCAGCGCGCGGGGTTGACGCTGGTGGCGCGCAATTATCGGGTCGCCAAGGGCCCGCGCTCGCGTGGCGGCGAGGTCGACCTGATCTGCCGCGAGCGCGACGGCACGCTGGTCTTCGTCGAGGTCCGTGCGCGCGTGGACACGAGCCACGGCGGCGCGGCAGCCAGCGTGAGTGCAACCAAGCGCGCGAGCCTGGTGTTCGCAGCGCGCCATTTCATCGCCGCGCTGCCGGCGCCGCCGCCTTGCCGCTTCGATGTGGTGGCGATCGACGGCGAAGCGCTCGAGTGGCTCAAGGCGGCGTTCGATGCGTCTTGACACTTAAGGCCGGAACCGGGCGCGCAGGGCGCTGTCATATGATGCATGTTGATGCTTGAACAGCGCATACAACAGCAGTTCTTCGAGTCTGCCGACCTGCTTTCACAAAGCGCCGATGCCTTGTCACGCCCGATCGCACAGGCGGCACAGGCGCTGCTGGGCTGCATCACCGCGGGGGGCAAGGTGCTGATCGCCGGTGGCGGTGCGGCCAGTGCGCTGGCGCCGTATGCCGCTGCGCTGTGGGCCGGCCGATTCGAACGCGACCGGCCTCCGCTGGCCGCGCTCGCACTCGGGACGCAGGGTCCCTTGGCATCGCTGCTGGTCGATGGCGGCGACCCGGTTCAGGCCCTGGCCAAGGAAGTGAAGGCCCTGGGCTCACCGGGCGACGTGCTGCTTGCACTGTCCGCGGGGCGCGCCACGCCGAGCCTGATTGCCGCGATCCAGGCCGCGCTGGCCAAGGACATGACCGTGGTGGCGTTGACCGGGCCGGACACCGGCGTGGTGGAACTGCTGTCCGAGACCGATGTGCACATCGCCGTACCGCACGAGCGCATGGCGCGGGTGTTCGAATCGCTCGCGCTCGTACTGCATTGCCTGGCCGATGCAGTCGATCTTCAATTGATGGGTGAACAGGATTCCGCATGATGATGACGATGACAACCAGGAACATTCGAACCGCGACGCGCCTGGCCGCGCTGGTGCTGGCCGCAGCCACCCTCGGAGGCTGCGCTGCTGTGCTGGTGGGTGGTGCCGTGGGAACCGCCGTGGTGGTGACCGACCGGCGCACCGCGGGCACGCAGCTCGAGGACCAGAACATCGAACTCAAGGCGCTGACGCGCATCCGCGAGACGGTGGGCGAGCGGGGCCACCTCAACGTCACGAGCTACAACCGACAGGCGCTGATCACCGGCGAGGTGCCCAGCGAGGCCGATCGCACCGCGGTCGAGCAGGCGATCGCGCGCATCGAAGGCGTGCGCTCGACCGTCAACGAGCTCGCGGTGATGGGCTCGACCTCGATGACCGCGCGTTCGAACGACACCATCCTGACGAGCAAGGTCAAGGCGAGCTTCATCGACGCGAAGGATCTCCAGTCCGGCGCGCTCAAGGTGGTGACCGAGCGCGGCGTGGTCTACCTGATGGGGCGCGTGACCGAGCGTGAGGCCACGCGCGCGAGCGACCTCGCGCGCGGCATCTCCGGTGTGCAGAAAGTGGTCCGGGTGTTCGAGATCCTGACCGAGGCCGAGCTCGCCGCCCTGGGCACCGAGAACAAGAAGTGACGGCCGCCAGCTCGCTGCGCTCGCGTCCCGCCCGGGAGCGGCCAGCAGGCAGCTACCGGAGCCGTCGTATCAGGCTCGACGTGTCCCAGCGGCGGCCGCCGAGGGACTGGATGTCGGCGTAGAACTGGTCGACCAGCGCGGTCACCGGAAGCTTCGCGCCGTTGCGGCGCGCCTCGTCGAGCACGAGGCCCAGATCCTTGCGCATCCAGTCGACCGCGAAGCCGAAGTCGAACTTCTCGTCGATCATGGTCTGGCCGCGGTTGTCCATCTGCCAGCTCTGCGCGGCACCCTTGCCGATGACATCGAGCACGAGCTTCATGTCCAGGCCCGCCCTCTGGCCGAAGGCGATCCCCTCGGCCAGGCCCTGGATCAGGCCGGCGATACAGGTCTGGTTGACCATCTTGGCGAGCTGGCCCGCGCCCGAGTCGCCGATGCGCGTGACGGCCTTGGCGTAGGCCAGGGCCACCGGTCGGATCGCGTCGAACGGCGCCGGGTCGCCGCCGCACATCACGGTCAGCGCGCCGTTGACGGCACCAGACTGGCCGCCGGACACCGGCGCGTCGATGAAGGCCAGGCCCAGCGGCTGCGCCGCCGCGTACAGCTCGCGCGCGACCGCTGCCGAGGCCGTGGTGTGATCCACGAACACCGCACCGGGTGCCATGCCGGCGTAGGCACCATCGGCACCCAGCGCGACCGAGCGCAGGTCGTCGTCGTTGCCGACGCACGCGAACACGATCGAGGCGCCGCCCGCGGCTTCTCGTGGGGTGGCCGCGCTGCGTCCGCCGTAGTCCTGCACCCAGGACTGGGCTCGCGCTTCGGTGCGGTTGTAGACCGTGACACGGTGCCCGGCGCGTGCCAGGTGGCCCGCCATCGGATGGCCCATCACGCCCAGGCCGAGAAAGGCGACCGCACGAGGTGCGATCGGCGAGTACGTTCTTGCTGCGCTGCTCATGCAGGCAAGTATGCCTGCGCAAGCCGCGTCACACGATCGACAGGTGCTCGGTACCGGCTGCCAGGTCGCTGCTGCGCGCACGCTGGCTGTTGAGCTTGATCTGCAGCCGCAGGTCGTTGACCGAATCCGCGTTGCGCAGCGCGTCCTCGTACGTCACGAGGTTGGCCTCGTAGAGGTCGAACAGGGCCTGGTCGAAGGTCTGCATGCCCAGTTCGCGCGAGCGCTTCATCAGCTCCTTGATATCGCCCACCTCGCCCTTGAAGATCATGTCGGCCACCAGCGGCGTGTTGAGCATGATCTCCACGGCTGCGATTCGGCCCTTGCCTTCCTGGCGCGGCAGCAGGCGCTGCGAGACCATCGATCTCAGGTTCAGCGACAGGTCCATCAGCAGCTGGGCGCGCCGTTCCTCGGGGAAGAAGTTGATGATGCGGTCCAGCGCCTGGTTCGAGCTGTTGGCGTGCAGCGTGGCCATGCACAGGTGGCCGGTCTCGGCGAAGGCCACCGCGTGCTCCATCGTCTCGCGGTCGCGGATCTCGCCCATCAGGATCACGTCGGGCGCCTGGCGCAGCGAGTTCTTCAGCGCCGCGAACCAGTCGTCGGTGTCGATGCCGACCTCGCGCTGCGTGACGATGCAGTTCTTGTGCGGGTGCACGAACTCGACCGGATCCTCGACCGTGATGATGTGGCCGTAGGAGTTCTCGTTGCGGAAGTCCACCATCGCCGCCAGCGAGGTGCTCTTGCCGGAGCCCGTGGCGCCGACGAAGATGACCAGGCCGCGCTTGGTCATCGCCACGTCCTTCAGCACCTGCGGCAGGCCCAGGCTGTCGATGGTCGGGATGACCTGAGGGATCGTGCGCATCACCAGTCCCACGTTGCCCTGCTGCACGAACGCGTTGCAGCGGAAGCGCCCGACGCCCGTGGGCGAGATCGCGAAGTTGCATTCCTTCGTCTTCTCGAACTCGGCGGACTGCTTGTCGTTCATCACCGCGCGTGCCAGCGCGATCGTGTGCTGGCCGGTCAGGGGCTGCGGACTCACCTTGGTGATCTTGCCGTCGACCTTGATCGCAGGCGGGAAGTCGGCAGTGAGAAACAGGTCCGACCCGTTGCGGCTGACCATCAGGCGCAGCAGGTCGTTGACGAATTTGGAGGCCTGGTCGCGTTCCATGTGCTTATCCTGGGAAATTTTCGGGGAAGCGCGCGCGCGCGCGGGCCTCCGAGGGCGAAATGATGTTGCGGCGCACGATCTCTGTCAGGCACTGGTCGAGCGTCTGCATGCCCAGGCTCTGGCCGGTCTGGATCGCCGAGTACATCTGCGCCACCTTGTTCTCGCGGATCAGGTTCTTGACGGCCGAAGTGGCGATCATGATCTCGTGGGCCGCGACACGCCCGCTGCCGTCCTTGAGCTTGCACAAGGTCTGCGAAATCACCGCGATCAGCGACTCCGAGAGCATCGAGCGCACCATGTCCTTCTCAGCCGCCGGAAACACGTCGACGATACGGTCGATCGTCTTGGCCGCGGAACTCGTGTGCAGCGTGCCGAACACGAGGTGGCCGGTCTCCGCGGCGGTCAGCGCCAGGCGAATGGTCTCCAGGTCGCGCATCTCGCCCACCAGGATCGCGTCCGGGTCCTCGCGCAGTGCCGCGCGCAGCGCGTTGTTGAACGACAACGTGTGCGGGCCCACCTCACGCTGGTTGATGAGGCACTTCTTCGACTCGTGAACGAACTCGATCGGATCCTCGACCGTCAACACGTGCCCGTACATGTTCTCGTTGAGGTGGTTGACCATGCCCGCCAAGGTCGTGCTCTTGCCCGAGCCTGTGGGGCCGGTCACCAGTACCAGGCCGCGCGGGCGCAGCGACAGGTCGGCAAAGACCTTGGGCGCGTTGAGCTGCTCGAGCGTCAGGATCTTGCTCGGGATGGTTCGGAACACCGCGCCGGAGCCGCGGTTCTGGTTGAAGGCGTTGACACGAAAGCGCGCCAGGCCCTGGATCTCGAAGCTGAAGTCGCACTCGAGCGTGTCCTCGTAGTGCTTGCGCTGCGAGTCGTTCATGATGTCGTACACCATGTCGTGC
>Ga0209797_10001943_pt1 | contig 10448 bp, 7 predicted proteins | sample DOMMetBare3Fresh_2_FD_187472 | JGI IMG/M metagenome (GOLD analysis project Ga0209797, IMG submission 187472) | Wetland sediment microbial communities from St. Louis River estuary, USA, under dissolved organic matter induced mercury methylation -... | ecosystem: Environmental > Aquatic >...
GCCAAGAACACGCTGGCCAGTTCGTCGGCGGAGGTGCTGGGACCGGGCATCGCAGGTGTGCTGATCAAGGCCATCGGCGCCCCGGTCACCTTGCTGGTCGATGCCTGCCTGCTGCTCGTGTCGGCCCTGGTCCTGCGGGGCATCCGCATCGTCGAGGCGCCGCCACCGAGCGCGAGGCACCACTTCTGGCGCGACCTGAAGGAGGGCATCGCCTTCGTGCGTGGGCACCGCCTGCTGCTGGCGCTGGCCCTGGCGGTGGGGGTCTGGCAGTTCTGCCACAACGCGGTGATGGTGGTGCAGATCCTGCACGCGACTCGCTCGCTCGGCCTGTCCGAGCAGGGCGTCGGCCTGTGCTACGTCGGGATGGGCCTGAGCACGTTGCTGGCCAGCGTGGTCGGCCAGCGCATCAGCGTGCGCTTCGGCTCCGGGCCGACCCTGGTCATCGGCTTCGCGTGCTGCGCGCTGGGCTGGCTGACGGCAGGCCTGCTGGCCAGTGGCGCCTGGGGCATCGCCGCCTACGCGGCGATGCTTGCGATGCTGGGTTTCGGCGCGGTGCTGATGTTCATCAACTTCCTGGCCCTGCGCCAGGCCGTCACGCCGGCACCCTTGCTCGGCCGCATGACGAGCACGATGCGATGGCTGATCCTGATTCCGGCCGGTCCCGGCGCTTTGTTCGGCGGTTGGTTGGGTGAGCGCGCCGGGCTGTCGGTGACGCTGGTGTTCGCCGGCCTTGCCGGCCTGCTGCTGGCAACGCTGGCCTGGCGCAGCGAGGTCATCCGCAACGTGCGGCGCCTGCCGCAGCCCGAGACGGCGGCGACCTGATCAGGATTCGCCGGGCGCGAACACGTCGATCGCGTCGGTGATCAGGCCATCGGTGCCAAGCCTCAGCAATCGATCCGCGTCGGCTCGCTCGTTGACCGTGTAGGCCAGCACCCGCAGCCCGGCCTCATGCACCTGGCCGACCAGCGCGGCATCGACCAACCCATGCTGGGCGACCACCGCCGCGCACGCCAGGTTGCGCGCCATCTCGAACCAACCTGGCCACAACGAGTCGAGCAGCAGCGCGCGCGGCAGTTCGGGCGCCCCCTCGCGCGCGCCCAACAGCGATTCGGGGCGGAACGAGCTCAGCAGCGGCGGCACTTCCGCGGCCGGCCACAGGCGCCGGGCCTGCTCGGCCACCACCCGCCCGGTGCGCTCCTCGGCGCCCGGGCTGGGCTTGAGCTCGATGTTGAGCAGGCAGCGGTTGCGCCGGACGAAGGCGGCGATGGCTGCCAGCGTCGGCATCGGCTCGCCGGCATGCATCCGGCCGTGCCAGCTGCCGGCGTCGCGCTGCGACAGCTCGCCCCAGGGCAGCGCGCCAGCGGGCCCCTGGCCATCGGTGGTGCGCTCGAGCGTGGCGTCGTGCAGCAGGAACGGCACGCCGTCGGCCGAGAGCTTGACGTCGCATTCGAACGCCCGGTAGCCATGCGCCGAGCCGAGCCGGAAGGCCGCCAGCGTGTTTTCCGGCGCCAACTTGCCGGCACCCCGGTGGGCAATCCACAGCGGATAGGGCCAGGGGTTCACGGCAGGAACGAGGTGCGCACCGTCACACCCGCACGCCACTCTGCGCATCGAACCAGTGCACGCGCTCGGGCGCCACGCGCAGGCGGATGGTCTCGCCCGCCTTGGGCGGCGCCAGCATGCCGTCGATGCGCAGCGTGAAGGCGGCGCCGCCGATGTGGCCATAGACGAGCCGCTCGGCGCCCAGCATCTCGAGCACGTCCACCTTCAACGGCCAGGCGCCCGCCGGGTCGATCTCCACATGCTCGGGCCGCGCGCCCAGGATCAGCGTGCCGCCGCGGGGCGCCGATTGCGGCAGCTCGAGCGTCTGCCCGCCCACCGTGAAACGCGAACCGTCGGCCTCGCCCTTCAGCAGGTTCATCGGCGGGCTGCCGATGAAGCCGGCGACGAAGATGGTGGCGGGCTTGCCGTACACATCTTCCGGGGTGCCGATCTGCTCGATGCGCCCACCGTTCATCACCATCAGCCGCTGACCGAGCGTCATCGCCTCGACCTGGTCGTGCGTGACGAACAGCGACGTGATGCCAAGCTCGCCGTGCAGCTTCTGGATCTCCAGCCGCGTCTGCGCACGCAGCTTGGCGTCGAGGTTGGACAGCGGCTCGTCGAAGAGGAAGACGGCCGGCTGGCGCACGATGGCCCGCCCCATCGCCACGCGCTGGCGCTGGCCACCGGAGAGCTGGCGCGGCTTGCGGTCGAGCAGTGGCGACAGCTCGAGGATCTTGGCCGCCTTGGCCACGCGCGTATCGATCTCGGCCTTGGCCACCTTCTTGATCTTGAGCCCGTAGGCCATGTTGTCGTACACGCTCATGTGCGGGTACAGCGCGTAGTTCTGGAACACCATCGCGATGTCGCGCTCGCTCGGCTCGAGCTGGTTGACGACGCGCCCGCCGATGTCGATCTCGCCGCCGGTGATCTCCTCCAGCCCCGCCACCATGCGCAGAAGCGTGCTCTTGCCGCAGCCGCTCGGGCCCACGATGACGACGAATTCGCCGCTGGCGATCTCGGCATTGACGCCGTGAATCACCTTCACCGCCGCCTTGGTGCCGGGGGCGTAGGTCTTCTCGACGTTGCGAAGCGTGATGGCCGCCATCGGATGCTCTTTCTACTTCTCGGAGTCCACGAGGCCCTTGACGAACCACTTCTGCATCAGGATCACCACCAGCGCCGGCGGGATCATCGCCAGCATCGCGGTGGCCATCACGGCATTCCACTCGGTGGCGGCATCGCCGCCGGAGATCATGCGCTTGATGCCCATCACCACCGGGTACATGTTCTCGTCGGTGGTCATGAGCAGCGGCCACAGGTACTGGTTCCAGCCGTAGATGAACTGGATGACGAAGAGCGCCGCGATGCTGGTGGAAGACAGCGGCAGCAGCACGTCCTTGAAGAAGCGCATCGGGCCCGCGCCGTCGATGCGCGCCGCCTCGACGAGCTCGTCGGGCACGGTGAGGAAGAACTGGCGGAAGAGGAAGGTCGCCGTGGCCGAGGCGATGAGCGGGATCGTCAGTCCGGCATAGGTGTTGAGCATGCCGAGGTCGGAGACGACCTTGTAGGTGGGGAAGATGCGCACCTCCACCGGCAGCATCAGCGTCACGAAGATCATCCAGAACACGAGCCCCCGGAACGGGAAACGGAAGTACACCACCGCAAAGGCCGACAGCAGCGAGATGGCGATCTTGCCGATGGCGATGGTGAGCGCGGTGACCAGGCTCACGAACAGCATCGGCCCCGCAGCCGGCAATCGGCTGCCGGTTTCGGTGACCCCGCCCAAGAGCGACAGCTTGTAGCTCTGCACGATGTTGTCGCCCGGCAGCAGCGACATCGGCACGTTCTGCACGATCTGATCGGCGGTCTGCGTGCTGGCGATGAACGCGATGTAGACGGGGAACATCACGATCAGCACGCCCAGGATCAGCGTGAGGTGCGAAAGCACCGTGGCGGCGGGGCGGTTCTCGATCATCGTCCTGGCTCGCCGTTCAGTAGTGCACGCGCTTTTCGACGTAGCGGAACTGCACCACCGTCAGCCCCACGAGGATCACCATCAGCACCACCGACTGCGCCGCCGAGCCGCCCAGGTCCAGCGCCTTGAAGCCGTCGAAGAACACCTTGTAGACGAGGATCGCGGTTTCCTTGCCCGGCCCGCCCGAGGTGGCGGCGTCGATGATGGCGAAGGTGTCGATGAAGACGTAGATGATGTTGATGACGAGCAGGAAGAACGTGGTCGGCGTGAGCAGCGGGAACTGCACCGTCCAGAAGCGCCGCCAGGGCCCGGCGCCATCGATGGCGGCGGCCTCGATCAGGCTCTTGGGAATGCTCTGCAGGCCGGCCAGGAAGAACAGGAAGTTGTAGGAGATCTGTTTCCACACCGCCGCCAGGACGATCAGGATCATCGCGTGGGTGCCATTGAGCAGGTGGTTCCAGTCCAGGCCCGCCGCGCGCAGCGCGTAGCTGACGACGCCGATGGACGGCGCGAACATGAACAGCCACAGCACGCCGGCCACTGCCGGCGCCACCGCATAGGGCCAGATGAGCAGCGTCTTGTACAGCGCCGAGGCCTTGATCGCGCGGTCGGCCATCACCGCCAGCAGCAGCGAGGACGTCAGGCCCAGCGCCGCCACCAGCACCGAGAACACTGCCGTGGTCTTGAACGAGGCGAGGTAGCTTTCGTCGGCCCACAGCGCCCGGAAATTCTGCAGGCCGACGAACACCACGTTGGTGCCGAACGCGTCCTGCTGCTGCACGCTGTAGTACAGCGCCTGCGCCGCCGGCCAGAAGAAGAAGACGAGGATGATGGCCATCTGCGGCGCGATCAGCGCCCAGGGCAGCCACCAACTCTTGAAGCGGACGCGCTTTTCGACGGCCATTCGCTGTCGCTTGCTTTGCATTGCCGCCTTTCGGCGTCAACGCGAAGCCAACAAGGGCTCAGCCCTTGGTGGCCTTTTCGAACTTCTCCAGCTCGACGTCGCTGCGCTTCTTGGCGTGTTCGAGGCCCTGCTTGGCGCTCTTCTTGCCGGCCCACACCTGCTCCAGCTCTTCGTCGAGGATGGTGCGGATCTGCACGAAGTTGCCCAGGCGGATGCCGCGCGACTTGTCGGTGGTCTTGCGGATCATCTGCGTCACGCTGACATCGGTACCCGGGTTGGCCTTATAGAAGCCGCTCTTCTCGGTGATGCCGAAGGCCGCGCTGGTGATGGGCAGGTAGCCCGTTTCCTGGTGGCTCTTGGCTTGCACCTGCGGGTCGGACAGGTACTTGTAGAACGCGGCCACGGCCTTGTACTCCTCGGGCTTCTTGCCGGCCATCGCCCACAGGCTCGCGCCGCCGATCACCGTGTTCTGCGGCGCGCCGGGCACGTCGGGGTAGTAGGGCAGCGTGCTGATGCCCCCCTGGAACTTGGTTTGGCGCTTGACCGCGCCGTACAGCGCCGAGCTGCCGGTGGTCATCGCGCACTCGCCAGACACGAACGTGGCGTCGGCCGAATTGTTGCGACCTTTGTAGACGAACAGGCCCTGCTGCGACATGTTGGCCAGGTTCTCGATATGGCGCTCGTGCAGCGGCGTCGTGATGGCCAGCCGCGTGCCCAGGCCGTTGAAGCCGTTGCGCAGGGTGGCGAACTCCACGTTGTGCCAGGCGCTGAAGCTCTCCAATTGCGTCCAGCTCTGCCAGCTGGTGGTGAAGGGGCACTTGTGGCCGCTGGCCTTCAGGCGCGCGGCCGCGCCCACCACCTCGGGCCAAGTCTTGGGTGGCTTGTCGGGGTCCAGGCCCGCGGCCTTGAAGGCGTCGCGGTTGTAGTGGAAGACGGTGGTGCTGCTGTTGAACGGCAGGCTCAACATCTGCCCGTTGGGCGCCGTGTAGTAGCCGGAGACGGCCGGCACGTAGACCGAGGCATCGAACTTCACGCCGGCCGTCTTCATCACCTGGTCGACCGGCACGATGGCGCCCTTGGCGGCCATCATGCTGGCGGTACCCACTTCGAACACCTGCAGCACATGCGGTGCATTGCCCGCACGGAAGGCGGCGATCGCGGCGGCAAAGCTTTCCGGGTAGGTGCCCTTGAACACCGGCACCACCTTGTAGTCCTTCTGGGTGGCGTTGAAGCCGGCGGCCAGGCCGTTGACCCACTCGCCGAGTTGGCCGCTCATCGAATGCCACCACTGGATCTCGGTCTGCGCCTGCGCGCCCAGCACGGTGCCGAGGCAACCAACCGCGACGGCGATGGCGCGGGTTCGCTTGTACATGGGTTCTCCTTGTGGCCGAAGTCGATCGATTGCACAGTATCGCGCCGATTCGCGAGAGGGCCGTTTTTGACACGGCGGGGTCCGCCGGTGCCTCGGGATCAACCCGGCCATCGACGCCGGTACCCACCGAGCCCGATGTTGCGGCGCGATAAGATCTGCGCCCAGGTGCCGACCACCGGCCCCCGGGGAAATTCCCGGCGCCTGGGCCCGAATGAACGCACCGCACGAACTGCCGACGCCCCTCGCGCGCGACGAACCCGAGCCGCCGCCCAGGCTGCGCGAGATTCCGTACAACTACACCTCGTTCTCCGACCGCGAGATCGTCATCCGCCTGCTCGGCGGGCGCGCCTGGGAGGTGCTGGCGCTGCTGCGCAGCGAGCGCCGAACCGGCCGCTCGGCGCGCATGCTGTACGAGGTGCTGGGCGACATCTGGGTGGTTCAGCGCAACCCTTTCCTCGAGGACGATCTGCTGGCCAACCCCCGGCGCCGGGCCTTGTTGATCGAGGCCCTGCACCATCGCCTGGCCGAGGTCGAGCGGCGCCGTGATCCAGTCGGCGACGCGCAGCGCGATGCGCATGTCGGCGAGCTGCTCGCCGCGGCGCGGGCCGCGGTGCAACGCTTCGCGGCGCATTTCACCACCGTGGCGGCGTTGCGTCAGCGCACGCGCAAGGTGCTGGGGCGGCACACCGTGCGCGACAACATCAAGTTCGACGGGCTGTCGCGGGTGTCGCACGTCACCGATGCCACGGACTGGCGGGTCGAGACGCCGTTCGTCGTGCTCACCCCCGACACCGAGGACGAAGTGGCCGGGCTGGTGCGCGGCTGCATCGAGCTGGGCCTGACCATCATCCCGCGCGGCGGCGGCACCGGCTACACCGGTGGCGCGGTGCCGCTGAGCTGGAAGAGCGCGGTGATCAACACCGAGAAGCTCGAACGGATGACCGAGGTCGAGCCGGTCGACCTGCCGGGCGTGGGCCATCCGGTGCCGACGGTCTGGACCGGTGCCGGGGTCGTCACCCAACGCGTGACCGACGCGGCCGAACGTGCCGGCTTCGTCTTCGCCGTCGACCCGACCTCGGCCGAGGCCAGTTGCATCGGCGGCAACATCGCGATGAACGCCGGCGGCAAGAAGGCGGTGCTGTGGGGCACCGCGCTCGACAACCTGGCCAGCTGGCGCATGGTCACGCCCGACGCCCGCTGGCTCGAAGTGATGCGGCTGAACCACAACCTGGGCAAGATCCACGACGTGGAGCTGGCCAGCTTCGAGCTGCGCTGGTTCGATGCCTCGGGCCGCACGGTCGAGAAGCGCGAGCGGCTCGACATCCCGGGGTCGGTGTTCCGCAAGGCCGGCCTGGGCAAGGACGTGACCGACAAGTTCCTCGCCGGCCTGCCCGGCGTGCAGAAGGAGGGCTGCGACGGCCTGATCACCAGCGCGCGCTGGATCGTGCACCGGGCACCGACGCATGTCCGCACGGTGTGCCTGGAGTTCTTCGGCAACCCGCGCGAGGCGGTGCCCGCGATCGTCGAGATCAAGGACTTCCTGTTCGCCGAGCGCTCGCGCGGCGGCGCGATGCTCGCCGGTCTCGAGCACCTCGACGACCGCTACCTGCGCGCAGTGGACTACACCACCAAGAGCAAGCGGGGCACGCTGCCCAAGATGGTGCTGGTCGGCGACGTCGCCGGCGACGACGAGGCAGCCGTCGCACGCGCCGCGAGCGACGTGGTGCGCATCGCCAACGCGCGCTCCGGCGAGGGCTTCATTGCCGTCTCGGCCGAGGCGCGCCGCAAGTTCTGGCTCGACCGCAAGCGCACGGCGGCGATCGCGCGCCACACCAACGCCTTCAAGGTCAACGAGGACGTGGTGATCCCGCTCGAGCGCATGGGCGAATACACGCTGGGCATCGAACGCATCAACATCGAGCTGTCGCTGCGCAACAAGCTCGCCCTGCTCGACCGGCTCGACGCCTACTTCGGCGCCGGCCGCCTGCCGCTGGGCCCCGCCGACGACGCCGGCGACTCATCCAACGCCGAGCTGCTCGACGAACGCATCGCGCAGGCCCGGGCGGTGCTGCGCAGCGTGCGCTCGCAGTGGCAGCACTGGCTGGACCACCTCGACCTGGCGCCGATCCCCGATGGCGGCGAGGGCGGCCGCAGCCACTTCGAGCAGTTGCAGGACCATACGCTGCGCGCCAGCTGGAAGCGCCAGGTGCTCGAGCCCTTCAAGGGCCTGTTCGCGGGCGCGACCTTCGCGCCGATCCTCGACGAATGCCGGCGCATCCACCGCGAGGTGCTGCACGGACGCACCTGGGTCGCGCTGCACATGCATGCCGGCGACGGCAACGTGCACACCAACATCCCCGTCAACTCCGACGACTACGAGATGCTGCGCACGGCCCACGAGGCGGTGGCGCGGATCATGGCGCTGGCGCGCAGCCTGGGCGGGGTGGTCAGCGGCGAGCACGGCATCGGCATCACCAAGCTCGAGTTCCTGACCGAGGCCGAGACCGCGCCCTTTGCCGACTACAAGGCGCGCATCGACCCCGAGGGACGCTTCAACAAGGGCAAGCTGCTGCGCGGGCAGGCCCTGCGTGCGCTCGGCGACGAGGTGCACGCCGCCGACCTGAGCCATGCCTACACGCCGAGCTTCGGGCTGATGGGGCACGAGTCGCTGATCATGCAGCAAAGCGACATCGGCGCGATCAGCGACAGCATCAAGGACTGCCTGCGCTGCGGCAAGTGCAAGCCGGTGTGCGCGACCCACGTGCCGCGTGCCAACCTGCTGTACAGCCCACGCGACAAGATCCTGGCCACCTCGCTGCTGGTGGAAGCCTTCCTGTACGAGGAGCAGACGCGCCGCGGGGTGAGCCTGGCGCACTGGGAGGAGTTCGAGGACGTTGCCGACCACTGCACCGTGTGCCACAAGTGCGCAACGCCGTGCCCGGTGAAGATCGACTTCGGCGACGTCTCGATGGCGATGCGCAACCTGCTGCGCAGGATGGGGCGCAAGAGCTGGCGCCCCGGCAACGCGGCGGCGATGCTGCTGCTCAACGCCACCCGCCCGCAGACCATCCGAACGGCCCGCGCGTTGATGGTCGGCGTGGGCTTCAAGGCGCAGCGCCTGGCGAACGATCTGCTGGCGCGCCCGGCGCGCCGGCAGACGGCGGCGCCACCCTCGACGGTGGGCCGCGCGCCGCTCAGGGAGCAGCTGGTCCACTTCGTCAACAAGAAGCTGCCCGGCGGCCTGCCCACGCGCACCGCACGCGCGTTGCTCGACATCGAGGACCGCAATTTCGTCCCCATCATCCGCGACCCGCGCGCCACCACCGCCGACAGTGAAGCGGTGTTCTACTTTCCGGGCTGCGGATCCGAGCGGCTGTTCAGCCAGGTTGGCCTGGCCACTCAGGCGATGCTGTGGCGCGCGGGCGTGCAGACGGTGCTGCCGCCGGGCTACCTGTGTTGCGGCTACCCGCAGCGCGGCAGCGGCCAGTTCGACCGCGCCGAACAGATCATCACCGACAATCGGGTGCTGTTCCACCGCGTCGCCAACACGCTCAATTACCTCGATATCAAGACGGTGGTGGTCAGCTGCGGCACCTGCCACGACCAGCTGCAGGGCTACAAGTTCGAGGAGATCTTCCCCGGCAGCCGGATCATCGACATCCACGAGTACCTGCTCGAGAAGGGCATCACGCTGCCCGGCGACACCGGGGCCTACCTCTACCACGACCCCTGCCACAGCCCGCTGAAGCTGCGCGAGCCGATGAAGACCGTCAAGGCCTTGCTGGGCGAGCAGGTGCGCAGGAGCGATCGCTGCTGCGGCGAGAGCGGCACGCTGGGCGTGTCGAGGCCCGACATCGCGACCCAGGTGCGCTTTCGCAAGGAGGAGGAGCTGCGCAAGGACGAGGCCGCGCTGCGCCAGTCGGGTGTGGTGCCGCCCGGGCAGAACCTGATGATCCTGACGTCCTGCCCGAGTTGCCTGCAGGGCCTGTCGCGCTACCAGGACGACCTCGCCACCGGCCTGCTCGAGGCCGACTACATCGTCGTCGAAATGGCGCGCCACCTGCTCGGGCCGGGATGGCTCGAGGAATACGTCGCCAGCGCCAATGCCGGGGGTATCGAGCGGGTCTTGGTCTAGCCAAGCCGGGGCCGGCCGTGCCCGGCACTACACTTCAACCGCCACCACGCGCCCCGGGACCCCGCCATGACCGCCACCGCCGAAGCTACGCTCGTTCCGAGCGCCTTGACATTGCACCAATCGAGCCGCGTGCTCGAGGTCGGATTCGAGAGCGGCGAGGTGTTTCGCATCCCCTTCGAGTTGCTGCGGGTGTACTCGCCGTCGGCCGAGGTGCAGGGCCACGGACCAGGGCAGGAGGTGCTGCAAACCGGCAAACGCGGCGTGGGCATCGACTCGCTCCAGCAGGTCGGCCACTACGCGGTGCAGCCCACGTTCAGCGACGGCCACGACACCGGCATCTACACCTGGGAGTACCTGCACCGCCTGGGCAGCCAGCAGGAGCAGTACTGGCAGCGCTACCTCGATCGCCTGGCGGAAGCCGGAATGGACCGCGACGCGCCGATGACGGTGGCGGCCGGTGGTTCGGGGGGTTCCTGCGGTCACCAGAAACACTGAGCCGGGTCCAGGTCGATGGCGC
>Ga0209797_10001945_pt1 | contig 10447 bp, 5 predicted proteins | sample DOMMetBare3Fresh_2_FD_187472 | JGI IMG/M metagenome (GOLD analysis project Ga0209797, IMG submission 187472) | Wetland sediment microbial communities from St. Louis River estuary, USA, under dissolved organic matter induced mercury methylation -... | ecosystem: Environmental > Aquatic >...
TAGACGGCATTGGACTTGCCGAGATACCAGAGTATCCGCTCACTTCGTTTTACGATCTGAACTTCGTTCGGCAAGTGCGGCGCTGTGCTAAAAGCCTGCGCGAGAACCGGATCGATCTGGTTCACACGCACGATTTCTACACAAATGTGTTTGGCATGGCGGCTGCAAGGCTCGCAGGTGTTTCGGCTCGGATCGCGTCAAAACGTGAGACCGCGGGCGTGCGTTCCAGCGGACAGGAATTCGTCGAGAGGCTTGCCTTTGGGCAAGCAAATGCGATCGTCGCGAATTGTGAAGCGGTTCGCGATAACCTGGCGGGCCGCGGCGTCACGGCGGCAAAGATCCAGGTGATCCATAACGGGCTCGAACTTTCGCGATTTGATAGTGCTGCCCGAAATCGTGCGAAGTTTTGTCTTCAGTTCGGCCTGCCGGCCGGCGAAGATATTCGATTTATCACAATGGTTGCGAACCTGCGTCATCGGGTGAAAAATGTGCCGATGCTGTTCCACGCCGCAAATCGTGTTATCGAAAGCGTGTCAAACGTTCATTTTGTGATCGCCGGCGAAGGTGAGCTTTCACAGGATTTGAAAGAAATGGCGCTAAAGCTCGGTGTTGCCGAAAACGTTCATTTTATCGGCCGCTGTAACGATATTCCGGCATTGCTTTCGGTTTCGTACGCGTGTGTACTTACTTCATCCGCAGAAGGACTTTCAAATTCGATACTCGAGTATATGGCCGCAGGAAAGCCCGTAGTCGCGACAAATGTCGGCGGCGCGGCCGAGGCCATAATCGACGGTGAAACCGGTTTTCTCGTCGAATCTGGTGATGACGAAACCATGTCACAACGCCTGGCAATGCTATTGGAGGACTTAGAAAAAGTAATAGGAATGGGAGAGGCGGCACGGAAAACTGTCGACGACAAATTTTCGTCCGGTGTGCAACTTTCAAAAACAATAAAACTGTACGAACAATGTTTATCAATTTAAGTTTGCCCAACTGGAGCCAAATCCCTTAAAATAAAGGTGTGCGTTTGCACGCCTTCCTTCTCTCGGACTGTTCGAATTCAAATAATGAAACAAGTTATTCGCAAAGGTTTAAAACAGATCATCGTCGATGACGTCACCGATCCCATGGTCACATCAAACCACGTGTTGGTTAGGCCATTTTACTCGCTTATTAGCGCAGGCACCGAGACCGCAGACATTCATACGGACAGTATTGTAAAAGAAGTTGCTGACAATCCGTCCCATCTCCAAACAGTGTGGAACGTGATGAAGAAGACGGATCCGATAAGCACGTTTAACGAGGTCCGCGCGAAATTTCAGGATTACGCGGTTTTAGGATACTCGGGTGCCGGTGTAATTGTGGAACTAGACGCAAAGGTTCCGGATCTGCAGATCGGTCAGCGAGTGGCGTACGGCGGCGAGGGCACGGGCCACGGCGAGACCATAAACGTCGGCCGCAATCTGGTCGCCCGCGTGCCGGATAACGTCACGTTTCAGGAAGCCTGTTTTACGACCGTCGGGGCGATCGCGATGAACTCCGTCAGGCTCGCGAAAATTAATATTGGCGACGTCGTTGCAGTCATCGGTCTCGGACTGGTCGGACAGTTGACCGCTCAATTAGTTCGCTGTCAGGGCGGAGTCGTGATCTCTATTGATCTGGACAAGAAAAGGGTCGATTTGGCGACGCAAACGGGTTCGGATTTCGGTATCGTTGCGGGTGAAACTGCGGTTGATCAAGTCAAAGCGTTGACAAACGGTCGCGGTGTTGACTGCTCCATCGTCGCGGCAGCGTCAAAATCGCCGATTCCACTCCAGAACGCTGTTACAATGTGTCGCGACCGTGGCCGCTTAATTATGGTCGGAGCTTGCCCGATCGAGATTCCCCGGGCAGAAATGTATGTCAAGGAACTCAGCTTTATGGTTTCACGTGCATACGGACCCGGAAGTTACGACCCTAAATACGAAAAACAGGGTGTCGATTACCCGATCTCTTATGTCCGCTGGACCGAGAACCGCAATATGGAGGAGTTTTTGCGATTGATCTCGGTTCGAAAAGTCGACGTAAAGCCGTTAATAAGCCATGAGTTCGACCTCCAAGACGCGCCAAAAGCCTATGAAACTATAATGGGAAACGGCGGCAGCATGGCGGTGGTGCTGAAGTACGCGGCGAGCGACTCAGCGGATGCCGTTGCGGCATTTCAGCCGACGCGGAAAATCGTCCTAAGTTTAGCGTCCGTTAAGAAAGATGAGGTCAAAATTGCCCTTACCGGGGCAGGAAACCTTGCTAAATGGGCTCACCTACCCGCCCTGCAAAAGATCGCCGGGGCGAAACTTCACGCCGTTCATTCCAACAGCGGCGCGCGTGGAAAATCGTATGCGAAACGTTTCGGAGCAACTTATTCGAGTTCAGACTACAGCGAGATCCTGACGGACGCAGACATTGACGCGGTTCTGATCGCCAGCCGTCACAAAGATCACGCCACACAGGCAATAGCGGCGCTAAACGCCGGAAAACATGTCTTTATAGAAAAGCCGATGGCCGTCACTATCGACGAATGCCGGTCGATCAACAAAGCGGTCGAATCGAGTGGCAAGAGACTGATGGTCGGATTTAACAGGCGTTTTGCCCCGTTTTATGTCGAGATGAAGAAAGATCTGGCGGGAAGAACAAGCCCGGCGGTGATTTCTGTGCGGATGAATTCCCCCGGCATCGAAGGCGGCTGGGCAGGCGATGCCGAACAGGGCGGAGTCGTATTGAGCGAAGGCTGCCACTTCATCGATCTGATGTATTGGCTGCTTGAAAGCGAGCCTGTAAGCGTTTCGGCATACGGATTTGGCGAACACAACGTCGCGGCCTCGCTGAAGTTTGCCGATGGCTCGGTCGGGAATTTCATCTATACGGTCGTCGGTAGCGATGCGTCTGGCGGGGAAATGGTCGAGGTATTTGCACCCGGCGTTGGCCTAACGACAGAAGATTTCAAAAGCCTTATCGTCAAGAAGAAATCGCGTAAAGCGAGCTCGAAGTTCTTTGCGGCAAAGGGCTACGAGAAGCAGCTTGCGTCGTTTGTTAATAGCATAAAAGACGGCAAAGAGACCGAAATTACAGTTCGCGACGGTGTGCGGGCGACGCTGGGCTGTCTGCTGATCTTAAAATCGATCCAAACCGGAGTGCCTTGCGAGTTTGACCTCGACGAGATCTTAAAGTGAAAAGGTGAAAAAGTGAAAGAGTGAAAAAGGGTAAAAGTGAAAAAAAGTTTGAGAGCAAGCAACCGGCCTTTAATTTTTTCACATTTTCACTTTTGCACGTTAAGCGATAGCGTATGCACGTCTTACAGCTCGGGCCATATCCGCCACCCGAAGGCGGAATCAATCGCAATATGCTGGCGATTCGGGACGAGTTGCTCAAAAACGGGCACCGTTGTTCGATAATAGCTACATCGCGCAGCACGGCGATAACTAATAAGCCTGACGTCCATCATCCGCGATCGCCATTCGCCGTTGCAAAGCTCTTATTCACAATATCTTACGATCTTTTACATCTCCACGTTGGCGGCGACATCAGTCCGCGGGTACTCGCGCTGATATTTGTCTGCGGCTTTTTCGGCCGTGGAAAAAACATCCTCTCGTTTCATTCAGGTGGTTATCCCGAGACACAGAAAGGTAAATCTGCGAAGAAGGCGTCCTTCCGGGGCTTTGTCTTCCGGCGTTTTGCCAAAGTGATCGCGGTCAATCAGCTGATCGCCGAGGTTTTCGAGCGTTACGGCCTCGCGAGCGATAAGATTCACGTAATTTATCCTTACGTACATCGCTTGCCGGACAAAAGCTTTGAGGTTCCGACGCAGTTGCGGGAATTTGCAGCGAGGTGCAAACCGTTTCTGCTGACCGTCGGACTGCTCGAAGACGAATACGACCTTTTTATGCAAATTGATGCGATGGAAAAGGTTTTGCAGGGATTGCCGGGAGCGGGTTTGATGATCGTCGGCTCAGGCTCTTTGGAAGTGGAATTACGAGCAGCGATCGCTACAAAACCATACGCTGATAGGATTTTCCTCGCGGGTGACGTCCCGCATAACATCACGCTGCATCTGATAAACGACTGCGATATTTTGCTTCGAACAACGCGATTCGACGGCGATGCGATCTCGGTTCGCGAAGCGCTCTTTCTCGAAACGCCGGTTATCGCAACAGACAACGGCATGCGTCCACTCGGCGTTTATCTCGTTCCGGTCCATGATATCGATGCTTTGGTAGGCAAAATAAACGACTTGGTAGCGCAGGAAAAGAGCGTGAAGATTGGAAACACCGATGATAACTGCAATATCATTGCGGTTTTAAGGCTGTATGACAGCATCGGGGACGGCAGTTGATCTGTGAAATCAACGCTTGATTCGGCCTTTTAAACTAGTGAAATTCACACGATGCTGAATAATACACACAGGATCATCGCCACTCTCTCTATTTGTATTTTTCTTAGCTTGGCCATCAGCAGTTCGGTCACGCACAGGCCGCAGATCGACGAGGGGATGTTTGCAAGCCCGGCGTATAATTTGGCGAACAAAGGATTTTTCGGTACGACGGTTCTGGAAAAAGAAAAGGCTACGCTCACGCGGATCGACCAGCGAACATATTGGGTGATGCCGTTGTTTTTGCTGAATGCAGCTGCGTCGTTCAAAGCATTCGGATTCTCTATGTTTACGATGCGGCTCGTGTCCGTTTTCTGGGGTTTGGTGCTTATCCTCGCCGTATATTTGATCGCGTTGAAGATTTCCGGCGACAGAGTTGTTGCTTTGTTCGCCCTGGCCCTTGCCTCTTGCGATTACATGGTATCGGTGACGGCATCTTCCGCACGAATGGATATGATGAGCGCGGCTCTCGGTTTCGCCGCGATTGCGCTTTATCTAACTTTAAGGGAGCGAAATTTCCTTTTTGCGGTACTGTTGAGCCAATGTCTGATCGTCCTTGACGGCCTGACGCATCCTAATGCGATCTTGGCTTTTGCCGGATTGCTATTTGTGACGATCTTTTTAGATCGTTCTCGTCTAAACCTTAGGATCGTGCTGATCGCCGCGGTTCCATATTTGATCGGTGGCGCGGCGTTCGGCCTTTGGGTCCTGCAGGACGCGGAGGCATTTAAGGTTCAGTTCATCGATAATGCAATGATGGGTGGTCGAATGAGCGTCCTTAGCTCGCCGGTCAGCAACATCGTTCGCGAATTTACCGAGCGATACCCGCACGCCTTTGGGCTCGGCGGGCATTCAAGTGGACACTCAGGCCCGATCTATCTTAAGGCTGTTATGCTAGTCGGCTACGTTGCGGGCCTCGCCGGCGTGCTGTTGATCGCGGAACTGCGTCGTAACCGCAATTATCGTGCTCTCTTGATAATCGTCGCAGCCTTTTTCGTTATTTTGGCATTTCTCGATGGTCAAAAGCAGACGACATATCTCATCCAGATCGTACCGCTTTACATAGTCCTTTTGGCGGGCGTAATTGGCTGGTTCTGGCAGAATAAACTTGTGCCGCGATTCGTCTTGATAGGGTTTCTCGGAGTATTTATAGCCTTGCCTGCGGGCGGAATGCTGCTAAAGATACGTCAGAACACATTTGGCAATTTCTATCAACCGATGATCACCTATCTGAAACAAAATACTGGCCAAAGCGATGCTGTGATGGGCGGCGCGGACCTTGCCTTTGGCCTTGGCTTTGAATCGAATTTGATAGCGGATGGGCGATTTGGCTATTACACCGGTAAACGCCCCAGATATATCGTGACCGACAGCGCCGTTGACCTCTCTTGGCAGGAATCAAAGCTATTCTTCCCCGAATTTTACGAATACTTTCCGCGACTCTTACGCGACGAGTACCGCGTGGCCTATGAGAATGAAGCTTACAAGGTCTACGAACGAAAGTGATCTTACCGTCCGCCGACTGTGAGCGGGTCGAGGTTTGCGCCGATCTGGTTTCCGTTAAAGCCTTTTTTTAAGTAAGGGCTATCAATACGCAAGCGGTAGTCACCTTTTGATTGGTTTGCAAAACCTATTTGGCTCGCCGATCCCGGATAAAAATTACCGCCGCCGTAGTCCGACGAAGTACCGCCGACGATTACGTTATTTGTGATGACGGCTCGCGGAAAATATTTTGCCAACGCAGGTTTTCCAGGCCCTGCTCCGTCGCCGAAAAAGCCGTATTCGTTATTAAAGACGATATTGTTGCGAAAGATCATCCCCTCGATAGGGTCGCCGTAGGCGAGCGTAATGCTGCCGTCGTGGATCACTGTATTGTTCTCGATAATCAGACCGTCCCACGTTGACGTCTTGAGAAAGAATCCCCGGCCGTCCCATTTTTTTGAGGTGATGTCTTCGAACAAATTGTTTCGGATGGTCAGACGCCTGCCGCCCGCACCCTCGCCGCCAAATACTGTGATAGCGCTTCCGGAGCCGCGAACGATGTTGTTTATAAACTCAATGTCCTCGACGCGGCAATTTTTACCACTATCCTCGCCCGTGCGGAAAAGGACGCCGGTGCCCTCTTGAGCCATCTGCCAGTTGTTGGTCATCAGGTTGTTTTCGATCTTTATATTCTTGCCGCTCTTTATTTCAAGAAAATTTTTAACCGCCCATTTCGTCTGGCGCCATTCGAGTGGCTTATTCATCCAATTGTCACGAACCACAGCGTTGCCCGGAATCACGCCGAGAGCCGACTCAGCGCCGCCGAAAAGAATGCTCTCCGCAGCCGCTTCGAGATAATTGTTAACGATCTCAATTGGCCCATCAGCGGCCCAAACCGCGATCGCCTGACTCTCTTCGCCCTCGCGTTTAAGATCCGAAAAGTAACTGTTCAAAATTTTAATGAACCGCCCGTTTGCGGCGATGCCTCTCCGCTGGCCTTCGGTCGGGCTGCCGTGAACGTACACGCGATCGAAAGTAATGTGGTGTGGCAGATCCTCGATGCTCTTTTCCTCGGTAGTGCCGAGCTGAATGATGTTGAAATACCCTTCGATCGTCGGGCCAAATTCGATACCGATGAATTGATAGTGGTGTGCACCGTTGATTGCCAAAATGGCGGGTTCGCCTCTAACGTTGGAAACAATTTTGGGCAATACGGCGGCGTATTTGCGTGGGTCGAGCCGCGTATTCGCAGGCGGCAGCTGCGAGTCAGGAACAGAGGAACGGATCGTGACAAACTCGTTACCACTTTTGTTAGGCAGGCTGAACGCGCCTTTGTACGTCGCACCGGCCTGAAGCTCGATCGTATCGCCGGCGTGCGCCTGATTGATCGCCGCTTGCAAATTGCCACCCGCGGGAACCCTGATTGTGCGATTCTGCCCGTTCTGAACTATCTCAAACTGCGAGCCAATGATACCCAGCCTGCCTGAATATAGATCAAACCCAGCCATCGCCGCCAGCAAGACCGCGGCACCGGCGCCAATGATCAACCACAGCCGCCGACCTGCGTGCGGACGACGTAACACCGTTTTGGCCCTAATATTGACCACATTTATTGCCATTATGTTTTCCACGTTTTTCCAGACAGCTAAATAAACGTCGAAATGGCTGTCAAATCCACAATGCCGCCCAAGAAAAAACTGCAAAAACGGGCTCATTCTCACTTTTTAGTCACGGTATGTGTGGTATTAGCGGCATAGCATTTTCGCGTCAAACAGGCAGACAGGTCGATCGGGCGAAACTCGTCCGCATGTCCGATATTCAACATCATCGCGGCCCGGACGCCGGAGGCGTGTTTGTGGACGGAAATGTCGGTCTCGGTCACCGGCGTTTGAGTATCGTCGACGTCGATCGCGGCGCGCAGCCGATGTTCAACAGCGACCGCACTTGTTCCATTGTCTACAACGGCGAGGTTTACAATCACGCCGATTATCGCGAAGACCTTATCGCTCGAGGCTATGAATTTCAAAATCGCAGCGATACCGAAACCATCTTACATCTGTACGAAGAGCACGGCCGGGATTGCGTTGACTATCTCCGCGGTATGTTTGCATTTGCTATTTGGGACAAGCGTAAACAGGAGCTTTTCATTGCCCGCGACCGCTTTGGCGTCAAGCCGCTTTACTATGTCCACGACGACCAAGGCAGCCTGTATTTTGCGTCCGAGATCAAATCGCTGCTCGAGGCAGGGGCGATCAATCCTGAGATCAATTTCAATGCCCTACCGGATCAGCTCGCAAATCATGGGACTTCGGGCGATGAGACGCTTTTTCGCGGCGTCAAACGTCTGCTGCCCGGGCACACGCTAACGTGGAATGACGGCAGAATAGAAATTCGCGAATTCTGGGATCTGAGTTATGAGCCAAAGCACGAGACTTGCTCTGATACAGAGTACGTCAACAAGTGGCGTGAACTATTTCGTCAGTCGGTCGAAATGCGGCTTATGTCCGATGTGCCGTTGGGTATGTTCTTGTCGGGCGGCATCGATTCATCGGCTATAGCGGCGATGATGGCGACGATGACACGCGAGCCGATCAAGACATTTTCCGTGGGCTTTCGCGAACGCGAGGCGAACGAGCTCGAATATGCGCGGCTCGTTGCAAAAAGATTCGGTACCGATCACCACGAGATCACGATAACGCCGGAGCAGTTTTTCGAGGCCCTGCCGAACCTCGTTTGGCACGAGGACGAGCCGATCGGTTTTATCGCGTCGGTACCGCTGTATTTTGTCTCAAAGCTCGCTCAGCAGCACGTAAAGGTAGTGCTAACGGGCGAAGGCAGCGACGAGACGCTGGCCGGTTACGGTCGATATGCGAAGGCTCTAAAATTGCTCAATTACGGAGAAAAATACGAGACGGTGACGCCCGGTTTTGTACGCGATGCGGTTCGCGGTGGCGTCGCGACGCTGCCCGCGTCAATGAGCAAAAAATTGAACCGCACGTTTCTAACACGCGAATCCGATATCGAAAATCTGTTTTTCGACAATTTCGCGGTCTTTCCAAAGTCGATGCAAGCGAAAATGTTTAGTCGCGAAACGCTCGATAAGATCGAAAACCTTAATCCCTATGCCGGCCTCAATTCGTGGATCGAAAAGGCTGACGCAGATGACGTTCTCGACAAGCTGCTATACGCCGATACTAAAACTTACCTGCACGAACTGCTTATGAAGCAGGATCAGATGTCGATGGCGGCGTCAGTCGAGAGCCGCGTGCCGTTTCTCGATCACAAGCTGGTCGAATTTACCGCACGGATGCCGCGTGAGATGAAACTGCGCGGAGGCGCGACGAAATGGGTCCTACGTGAGGCGATGAAAGGAATACTGCCGACCGAGATCATTGACCGTCCGAAGATGGGTTTTCCGGTGCCGATCGGCGGGTGGTTTAGAGGAAAGTTCAAGCATATTGTCGACGAATACGTGCTTGGTGCCCGCGCCCTGAAGCGCGGAATTTTTGACGCCGCATTTGTCAAAAAGCTCGTTGCTGAACACAATGCCGGCGAAAATCACGACGAACGCCTCTGGTCGCTTGTTAATTTCGAGATCTGGCAACGTCGGTTTATTGATAAAGAAAATGACTGATACGACATGTAAATACATAGTGCTGACGGCGCATCCGAGCGACGAGGTTCGGGCTAAATGGGACGAACTGTTACTTAATGCTTCGTTCGCGACGCATTATGTGACGCCGGATTTTTTTGCGGATCCATTCGCCGGCCGAGGTGAGAGATTTGCAATACTCGCCGCCGATGGTGACCAGATCGACGCCGTCATGACGGGAACGAAGAATGGAAGCATTGTCTCGTCAGGGCTAGGTGTTCGGCCGCAGACTGTCTTTCGCGATGGCGTCGATAGGGCGGCCGCTGCCGAGTCCCTGATCTCAGGATTATCCGAAGTGTCGGGAGACGACACCAATCTGGTTCGGCTGTTTACTTGGGACACCCTCGAAGGTGCCGACCTGAGAGGATATGAACATCAGCGGTGTTCAGGTTCGGAAAACATCGTAATGCTAGATCTTTCAAAGGGAGCGGACGATCTATTCAGGGAGTTTTCAGAACGCCGCCGTACCGATCTTCGTAAGGTGATGAGGCAGGCAAAACTAGACATCAAACTGCTCGAAACGGAACAGGAGCTTACCGAGCTTTACGAAATTCACAAAGACTGGAACCTCCGCAAAGGAAACACGCCCGACCCGTTCGAGTCATTTCAGGCGATACTAAATTCCGAAAATCGTGCGATCTTTGTCGCGTTGAACGAGGGCAAGATCGTGGCGGGCACGTACCTCCGGTTTTGCAGAGGCGCGATGGTCGAGTACGCAGCCAACAATTCACTTGTCGAATATCAACATCTGCGTCCAAACGAATTGCTTGGATGGCGTGCTATCGAATGGGCGTGTGCCAATGGGTTTGAGAAGTTTAGTATGGGAGCGTCTCATCCTTTCTTAGCACGATACGGCGGGGAGCTTGTCGCGGCGCATCGTTACCAACTCGACCGTTCATTCCTAAAAC
>Ga0209797_10001946_pt1 | contig 10443 bp, 4 predicted proteins | sample DOMMetBare3Fresh_2_FD_187472 | JGI IMG/M metagenome (GOLD analysis project Ga0209797, IMG submission 187472) | Wetland sediment microbial communities from St. Louis River estuary, USA, under dissolved organic matter induced mercury methylation -... | ecosystem: Environmental > Aquatic >...
TTGCGCAGGTAAATATTGCAGTTGATGATAAAGGACATATCATAGAAGAGAAAGTGCGTTCAAGAGAAAGCGGTGATTTTCCGATTCTTGAAAAAGCAGAAGTTGAGTATATGGACGTTGCCCCAAACCAGATTGTTGGTTTGAGTGCTTCTTTAATTCCTTTCTTAGAGCATGATGATGCAAACCGTGCATTGATGGGCTCAAACATGCAACGCCAGGCTGTTCCGCTTTTACGTCCGCAAACACCAATTGTTGGTACAGGACTTGAAGCAACTGCTGCAAAAGACTCACGTATACAGTTGAATGCTGAAGGAAATGGTGTTGTTGAATATGTTGATGCCAATGAAATCCATGTTCGTTACAACAGAAATGAAGAGCAAAGACTGGTAAGTTTTGAAGAAGACTTGAAAATTTATAAGCTTACTAAGTTTATAAAAACTAACCAGAGTACATGTATAAATCTTAATCCTTGTGTAACAAAAGGACAAGCAGTTAAAGAAGGTGATTTCCTTACTGAAGGTTATGCTGTAAAAGATGGTGAACTTGCATTAGGACGTAACCTGAAAGTAGCATTCATGCCATGGAAAGGTTACAACTTTGAGGATGCCATTGTAATCAGTGAAAAAATTGTTAGAGATGATTTATTCACTTCCATTCATGTTGATGAATTTGAATTAGAAGTTCGTGATACTAAATTGGGTGAAGAAGAATTAACTCCGGATATTCCTAACGTAAGTGAAGAAGCAACGAAGGATCTTGATCAAAACGGTATTATCAGAATTGGTGCAGCTATTAAAGAAGGAGATATTTTAATTGGAAAGATTACACCTAAAGGTGAAAGTGATCCCACTCCTGAAGAGAAGTTGTTACGTGCCATCTTTGGTGATAAAGCTGGTGATGCAAAAGATGCATCATTGAAAGCTCCAAGTGGTACAGAAGGTGTGGTAATTGATAAAAAGTTATTTCAACGTGCCAAGAAAGATAAGAATAGCAAGGTTCGTGAAAAAGCGGTGTTAGAGAAAATAGAGAAGATTCATGAAAAAAACACCAACGACTTACTTGAAATTTTATTGAACAAATTGCAGACATTGTTGAAAGACAAAACATCTACAAGTGTTACAAATAATTTTGGTGAAGTATTAATTGGTAAAGGCGCTAAGTTTAATCCTAAGAATCTTGCAACTATTGATTATGCAAATGTGAATCCTCTGGGATGGACGGGTGATGCTATAACTGATGAATGGATCAACCAGTTATTACATAATTACAATATTAAGTTTAATGAAGAGTTGGGTCGTTACAAGAGAGAGAAATTCAACATCTCTATTGGTGATGAATTACCTGCAGGTGTTTTAAAGCTTGCTAAAGTTTATTTAGCTGTTAAACGTAAACTGAAAGTGGGTGATAAAATGGCCGGCCGTCATGGTAACAAAGGTATTGTTGCAAAGATTGTTCGTCATGAAGACATGCCTTTCCTTGAAGATGGAACTCCGGTTGATATTGTATTAAACCCATTGGGTGTACCGAGCCGTATGAACCTTGGACAGATTTATGAAACTGTACTTGGATGGGCTGGTGAAAAACTGGGTGTTAAATTTTCTACTCCAATCTTTGATGGTGCAACTGTTGAAGAAATTGCCAATCACATTGAGCAGGCAGGATTACCAAAGTTTGGTCATACATTCTTATTTGATGGTGAAACAGGTGAACGCTTCCATCAGAAAGCAACGGTTGGTATTATTTATATGATTAAGCTACACCACATGGTTGATGATAAGATGCATGCCCGTTCAATTGGACCATACAGCTTAATTACTCAACAACCATTGGGTGGAAAGGCGCAGTTTGGTGGTCAGCGTTTTGGTGAGATGGAAGTTTGGGCACTGGAAGCTTATGGTGCATCTAACATCTTGCAAGAATTACTTACACTTAAATCAGATGATATTATTGGCCGTGCTAAAACATATGAAGCAATTGTAAAAGGCGATAATATTCCAAGGCCTGGTATTCCTGAATCATTTAATGTATTGGTTCATGAATTAAGAGGATTAGGATTAGATCTGAAATTTGAAGAGTAAAGAACAGAACGTTGAAGTGAGTGACACAACCGGTGCTGAATAGAATAGAAAAAGCCGGTATCTAAAAACAAAAAAAAGAAAAACAGATATGGCATTCAGAAAAGATAATCGTCAAAGGCCAGTATTTTCAAAGATCACTATCGGTCTTGCATCTCCTGATACAATTCTGGAACGCAGCTTTGGTGAAGTATTAAAACCAGAAACTATTAACTACCGTACTTACAAACCTGAAAGAGATGGTTTGTTTTGTGAGCGGATATTTGGACCAGTAAAAGATTTTGAATGTGCTTGTGGAAAATACAAGCGTATACGTTACAAAGGAATTGTATGTGACCGTTGTGGTGTGGAAGTAACTGAGAAAAAAGTGAGAAGAGAAAGAATGGGTCACATCAAGCTGGTTGTTCCTGTTGTACATATCTGGTACTTTAAATCATTACCAAACAAGATTGGTTATTTATTGGGCATGAGCTCTAAGAAATTAGAGACGATTGTTTATTACGAACGTTATGTTGTAATACAGGCAGGTGTTAAAGAAAGTATGAATGTTGGTGATCTTTTAACTGAAGAAGAATATTTGGATCTTTTAGATACACTTCCGAAAGATAACCAGTTTTTGCCTGATGAAGATCCTCAGAAATTCATTGCTAAAATGGGTGCTGAAGCAGTACATGATTTATTAAAGCTGATTGATCTGGATCAATTAAGTTATGATTTACGTAATGCTGCAGCAACTGAAACTTCACAACAACGTAAAGCAGATGCATTAAAGCGTTTGAGCGTAGTAGAAGCTTTCAGAGATGCTAATTTAAATATAGCTAACCGTCCTGAGTGGATGGTTATGCAATACATACCGGTTATTCCACCGGAACTTCGTCCGCTTGTTCCATTAGATGGTGGCCGTTTTGCATCTTCTGATCTGAATGATTTATATCGCCGTGTAATTATCCGTAACAATCGTTTAAAGCGATTGCTAGAGATTAAAGCACCTGAAGTAATCTTACGTAATGAAAAGCGTATGTTACAGGAAGCCATTGACAGTTTATTTGATAACTCAAGAAAATCAAATGCTGTTAAAGCAGAAGGTGGCCGTGCATTAAAATCATTAAGTGATGTATTAAAAGGAAAGCAAGGTCGTTTCCGTCAGAACTTATTAGGAAAGCGTGTTGATTATTCTGGTCGTTCTGTAATTGTAGTAGGACCTGAGTTGAAATTACACGAGTGTGGTTTGCCAAAAGATATGGCTGCTGAATTGTTTAAGCCGTTTATTATTCGCAAACTCATTGAGAGAGGTATTGTAAAAACAGTAAAGAGTGCAAGAAAATTAGTAGATAAAAAAGAAGCTATTGTTTGGGATATCCTTGAGAATATTTTGAAAGGCCATCCAATTATGTTGAATCGTGCCCCAACGCTTCACCGTTTATCAATCCAGGCGTTTCAGCCAAAATTGATTGAAGGAAAAGCAATTCAGTTACATCCATTAGTATGTTCTGCGTTTAACGCCGATTTTGATGGTGATCAGATGGCGGTACACGTTCCGTTAAGTAATGCAGCTGTATTGGAAGCACAGTTATTGATGCTTGCATCACATAACATATTAAACCCACAGAATGGTACACCTATTACACTTCCTTCACAGGACATGGTGTTAGGACTGTATTATATTTCTAAGGGAAAGAAAACAACAGAAACAGAAATTGTAAAAGGAGAAGGGAAAGCATTTTATTCACCCGAAGAAGTAATCATTGCATACAACGAAAAACAAGTTGATTTGCATGCTTACATTAAGGTGCGATTAAATGTTCGTGAAAACGGTAAGTTGATTAATAAATTAACTGAGACAACTGTAGGCCGTGTAATCTTTAACCAGTTTGTTCCAAAAGAAGTTGGATATGTAAATGCATTGTTGACAAAGAAAAACCTGCGTGAAATTATTGGTGATATCATTCAAATTACAAACGTTCCAAAAACGGCAAAGTTTCTTGATGATATTAAAACACTTGGTTTCCGTACGGCTTTCCAGGGTGGATTGTCTTTCAACATTAATGATTTGCTTGTGCCGGAAGTAAAAGAGCAGTTGGTTGAAAATGCACAAGGTGAAGTAAATGAAGTGTGGGAAAGTTATAATATGGGTTTAATTACGAACAATGAGCGTTATAACCAGATCATTGATATCTGGAGCCGTGTTGATACACGTGTAACAGAAACATTGATTCGTGAAATGGCAAACGATAAACAAGGGTTCAACTCTGTGTTTATGATGTTGGATAGTGGAGCCCGTGGTAGTAAGCAACAGGTAAAACAGCTTGCTGGTATCAGAGGTTTGATGGCTAAGCCTAGAAAATCCGGTTCAACAGGAAGTGAGATTATTGAAAATCCAGTATTGAGCAATTTTAAAGATGGCTTGAGTGTATTGGATTATTTCATCTCTACACACGGTGCCCGTAAAGGTTTGGCTGATACGGCCCTGAAGACAGCTGATGCCGGCTACTTAACCCGTCGTTTGGTTGACGTTGCTCAAGACGTAGTTATTAATGATGAAGATTGCGGTACGTTACGTGGAATTGCAACAAGTGCATTGAAAGATAATGAAGATATCATTGAACCACTGAGCGACCGTATTGAAGGCCGTACTTCATTACATAATGTATATGATCCTGTAACTGAAGAACTCATCATTAAAGAAGGAGAGGAAATATCAGCTGAGGTTGCAAAACGAATTGAAGACAGTGGTATTGAAACCATTGAAATACGTTCTGTATTAACCTGTGAAATTAAAAGAGGAGTTTGTGTAAAATGTTATGGAAAGAACCTGGCAACAGGAACACTTACACAAAAAGGTGATGCAGTAGGAATTATTGCAGCACAGTCAATTGGTGAACCAGGTACACAGTTAACACTTCGTACGTTCCACGTAGGTGGTGTTGCAGGATCTGCATCAGTTGAATCTTCACTCTACTCAAAATTTGATGGAGTTGTTCAGTTCGACGGATTACGTACTGTAACTACTGTTAACAAAGAGGGAAATAAAGTTCAGGTAGTTATTGGCCGTACAGGTGAAGCAAGAATTATGGATGTTAAAAATGATCGGTTATTGATTACCAACAACATTCCATATGGTGCAACATTAAATGTAAAAGAAGGACAGCAAATTAAAAAAGGTGATGCCATTTGTACATGGGATCCGTTTAATAATGTGGTGATTTCTGAAATCAATGGTAAGATTAAGTTTGATAATGTAATTGAAGGTGTTACATACCGTGATGAGGCTGATGAGCAAACAGGCCACCGTGAAAAAGTGGTTATTGAAACAAAAGATAAAACAAAGATTCCATCTTTATTAGTTGAAGGAAGTAAAGATGTAAAAACTTATAACCTTCCTATCGGATCACATATTGTAATTGAAGAAGGTGAAGAAGTTGCTGCCGGTCATGTATTAGTTAAAATTCCACGTGTACTTGGTAAACTTCGTGATATCACTGGTGGTCTTCCACGTGTAACAGAATTGTTTGAAGCAAGAAATCCAGGTAACCCGGCTATTGTTTCTGAAATTGATGGTGTAGTTACTTTTGGCAGCATTAAGCGTGGTAACAGAGAAATCATTGTTACAAGTAAAGATGATGTTGTTAAGAAATATCTTGTACCACTTACCCGTCAGATTCTTGCACAGGAAGGTGACTTTGTAAAAGCAGGTATTCCTCTTAGTGATGGTCAGATTGCGCCGGTAAATATCTTAACCATTAAAGGTCCATTTGCTGTTCAGGAATATGTAGTGAATGAAATTCAGGAAGTATATCGTTTACAAGGTGTAAGAATTAATGATAAGCACATTGAGGTGATTGTTAGACAAATGATGAAGAAGGTTGAAATCATTGATGCCGGTGATACAAAGTTTCTTGAAGAAGATCTTGTGAATCGTTTTGAATTTAATGAAGAGAACGACAGAATCTTTGATAAGAAAGTAGTTACTGATCCGGGAGACAGCAACAAGTTCCGACCAGGACAAATTGTTACTGTTCGTGAATACCGTGAAGAGAACAGTCTGTTACGCCGTGCAGATAAGAAGCTTGTTGAAGTTAGAGACGCTCATTCTGCAACTGCTCAACCGGTGTTGCTTGGTATTACCAAGGCTTCATTGGGTGTTCAAAGCTGGATATCAGCAGCCTCCTTCCAGGAAACAACGAAAGTGTTGAGTACTGCAGCCATTGAAGGCAAAACTGATTACCTGTTAGGATTGAAAGAGAATGTAATTACAGGGCATGCAATACCTGCAGGTACTGGTTTACGTGAATTTGAAAACATGGTAGTTGGAAGCAAAGAAGAATATGAATTATTGGTTACTTCAAAGGAAGCTATGAGCTTTGATGAAGAAGAATAAATCAAGTATTATATTTTTAAAAAGACTGTCAGCAATGACAGTCTTTTTTTTTTCAGTGTTAATGCAATCTTAAATTTCATTTCAATTTTATTCTATCAGTAAGAATCGTTTACTTTGCCCACCTGATTATGAAACAATTTCAATCGATACTTTTAATACTTCTTTCAATAGCAGTAGCTGTACTTTTTTTTCTCCAGTTTTCAGGAAAAAAAGGAACACAATCATCAACAAAACATAATTCAAAAGATAGCAATGTTTTAGTAACTCAGCAGTTAAGAGTTGCTTACATAGACCTGGATACTATTAAAGAATATTATACCTATTTCAAATTAAAGAATGATGAAATAGAAAATGAAAAGCAGAAAATTGAGAGTGAAGTGCAAAGTGGTTTAGGTAAACTTGAAAAAGATCGTATTAATTTTTTAAAAAGGGGTGAAGCTATTACTCAGATTGAAGCAGAGAAATTTCAACAGGAATATCAAAACAGATATCAGCAAATAGGTGTTAAAAGAGAAAACCTGTTAAACCAACATCTTAACAACCAGGCTAAGGCATTAGATGATATTCAGAAAAGAATCAACGATTATTTAAACGACTATAATAAAACCGCTAAGTACAATTTTATATTTTCTACAGGTGAAGGCAATCTTACTTTGTATTATAAAGATTCTGCTTTCAATATCACAAAAGACGTGGTAAAAGGGCTTAACTCTGCCTACGAATTATCTAAGAAGAAATAAGGTTACAATTAAATTCTTATCTTTCATTTCATATTCTGAAATGAAAATTTACATATGACTTCACAAACTGAATTTAAACCATCATTAAGTTTATTTGATGCTACTATGATTGTTGCAGGCTCAATGATTGGTTCTGGTATTTTTATTGTTAGTGCAGATATTACAAGAAATGTTGGAAGTGCAGGCTGGCTGTTGCTTGTATGGCTTTTAACCGGGTTTATGACAGTTACAGCTGCAGTGAGTTATGGTGAATTAAGTGGCATGTATCCAAAAGCAGGTGGCCAATATGTTTATTTAAAAGAAGCTTATAATCCGTTATTTGGTTTTTTATATGGCTGGAGTTTTTTTACTGTTATTCAAACTGCAACAATAGCAGCAGTTGGTGTAGCTTTTTCAAAATTTGCCGGATATTTTTTACCGGCATTAGATATTAAAGATGAAAATATCCTTTTTCAATTGGGCGTATTTAAACTTTATCCTGCTCAAATCATTTCCATACTTGTAATTATACTGCTTACTTATATTAACACAAGAGGAATACAAGGAGGCAAACGTATTCAATCAGTATTTACAGTAACAAAACTTCTTTCGCTATTTGGGCTGATTGTTTTTGGTTTGTTATTAGCTGCAAAAGCAGATGTGTGGAATGCTAATTGGACAAACGCATGGGATATGAAACAACTTTCTGCCGGAGGAGTGATTACAGGAGTTTTTGGTACCGCTATTTTAGGTGCAATTGCAGCGTCAATGGTTGGTTCTATTTTCAGCAGTGATGCATGGAATAATGTAACGTTTATTGCAGGAGAAATAAAAAATCCAAAACGAAACATAGGTTTGAGTTTGTTTTTGGGAACATTAATCGTTACACTAATTTATATAGCAGCCAATATCATGTATATAAGTGTTTTGCCATTAAATGAGATAGCATTTGCAAAGCAAGACAGGGTAGCAGTTACAGCAGCAAACGAAATATTCGGAAATATTGGTACTTATGTTATTGCGGTGATGATCATGATTTCAACATTTGGTTGTATTAATGGGCTTGTTCTCTCAGGCGCCAGGGTTTATTATACAATGGCACAAGATGGTTTGTTTTTTAAACAGGCATCAAAACTTAACGAAAATGCTGTACCGCAATGGGCGCTTTGGGCACAATGTATCTGGGCTTCATTGCTCTGTTTAAGCGGACAATACGGTGATTTACTTGACATGATTTCGTTTGTTGTTGTAATATTCTATGTACTAACCATTGCAGGTATTATAATTCTAAGAAAAAAGAAACCAGATGCAGAAAGGCCCTATAGGGCATTTGGATATCCAATTCTCCCTGTTATTTATATACTACTTGGATTAACTTTTTGTTTCTTTCTAATCATCATGAAGCCTGTTTATGCAGGAGCAGGTTTCGGAATAGTTTTACTCGGTATTCCTGTTTATTATTTTGCAGTTACATCTCAAAAGAAAACTGTTTAATTTATGGATGCAGTAAATTTTGATGAATTATTTGATCATCTATCAAAGTTGAAAGTAGGGGTTATAGGTGATGTAATGCTCGATACCTATATGTGGGGACATGTAGAACGCATATCACCTGAAGCGCCTGTTCCAGTTGTAACACTTGATCAAAAAGAATTCAGAATTGGTGGCGCCGGAAATGTGGCATTAAATATCCAATCATTAGGCGCCAGTGCAAGTATAATTTCTGTTTTAGGTAATGATGAGGATGGTAAACAGTTAACAAATTTGTTAACTGAAAAAGGAATTAAAACCGATTTTTTATTAACGAGTACAAAGCGGATTACGACAAATAAAATAAGAATAATCAGCCGTAATCAGCAAATGATGCGTTTAGATACAGAAACCACTGCCGATCTTGGATATGAAGATGAAAACAGATTGATCCTGGCGGTTCAGAATTATATTTCACAGGAAAAACCCGATATAATCATCTTTGAAGATTATAATAAAGGTGTATTAACAGAGCTTGTTATTGAGAAAATAATTTCCCTTTGTAAACATCATAAAATATTAACCGCTGTTGATCCAAAAAGAAAAAACTTCTTTGCATATAACCAGGCTGATATTTTTAAGCCAAATCTTAAAGAAGTAAAAGAAGGTTTGAATTTATTATTTGCAGATGTTGATTTGGCATCTCTGCAGTCTATACATGATGATTTAAAAGAAAAACTTCATCATCAGATTTCGTTTATTACATTATCAGAGAAAGGTGTTTTTTTTCAGGATGAAAACCAATCTGGAATTGTACCATCACACTTCCGAAATATTACTGATGTGAGTGGAGCTGGAGATACAGTTATTGCTACAGGCGCATTGATTTATAAAGTTACAGGCAATGCTCAATTAATGGCTGAGGTTGCAAATATTGCAGGTGGCCTTGTGTGTGAAGAAGTAGGTACGGTAGCTATTAACAGGGAAAAATTAATGAAAGAATGTAAATTATTATTGAAATAAAAGTTATGTCCATTTTTTCTTTAGCTATACATGGGGGTGCAGGAACAATTACAAAAAATCAACTTACACCGGAATTAGAAAAAAAATATTTGAATGCTTTAGATGAAGCACTAGAAGAAGGCTATTCTATACTTGAAAAAAACGGATCTGCAATAGATGCAGTTGCTGCATCAGTAGTAGCACTTGAAAATAATATTCTTTTTAATGCAGGTAAGGGTTCTGTTTTTACAAAAAACGGGAAACATGAAATGGATGCTTCATTAATGGATGGAAGTACGTTGGCGGCAGGAGCAGTTGCGGGTGTTTATAATATAAAAAATCCTATACTGTTAGCTAAAGAAGTAATGGATAAAACAGACCATGTATTATTAAGCGGAGAAGGCGCTATGGAATTTGCAAAACAAGCAGGAATTACTTTTGAACCGGATAACTATTTCTTTTCACAATTCCGGTATGATCAATGGATAGCTGTAAAAAATTCTGACACGGTACAACTTGATCATAATATTCAAATAGAAAAAAAATTCGGAACAGTAGGTGCAGTAGCATGTGATATTCATGGAAACATTGCTGCAGCAACCAGTACAGGGGGAATGACTAATAAACAATTTGGCAGAGTGGGGGACACTCCGTTAATAGGATGCGGAACCTATGCAAATAATAAAACATGTGCAATTTCCTGTACAGGACATGGTGAATTATTTATGAAAGCTGTAGCAGCATATGATGTAAGCTGCCTGATGGAATATAAAGGATATCATTTACAACAGGCAATAGA
>Ga0209797_10001947_pt1 | contig 10442 bp, 8 predicted proteins | sample DOMMetBare3Fresh_2_FD_187472 | JGI IMG/M metagenome (GOLD analysis project Ga0209797, IMG submission 187472) | Wetland sediment microbial communities from St. Louis River estuary, USA, under dissolved organic matter induced mercury methylation -... | ecosystem: Environmental > Aquatic >...
GCAGAAGGGCGAGGGATTCGAGTACCAGCTCCTCGCGATGGGCCTCGCGCTGGCGATCATCATTCGCGGGGGTGGGAAGGCGTCGGTGGACCGGGCGCTGAGTCCGGCGTAGGGGTCAACGTGGGCCGGCAGGCAGAGGGGCGACCAGACCGGTCGCCCCTCTGGTGTCTGGGTACGGGTGCGCTCGACGATCAGGTGCCCGGCAGTTCCTCGCCCTCGAGGTAGGTATAGCCTTCGAGGCCAGCGACGTAGTCGGCGATGAACTGGTTGGCGTCACTCCGGGAGAGGTCCTTGGCGTTGGTGACCTTCCTCCGGAAGGTGGTCAGCAGGTCGGCCGGCTGAAACTGCACGTAGTTCAGCACTTCGGTCACCGTGTCCCCATGGACCATGTCGGTGATCTCGTAACCGGCGTCGGTCAGGCGCACGTGGACCGCGTTGGTATCCCCGAAGAGATTGTGCAAGTCGCCCAGGATCTCCTGATAGGCGCCCGTCAGGAAGATGCCGAGCAGATAGGGTTCGTCGTCACGGACGGGGTGGAGTTCGAGGGACGGCTTTCCCTTGCGGCCGCCGACGAAGCGATCGATGACACCGTCGGAATCGCAGGTGATATCCTGGATGGTGCCCCGCCGAGTGGGCTGCTCGTCGAGCCGGTGGATTGGCATGATCGGGAACAGCTGATCGATGGCCCAGTTGTCCGGCAGGGACTGGAACACCGAGAAGTTGCAGAAGTAGCGGTCAACGAGCGTGGCCTCAAGATCCGACCAGATCTCCGGGTGCTCCCCCTTCTCCGATTCGACCAGCCGCGCGAGCTGGTTCATGGTCGCGAGGTAGAGCTGCTCGGCGTTGGCCCGGTCTCGCAGGGTGAGCACCCCGCTGGCGAAGAGTTCCTGTGCCCGCTCCTTGCCGAAACTGGCGTCGTGGTGCACCTCCTCGAGCCGCTCGGCGCCGATCGACTCGAGGTTCTCCTTCAGCTCGACGAGCAGCGGATGCGGATCCGCGCCCAGCTCGGGGATCTGCGGATCGCTCTGCGACTCCACGTCGGTGACGTTGACCAGCAGCAGCGAGTGGTGGGCGGTGATGGCCCGGCCGGATTCGGAGATGAGGTGCGGCATGGGGACGCCCTCGGATCGGCAGACCGTCCCGAGGGTGTACACGACGTCGTTGGCGTATTCCCGCATGGAGTAGTTCATGCTCGCCGGTCTGGTCGACCGGGAACCGTCGTAGTCCACACCGAGGCCGCCACCCACATCCACGTGCGTGAGCGCGAAACCCATCTTGCGGAGTTCGACGTAGAAGCGGCTGATCTCCTCCAGACCCGCCTTGATGAACTGGATGTCGGTGATCTGGCTGCCGAGGTGGAAATGCACCAGGCGCAGCACATCCTTGCGGCCTGCGGCTTCCAGCTTGTCGAGGACCTTCATCAGCTCCATGGCCGAGAGCCCGAACTTGGACTTCTCGCCACCGCTCTTGGCCCAGCGGCCCGACCCCTCCGTGGCCAGCTTGATGCGCACGCCCATCGTCGGGGTGATGCCGAGTTCGTCGGCCACCTTGAGGAAGGTGTCCACCTCGGAGAGCTGCTCGATGACGACGAACACCTTGTGCCCGAGCTTCTGGCCCATCAGGGCCAGCCGCATGTACTCCTCGTCCTTGTAGCCGTTGCAGACGATGATGTGATCGGTGCTCTCGGTAATGCCGAGCACGGCCTGAAGCTCCGGCTTGGAGCCGCACTCGAGCCCCACGCCATGTACCGAACCGAACTCCACGATCTCCTGCACGACGTGGCGCTGCTGATTCACCTTGATCGGGTAGACCGTGGTGTAGGCGCCATCGTAGCCGAATTCGGTGATGGCATTCTGGAACTGGGTGGCGAGGGCCTGGATGCGCGCTCGCAGAATGTCCGAGAAGCGGAGCAGGAGCGGCAGGCCGACGCCCTGCGCGTTCAGGTCGGTGGCCAGCTGATAGAGATCGAGCCCGCGCTTGGGATTGCCGTCCGGGTGGACGGTCACCCGGCCCTCGGGACTGACCCGGAAGAAGCCGAGCCCCCAGCCCTGCATGTTGTACAGCTTCTCCGAGTCCTTGACGGACCAGTGATTCGGGGCGATGGCCGGCCTCCGGGGCGCGCGGTGAGGGGGGAAATTGTAGTGGAGGAGGGGGTGCAGAGAAAGTAGGGGCGACGGGCCGCTCCGGCTGTGGCGGTTCCAGCCTCAAGGTTTGCGGGCATCGGCCGATAGTCCATGCAACCTCGGACATAGCCCTCGGGGGCCCCAGACGGCCGGTCTGGGTGATGAATCCGGCCTGAAGACCCGAACGCGGCAACGCGCGCGGGTTTTCTGTTTACTATTCCGACCATGTCATGGTCGTTTCGCATCGCCCGCATAATGGGCACCGACGTGAAGGTGCATGTCACCTTCCTCCTCCTGCCGCTCTTCTACGCCGCCGCAGGCTACCAGTCCGGCGGAACGGACGGGGCGCTGTACCAGGTTGCCCTCACGGTGTCGGTGTTTGCATGCGTGCTGCTGCATGAGTTCGGGCATATCCTGATGGCCCGCCGCTTCGGGATCCGGACTCCAGACGTGATTCTGCTGCCGATCGGCGGGCTGGCCAGGCTGGAGAGGCTGCCAGAGAAGCCACGACAGGAGTTCTGGATCGCACTCGCCGGCCCGGTGGTGACCCTCATCATCGCCCTGGGACTGTGGGCCGGCCTGGCCCTCACCGGTCCGCTGGTCGTGCCGGATGAGGGTGAGATCGGCGGCAGGTCATTGCTGGCAATGCTCGCGGTGATCAACGCCTTCCTGCTGGGTTTCAACCTCATCCCGGCCTATCCGATGGACGGCGGTCGGGTGTTCCGGGCGATCCTGGCCTCGCGGCTCGGGATGGTGAAGGCGACCCGTATCGCGGCCCGGGTCGGCCGGACGATCGCGATCGGCGGCGGGGCCTGGGCCCTGTTCGCCCCGCAGCCGCAACCGATGCTCGTATTGATCGCGATCTTCATCTTCGTTGCGGCGGGCCAGGAAGCGTCGATGGTCGAGACCCGGGCCGCGGGACGCGGCATCATCGTCGACCAGATGATGATCACGCGCTTCGTGACGATTCCGGTGCATGGCACCCTGCGCCAGGCGGTGGACCTGCTGCTCGAAGGCGAACAGAGCGAATTCCCGGTCGTGGACAACGCCGGGGCACTCGAGGGCCTCCTGACGCGGGACCTTCTCATCCGCTCCCTGACCGACCACGGCCCCGACGCCCCCGTCAGTCAGGCGATGGTCCGCACGGTACCGAAGCTCCCCCTCGGGATGAGCTTCGATGATGCCCTCGGCCGCCTCCGCGCGAGTGGCCTCCCCGCGCTGCCGGTCGTGGATGCCACGGGGCGCCTGGCGGGGCTGCTGACGCTCGACAACATCACCGACCTGATCATGGTCCGTCAGGCGGTCGCGAAGTAGCCCCGCCAGCTCGCGGCCTCTCCACCCGGATTCCGATCGGTCATGCGCGACGCCACCCGTGTTCTCAAGGCCGGACTTCCCGCTCCCTCGCCGGGGGGACCGTTCCTGCCCGGCCCTACCTTCGCAGGTGCGTTCCACGCCGCAGGTGATCCCGCCGACTCCCCCTTTACCTACGGCCGGTTCCACAACCCGACCTGGTCCCTGTTCGAAGCGGCACTGGAAGAGTTGGAGTGTGGTCCCGCGCTGGTCTTTGCGTCGGGGATGGCCGCAGCGACCGCTGTGTTCGCCACGGTGCTGAAGCGGGGCGACGTGCTCGCGCTGCCCTCGGATTCCTACTACACCTGCCGACTGGTCGCCCAGAACTCCTTCGCGGAGCAGGGCATCGAGATCCGGATGGCACCGACGCCCGGCAACGGACAGCTCGCCACGCTCGCGGGCGCGAAGCTGCTCTGGATCGAGTCGCCCTCGAACCCAGGGGTAGAGGTCTGCGACATCCGGGTGCTGGTGGAGGCGGCGCACGCGGAAGGTGCATTGGTGGCCGTCGATAACACCACCGCGACCGCGCTCTCGCAGCAGCCGCTCGCCCTCGGGGCAGATCTGTCGGTCGCCTCGGACACCAAGGCGCTGACCGGCCACTCCGACCTCATCCTTGGCCATGTTGCGGCACGCGACCCCGCCCTGCTCGAACAGATCCGCACCTGGCGCACTCGCTTCGGCGCGGTGGCGGGTCCGATGGAGGTGTGGCTGGCCCACCGCTCGCTCGGCACGCTGGAGATGCGGCTGGAGCGGCAGAGCGCCAACGCCATCGCGGTCGCGCGGCTGCTGGCGCAGCACCCTGCGGTGCAGGCGGTGCGGTATCCAGGGCTCACCGGAGATCCGGGTCATGCCATCGCTCGGCGGCAGATGGCCCGGTTCGGTTCGGTGCTCAACTTCACCCTGGGCAGCAAGGCGGCGGCGGAGCGGTTCTTCGCGGCGACAGCCCTGGTGTACGAGGCCACCAGCTTCGGTGGCCTGCATACCACCGCCGAGCGCAGGGCGCGGTGGGGTGGGGACCCGGTGCCGGAAGGGTATGTCCGGATGAGCGTGGGTTGTGAGGCGATCGAGGATCTTCTGGAGGATCTTGCGGCAGGACTGGATGCCGCTGGCCCCGGATGAATCTGGGCCCACAGGTTATGAGCCCGGCGAACCCCGTAGCACGGGCCGAGTCAGGCAGGTCGGTCCGCCTTCGGCCTTGAGCGAGATGTCGGTGCCACGATAGGTCTGGACCGTACATCCCGCGGCCTCGAGCCGGGCCCTGGTCACCGGGTTTCCATCCAGCATCAGACAGTGCCGCGGTGCCAGGGCCAGCACGTTCGAGCCCATCGTCAGGAACTCCGCCTCGGGCACCTCCACCATCCGAATCCCGCGTCGCTGCAGCAGCTGGTAGAACGGCACCGCCATCAGCGGCGGGTAGACGACAGCCAGGTCGTCGGCGACCATGCTGATCAGCGACATCAGGTGCAGGCAGGCGTCCGGTCCGGTGTAGTATGGCAGCTCGACCGTGACAACCCGAACCTCCGGTCCCAGGGCCTCGCGCAGCTGCTCCACACCCGCGGCGTTGGTCCGATACCCCAGCCCGACGGCCAGGGTCCGCTCATCGAGCCAGAGGCAGTCGCCGCCTTCGCCGAGCGCGTCACCGTGGAGCCGGTAGTGGATGGGAATCCCGGCCCGTTCGAGGCAGCGGCCGATCGCCTCCTCCTCGCCGCGCCGGAGCGGCTTGCCCATCCGCATGAGGATCGCGCCCTGCCGGGTGATCAGCACGGGGTCGTGCACGTAGATCGCGTCGGCGAGTCCGCTGAGCGGAGCATCGTGCATGATCACTTCGGCGCCGGCCTCGGTGAGGATCCGCACCAGCGCCTGGTGCTCCGCCGTCGCGGCCGTGAGATCAGGCCGGGCGGTGTAGTGCCAGACGACGGGATCGGCGTTGCCGAAGGCCGCGTCGGGGGCCCGGACCACCACCCGCCGGAGCGGGGCGACCATGGACTGGGCGCCGAAGGTTGGAGGCATCAAGCGTCTCGATTAGGCGATGGTGATGGCGGACGTCGGTGGCAGCGGATACTTCAGATGCTGCCCAGCTCTTCCAGCAGGCGCGGTCCCGGCTGGCGCGGACGTTCGAAGTACCACCAGTTGTGTTCTTCGGTCCAGCCTTCGTCGTCCGCGACGATGCCGCCCCAGAGGCAGCGCCCCGCCGGGACGAGGTTGAGCCGGACCCGCATATCGGCATCGTGGACGCGGGGCAGGAAGGCGTTGCGGACCTCTTCGGGCGCGAGCTCGAGCGCGTTCTCCAGCAGCTGCCGCCCGTCCATGTCATTCAGGTAGTCGTCGAGCGTGAGGTTGTAGCCCTCGAGCACCTGCGCCACGACGCGCTCCCAGTTCTCCACCAGCCCGCGCAGACCCTGCGCCACCACCGAGTAGGGAGCGCCGCTGCGCCGCAGGTAATCGCGAACCGGATCGTTGGGGCCTGAGCTGCGCGAATTCATGGACCGCTGTGTCCCCGCTTGAGCTGCCGCTGGTAATAGGCTTCGCCGTCGTTCGGCCGGAAGAAGGTACGGATGATGCCGTCCCGGTCAAAGGCCAGGAAGGCCCCACCGCCCCGGTCGAACCGCGTCACCACGCCATCCGCGCGGACCGACTCGAGGATGTCGCCGCCGGCGGGCCGATCGCGCAGCGTCTGCGCCGCGCGGAGATACTCCTCGATGGTGATGCGGCCGAACTCCGCGCCGTGCTTCTGGTAGTGCTCCGCAAGATGGCTGCGATCCCGGAAGCCGAGCTCCGGACGGGTTACCGTCGAAGGCGCGCCGGGGGCTGATCCCCCGACCGGCGCGGTGACGGCCGGCACTGGCGCGTCGACCGGCGCGGTCCGCCCCCGCTGACTCAGCCAGGCGGCGCCTGCCGCGAGGAGCAGCAGGACGAGGCGCACCAGGATCCGGGTGTTCATCGTGCCCAGAGGTTGTTCCCGCGGTCGATGTCCGGCATCGCCTCGTTCGGGTCCACCGTCACCTTGGTCACCTTCTCGTGCCCCCGATGGCGGAAGGTGAACCTGGGTCCGAGGTTCCACATGTCCGCCGGGAGCCGGGTAAAGCGCCCGTTCGGCGTCCCGTCGGTGTCCACCATCTGCAGCTCGATGACCAGCGGCATCACCATGGTACCGCGATTGGAGAGGTAGATCTCCGTCAGGCTGTCGCTCGGGGTGCGCACCGAGTCGATCGCCTGGTCGAGCCGCGCAGTGGTGTAGATCCAGCCGCGGAAGAACCAGTCGAGGTCCATGCCCGACTGGTCGCGCATGACGCGGATGAAATCGGCCGGCGTCGGGTGCTTGAAGGCCCACGCGCGGAGATACTCCCGGAAGGCGGGGTCGAACCGCTCCTGGCCGAGCACCTCGTAGCGGAGCTGCTGCAGCATCAGCGCCGGTTTCTGATAGCCGGTCCAGAACAGATCGCGGGACTCGACCGGGCGGGTAATCATCGGCTGCTCGAGGCCCGGCACGGCGTGGTCGGCGTAGAGGTGGAGCGGGTGCACCTCGATCGAATCGCCGTAGGGCGTGCCGGTGAAGTAGCGCGCGGCGTTGGCGAGATCGATGAAGGTGTTGAAGCCCTCGTCCATCCAGGGATAGAGCCGCTCGTTCGAGCCGACGACCATCGGCAGCCACTGGTGGCCGAGTTCGTGGGCGAGCACCCACTGCAGGTCGACGCGTGTCGGGCCCGCCGGATCGAAGGTCATCATGGGATACTCCATGCCTTCGACCGGGCCTTCGATGCTCGAGATGTGCGGATAGGGATAGTGGTACCACTGCTGGCTGTAGAAGCGGACCGCGTCGTGCACGATCGCGTTCGCCTCGTGCCAGAGCGTCGCGGTCGGCCGGTAGAAGGTGTGGATGTAGATCCCCTGCCAGCCGCTCGCGTCCCACTGGAAGTTGGGCGCCGCCGCGAACGCGAAGTCGCGCACGCTGTCGGCCGTGAAGCGCCAGGTGAATGTGGCGGGCCCTGCCGGGCGGGTGCGGCCGCGAACGCCGGCTTCATCCTTCGTGATGATCGCGATCGCGGAGTCCGATGTCCGGGCACGCGCGAGCCGGGCCCGCTGCGTCGCGGTCAGCACCTCCAGCGGATTGCGCAGCACGCCGGTGGCCGCAACGATGAAGTTCGCCGGCACGGTGACCGCGACATCGAAGGCCCCGTATTCCAGGTAGAACTCTCCCGCGCCGATGTAGGGCTCGTGGTTCCAGCCTTTCACGTCATCGTAGACCGCCATGCGGGGATACCACTGGCCGAACTCGTACAGCGATCCGTCATGGCCCATCCGCCCGCTGCCGAAGGCGGGCACCTTGAAGCGCCAGGCCGCGTTGATGTCCATCGCCATCCCCGGCGCGAGCGGCCGCGCGAGGTCGACCCGCATCGTGGTGCCGTAGACCGTGTGCGCCAGCGGCCGGCCGAGCGAGGTGAGCGACTCGAGCACCAGCCCGCCCCCGGCGACGGTACAGGAGAAATCGAACGCCGTGCCGAGGAAGACGAGCGGCGGCTGATCGAGCATGCTGGTGAGATTGCCGGGCGCGCAGATGTTCTGCTCGACATGCATCCAGAGATACGGCAGCGTGTCAGGCGACCGGTTCACATAGTGGATCGTCTCCCGGCCGATGAGCGTTCCGGTGACCGTGTCCAGGGTGGCGCGGATGCGATAGTCCACCCGCTGCTGCCAGTACCCGGCGCCGGGTTTGCCCGACCCGGTGCGGACCGCGGTCGGCGTCGGCAGGCCGAGGGGGCGGAAGGGGGAGCTGTCGGCCACTTGAGCGGCGAGCGGCGCGGCGGAAAGAGCGAGGGCGGCAGCGATCTGGAGGCGCATGGGTCGCAAGGGAACCGTGCATGGGTGGGACGGGCGGGACCTCGCGGAACGGGGAGAAGATACCCCGCATGACACGCCCCGGTAGGGGCGCCCGGCTCGCGGGGTTCCGGGGATCGCCCTGAATGGGGTGGAACGCATCGGGCCAGGCCGAGTACGCGAGCATGACCGGGGCATCCAACCTATAATCCGCCATGGGAGAACCACGGCCATGAGCCGATTCGAGATGACCAGTGAACTGCCCTGTTCCGCGGACCAGGCGTACGCCTGGCACGCCCGGCCCGGCGCCTTCGAGCGGCTGACGCCACCCTGGGAGTCGGTGCGAGTGGTCGAGCGACATGGCGGGCTGGATGGTGGAACGGTGGTGCTCGACGTCCCGGTGGGGCCGACTCGGCAGCGCTGGGTCGCGCGGCACCGCGACGCGATCCCCGGCCGGCAGTTCATCGACGAGCAAATCGAAGGGCCCTTCGCCAGCTGGGTACACACCCACCTCTTCGCGCCGATCGCCCCGGGTCGCACCAGCTACACCGACCGGATCGACTACACGCTGCCCTTCGGCCTCCTGGGCGAGATCGGCGGCGGATTCGCCGCCAGCAAACTGCGGCGCACCTTCCGTTACCGGCACGAGACCGTGCGCGACGACCTGGCGGCGCACACCCTCCATGCGGCGCACGCCCCGATGACCATCGCCGTCACCGGGTCGACGGGGCTCATCGGCCGGAGCCTCATCCCATTCCTCACGACGGGTGGGCATCGGGTGCGGCGCCTGGTCCGGGGCCGAGCCGGCGCGGACGACATCAGCTGGGATCCGGCGGCGGGCCGGCTGGACGGCGCCGCGCTCGAGGGGGTGGATGCCGTCGTCCATCTGGCCGGCGAATCGATCGCCGGGGCCCGCTGGACGGTCGAACAGAAGCAGCGAATCCTCGACAGCCGCATCCTCGGCACCACCCTGCTCGCCGAGACGCTGGCCCGCCTGACACGCCCGCCGGGCGTCCTGATTTCCGCGTCGGCGGTGGGCATCTACGGCGATCGCGGTGACGAGGTCGTCACCGAGGAAACCCACCTCCGTACCGGCGCGGACAGCATGTTCGTCGAGCGGGTGGGGCATGCATGGGAGGCGGCGAGCGCGCCGGCGGAGCGCGCCGGCATCCGGGTGGCGCGAGCCCGGATCGGCATCGTCCTTACGCCGGCCGGGGGCGCGCTCGAGCAGCTGGTGCCCCCCTTCCGGATCGGCGCGGGAGGCCGCATGGGGAGCGGCCGACAGTACATGAGCTGGGTGAGCATCGATGACGTGGTGGGCGCCCTGCACCACGTCCTCATGACCGAGAGCCTGCATGGCCCGGTCAATGTGACTGCCCCCGAGCCCGCGACCAACGAGGACTTCAGCCGGGCGCTCGGCCAGGTCCTCGGGCGGCCCACGCTCTTCCCGGTGCCGGCAGCGGCACTCCGGCTCCTGCTGGGCGAGCTGGCGGACGAACTGCTCCTCGCGAGCATGCGGGTGCTGCCGACCCGCCTGCAGCAGAGCGGATATCCATTCAGGCACCCCACCCTGGAGCGCGCCCTGCGTCACGTCCTCGGACGCTGAGCACCGAGGCGAGCACGGGGGCCGGCCTTACTCGGCGGCAGCGGAGTTCATAGGTTTCCGCCATGGCATCCGCCCCCAGGGCCGTCGTCCTCGTCTCGGGCGGCCTCGACTCCGCGACCGTCCTCGCGATCGCCCTGCGCGATGGCTACCAGCCCTACGCGCTGAGCTTCGACTATGGCCAGCGGCATGTGGCCGAACTCACCGCGGCGCGCGAAGTGATCCGGCGCGCGCGCGTTGCCGGACATACCGTCGTCACGATCGACCTGCGGAGCTTCGGCGGTTCGGCCCTCACCAGCGACCTGCCGGTACCCAAGGGACGCTCCGCCGACGCGATGAGCCGGGACATCCCGATCACGTATGTCCCCGCGCGCAACACCATCTTCCTCTCCTACGCCCTCGCCTGGGCCGAGGTGCTCGGCGCTGCCGACATCTTCCTGGGTGTGAATGCGCTCGACTACAGCGGCTACCCGGATTGCCGTCCCGAGTATATCGAGGCCTTCGAGAAGATGGCCAACCTCGCCACGCGCGCGGGGGTCGAGGGCACCGCG
>Ga0209797_10001948_pt1 | contig 10439 bp, 8 predicted proteins | sample DOMMetBare3Fresh_2_FD_187472 | JGI IMG/M metagenome (GOLD analysis project Ga0209797, IMG submission 187472) | Wetland sediment microbial communities from St. Louis River estuary, USA, under dissolved organic matter induced mercury methylation -... | ecosystem: Environmental > Aquatic >...
ACCGGCACCACCGACGGCCCGTACGACACGTGGTTCGTCGGCTACACCGCCCAGCGTGCTACCGCCGTCTGGGTCGGCGACCCTGGGTACCTCGCCAACGGCACCCCTCACCGGCGCCGGCTCACCAACATCGACGTGAACGGCCGCTCCTACGGGACCGTGTTCGGCGCCAGCATTGCGGCACCCATCTGGAAGTCGGTGATGGACACCGCGATGCATGACCTGCCGGCACAGGCGTTGGCGCTGAAGCACATCCACGTCTCCGCACAGGCTCCTGGAGCGTCGCGCCCGTCCGTCCGGGGACTCGCGCCGTGACATTGACCCGCCCAGCGCGGCGACATCGTCGGGCCACGACGAACCCGGCACTCACCCGGACGAATCCGGGGACGCCCGTCGAGGTCACCGACGACGGCAACCATCGAGGCAGGGCCCTCGACACCGTGCCCGGTGATCGCTGAGATGGTCGACGACACGGCTCGGGGAGATGCCGAATAGGGGCGGCCTGACGTCAGGACGTGCCAGTCACTCTCCGGTTCCGCCCCTACAGAGGCCGAGTGTGCCTGGCGCGCCCTTGGGCAGACCGTAATACCTCCAGGAGTCAGCAGCGGTCTGGACCTGCGACGCGGTCTGTCCCTCTTGCGAGTCCAGGTCATTCAGGCCGCTGGCGGCGCAGGCCGAATTGGCGTGATCCAATGCCCCGGTCTCATTGGTGTTGTTCGGAGTCCCCGGAGGGCCCTTCACCTCGCCGGCGAATGCCGCACTCGCCGGGGCAACCATCAAGGTGGCCGCGCAGAACGCGATCGCGATGAAACGCTTCATTGCTGTACCCCTCCCGCTCGTTTCACGGCGACGGAGAGACGCCGGTCGAAACGTACGCTCGCCAGGGAACGCCTGCAATCCGAGCTGCACGCCGGTTCGGCCGGTCCGGATCGAACCGTTGCTGGTCACCGTCGATGCCATCACGGGGGCCGCTCCCGTGCTCGCAACCCGCAGGTCGAGGCCCCGCAGGAATGGCGCTCGTTGGAGGAGTGATCATCAGCAATCTCGTTGCCGAGGCGGTCACGGGAGGCGAGCGAGGCTTCGTCGCAGGTTCAAGGCTCCGTGTTGTACCCGTAGCCCGCGCACCTTGTCACTGCCATCACCGATGGCCTTGACCACGTCAGTCGGCTTGATCTTCGGGCGGAGTCCGATGATGACCGCGGCGCCGCCCGACACGAAGGGCGCGGCCATCGAGGTCCCGCTCCACGCGCCGAAGCCGCAGGGCAAGGTGCTCACCACGCGTTCGCCGGGGGCGGCAAGATCGACCCACTTGCCGCGGGTGGAGAAGTCGGCAAGATCAGAGGAGTCCTCGGCCTGAGCGGCTACGGAGATCACCCCGCTCATCGCAGCCGGATAGTGGGCAGAGCTGGAGCCGTCGTTTCCGGCGGCCGCCACCACCACGGCACCGCGCTTCTCCGCCGAGCGCACCGCCTCGTCGAGGACCTTGGAGTGGATCTTGTCGGCCGTCCCGAAGCTGAGGTTGATGACGTCGGCGCCTGCGGCGACGGCGTCATAGATCGCTTCGGCGACGATGAAGACATTGCCCCGCCCCTCGGCGTCGAGCACGCGCTGCGGAAGGATCTTCGCCTCGGGGGCGACCAGGGCCACGATTCCGGCCACGAACGTCCCGTGACCATATCCCTCGTCCGTGAATCCGTCGCCATCACGGTCCTGGCCGCGGGTCACTTCCTCCGGCTGCGCGTCATCCTCGATGTAGTCGTATCCGCCGGGTGCCACGTGGCCGATCAGGGCAGGTTGCCGATCGTCCAGCCCGGTGTCCAGGATGGCGACGGTGCTGCGCGCCCCTCGCGCCGAGCGGTGGATCTGGGCCAGGCCCAGGCGTCGTGCCGCTGGCTGGCTTGTGTAGGTCGAGTCGCCGGAGCCGAGGCAGACCGGCCCGCCCGAGGGCCAGTAGTGGAACCGGTTTCCTTCGGTGATGTCTGCCTCCGAATTTGCCTCCGCGTACACCACCGCCGGATCCTTCGTCAGCTCCGTGATCACGTGCTGGACCTGCTTGGCCCAGTCGGCTTTTCGCTTGTCGGCGTCCTTGGTCGGCTCGTCGAGCGGCACATCCAGCAGGTAGACGCCGCGCGAGGCGAGCAGTGTGGACCGAGTCGTCGACCCCAGTCGACGGTTCACCGACTCGATGTCGGCGCCCGCCGCCACCTTCACCACCAGCTGCCCCACCGTGCTCGCTGGGTCGGGCGCACGGCCGGCACTGGCCGAGGTGGAGTCCTCGACCATGGCCGTCGCCACCCCCACGGGGACGCAGGCGACAGCCACACTCATCGCGGCTGTAGCGAGGACTCTGCGCGTCACAAGGGCTCGTGGCATTCGTTCAACCTCCATGGTGATCCGGGGCACCCACAGCAATGAACGGAGCCCAGTGGTACGGGTGGGGATGGTTCTCGATCGTGGACAGCTGAGCCGCGCGGAGTGCGGCGGCAGGGCTGTCCCCGCGTGCCATCGAGCGGTACAGCTCGACCATGAGCTCGGACGTGGAGCGGTCATCGGCCAACCGCTGGCTCACCACCACACACCGCACCCCAGCAGAGAGGAACCCCCGGGCCAGACCCGCGACCTCGTGCCCGGGGAGGCGACCCATCCGCCCGCTCTCGCAGGCACTCAACACCAGCGTCGCTCCGGCCAGGTCCAAGGCGGTCACATCGGCCGCCCGCACCCATCGGTCGGCGAGCCGGAACGAGGTGAACGTCGGGTTCTCGGCCCGGAACAAGCCGTGGCAGGCCAGGTGCACCAGGCGGGCGCGTGCGGCGTGGGTCCGAACCGCCGCGAAGGTGGCCTCGGACCCGGTGAGCAAGGTGGCATCGCCGAGGATCTGCGCGATGGCGCGGGCCTCCCGCTCCATGCCGGGAGTGGCCTCGTCGGTGACACCGAGCACCAGCGCGGATCCGCGCCGTGCGCGTCGACTCTCCGCAATCTGGGCCACCTCGAGGCTCGGGCTGATGGTGATCACCCAGTCGCGGAGCAGGTACTCGCGTCCGTTGTGCAAGGCGCAGAAGGGCACCCGGTGAAGCAGCCCGTGTGGCACCACCAGCAACGCCGTCGGGCGATGGGAGTCAGGTGGCCTCAGGAGATCCTCGATCGGAGCGAACACCGCCCGGTACAGCTCCTGCAGCACGCGCCGGCAGGCCTTGGCGCGCTGGGCGGGGTACCGGGACAGTGCCGCGATCGCCTGAGGTCCGAGATGGGCGTCGAGATCATCGAGCAGGTCGAGAACCGCTCCACGAGCCGCGACTCGGCGGTGCGTCCAGCGCTGGCCATCGTGGGTGACGAAGGCCACGATGTCGTCGTCCACCACGTGGTAGGCCAACACCCGGATCCCGAGTGCCGGGGAGTCGTCGGGGTGGTCCCGGTTCCAGGATCCGTGCGCCCCGGCGGACAGCGCATGTCGCAACGAGATTCGGCCTTCGAGCTCGGCCACCGTCTGTCTGATCTGTCGTTGGCGATCGGCATCGGCCGCGAACAAGGCGCTGTAGGCAGCCTGCAATTCGGTGGCCAGAGCAACAGCCTCGTCGTCCTGACGGCCGGCTGACTCGCGGTGAACTGCCCCTCGCATGATGTCGAGCAGCGTTCGGCCCTTGGCTCGGTCCGCGAGGACGTTCGCGCGTCGCACGTCCGCGGGCGAGCCGCGGCGAAGCAGCGCCGAGATGAGCTCGTCCTGAGCATCGTTGCGGCTGGCCAGGTACGCCGTGCGCAGAGCTTCGTCGTGGATCCGAGCGCTGACCTGCCTCACCTCTGCCAGCGCGCGGGTCAGGTGATCGATCCCGCTGTCCAGATCCCCGGCTCTCAGCCGGTGCACCGCCCACCGCATGCTCACGGCATGGCGCAGCTGGGGGAGGGCGAGCTGATCGGCCAGGAGCGAGGCCTCGGTCAACCAGGTCTGTGCCGTCACGGCGTCGCTCCCCGCGAGGTCGGCCATGCCCAGAGCCGCCACGCACCTGATGCCCGGCCAGGCATCGTCCGCCAAGAGGTCCAACGCCTGGCCGGTCATGGCCCGTGCCTCGGCGTCGTCGTCTGCGCATCTCGCCAGTTCGAGGAGCGCGCGGGCTCGATCGGGGACATCGGCAACCTCGTGGAACAGCCGTTCGGCCTCGATCAACGCGGCCCGAGCGGCGGCCGCTCGACCTGCTCGGGTCAGGGCCGTGCCCTTGGTGCAGAGGGCAATGGCCAGGTCATGGCGCAGCCCTTTCTCCCGCAGTCTGGGCTCGATTCCGTCGAGCACGCTCAGGGCTTCGTCGACCAGACCCAGCCCGAGGAAGGTGGACGCCGTGGCCGCGGCAACCCGCCAGGCATCCGCCCAGGCACCGAGCGCCTCTAGCTCCGCGGTGGCTTTCTGGAAGTCGGCCAAGGCGTCGGCCAGCCAGCCCGCTGCGCTGAGGGCCTCACCCCGATGGCCGAGACACTTGGCATACCAGGCACGGTCCTGGACGGCGTCGAAGACGGCCGCTGCTGCATCGAGGCGCTCGATGGCCGCGCCCGGACGGCCCAGAGCGATGAGTTCGATTCCCTGGTTCGCCGTGGCAGCCGCGGCCTCATCGAGTCGCCCCGCACGACGCCATGCGGCCTCGGAACGGCGGTAGGACTCGAGCGCATCCACATGCTTGCCGAGGAAGCCGAGAGCGACGCCGGCGTTGCCTTCGGCCGCAGCACGGAGCAGAGCGAGGTCGGGATCGTCCGGTTGCTGGTCGAGCGATGCCACGACGGCACGTCCCACCTCGACCGCCTCCGTGTGCCGGCCGAGATCATCCAGCACGTGCATCCTGCCCAGAGCGGTCCGCAGTGCCTCCTGCCGCAGACCGAGCCGTTCGTAGGCGGCGCGTGCCTCGTCGATCAGCTCGAGGGCGATGTCGGGCTCGCCGGCCTGCACGGCCATCCGGGCTCGCAGATAGGTCGCGGCGGGGACGGCCGCGGGCGCTTGCGCGGCACGGGCAAGTGTCGGCACGAGGCGGAGCAACGCCGCTGCCGTCCGGGGATCGTTGCCGATCAGTCGGCCGGCATCCGCCAGCAGGTCCTGCAGGCCGGCTTCGTCGAGAGCGCCCTCCGCGCGGAGGGTCTCCACCGCGTGGGTCGGCGTCTGCAGGAGGCGTGTCGTTCTGGGAGAGAGGCTCATGGAGTGGGCAGAGCGAGGTCCAACGGGATCGATACGGCCAGGACATCGTTGTCGACGAGAAGGCGGTCTGACTCGATCGGGACGTGGTCCAGACGGAATACGCCCGTCTCGTCCCCGGATCGGCGAACCGCGATTCCCGAGGGTGTCCGGACGCTGGCCCAGAAGAGTGACGGGGTATCGGGGTCGGCGATGACGTGTCCTCTCAAGGCGACGGTGCCCGGGCCGTCGGGCATCACGTCGATGATCACACTCGCCTTGTCGGCCTCGAAGACCAACTGATAGTGCACCGGATCAGCGGGATGAGGACCACGCACGCCGACGGGTCGGGTCACTCGGCGGCTGTCGATCGTGATCCGGGCGACCACCTGGCGGGGAGCGCGCGGCTCACCGACAGCTCGATCGGCGAGCTGGCGCAGCCGCCGGCGGAGTGCGGGCGGCGGTGTGACCAGCGGAAGCAGGGCTGCCTGACGGCGGAAGGCCTGTGCCCACTCGAGCCGCTCGACGGTCCCGGGCTCGCCGAGGGCGATGGCTGTCTCGATCGCCGTACGACGCCCGGCCTCGAGACGATCCTCGAGCCAGTCCAGCAGGTCCTGCATCGAGGGTGCGGAAACCTGCTCCGGCTCGTGCTCGGTCATCGCCATCCTCCGGCGCGCATGACAGCCCGGAGGTGTTCCAGACATCGAGCACGGGACGGGCCGATGCTTCCGACGGGTCGGCCCAGGCGCGCCGCCACGTCGGCATACGACGGACCCGTGGGATCGAAATAGAGGGCTGTGAGCAGGGTGCGGCAGGGATCACCCAATTCCTGGAGTGCGTCGTGCAGCGCGAGGCTGCGGTCGAGTTCCGTCGCCGGATCGCTGATCGTGAAGTCCGCTGATGGCTCGTCGGCGTCGATCGTCCCGGCCGGCCATTCGCGGCGGCGACGATCGCGCAGTCGCCATGCTTGCCGCCGGGCAACCGCGTAGAGCCACGCCGAGAGACGATCATCCTCGCGCAAGCTCGGGAGGGCGATCAGCAGTGCCTCGAAGACGGCCTGGGTGGCGTCGGCTGCGTCCTCCGCCGTGAGTCCCTCGCGCAGGGCCACACCGTAGACGAGCCGCTCGTAGCGGCTCACCAGTTCGGCCCAGGCGCTCTCGTCGCCGTCGCGGCAGCGTCGGATCAGCCGAGCCGGCGCAGAGTCCGCTGATCCCGGGGGATGGGCTCGCGGCGCGACGAGCTCCAGCCCTCGAGACGATCCCGCCATCCCCCGCCTCCGTCTCGCGCGCTCGGCTGACGCCGGTCCCGTCGTGTCCAGCACCCCTCGAGTAGCAGCACGATAACGGACATGTCCGGCAGCAGGACGAAGTTTCGCCGAGTCCATGTATTTCTCGATATCCGGGCCTGCACTACTCGGATGCCGATCGACGGCACTCCCGAGATGAATGAGGGTGTGGCAATGAGCAGCAGGTACTTGTGCGGTGTGGTTCCCGCCTGCGGTGGAGGCGGATGGGGCTCAGGCTCCGGCTCGGGCTCGGGCAAGTCCACCAAGAGGTCGAAGAAGTCGAAGAAGTCGAAGAAGTCCGGCTCCAGGCACTGCTGATCCACAGCGTGGCCGCTTCGATCAGAGTTGCTCGATCGGCGGTTCGGCGTGAGCCGGACCGCCGATCGGCGCGGCCGGCTGTCCCCACCGCGGCGCCCGAGGCACCCGTCCTCGACGTCCGCGGCATGTTCCGGAGGTTTCTGCCGTACGCCCGTCCCTATCGGCGGTGGCTCGCCCTTACGATGATCTTCGTCCTGCTGGGGCCACTGCTCGACAGCGCCGCCATCTGGTTGTTCAAGATCCTCGTGGACGACATCCTGACGCCGCGTGACTTCCAGGCGTTCTTCCCTCTCGCCGCCGCCTATACGGGCATCACGGTCGCCGTCGGGGCAGTCTCGTTCGCCGATCGGTACCTCTCGGTGTGGGTCGGGGAGCGGTTCCTCACCGACCTGCGCACCGATCTGTATCGACATCTGCACACGTTGTCCCTGGACTTCTTCGAACGTCGTCAACTCGGCGACGTGCTGAGTCGTCTCACCGGGGACGTCACAGCCATCGAATCGGTGATCCTGTCCGGGATCAACCGGGTGGTCTCGTACGCGGTCCGGATCGTCCTCTACGGCGGCGCCCTGTTCTTCCTCTCCTGGCAGCTCGCTCTGCTCGCCGTTGTCGTGGCGCCCATCTTCTGGGCCATCGCTCGTGTGCTCTCCCGGCGGCTCAAGGAAGCCTCCCGCGAGAGCCGACGACAGACCGGTGCTCTCAGCGGCGCGGCCGAGGAGGGCTTGGGCAATACGGCACTGGTCCGGGCCTACAACCGCCAGGACAGCGACGTGGAGCGGTTCGCCCGGCACAACGTGGCCGTCATGGCCGCTCAGCTGCGCTCCACCCGGATCCGCGGGGTGATCTCGCCCTTAGGGCAGCTGGTCGAGTTGGTGGGGCTGCTGTTGGTGATCGGGTTCGGTACCTGGCAGCTCAGCCGCAACGAGATCACGCTCGGCGAGATGCTGGTCTTCATGGCGTTCTTCGGCCAGCTGTACAGCCCGCTGCGCGGCGTCGGACGGCTGGGGAGTTCTTGGGCTGCTGCGTCGGCCAGCGCCGAGCGCCTGGTCGAGGTGCTGGATGCGCGGCCCGCGGTGCCCGAGCCGGACTCGCCCGAGCCGCTCGATGGCGTCCGGGGTGTCGTGGAGATGCGCAACGTGTGTTTCCGCTACCCAGGTCATGCAGTCGACGTGCTGCACGACGTCAGCTTCCACGTCTCGGCCGGCCAAAGGGTCGCGATCGTCGGCAGCAGCGGAGCCGGTAAGTCCACCGTGGCCAAACTCCTTCTGCGCCATTACGACCCGACCGCAGGTTCGGTGCTGCTCGACGGTCATGATCTGCGCGAGGTGTCCCTCGCCGACCTTCGCGACAACGTAGGTGTGGTGATGCAGGAGACCCTCGTCTTCGACGGAACCGTCGAGGAGAACGTGCGGTGGGGTCGGCCGGACGCCTCCGACGACGAGCTCCGAGCGGCCGCCGCGGCGGCCGATGTCGATCGAGTGGTCGCGCGTCTACCCCAAGGCTTCGGGAGCCGAGTGGGTCAGCGCGGTCGGCGGTTGTCCGGGGGTGAGCGGCAACGGGTGGCGATTGCCAGGGCCATGCTCCGCGACACCCCGGTCCTCCTGCTCGACGAGCCCACGACCGGTCTGGATGCCGCATCGGCTGCCAGGATCCGAGACCCGCTGCGGCGACTGATGGTGGGTCGGACGACGATCGTCATCACTCACCATCTGGGAATGGTCACGGACGCCGACCTGATCCTGGTGCTGGACGAGGGCCGAATCGTCCAACGTGGCAGGCACGCCGAACTGCTTCGTCGCCGGGGCCTCTACCGCACCCTCTATCGCGAGTACACCCGAGACGGTTCGGACGCCACACTTCCGGAGGCGCCGGACGACGCCGCATGGTGGTGGGCAGCGCGGCGCGACGCAGGACCGGCGGCGTCATGAGCGACGTTGCCGTCGCCTCGACGGACACCGAGTACGGTCGACGCATCGCGCCCGGATATCGCGTGCTCGGCGTGGTGCAGCGGGGTCGGGACTTCGTCACGTATGACGCGTGGAGCGAGCAGCGGTACTCCCGGTGCGTGGTCAAGGCCGTGCTGCCGACCCGGCTCGGTCGGGACAACACCTCCCGACTGCTCCACGAGGGCGAGCTGCTGACCCGCTTGGATCATCCGCACCTGGTCCGCGGTTACGAGATCCGCCGCCGGCCGCGGGCGCTCGTGGTGATGGAGACCCTGACCGGGTCCACCGTGCGGCACATGATCGAATCGGGTATCCGGTTCCCGCCGGGCGACATCGCCCATCTCGGATCACAACTGACCTCGGCGCTCCGCTTCCTGCACACCGTGGGTGGCGTCCTGCACCTGGACCTGAAGCCCGGGAATGTCATCGTCGGGGGTGGGCGGGCCCGGCTGATCGACCTCAGCCTGGCGCAGCCTCCCGGCCCGGTCACCGCGGGCCTGGGAACGCGCGACTACCTGTCGCCCGAGCAGGGGGTCGGCGGCGTGGTGTCCGCCGCGTCGGATGTCTGGGGATTGGGCGTCACCCTCTACGAGGCTGCGACCGGGGTCAGTCCCTTCGAACGATCGGATGCTGCTGACTCATCGACGGGTGAGCCCTGTCGGACCTGCGGTCGGCCCACGAAGTATCGCCAGCTCTCGTCACGCGCGCCCCGCGTGACTCGCCTACGTCGTCTGCCATCGACGCTCGCCCGGCTGCTCGACGCGTGTCTCGAGCCGGATCCGCAGCAGCGTCCCGAGCTGCGCGTACTCGACCAGTCCTTCCACGATCTTGCCGGAACGCATCGTCCTGAGTGGGCGTGAGCCGGCCCTCGACGTCCGCCCCCTGACCGCGTCCGGGCACCTGGCGGGCGCGAGGTGAGCCATCACCCGTGAGGATGACGTCATGCGACTGAGCCTGACGGTGCGCGCGGACGGCGGCGCCGATCCCGACCTGGTGTGGGAGCGGTATGCCCGGCTCGACCTGTGGTCGACGTGGTCGCCGCAGATCCGGCGGGTCGAGCCGGACGGCGCGCGGTTGAGCGCCGGGCTGGAAGGTCTGGTGCACGGGCCGGCCCGGGTCGCGGCCCGGTTCGTGGTGACCGCCGTCGACGAGTCTGCCCGGACGTGGAGCTGGCGGGTCCGGCCCGCCCTCAGGACGCTCGTCACCCTGCCCGTCGCGCTCGACCTGGAGCACGCCGTCCAGGCGCGAGCCGGCGGGTCGCAGACTGCGCTCACCATCGCGGGGCCGCTGCGCGCGGCGCCGCTCATGGCCGGGTACGCCCCGGTCGCCCGGCTCGCCCTCCAGCGACTCGTCAGGCCATGAGGAACGGCTCGACCCTGCTCAGCCCAGGCGGTCCAGGAACTCCCGCGAGCGCTGCACGACCTGAGCAGCCGCGTCAGCATCGTACGAGGGAAGCGAGCTGTCGGCGAACAGGTGCCGATCGCCGGGGTAGAGGAAGAGCTCGGCAAGCTCCGGCCCGAGCGTGGCGACCAGCCCCCGCGCCGCCTCCAGGTCGCCCTCCAGGGCGAAGAAGGGATCATGGTCCATGCCGTGGATCTGCACCGGGACGCCGTCAGGCCACGGTCCGAACGCCCACTCGCCGGTGATCGGTACGCACGACTCGTAGAGCAGCACGCCGAGCGCGCCGGCTCGGGTCTGGGTGAGGCGCTGTGCCGTGGCGGCGCCGAAGGAGAACCCGGCGTAG
>Ga0209797_10001949_pt1 | contig 10432 bp, 9 predicted proteins | sample DOMMetBare3Fresh_2_FD_187472 | JGI IMG/M metagenome (GOLD analysis project Ga0209797, IMG submission 187472) | Wetland sediment microbial communities from St. Louis River estuary, USA, under dissolved organic matter induced mercury methylation -... | ecosystem: Environmental > Aquatic >...
TACCTCCGATGATCGAGCCGATCCGGATCGAGTGGGTCTCAGGAATCTCGCTGTGCCCGAGCACCTTCAGGCGAGGCGCCGAGCGGCGCAGCAGGCGGGCCATCGGCGCGCGGATCAGGTCCGGCACCAGCAGGCAGGCCGGCTGGCCCAGGTCTTCCTGGCGGCGGGCGGTGTCGGCCGCCTCGCGCGACAGGGTGTCGGCCACGCCGGGATCGAGCGCGGCGCCGTGGGGTGAGGTCAGGGCCTGGGTCACCAGGCGCTCGAGTTCGGGTTCGAGCGCGATCACGTCGAGCTCGCGCTGCGGGCCGTAGATCTGCTGCACGATCACCGGCGCCAGATGGATCCGGATGCGGCGGGCCAGCTCGGCGGGCTCGGTGACGGTGGACGCGTGCTCGGCCAGGCACTCGACGATCGAGCGCATGTCGCGGATGTGCACCCCTTCGTCGAGCAGCAGCTGCAGGACCTTCTGCACGGTGGCGATGCCGACCATCTTGGGGATCACGTCTTCGATGAGCTTGGGGGCCAGTTTGGTGACGTGTTCGACGAGCTGCTGGGTCTCGACCCGGCCCAGCAAACGGGCGGCATTCACCTGCATCAAGTGTGAGAGATGGGTGGCCACCACGGTCGAGCAATCAACGACCGTAAATCCATTCATTTGGGCCATCTCGCGCTGCCGCTCCTCGATCCAGGTGGCGGGCAGCCCGAAGGCGGGGTCGGTGGTCGCGGTGCCGGGCAGCTTGATCGCCGCGCCGCCGGGATTGATGGCCAGGTACATGCCCGGGAAGGCCTCGCCCTCGCCCACCACCGCGCCGCGCAGCAGCACGCGGTAGACGCTCGGTTTGAGTTCCAGGTTGTCGCGGATGTGCACCGGCGGCGGCAGGAAGCCCACGTCCTGGGCGAACTTCTTGCGCACGCCCTTGATGCGGCCGAGCAGGTCGCCCGAACGCGAGGCGTCGACCAGAGCGATCAGGCGGTAGCCGACCTCGAGGCCGAGGGTGTCCACCGGCTGCAGGTCGTCCCAGCTCGCCTCGGCATGGGCCGGCACCTGGTCGTCGGCCGAGGGGGCGGGCCTTTCGAGCGCGAGTTGCGAGCGCCGCGCGAGGAACCAGGCCAGCCAACCCACGCCGCCGGCGATCAACAGGAAGACCAGGTGCGGCATGCCGGGAATCGCGCCCAGCGCGCCGATGATGGCGGCGGTGATTGCCAGCGCCTTGGGGCTGCCGAAGACCTGGGCCCGAATCTGGCTGCCGATGTCGGCCTCCTTGCCTACCCGCGAGACGACCATCGCCGCCGACACCGAGATCAGCAGCGCCGGGATCTGTGCCACCAGCGCGTCGCCAACCGCGAGCAGGATGTAGGACTTGCCCGCCGCCGACGCCGACAGGCCATGGTCGACCATGCCGATGATCAGGCCACCCACGATGTTGATCACCAGGATCAGGATGCCGGCGATGGCATCGCCGCGGACGAACTTGCTCGCGCCATCCATCGAGCCGAAGAACTCGGCTTCCTCGCCGACTTCGACCCGGCGGCGCTTGGCCTCCTTTTCGTCGATCAGGCCGGCGTTGAGGTCGGCGTCGATCGCCATCTGCTTGCCGGGCATCGCGTCGAGGGTGAAGCGCGCGCCGACCTCGGCGATGCGCTCGGCACCCTTGGTGACGACGATGAAGTTGATCACCACCAGGATCGCGAAGACGATCAGGCCGACCGCGAAGTTGCCGCCGATCAGGAAGTGGCCGAAGCTCTCGATCACCTTGCCCGCGGCGCCAGTGCCGTTGTGGCCTTCGAGCAGCACGACGCGGGTCGACGCCACGTTGAGCGACAGGCGCAGCAGCGTGGTCACCAGCAGCACGGTCGGGAAGGCCGCGAAATCGAGCGGCTTGAGCATGTGGGCGGCGACCAGCATCACCATCAGCGCCAGCGCGATGTTGAAGGTGAACAGCACGTCCAGCGCCATCGCCGGCAGCGGCAGCACCATCATCGTCAGCACCATGACGATGAACAGCGGCGCCATCAGCGCGCGCAACACGCCCGCGCGCGGGCCGATCATCGATTGCAGCTGGGCGATCCAGACGTTCATGTCTCAGCCTCGGCGGGCTTGCCGTGGTCGGGATCCAGATCGACCGGCACGCTGACCGTCGGCGGCGAGGCCGGCATCGCGCCGCGGCCGGCCAGCGCCGCGCGCAACTGGTAGACGTAGGCCAGCACCTGCGCCACCGCGGCGAACAGGCGGGCCGGGATCTCCTGGTCGACCTCGGTGTGGGCGTACAGCGCGCGCGCCAGCGGCGGCTCCTGCAGCACCGGCACCTTGGCCTCGCGGGCCGCATCGCGGATGCGCATCGCCATCAGGTCGGCGCCCTTGGCCACCACCCGCGGTGCGGCCATCTTCGTTTCGTCGTACTTCAGCGCCACCGCATAGTGGGTCGGGTTCATCACCACCAGGTCGGCTTCGGGCACCGCGGCCAGCATGCGGCGGTTGGCCATCTCGCGCATGCGCGCCTTGACCTTGGCCTTGACCTCGACGTTGCCCTCGGAATCCTTCATCTCCTGCTTGACTTCCTGCACGCTCATCTTGAGCCGCCGCGCCAGCATCTGGCGCTGCAGCGGCAGGTCGATCGCCGCCGCAACGAGCAGCGCGAGCACCAGCAGTCCCAGGCCACCGACCAGCGCCTGGCCGGTGTGGCGCAACGCGGCAGGCAGCGGCATCGCCAGCGCGTCGTGAAAGTCGGCCAGGTGGCTGCCGAGGTAGGCCCAGCCGATGACGCCGAGCACCAGTGCCAAGAAGCTGGCCTTGGCCAGGTTGCCCAGTTGGTCGCGCGAGACCATGCGGCCGAGGCCGGCGAGCGGGTCGAGGTGGCTGAACTTGGGCACCAGCGGCTTCCAGGTGAAGTTCCAGCCACCGGCGGCCACGCCGGCGGCGAAGGCCAGCGCGATCACGACCGCACCCATCGGCCCCACGATGCCGACGAAGGCGAGCGCCAGCTGGCCCAGGCGCTGCAGCATCATGTCGGGGCTGGCCAGGTCGCGGGCGTTGAAGCGCAACCCGCCCTCGAGCAGCCGCTGCGTCGATTCCAGCAGCCAGGGCGCGGTGGCCATCAGCACCGCGCCGCCGCCGCCGACGATCGCCAGGTGGCCGAGGTCGCGCGAGCGCGCCACCTGTCCGTCTTCACGGGCGCGGCGCAGCTTGCGTTCAGTGGCGGGGAGGTTGCGGTCCTGGGCGTCGGCCATGGCGGGGCTTCGGTGACCCAGCCATGGTGCCGCCGGAGCGGCGGAACCTAAGCCCGATAAGCGACTGGAAAGGCCCCGTTATCGGGGCCCGGAACGGCCACCGCGTGGCGGTGGCCCCGGGGCGTTCAGAACCCCAGGCTGGCCAGCAGGTCGTCGACCTCGGCCTGGTTGGCCACCACGTCGGTGCGGCCCTCGGGACGGACCACCGGACCGTGCAGGACGCTGGGATCGACCTTGTCGCGCTGCTCGGGCGGGACCACCTGCACGAGCAGCTTGACCAGGCTGTCCTCCAGGTCGCTGGCCAGCGCCACCACCTTCGCCACCACCTGGCCGGTGAGGTCGTGGAAATCCTGCGCCATCATGATGTCGGTGAGATGTGCGTCGATGGTGCGGGTGCGTGCCTCGACATCGTTGACGAAGTTGAACACTGCCCCGCTGGCCACGGCTGTGACCGGATCGCGCTGCAGCGCGACGGCCAGTTGCCGGGTCTGCTCGGCGATATGGGCGTGCTCGGCCTTGGCGCTGTCCACCGAGTTGAGCACCTTGTCGGCAGCGGCGGCGGTCTTGTGCGCGATGTAGTTCAGCCGGCTGCGCGCATCGGGCAGGCCGTCGGCGGCCCTCTGAAGCTTGGGCATCACGCCGAGCTGGTGCATGGTGTCGTGCAGCAGGCGCGTGATGGCGCCGATCTGCTGGAACACCTCGGGCGAGGCAACGATCCCCTGCTCGGGGACGAGGGCGGTGAGGTCTTCCATCTTCATGATGCGCTCGGCTCCGGTGAGTTCAGGCGGTGGCCGCCATCTTCTGCATGATCTTCTGCACCTTCTCCTCCAGCGTGGCCTTGGTGAAGGGCTTGACGATGTAGCCCGCCGCGCCACCCTGCGCGGCGGCGATGATGTCTTCCTTGCGCGCCTCGGCAGTGACCATCAGCACCGGCAGGTGCTTGAGCGCGTTGTCGGACTTGACCGCCTTGAGCAGGTCGAAGCCGTTCATGTTCGGCATGTTGATGTCGCAGACGACGAAGTCGAAGCGGCTGTTCCTGAGCATGTTCAGCGCCACCGCACCGTCCTCGGCTTCCTCGGCGTTGCTGCAGCCCATCTCCTTGAGCAGGCCGCGCACGATGCGGCGCATGGTCGAGAAGTCATCGACGATCAGGAACTTCAGCTCGGTCGCAGTGCTCATGGCAATCCTCGCAAATCAGGTCACGGCCCGTGGACGCAACGCCTGCGGTTTATCGGCTGGCGGCGGGTTGACTTGACACCAGCCGTGGCTTCTCGGGTCTTATCGATGGTTCGGACGCCGCCCCGGCCGCAGCCTCGGCGGCCGCTTCGGCCGCCGGCTCGGGCCGCAGGAAGCGATCCTCGGCCTCGCGGTTCATCACGATCAGGCTGATGCGCCGGTTCTGCGGGTCGAGCGGGTCGTCGCGGGCGTAGGGCACGCTCGCGGCCAGGCCCAGCACGCGGAGGACGCGCTCCTCGGGCAGGCCGCCGGCAAGCAGTTCGCGCCGCGACGCGTTGGCCCGGTCGGACGACAGTTCCCAGTTGCTGTAGCCGCGGTCGCCGCCCGAGAACGGCTGGGCATCGGTGTGGCCCTCGACCGTCAGCCGGTTGGGCACCTCGAGCAGTACGCCGGCGATGATGTGCAGCAGCTCGCGCATGACGGGCTTGATCACCGCGCTGCCCGAATCGAACATCGGCCGCGCCTGCTCGTCGACGATCTGGATGCGCAGCCCGTCGCGCGTCATGTCGAGCTTGATCTGCGAGGCGTGCTCGGCCAGCTTGGGGTTGTTGCGCAACTCGGCCTGCACCTTGTCCTGCAGCTCCCTGAGCCGTGCGGCTTCGGCCCTGATCTGTTCTTCCTTGAGCTTGCGCAGATTGAAGGTGCTCTTTTCGGCCTCGGTCTCGCTCTTCTTGACCTGGCCGCCGCTGCGGCTGATGTCCTCGCCGCCGCCCTTGACCACCGACGACGAGTCCCCCGAGCCCGAGCCGCCGCCCAGGAGCGCCACCCGCAGCGGCGACTGGAAGTAGTCGGCGATGCCCTTCTTGTCGCCCTCGGTGGTCGAACCGATCAGCCACATCATCAGGAAGAACGCCATCATGGCGGTGACGAAGTCGGCGTAGGCGATCTTCCACGCGCCGCCGTGCGCCGGATGGCCGCCCTTCTTGACCCGCTTGATGATGATCGGCTGGAGCTTCTTGACGTCGCCGGCCATGGCCTACTTCCTGCCCTTCACGTGCCCTTCGAGCTCGATGAAGCTCGGCCGGTCGCCCGAGTACAGCACCTTGCGGCCGAACTCGATGGCCACCTGCGGCGCATAGCCCTGCATGCTGGCGAGCAGGGTGGTCTTGATGCACTGCAGTTCCTTGCCGGCATCCTCGACCTTCTGCTCGAGCAGTCCGGCCAGCGGCTCGGCGAAGCCGTAGGCCAGCAAGATGCCCAGGAAGGTGCCGACGAGTGCCGAGCCGATCATGCCGCCCAGCACCGCTGGCGGCTGGCCGACCGAGGCCATGGTGTTGACCACGCCCAGCACGGCCGCGACGATGCCGAAGGCGGGCAGACCGCCCGCGACGCGGGTCAACGCGGCCACCGCGGCATGCTCTTCCTGGTGGTGGGTGTCGATCTCGTTGTCCATCAGGCTTTCGATCTCGTGCGCATTCAGGTTGCCCGAGACCATCATGCGCAGGTAGTCGGTGATGAACTCGACGACGTGGTGGTCGCTGCCCACCGTCGGGTACTTCTGGAACAGCGGCGAGCTGTGGGGCTCCTCGACGTCGTTCTCGATCGACATCAGCCCTTCCTTGCGCGCCTTCTGCAGGATCTCGTACAGCAGCGCCAGCAGTTCCATGTAGCGCGCCTTGCTGAACTTGCTGCCCTTGAAGCAGCGAGCGATGCCGCGCATCGAGGCCTTGACCACCTTGGGCTGGTTGTTGGCCAGGAAGGCACCGATGGCCGCGCCGAGGATGGTGATCAACTCGAAGGGCAGCGCGCGCAGGACCACCGCGATGTTGCCCCCGTGCGCGATGAACACGCCGAAGACGCAAGCCATCGCGAGGACCCAGCCGATGATGACGAACATGGTGGTGGTCGATCCGCAGTAATCTCAGCGCCGGCCGCGTCGGTTGGGCCCGCTGTGGGAGTTATCGGCCGCCACCCTGCCGGATTGAGCACCCGATCGGGCGCCGACGCGGTACAGCCACACCGGCTTGCCGGCCAGGTGGGCGAACTCGGCATCGGGGCGCCGGTTGGGCACCGCGAACTCCAGACTCGCCAGCCAGGCGCCGGGGCGCATCTGCGCCTCGGCCTTGGCCAGCGCCCGCGCCATGCTCTCCGGGCGCTGGAACATATAGACCAGGTCGTAGCCCTGCCAGTCGAGCGCCCACATGTCGCCGCCGACCACCGTTGCCCATGGACAGCGCCAGCGGGCCAGCCAGCGCAGCGGCGGACTGTGCTCGATGCCCTCGATGCGCGCTGCGGGACAGGCTGCGCGCAGAGCCCGTAGTCCGTGGCCGAGGCCACAGCCGGCATCGAGGATGCGCGCACCGGCCGGCACCGCAGTGGTACGTTGCAGTCCCTGCAGCGCCGCCGGCGGCGTCGGGAAGATCGGCGCGTCCTGCCAGGCCCGCAGCGGATAGACCACGGCCAGCAGCGCCAGCGGCAGCGCCCAGACCAGCGGTGACACGCCCGCGGCCAGGCCACCGAGCAGCAGCGAGAGCGGGAACCCGCCACCGACCAGCGCCTTGCGCCAAAGGCTGCCTGGCCAGGCCCAGGCCACCCCCACGCCGACCAGCGTGCCCGCGCCTGTCGCCGCCGCCGGATCGACGCCGCGCAGGGCCAGGTAGGCCGCCCATGCCAGGCCCCACGCGCCCAGCGCAGGCAGCGGCCAGCCCGGACGCCACCGATGCAGCGGTTGCAGTGCCATGGCGGGCAGTGTGCCGAGGGCGAGACGACCGGGGTCGACGGAAAAGCGAGGGGATTCGCGCCGACCGCGCAGGCCGCGCCTGGGCACCCGTCCGGTCGCTGCGGCCTGGACCCCGGACCGCGATCACCCGGGCCCGCGAGCGAGATCACCGCATCGACATCAGATGCTCGTGCGGCGGCCGGACCTTGACCGCGCTCGACGCCACCGCGCTCCTGACCGCAAAGCGCGGCTCGATCGTGTCGCGCAGCAGCGGCTCGCCAAAGGCCGATCCGCTGGCCGAGACCAGAGAGGCCACCACCGGCAGGTTGGCCCGCCGGCCGCGGGCGATCACGATGCCCAGCTCGCCGTTGGCCAACGCCACGAAGCTGCCCGGCGGGTACAGGCCGACCGACTTGAGCAGCGCGCTTCCGATCTCGTCGGGCCGGCCGTCGGCGCCCAGGCAGGCCTCGCGCGCGGCCTGCACCGGCGACATCGGCGCGCGCGTGGCGCGCCGGCTGAGCTTGGCGGCGAACACATCGACGCGGTGCAGTGCACGCGCGGCGGCCTGCACCGCATCGAGCGCGTCGAGGGGCAAGGCCCGGCGGCTGTCGTCGTGGTGGCTGCGCACGATCTCGATCCAGGCCGGATCGTCCACGCCGGCCGCCGCCAGCATCTGCGCCGAGCGCTCGGCGTGCGAGTCGATCTCGGCGCGCATCTCGGCGGTGACCGCCCGTTCGCCGGCGGCCAGCAGGTCCTGCAGCCTGCGCATCGCGACGTTCATCGTCAACGCGGCGCGGCCCAGGCTGTCCTGGATGGATGCACCCCAGCCCAGGGTCTGCGCCGTCTGGCCGACGATCAGCAGGCACAGCAGGCCGTGGTGGCTGCTGTAGTGCTCGGTCGTGTGGCCGGCGGTGTAGATCAGGTGATAGAGCGAGGCATCCAGGCGCCGCTCGGCCAGGCGCAGCGCGCGCTCCTGGGCAAGCTCCAGGCGGGCCTTCCAGGGTGCGTCGGGACGAAGGTCCTTCAGCGCGGCCTCGAGCACCAGGGCGACCTCGCTCCACTGCTCGCCGATGCCGAGGTCGTGGCTGTCGTTGCGTCCGCTGCTGCGCTCCGGCCGCGCCTTGGCGATCTCCTGCAGGCAGGTGTTGCGCCGGATCATCACGTCGACCGTGCCGCCGAGGCGCCGCCGCCATTCACTCGACTCGTGCTCGTCGGCGTAGAGCTCGGCGCGCAGCAGTTCGGCCAGGCGATCCTCCTGCTCGACCCGGGCGCCGGGGCCGAGCAGCAGGCGGCCCATGCCATCGCGAATACCGAAGGGCAGCGCTTCGTTCAGGCGCAGGTGCTGCTTCGAAAACGGGATCAGGTTCACGGTGCCTACGGCTCGATGCGTTCCTGGCGAAGGTCTGCATCCGTATCGGCAGGACCTCGGTGCGGCTGAAGCGCGGGCAAGAAAAAAGGCGGGTCCGGAGGGAGCCCGCCTTGAAAGCACAAGGGTTGTGCTAGGAGGAGACAAGCAAACAAATTCAATCGCTCAGACGCAATATCGGTCGGCAGTGGAGTCGGGTGAACGCCCCAGCGCGCTCGGTGCGTGAATTCCTTTGCAGCTCAGGCGTCTTCGCAGGCCAGTTCGGCGCCCAGCATGCGGATCGCGCCGGCGTTGCGGCCCTTGCCCGCGCGCGCCGGCGGCTGGCACAGGCCGCAGACGTAGTGGCGGGCGATCTCATGCGGATGGGTGACGAAGTGGCCGCCGCACTTGCTGCAGGACGTCATCGTCAGCATGCCGTTGTCGACGAACTTGACCAGGCGCCAGGCGCGGGTGACCGAAAGCTGCGGCTCCAGACCCTGGGCGCCGACCTGCTCGACGTAGAGCTTGTAGGCCTTGATGACGGTGTCGATCTCTTCGAGCTCGGCGGCCTTGTTGAGGTACTCGTGGATGTTCAGGAACAAGCTGGCGTGGATGTTGGGCTGCCAGGTCATGAACCAGTCGGTGGAGAACGGCAGCTGGCCCTTGCTCGGGCTGCGGCCGGCGACTTCCTTGTACAGGCGCAGCAGCCGCTCGTAGCTCAAGTCGGTCTCGCTCTCGAGGACTTGCAGGCGAGCGCCGAGCTTGATCAGTTCGACCGCGGTCTCGATCTGGCGGGCTTCGGTCAGGATGCTTTTGCTGCGCATGGTGTTCTTTCGACTCTTTCCAAGGTCAGGCACGGATCCGGCGCCGCCGGTCCGTCGCCTGCGCCCCCACGGGGGGCAGCGATCGGAGGGAGCGTGGGGGCCTGCGCTATGCCGCTTCTTGGTGGCGCCCGGCCATCAGGATCGAGGCGTGCAGCCGCGACACGCTGTCGTTGGCGCTGGCCTTGCCGTGGCTGGTGAGCAGGCCCCAGACCATGTCGTCATCGCAGCGCATGCGGCACAGCAGCGTGCTTCCCGAAGCGATCTTCATCATCTGGGCCGGTGTCAGCGCGCCGATCAGGTTGGCCGTCTCCTCGCTCACGCCGAGGCGGAACAGCGCCTGGTCGCGGTCGGAGCGGATCAGCGTCTGGGCCAGCATCAGGTACGACAGGTTGGCTTCGCGGATCTCGGCCAGGATTTGCTCGGTGTTCATGGGGGGCGCTCCTTCAGGGGTGTTGGTTTCGGTTGCGGCGTGAAACGAACTGTAGGGACTGAAACAAGGGCGCGATAGCGGCCCATTTCCCGTTCTTCAGTCCTTCTTTGTCTGTCCCGCGTGTCGGACGAATTCCTACAAGCCTGTCGCCCCACCTGCACGCGCGAGGCCACGCCCCGGGGCCTGCCCTGGCCGATGCGGGCAGCGAAAAAATCGATTCAAGTTGGCCAGGGCCGGCGCCGATACCACCACCAACGGGCGGTCCGCAAGACCCCCGCGGTCCGGTTAGACGGCCGATGGATCAAGGCAAACCAGGGTTTGCCCGGAAGTCCGGAAGGCAACTAGCGCGGGCGGTCCGGGCCAGGCGATGAGCCGCAACCCGGGATGCAAGGACGACATCCCGAAGGCCGGGATGCCAACCGAGTAACGTCGGCGTTATCAGCCGGGATTTGTGGGAACCTTTAGGAGCTTTCATCATGCCCATGACCATCAACACCAATGTTCAATCCTTGAATGCGCAACGCAACCTGACCACGTCGCAGAGCTCGCTGTCGACCTCGATGCAGCGCCTGTCCTCGGGCCTTCGCATCAACTCCGCCAAGGACGACGCCGCCGGCCTGGCCATCGCCGACCGCATGAACGCCCAGGTGCGCGGCATCAACGTCGCGATCCGCAACGCCAACGACGGCATCTCGCTGGCCCAGACCGCC
>Ga0209797_10001951_pt1 | contig 10429 bp, 11 predicted proteins | sample DOMMetBare3Fresh_2_FD_187472 | JGI IMG/M metagenome (GOLD analysis project Ga0209797, IMG submission 187472) | Wetland sediment microbial communities from St. Louis River estuary, USA, under dissolved organic matter induced mercury methylation -... | ecosystem: Environmental > Aquatic >...
CGATGGTGCTTGGCATTTGGACCTCTTCTGGATAAAAATACAGTTACTGGATGAATCTTCAGGAGTGGTCATGGACGAAGGCCCCAAGCTCACCGCGCGCCAGCAGCAGATCCTCGATCTGGTGCAGAGCGCCATCGAACGCACCGGCGCGCCGCCGACGCGCGCCGAGATCGCCTCCGAGCTCGGCTTTCGCTCGGCCAACGCGGCGGAGGAACATCTTCAGGCGCTGGCCCGCAAGGGTGTCATCGAACTTGTCGGCGGCACCTCGCGCGGCATCCGCCTGCGCTCCGACACCCTGCGGGCGCTCAACGCGGCACGCGGCAAGCAATTCTCGCTGCCGCTGCCCAGCCTGGCGCAACTGACGTTGCCGTTGGTCGGTCGCGTCGCCGCGGGCAGCCCGATCCTGGCCCAGGAGCACATCGACCAGACCTACCTGATGGAGGCCAGCATGTTCCCGCGCCGGCCCGACTACCTGCTGAAGGTGCGCGGCATGAGCATGCGCGACGCCGGCATCCTCGACGGCGACCTGCTCGCCGTCCAGCGCACCCGTGAGGCGCGCAACGGCCAGATCGTCGTCGCCCGGCTTGGCGACGAAGTGACCGTCAAGCGCCTGCGCCGCACCCGCACCAGCATCGAATTGCTGCCCGAGAACCCGGATTTCAAACCGATCGTGATCCCGTTCGGCGACGTCGATTTCGAACTCGAAGGCGTTGCGGTCGGACTGATCCGCAACACCATGCTGATGTGAGCGTGGGCATGGCCGTCAAGTCGCCGAAGGCCACCAGCGCCGAGACCTGCGAGCGGCTGGAGCAGTTGCCCAACATCGGCCCGGCGATGGCCGCCGACCTGCGGGCGCTCGGGGTCGGGCATCCGCGCGAGCTGGCACGCTGCGATGCCTGGTCGCTGTACCGGTCGCTGTGCGCGCTGTCGGGCCGGCGGCAGGATCCCTGCGTGCTCGACACCTTCATGGCCGCCACCGACTTCATGCGTGGCGCCGCCCCCGCCCCGTGGTGGGCCTACACCGCGCAGCGCAAGCGCTTGTACGGGAAGGTGTGACGCGGCCGCGGCTGACCGCCGCCGGCTCGCACCGGAATTGGCCTCCCGGCCCGGGCTTGATCCGGCGATCGCCTGGGCATCGGGGTGCCAAGAATGTCTCAACTTGGAGCCCGGACCACCGATATCCCTGACATGAGAGCGCCTGTCCTTGCCATCGCTGCGCGCCTGTTCCGAAGGAGCCAGTCGCTGCGTACCGCGATGCCGAGCCGGCTGAGCTCGCGCATCGAAGTCTGCCCGCCGAAGACCTGGCCGTCGTCGCTGACGCTGCTGGGGCGCGCCCAGCGTTGGCTGAACCGGGGCAACCCATGGGCACCCGAACCATCGCGGCCGGTGAATCGGCTGGGCCGGGTCAAGGACGAGTTCCAGCGCGGGCTCGACGGGCTCGGCGTCGAACACGTCGCCGCCCTGCTCGACCAGATCGAGCGCGCGCGATCCTTGCGCGAACTCTGGCACTTGCGCCCGCCCCTCTACGGCGTGCTGGCTGTCCACCTGGACCAGGCCGAGGCCGACCGTCGCCTGGCCGAGATCAACCGCCACTTTCCGACCCGCGTGCCGCGCCGCAGCGTCCATCCGCAGTTCGGCTGACGGCCGGGCTGCCGTGCCCGCGCGTGCCCTGCGCCGGCGAACGCTTCAGTCCAGGGCGAGGTAGTCGGACTTGCCCAGCTCGACGCCGTTGTGCCTCAGCAGCGCGTAGGCCATCCCGCAGTGGAAGAAGAAGTTGGGCAAGGCCCAGTGCTTGAGGAAGAACTCGCCCTTGAAGTGCAGGGCGTCGCGGGTGCGCATCGGGATCGTGATCTCGCGCTCCTCGCTGCCGTCGATCGCCGAGGCCGGCACCGACGCGACGAAGTCGAGCGTCCTGCGGATGCGATGGCGCAACTCGTCGAGCGTGGCCTCGTTGTCCTCGAACTTCGGCGGCTCCTGTCCCGACAGCCGCGCCACGCAGCCCTTGGCCGCATCGCTGGCAATCCGGATCTGCGACGCGAAGGGCAGCATGTCGGGCGCCAGGCGCTGGCCGAGATAGACGGCGGTGTCGAACTTGCGCGCCTGCGCGTGGGCCTCGGCCTTGTCCAGCCAGCCGAGCATCGCACCCAACTGCTTCTGGAAGATCGGCACGCTGGCCGAGTGCATCGAAATCGTCATCGCAGGTCCTCGTATGTAAGCGCGAGTCAGCGATGGTAGCGCCGGGCGGGGCGCGATGTCGGACGCGGCACAATCGACGCGACGGATCATCATGAACATCATCATCCTCGACGACTACCAGGACGCCGTGCGCAAGCTGCGCTGCGCGGCGCGACTGGAGCCCTACAACGCCAAGGTCTTTACCAACACCGTCAAGGGCATCGGTCAGCTGTCGGTGCGCCTGCGCGACGCCGACGTGCTGGTGCTGATCCGCGAGCGCACCCAGTTCCCGCGCGCCCTGCTCGAGAAGCTGCCACGCCTGAAGTTGATCTCGCAGACCGGTCGCGTGGGTCCGCACATCGACATCGAGACCTGCACCCGGATGGGCATCGCGGTGGCCGAAGGCGTGGGCTCGCCGGTCGCCCCGGCCGAGCTGACCTGGGCCTTGGTGATGGCCGCGATGCGCCGGCTGCCGCACTACATCTCCACCCTCAAGCATGGTGCGTGGCAGCAATCGGGGCTGAAGTCGGCCTCGATGCCGCCCAACTTCGGCATCGGCATGGTGCTCGAGGGCAAGACGCTCGGGGTGTGGGGCTATGGCAAGGTGGGCGCGCGGGTGGCGGGTTATGGCCGCGCCTTCGGCATGAAGGTGATGGTCTGGGGCAGCGAAGCCTCGCGTCTGCGCGCCGCTGCCGACGGGCTGCAGGTGGCCGAGGACCGCCAGGCCTTCTTCGCCGACTCCGACGTACTCAGTCTGCACCTGAGGCTGACCGACAGCACGCGCGCCATCGTCGGCCTCAACGACCTGATGCGCATGAAGACCACGGCACTGTTCGTCAACACGTCGCGGGCCGAACTGGTCGAGGAGAACGCGCTGGTGTCGGCGCTGAACAAGGGCCGCCCCGGCATGGCCGCGGTGGACGTCTTCGAGAGCGAACCGATCCTGCAGGGCCATCCGCTGCTGCGGCTGGAGAACGCGGTGTGCACGCCGCACATCGGCTACGTCGAGCAGGACAGCTACGAGATGTACTTCGGCGCGGCCTTCGACAACGTCGTCAACTTCATCCGCAACGAGCCCACCCACATCGTCAATCCGGATGCCTTCAAGGTGATCCGGTGAGCCCCGGCCTGGCCGCGGCGCGCCGGGCGCTGCTGTTCGGCAATTTCGCGATCGGCTGCGGCGTGATGGTCACTGCCGGCACCCTCAACGACCTGGTGCACTCGCTGCAGGTCAGCGTGGCGGTGGGTGGGCAGCTGATCGCGATTGCCGGCGTGGTGATGGCGGTCGCGGCGCCGCTGCTGGCCGCGCTGGTCGGGGGCGTCGACCGCCGCCGGCTGCTGACACTGGCGCTGCTGTGGTTCTCCGCCTGGCACGCCCTGGCCGCGATGATGCCGGGCTTCTCGAGCCTGGCGGTGGTGCGCGCGTTGGCGGTGCTGGGGGCGGTGGTGTTCACGCCGCAGGCGGCGGCCACGATCGGGGTGATGGCCCCGGCCGATCAGCGCGGGCGGGCGATCGCCTTCATCTTCCTCGGCTGGTCGCTGTCGTCGGTGGTGGGCATGCCGCTGTCGGCCTGGCTGGGCGAGGTCTTCGGCTGGCGTTGGGCCTTCGCCTGGGTGGCCGTGCTGGCCGCCGGCGCCGCCGGCTGGGTCTGGCGCGCGCTTCCCGACGGCGTGCGGCCGACGGCGCTGTCGCGTGCCCACTGGGTGCAGGTGTTCACCCATCCGGCGCTGATGGCGGTGGTGGCGGTCACGGCGCTGAGTGCGGCCGGCCAGTTCACGCTGTTCACGTACTTCACCCCTTATTACCACCGGGTGCTTGGCGCCAGCCCGGAGCAGATCGGCCTGCTGTTGATGTGGTTCGGTGCGCTGGGCGTGGTCGGCAGCGTGCTGGTCGCGCGCCACGTCGACCGGATCGGCGCGGCGCGGACGGTGGCGCTGACGCTGTCGTGCATCGCGGTGTCGATGGCGCTGTGGCCGCTGGCCGGCGGCGTCGGCGCGATGGCGGCGGTGCTGATGCCCTGGGCCCTGGGCTGCTTCGCGACCAACTCCGCGCAGCAGGCCCGACTCGGGCTGGCGGCACCCGAGCTCACGCCGGCGCTGATCGCGCTGAACAGCTCGGCCATGTACGTCGGCCAGGCGCTGGGCGCGAGCACCGGCGGCGCGCTTTTGACCGGCAGCGGCTTTGCTGCGCTGAGCTGGGCGGCGCTCGCGTGGATCGGATGCGCGCTGGCGCTCAGCCAGTGGGCGCAGCGGCGAATGGCATGGGCGCCCGCGCATGCCTGAAATCGCCCCCCAGGCCGACGACATGCGTCGTCCGTCCTCCGAGGGGGCGTGGGTGAAGCAGCCCGGCGGCACCAGCTCATGAGCGACACCCTTTTGCAGCGGACGCCACGCTCGTGCGGCGAGCTGTTCCGCGTCTTCCAGCGCCTGGCGCTGCAGGGCTTCGGCGGCGTGCTGCCGGTGGCCCATCTCGAGCTGGTCGAGCGGCAGCACTGGCTGAGCGACGACGAGTTCGTCAAGCTGCTGTCGGTGGGCCAGGTGCTGCCGGGTCCGAACATCATCAACATGGCGCTGATCTTCGGCGACCGCCACTTCGGCTGGCGCGGCGCGCTGGCCGCGTGCGCGGGCTTGCTGCTCGTCCCACTGGCGGTGGTGCTGCTGCTGTTCCTGCTCTACCAGCAGTTCGCCGCCGAGCCCAAGGTCGCCGGCATGCTGCGCGGCATGGGTGCGGCGGCGGCCGGGCTGGTGCTGTCGACGGCGGTCAAGCTCTCGACCACGCTGAGGACGAGCGTGCTCGGCCTGCCGCTGTGCGTGCTGCTGGCCGCTGCCACCGTGGCCACCGTGGGCGGGCTGCGCTGGCCGATGGTGTGGGTGGTGCTGGGCCTGGGTTCGGTGGCGGCGACCGTCGCCTGGCGCCGGCTGGCGGCTGCCGAGGGTCGGTCGTGAACGTCGCCGGCTGGGAGGTGCTGGGCCTGCACGGCCTGGGCTGGGGCGACCTGCTGCAGATGGGCCTGCACTTCGCGATGCTGTCGCTGCTGGCGGTCAGCGGGGTGGTCACCACGGCCCCCGACATGCAGCGTTATCTGGTTGGCCAGCAGGGCTGGATCAGCGCCGATCAGTTCACCGCCTCGGTGGCCATCGCCCAGGCCGCGCCGGGGCCCAACATCCTGTTCGTCGCCCTGGTGGGCTGGAGCGTCGCCGGCCCGGCGGGGCTGCTGGTCACGATGGGCGGCATGATGCTGCCCTCCTCGGCGCTGGCGCTGGCGGTGGGCCGCTACGGGCGCCGGCGCGCCGACGCGCTGCCGATGCGCGCCTTCACCGCCGGCATGGTGCCGCTGACGCTGGGGTTGCTGCTGTCCACCGGCTGGGTGCTGGCCGCGCCGATCCGCGACCGGTGGCTGGGCGTGGCGCTGGTCCTGGGCACGGCCGCGCTGATGGTGCGCAAGCGCGTGAGCCCGCTGTGGCCGATCGCCGCCGGTGCCGCGGTGGGGTTGCTCGGCTGGGTGTGAGGGTCGGGGGTGGACGACGTATGTCGTCGGCCTGGGGGCGCGCTCTCAACCGAAGCGCCCCTGCAGGAACCAGCCGCCGCCGTCGGCCGGCAGCCGGGTGCGGTAGATCCAGACCAAGGCGCCATCGCCGGCCTCGGCGATGAAGTAGTCACGCGCAGCCAGCGCGCCGTCCCACCAGCCGGTCTCGATGCGCTCGGGGCCGGCCAGCAGTTGCAAGGGCCGGCCCTCGAGCAGCGGGTGCGCGCCCTGTTCATGCAAGGGCTGCGGCTCGGGCCACAGCCACACCGGACGCGTCACCTGTGAGTTGCTTTCGATGACACCGGCAGCCCCCACCGTGCCGGACCGCCCGACCGCCGTGGCATCGGCCGGGACCCGGCGCGTGGCCTGCTCGGGCCGGTGCTCGGCCACCGGCTCGATGCCGCACACCTGCCCGCGGCCCAGCCGCGCCTGCAGGCGTTCGACCAGGCGGGTGAGGCCGACGCACTCGCTGGCGCGGGTGGGAAAGAGCTCGCCATTGGGCGCCTGCCCGGGCACCAGCGCGTCGCAGCGCAGGCTCAGCTCCAGCGCCGGCGCCGGCATCGGCGTGCGCTCCAGGCGCTCGGCCAGCAGCAGGTGCAGGTGGGCCGGATCGACCGCGGGCTCGGCGAGCGCAATTTCGAGCGCGGTGTGCAGCAATGCCGGGTCGGTGGCATCGTCGCGGCGATGGCGCGGCTCGTGGTGCATCACCAGCGTGAAGCGGGCGATGCGGCCATGCCGGCCCTGCGCCCAGGCCACCAGCCGGGCGAGCAGGATGCGCGCGCCGGCGATCACCTGGGCGCTGGTGTCGGCGCGGGTGAAGAGTTCGATGCGGCTGGCGAAGGCGGGCGGCAGCTCGACCCAGGCATGCGGCTCGGGCGCTTCGCCGCGGGCGCGGTCGAGCTCCAGCAGCAACTCGGGCCCGAAGCGCCGCGCCAGCCCCGAGCGCGGCAGCGCGCGCAGGTCGGCCAGCGTGTGCAGGCCCATGCCTTGCAATGCTTCCCAGGTCGCTCGATGGGCCGCTCCCGAGAGCGACCGCCCCCCCGGGGGGGCGGTCGCCTCAGGGCGGCCAGGGGGCTGGATGTCTTCGCGCCCGGGGCCGAGCAGCCACACCGGGGCCTGCTCGAGCAGGGTGCGCAACGGCCCGACATCCGTGCTGTGCGCACCGATCTCCAGATCCGCGCGCCAGCGCGCCAGCAGCGCCGCGCCCCGCGCGGTGGGCGCGGTGGCCAGCTGCAGGCGGTGGCCCAGCGGCTGCAGCGCGGTCTTCAGGCGCTGCAGCAGCGCGGCCAGGCCACCGAAATAACGCAGGCAGGACTGCACCTCGAGCCGCACGCCGTGGCCCGAGGCCGTCACCGCGGGCGTGAAGGCCAGCGCCGCATGCGCCACCGCCACCAGCGCCTGCGCGTCGCGCCGCGCATCGGCCTGGCCCAGCACCAGCTCGGGCGCCAGCGCCAGTGCGGTGGCGCGCTTGCAGCCCGGCTGCACCCCCCGCGCCTGCGCGGCGGCATCGGCCTGCACGATGCGCTGCGCCTCGACCAGCACCACCGGCCGGCCGGCCTGCGCCGGCCCCAGCGTCGCGACGAAGGATTCGAGCGACAGCGCCGGCAGGTGCAGGGCGATCCACAGCATGGCGTGCTCGGTGCCACATGGGCTGCATTCAGGCAGTCGCCACCCATGCCACCGGCGCTGGTTGAGGCTGGCTGGCGCGCGAGCGCTCGCGCTGCCGCGCACCGAGCACCGGCGACAGCGCGAGCGTGAGCGGCTCGGCCAGCGCAGGGCCGCGACGCTTGAGCACGCGCACCGCCAGCGCATCGATGCCCGCTGCTGCCAGCGCCAGGCGCAGCGGGGCGACGCTGGGCCGGCTGCGCGCCTCGAGCCCGCGAAAGACGAACACCGGCCCGTCGTGCGCCTGCGCCGCCAGCTGCAGCCGGCGCAGCACATCGGCCTGGCAGGCCGCCGGCAGCCAGGCCAGGACCGCGCCCAGGTGGCCGCTGCGCAGCGCCTGCTCCAGCGCCCACAGCACATCGGCACCGGGCGCGAGGCGGCTGGGCAGCCTGCGCCGGCTGCGCACCATCCCGAACCCGGGTCCGCCCTGCCCGACGCGACCGTGCACGACCAGCCACTGGCGTGCGTCCAGCCCCAGTTGCCCGAGCGCCCATGCGCATGGCGCGGCCGGCGGATCGAACAGCATCACGCAGCGGCTCGGTCCGGCACTGCCGCCGGCCAGCGCCGCCAGCGCCGGCGCCAGCAGGCGCATCTCGCCCAGGCCCGGGTGCGGCAGCAGCAACTCGCTGAGCACGCGGTGCGGCCAGCCGCCGCCAGGCAACTGGACATCGAGCGCGCCAAAGCCGCTGGGGGTGACGGCCTCGCGCGCTGCGCCGAGCTGGTGGGCGCGCCACAGGGCCGGGTGCAGAGTCTCGGGGGCGGCGATGAAAAACGGCCGCCCGGGCGAGCTTGCCGCAACCGGCGTGGCCAACGCCGGCGGGCAGCCATCGGCAGGCGGAGAAGGCAGTGGCAGCGACAGGTTCACGAGAGTACTGTACGTTTATACAGTTCTACGCGCAAGCCCCCGGACCGTGCCCGGGCCTGCGCCGATAATCCTGCGCACGCTGCGCCCGAGCCGGCGTGACTCCCAGGCCCATGCCCACCCTGCTGCAGCGCTTTGCCCGCATCGCCCCCCATTTCCGCCGGGCCCGCATCGGCCTTCTGGTGGCGTTCCTCGGCTCGTTGATCGGCGCGGCCACCGAACCGATGATTCCCGCGCTGCTCAAGCCGCTGCTCGACCAGGGCTTCGGCGGCGGCGGCCTGCCGCTGTGGGCGGTGCCGGTGGCCATCGTCGGGCTGTTCACGGTGCGCGGCGTGGCCGGCTTCATCGCCCAGGTGGCGCTGACCTGGACCGCCCAGCGTGGCGTGCAGGACCTGCGGCAGGCGCTGTTCCAGCGCCTGCTGAGCGCCGGCGGCGCGATGTTCGACCAACACTCGGCGAGCAGCCTGACCAACACCCTGGTCTACGAGGTGCAGACCGGCGCCGCGCAGCTGATCGGCTCGGTGCTGACGCTGCTGAAGGACACGCTGACGCTGCTCGCGCTGATGGCCTACCTGCTGTGGCTGAACTGGAAGCTCACGCTCTTCGTCGCGGTGCTGTTCCCGGCGGTGGCGCTGGTGATGCGGGTGGTGGGCCGGCGGCTGCACCGGCTGACGCGCGAGGGCCAGGACGCCACCGACCAGCTGGCCTACGTGGTCGAGGAGAACGTGCTCGCCTGGCGCATCGTGCGCATGCACGGCGCCGAGGCCTCTCAGGACGCTCGCTTCACGCGTCACTCGCTGGCGCTGCGGCGGGTGATGGTCAAGATCGTCGCCGCCGGCGCGGCGATCACGCCGCTGACGCAGATCTTCGCCGCACTGGCGCTGTCGGCGGTGATCGTCGTCGCGCTCTGGCAAAGCAGCGGCGGCGGCTCGTCGGTGGGCAGCTTCGTGGCCTTCATCACCGCGATGCTGATGCTGGTGGCACCGGTCAAGCACCTGTCGGACCTGATGACGCCGATCACCCGCGGCCTGGCCTCGATCGAGCGCGGGCTCGAGCTGCTCGAGCGCAGCCCGGCCGAGATCGGCGGCCGCCACGCGCCGGCGCGCGCCCGCGGCGAGATCACGCTGCGCGACGTCGTGCTGCGCTACCCCGAGGCCCAGGGCAACGCGCTGGATGGCCTGTCGCTGTCGATCGCGCCGGGCCAGATCGTCGCGCTGGTCGGGCCCTCGGGCGCCGGCAAGTCCTCGCTGATCAACCTGCTGCCCCGCTTCATCGAGCCCGACCGCGGCGAGATCGCGCTCGACGGCGTGCCGCTGCCGCAGTGGGACGTCGCCGCGCTGCGCCGCCAGTTCGCGCTCGTCAGCCAGGACGTGGTGCTGTTCAACGACAGCGTGACGGCCAACGTCGCGCTCGGTGCGGTGCCCGACCGCGAGCGCGTGCGCGCCGCGCTGCAGGGCGCGCAGGCGCTCGATTTCGTCGATGCGCTGCCGCAGGGCATCGACAGCCTCATCGGCCACAACGGCAGCCAGCTCTCGGGCGGCCAGCGCCAGCGCCTGGCGATCGCCCGCGCGCTGTACAAGGACGCACCGGTGCTGATCCTCGACGAGGCGACCTCGGCACTGGACAGCGAGTCCGAGCGCGCCGTGCAGGCCGCGCTCGACGAACTGATGCGCGGCCGCACCACGCTGGTGATCGCGCACCGCCTGTCGACCATCGAGCATGCCCACCGGATCGTCGTGATCGAGGCCGGCCGGGTCGTCGAGCAGGGCAGCCATGCCGGACTGCTCGCCGCCGACGGCCTTTATGCCCGCCTGCACGCGATGCAGTTCCGCACCTGAAGGAGAAGTCCCCATGCCCGCAATCAGCCGCTACCCGGTTCCAGAACTCCAGGACCTGCCCGAAGACCTGCGCGCGCGCATCCTCGAGGTGCAGCAGAAGGCCGGCTTCGTGCCCAACGTGTTTCTCGCGCTGGCGCACCGGCCTGCCGAGTGGCGCGCCTTCATGGCCTACCACGATGCGTTGTTATTGAAGGACAGCGGCTCGCTGACCAAGGGCGAGCGCGAGATGATCATCGTCACCACCTCGGCGGCCAACCACTGCGTGTACTGCGTCGTCGCGCACGGCGCGATCCTGCGCGTCTACGAGAAGAAGCCCCTGGTCGCCGACCAGGTGGCGGTGAACTACCGCAAGGCCGACATCC
>Ga0209797_10001952_pt1 | contig 10428 bp, 7 predicted proteins | sample DOMMetBare3Fresh_2_FD_187472 | JGI IMG/M metagenome (GOLD analysis project Ga0209797, IMG submission 187472) | Wetland sediment microbial communities from St. Louis River estuary, USA, under dissolved organic matter induced mercury methylation -... | ecosystem: Environmental > Aquatic >...
CGTCACGCTGATCGTGGTGGGCGGGGTCATCGCGGCGACAGCGATCGTGCTGATCGTGGTCGGCACCTTCGGTTCCATGCCGCCGCCTCCGCACCCGACCTGCAGGAGGCCTAGAGCGAGCAGTAGGGCACCGGGCTGGGTGGGGCGATTCGAGGGTGCGTGCATGCGCGGACACCGGGCTGGACGGGGGCTCGCCTTCCCTGTGGCTGCCGGGACAGATTGCTCAGCGGCGAAGGGGGCGGGCGATCTGACGGCGATGACATGTCGGGGTGCGTCCCGAAGCTAATTCCGGCCGGTGGAGGAGGCCAGCCGGCTTCACCATGACGTTGTACACGGGGTATGTTTTGTTCACTGTTATGCGCTATCATTATGTATCTCAATGCGTTGGTCATTAACATATAACCTGACATCGCAGGATTGCTCCATGGCTATGGCCTCCGGTGCACCAGGCTTGGGCGAGGTGAGCACACCCTCCCACATCCGCGATCGCTTTCCGGCGCTCACGCGCCGGCACGCGGGCTATCCCGTGGCGTACTTCGATGGGCCCGGCGGGACCCAGGTACCGGCGTCGGTGGTCGACGCCATGCGGGATTACCTGCTCCACCACAACGCGAACACCCACTGGCACTACCCGACCAGCCAGGAGACCGACCGCTTGATCACAGGCGCCCGCGAGGCGCTGGCGGACTTCCTCGGCGCCACCCCTCAGGAAATCGTCTTCGGGGCCAACATGACCACCCTGACCTTCCACCTCGGCCGGGCGCTCGGCCGGGGCTGGGGGCCGGGTGATGAGATCGCCGTGACCGAGCTGGACCATCATGCGAACGTGGCGCCCTGGCGGGCGCTCGAGCGGGAGCGGGGCGTGACCATCCGGGTGATCCCGTTCCTGCCCGAGACCGGTCAGCTCGACTGGGACGCCCTCGAACGTGCGGTCACGCGACGCACGCGCCTGCTGGCCATCGGTGCGGCCTCCAACGCCCTGGGGACCATCAGCGATGTCACCCGTGCGTGCGCCCTGGCCCGGGCCGCCGGGGCGTTCAGCTTCGTGGATGCCGTGCACTATGCGCCCCACGAGCTGGTGGATGTCGGTGCCGTCGGCTGCGACTTCCTTGCCTGCTCGGCCTACAAGTTCTACGGTCCGCACCTCGGGATCCTCTACGGCCGACGGGATCGGCTGGAATCGCTGGACGCCCCCAAGCTCGCGCCGGCCCCGGATAGCGCTCCCGAGCGCCTGGAGACGGGAACGCTCAACCATGAGGGCATCGTGGGGGCGGCGGCCGCGGTGGAGTTCCTGACGTCGCTGGCGCCAGGGGCGGCCCGGCGGGAGCGTCTCGCGGGCACGTTCTTGGCCTTGCACCGGCGGGGTCAGGCCTTGCTCGAGCGGCTCTGGACCGGACTCGGCGACATTGCCGGAGTCACGCTGTACGGGCCGCCGCCGGGACAGCCGCGGACGCCCACCGTGGTCTTCACGGTGGCCGGACGTACCACCGATGCGGTGGCGACCGCGTTGGCGGGCGAGGGAGTGTTCGTTTCGAACGGAGACTTCTACGCCACGACGGTGGTCGAGCGGCTGGGGCTCTCCGCGCAGGGCCTCGTGCGCGCCGGATGCGCCTGCTACACGACCACCGAAGAGATCGACCGGCTGCTGGCGGGCGTCCGCCGGCTCGCGGGCTGAGCGACCGTCAGGCGGGCTTGATCGGGATCTTCACCCGCGTCTTCTCCCACTCGAGCACCAGGACGGCCCCGCTTCCGGCCCCCTCGCTCCGAATGGTGAAGGTCTCGATCGGCTGCTTCAGCTGCTCGCTCTTCACCTTTGCCCTTCCCACCTCCTGCGCCTGCACGGCCGGTGTGTAGTTGCTTTCCTCCCCCCACTGCTTCGTGGACCGGTTGACGATGATCGCCCAGTCGCCTTCGGTGGGGACGGTGTAGAGCGAATACGACCCGGCGGGCACCTTGACGCCGGCCACCGTCAGGGCGACGGGCGTGAAGAAGATCGTGGGCTCGTTGGCGCCGGTGCGCCAGAGCTTGCCATACGGCACGGCCGCGCCGCCGAGCATCACCCGGCTGCGGGACGAGGGACGGCCATAGCAGAGCTTGACGGGGTGCTTGGCGACGAGGAAGGTGAGCGAGTCCAGCGGGCTCTTGCGCCCTTCGACCGGCACGTCGTTGGGGAGCAGGATCTGACACGCGGTGTCCATGGGCTGGGGCAGCGGCGTGAGCGGTGCGCCCGAGAGCGCGGCGGCGGCGGCGAGCGCGAACAGCGACATCGGCTTCTCCTCGGTGTTAGACGGTGACTGGCGCGCGCGCCGGGAGCAGCGCGCCGTGCGCCTCGTACGCCAGGGCCAGCGCCTGATCGGCGTCGCGGGCGAGACAATTGAGGTGGCCCATCTTCCGGCCGGGTCGCGGCTCGGCCTTGCCGTACAAGTGGAGCCGCACGCCGGGGCGGCGGAGCGCCTCGGCCCAGCGTGGCTCCCCATTCCGCCAGAGGTCCCCCAGCAGGTTGATCATGGCGACCGGAGTGAGCAGTCTCGGCTCCCCGAGCGGGAGGCCGCAGAGGGCGCGCAACTGCTGCTCGAACTGGTCTACCGCGCAGGCGTCCATCGTGTAGTGCCCGCTGTTGTGCGGCCGCGGGGCCATCTCGTTCACGAACAGCCTCCCGCCGTTCGCCACGAACAACTCCACCCCCAAGACACCCACGTAGGCCATCCGCTCGGCGACCGCGGTGGCGAGCGCCTTCGCCTCTTCGGCCAGCCGTACCGACACCCGGGCGGGCACGACGGTGGTCTCCAGGATCCCGTCCCGGTGCCGGTTTTCACCCGGCGGGAATGCGGCCACGGTGCCGTCCGCGCCCCGCGCGAGCACGACCGACAGCTCGGTCTCGAGCGCCAGCTGCTCCTCGAGCACGCAGGCCACGCCACCGAGTCGGTCGAACGCCGCTGCCGCCGTGGCCGTGTCGGTCACCACCGCCTGGCCCTTCCCGTCGTAACCGAGGCGGCTGGTCTTGAGCAGCGCGGGCAGGCGGAGGGCGGACACCGCGGCCTTGAGCTCGGCCGGCTCGCGCACCGGCCGGAACGGGGCGGTGGCGAATCCCTCGCGCTGGAGGAAGCTCTTCTCGGCAATCCGGTCCTGCGCGATCGCCACCGCGGCGACCGGGGGGCGCACCAGACTGGTGCGGGCGAGGTGGTCGAGCGCCTCCGCGGGGACGTTTTCGAACTCGGTTGTGACGGCGGCGCAGGACGCGGCCAGCTCGTCGAGGGCGCGCAGGTCGGTGTACGCCGCGCGCAGGTGGCGGTCGGCGACTTGGCCGGCGGGGCTGCCGGGGTCGGGGTCCAGCACCACGATGCGGTAGCCCATCGATCGCGCGCGCAGGGTGAACATCCGTCCCAGCTGCCCGCCGCCCAGCACGCCGAGGGTGGCGCCGGGCAGGATCACGCGGGGCCCGGCAGCTTGAGGGCGAGCACGCGCTCGGTCTGCGCGGCGCGGAACGCGTCCAGCTGCCGTGCCAGCGCGGGGTCCGAGAGCGCGAGGAGTGCCACCGCGAAGAGCCCTGCGTTGTGCGCGCCCGCAGGCCCGATCGCGAAGGTGGCCACCGGGATCCCCGCGGGCATCTGGACGATCGACAGCAGCGAGTCGAGCCCCTGGAGCTGGGCCGAGGTCACGGGGACGCCGAGGATCGGCAGGGGCGTCTTGGCCGCGAGCATGCCCGGGAGATGGGCCGCGCCGCCGGCGCCCGCGATGATGCAGCGGAGCCCACGGCCGCGCGCCTCCTCGGCGTACCGGAAGAGCAGGTCGGGAGTGCGGTGCGCGCTCACCACCCGGCTCTCGTGGGGCACCGCGAACTCGGCCAGCCGGCGGCTGGCGTGCTGCATGACCTCCCAGTCCGAGTCGCTGCCCATCACGATGCCCACGAGCGGTGGAGTCATGGCGGCCTCGTTGAGGATTACACGGTCGCGCGGGTGCGGTCCATGGTGCCGCGGGCGGCGAGGGTGGCCTGGGCCCCGGCGAGCCTGGCGATGGGGATGCGGAAGGGCGAGCAGCTCACGTAGTTCATCCCCAGGCGGTCGCAGAAGGCCACGGCGGTCGGGTCACCGCCGTGCTCGCCGCAGATGCCGAGCTTGAGGTCGGGGCGGGTGCGGCGGCCCAGCTCGCAGGCCATCTGGATCAGCTTGCCCACGCCGGCCTGGTCGAGCACCTGGAACGGATCATCCTCGATGACGCCGTGCTCGAGGTAGTAGGGAAGGAAATGCCCCGCGTCGTCGCGCGAGAGCCCCCAGGTGGTCTGGGTGAGGTCGTTGGTCCCGAACGAGAAGAACTGCGCCTCGCGGGCAAGCTCGTCAGCGGTGAGGGCCGCGCGCGGCAGCTCGATCATGGTGCCGAGCAGGAACGGCACCGTGATCTGCCGCTCGCGGAACACCTCCTCGGCCACCTGCCGCACGATGAGTGCCTGCTTCCGGAACTCGACCACGCTGGCGGTGAGCGGAACCATGACCTCCGGCATCACCCGGCCCTTCCGCGCCGCCACCGTGCAGGCGGCCTCGAAGATCGCGCGGACCTGCATCGCGGTGATCTCCGGGTAGATGATTCCCAGCCGGCAGCCCCGGAGGCCGAGCATCGGGTTCACTTCGTGCAGCCGGTTGATCACCACCTGCAAGGCATCCACCGAGATCTTGAGCTCGGCGGCCAGCGCGCCGATTTCGGACTCCTCCTTGGGGAGAAACTCGTGGAGCGGAGGGTCGAGCAGGCGGATGGTGACGGGGAATCCCTCCATCGCGCGGAAGATCGCCTCGAAGTCGGCGCGCTGCATGGGCAGCAGCTTGGCGAGCGCGCGCTGGCGACCCGCGGTGTCCTGCGCGACGATCATCTCGCGCATGGCGATGAGCCGGTCGCCGTCGAAGAACATGTGCTCGGTCCGGCAGAGTCCGATTCCCTCGGCCCCGAAATCGCGGCCCCGGTGCGCGTCCGCGGGCGTATCCGCATTCACCCGTACGCGGAGCTGGCGGATCCGGTCGGCCCACTGCATGAGCCGGAGGAAGTCGCCGCTCAGCTCAGGGGTCCGGAGTGCGGCCTGGCCGGCGAACACCTTGCCCGTGCTGCCATCCACCGTGATCCATTCGCCCTCGCTGACCTGCCGGCCGTTGACCCTCAGGCGGCCCGAGCGCTCGTCCACCTCGAGCTCCTGGGCCCCGGCCACACACGGCTTGCCCATGCCGCGTGCCACGACCGCCGCATGGGAGGTCATCCCCCCGCGGGCGGTGAGCACCGCCTTGGCCATCACCATTCCATGGAAGTCCTCGGGCGACGTCTCGCGCCGGACGAGGATCACCGCCTGGCCCGCGCGGCCGAGCTTCTCGGCGCGGTCGGCGTCGAACACGACGGTACCGCACGCGGCGCCGGGCGACGCTGGCAGGCCGGTGGTGAGGAGGTCGAGCTGGCTGTTCGGATCGATGGTCGGGTGCAGGAGCTGGTTCAGGTCGTGGGGCGGGATGCGGGCGACGGCCTCTTCCTCGGAAATCAACTCCTCGTCCACCATTTCGCAGGCGACACGCACCGCCGCGTGCCCCGAGCGCTGGCCGCGTCGGGTCTGCAGCATGTACAGCGTACCGCGCTCGATCGTGAACTCCATGTCCTGCACGTCACGGAAGTGGCGTTCGAGGGTACGGGCGACGCGCTCGAGCTCCTGGAACGACGCGGGGAGCTGCTCCTTGAGCGTGGCGATCGGCAGGGGGGTGCGGCTCCCCGACACGACGTCCTCGCCCTGGGCGTTGAGGAGGTACTCGCCGTACAGTGCACGCTCGCCCGTGGAGGGGTCGCGGCTGAACGCGACGCCGGTGCCCGAGTCCTCGCCGAGGTTGCCGAAGACCATCGCCACCACGTTCACCGCGGTGCCCATGCTGTCGGGGATATCGTGCAGCTTCCGGTAGTCGAGGGCGCGGCGGGTGTTCCAGCTCTCGAACACCGCGGCGATGGCGCCCCAGAGCTGATCCATCGGGTCGCTCGGGAAGTCCCGGCCCGACTCCTTGTGCACGTGCTCCTTGAACCGGCGGACGAGGGCCTGCATCTCCTCGACGGGGAGGTCGATGTCGCGCTCGACGCCGCAGCGCTGGCGGTGCTCCTCGAGGATGTGCTCGAACGGCTTCCGGGACAGGTCGAACACCACGCTGCCGTACATCTGGACGAAGCGGCGGTACGAGTCCCACGCGAACCGCGGATTCCCGCTCTGGCGGGTGAGCCCCTCCACCGTCGCGTCGTTGAGGCCAAGGTTCAGGATCGTCTCCATCATTCCGGGCATCGAGACCGCTGCGCCCGATCGCACGCTCACGAGCAGCGGATTGTCGCCGTCCCCGAAGTGCTTGGATGTCGCGGTTTCGACCCGGTGCAGCGCGTTCTCGACCTGCACCTGGAGACGCTTGGGGAACTGGTGGCTGTCGAGATAGCTGACGCAGAGGCTGCTGGCGATGGTAAACCCGGGTGGGACCGGGATGCCGATGGTGGTCATTTCGGCGAGACCGGCACCTTTGCCGCCGAGGACATCCTTCATGCCGGCGCTGCCGTCCGCGCGCCCCTGGCCGAAGAAGTAGACGAGCGGCGGCTGAGCGTAGGGCGCGCTCATGCCGGCGTCGCCACCAGCGGGGAGGCATGCCGGAGCTGGACCAGATCGCCGGGAATCGGGGTAGGGTACTGGCCCGAAAAGCAGGCGTGGCAGTAGCCGTTGCCGTCGCCGGCCGCCTGCAGCATCCCGTCGAGCGAGAGGTAGCCGAGGGAATCGACCCCGAGGAACTCGCGGATCTGCTCGATCGAGTGGCTGGCGGCGATGAGCTCCTCCCGCGTCGGCGTGTCGATGCCGTACAGGCACGGTCCCGTGATGGGCGGTGATCCCAGGCGAAGGTGCACCTCCCGCGCGCCCGCCGCGCGGATCATCTGGACCAGGCTCTTGCTGGTGTTCCCGCGCACCAGGCTGTCGTCCACCACGACGACCGACTTGCCCTGGATGACGTCCCGCACCGGGTTGAACTTGATCTTCACCTTGGCCACGCGGTGGTTCTGCGTCGGGTTGATGAAGGTGCGGCCGACGTAGTGGTTCCGGATCAGCCCGTACTCGAGCTTGATGCCGGAAACCTCCGCGAAGCCAAGCGCCATCGCGTTGGAGCTGTCCGGCACGCTGAAGACCACCTCGCCGCGGGGGGCGGGCTGCTCACGGGCCAGCTGCCGCCCCAACTCACGGCGGGCGCGGTCCACCGACTCGCCGAAGACGGTGCTGTCAGGGCGGGCGAAGTAGACTAGCTCGAAGACACACCGGCTCACCGGGCGCGGCGAGAGTCGGGACAGCTCGGTGACTCGGCCGTCCTCGATCTTGATGAACTCGCCCGGCTGAAGCTCGCAGGCGATGTTGGCGCCGAGCAGATCGAGGGCGCAGGTCTCCGACGCCACCACCATCCCGCCGCCCAGCCGCCCCAGGACCAGGGGTCGGAACCCCCGGCTGTCGACCACCGCGTAGAGCGTGCGGCCGACGGTGATGACCAGGCTGTAGGCCCCATCCACCAACTCGAGCGCGTCCCGGATCTGCCCCTCGACCGTGGCCGCGTCGGACCGGGCAATCAGGTGAACCAGCACCTCGGTGTCCGACGAGGTGGTGAAGATCGCGCCCTTCTCGACCAGCTCCCGCTTGATCTCGGCGGCGTTGATGATGTTTCCGTTGTGGGCGATGGCGAGCGGGCCGCAGCGGGTCGCGACGTTGCAGGGTTGCGCGTTGGCCAGCACCGTGCTGCCGGTCGTCGAGTACCGGGTGTGCCCCACCGCGACGTCGCCCGGCAGCGTGGCCAGGGTGGCCTCGTCGAAGTTCTCGCTCACCAGCCCCATGCCGCGGTGGGAGCGCGCGTGGCCGTCGCGGTCGATCACCACCATGCCGGCGCTCTCCTGCCCGCGGTGCTGAAGGGCATAGAGGCCCAGATAGGTGAGCCGGGCCGCGTCAGGGAGCCCGGAAACGCCGATGATACCGCACATGCATCACTCTCCCACCGAGCGGTCCACATCCGGATGCCGCATCCGCCGGGGAATCGCCGAGAAGAATATCTGGCGCAGCGAGCCCACGTCCCATGAGAACAAGCGACCGCCCGCCAGGAGTTCCAGCGCCCCGCCGGCAGCCGCCACGCAACCCGCGCGGTACGCCGGCACGCGGTGCTCGCCGGCCAGGGCCAGCAGCGCCGCCGTGTCGGACGGCGCGGTCGTGACGACCGCGCGCGCGCCGTCTTCGCCGTACAACAGACCCTCGAGCGCGACGCCTGGCGCGTAGGCGGTCAAGTCCATGCTTGCGCCGAGGCCCTTGGCGGCGTACGCATCGCCGATGGCCGCCTCGGCGACCGCCACCACGAGGCCGCCCTCCGAGCAGTCATGCGCCGAGCGGAGCAGGCGCCGTCCGGCCGAGGCGACCAGCAGCTGCTGCAGCCGTCGCTCGGCGTCGAGGTCTACCCGCGCCGGACGGCCGCCGATGAAGTCGCACAGCTCGGTCCAATAGGCGGAGCCGCCCAGCTCGCCCCGGGTGGCGCCCAGGAGCAGAATATCGTCGCCCGGCGCGGCGAAGTGGCTCGGGACGCGGTCGGCCACGCGCTGGAGCAGCCCCACCATGCCGACGGTCGGCGTCGGGTCCACGGCGCCGGCGGGGCTCTCGTTGTAGAAGCTCACGTTGCCCCCGGTGACCGGCGTGTCGAACGCGCGGCACGCGTCGGCAATCCCGCGGCATGCCTCGCGGAACTGGAAGAACACCTCGGGCTTCTCGGGGTTCCCGAAATTGAGGCAGTCGGTGATGCCCAGCGGCCGGGCGCCGGTGCACGCGATGTTGCGCGCCGCCTCGGCCACCGCCGCCTTCCCGCCCTCATACGGGTCGAGGGCGACCAGCCGGTTGTTGCAGTCCACCGTGACCGCCAGCCCAAAGCGGGTGCCGGGAACCTGCAGCACGCCGGCGTCGCCGCCCGGGCCGAGCACGGTGGAGGCTTGCACGGTGGAGTCGTACTGCTCGTAGACCCACCGCTTGCTCGCGATGTTCGGCGAGTCGAGCAGGATCTCGAGCGCGCTCTGAAGGTCGACCTTGGGCGCCTTAGCCGGTGCGGCGACCCGGCGCGCCTTCACGTCCTCACCTTCCCGTGCCTCGGGATGGTAGATCGGGCAGTCGTCCACCAGCCGCTGTCCGGGGATGGCCACGACCACTCGGCCATGGTGCCGGACCCGGAAGATCCCGTCGTCGGTGACCTGGCCGATCGGTGTGGCGCCGAGTTCCCACTTGGCGCAGACCGCCTGGATCTCGGGCACCCGGTGCGGCTCGGCGACCACGAGCATCCGCTCCTGCGATTCGGAGAGCAGGATCTCGTAGGGTGTCATCCCGGGCTCGCGGGTGGGCACCAGCCCGGTGTCGATGTCGACCCCCACGCCTCCGCGGGCGGCCATCTCGGCGCTCGAGCTGGTCAGCCCCGCCGCTCCCATGTCCTGGATGGCCACGATGAGGCCGGAGGTGATGAGCTCGAGGCTGGCCTCCAGCAGCAGCTTCTCGGTGAACGGGTCGCCCACCTGCACCTGGGGCCGCCTGGCCTCGCTCTTCTCCGAGAGCTCCTCGGACGCGAAGCTCGCACCGTGGATGCCGTCCCGCCCGGTGCGCGCGCCGACGCAGAGGAGCACGTTGCCGACCCCATGCGCGGCCGCGCGGATCAGGTCGGCCTCCTTGAGCAGGCCGACGCACATGGCGTTGACCAGCGGGTTGCCGGTGTACCCCGACGCGAATCCGACCTCGCCGCCGAGTGTGGGCACACCGACGCAGTTGCCGTAGTCGCCGACGCCGCGCACGACGCCCGCGAAAAGGTAGCGGTTCCGGGGGTGGTCCAGCGGCCCGAACCGAAGGCTGTTGAGCACCGCGACCGGCCGCGCGCCCATCGTGAACACGTCGCGCAGGATCCCGCCCACGCCCGTGGCCGCACCCTGGTAGGGCTCCACCGCCGACGGGTGGTTGTGCGATTCGATCTTGAACGCTACCGCCCATCCGTCGGGCAGGCGCAGCACGCCGGCGTTCTCGCCGGGTCCTTGCACCACCTGCGGGCCGGTCGTCGGAAGCGTTCTGAGCACCGGTTTCGAGTGCTTGTAGGAGCAGTGCTCGGACCAGAGCGCCGAGAACACGCCGAGCTCGGTGAGGGTTGGCGTGCGGCCGAGCAGCTCCAGAATGCGGCCGTACTCGAGCTCGTTCAGATTGTGCTCCCGGACAACCTCGAGCGTGACCGGACGCTCGCCCGGGAATGAGAAGGCCTCGGTGGCGCCGCGGGCCGCGGTGGAAATCGTCACGAAGGCTGCCGCCTGGGGGTGCCTCGGAGACTGGCGAACGCGTCGGTCAGCACGCGGGTGAGCAGACCCGGGCGCTCTTCATGTGCCACCGCCTCGATCTCCCCGGCG